>Ga0315280_10000020_pt1 | contig 306386 bp, 263 predicted proteins | sample YL17G06_40_MG_FD_203697 | JGI IMG/M metagenome (GOLD analysis project Ga0315280, IMG submission 203697) | Sediment microbial communities from Yellowstone Lake, YNP, Wyoming, USA - YL17G06_40 | ecosystem: Environmental > Aquatic > Freshwater > Lake > Sediment | place: USA: Wyoming | collected... | reverse complement strand
GGATCCAGGAGATCGCCGCGGCGGGCCGGGTGCTCGACGCCGAGGTCATCCGCTCGTTGGACAAGCCCTATCACAAGGAAGGCGGCATCGCCATCCTGACCGGCAACATCGCGCCCGACGGCGCGGTAGTGAAGCAGTCGGCGGTGGCGCGCAAGATGCGCCGTTTTCTCGGCCGCGCCCGCGTCTTCACGCGGGAGGAGGACGCGACGCGCGCGATCATGGACAGCAAGATCCGGCCCGGCGACGTCGTGGTGATCCAGTATGAGGGACCCCGGGGCGGCCCGGGGATGCGAGAGATGCTCTATCCGACCTCACAGCTCGTGGCCGCGGGCCTCAATGAGTCCGTGGCGCTGATCACGGACGGACGCTTCTCCGGCGCGACTATTGGCCTCTCCGTGGGTCATATCGCACCAGAAGCAGCCGCCGGGGGGGCAATCGGGCTGATTCAGGAGGGAGACGAGATTCTGATTGACGTGAACCGCCGGAGGATCGAGCTGCGCGTGAAGGCCGCGGAGCTGCGCGCGCGCCGGCGCGATTGGCGCTCGCTCCCGCCGAAGGTGACGACGGGTTATCTCGCGCGCTATGCCGCGCAGGTCTCTTCGGCCGCGCGGGGCGCGGTGATGTCGGCGGAGGGAAACCAGGAGGGACGCCAGAGGAAAGAGGTGACACCATGAAGATGACCGGCGCACAGGCACTGATCGAAAGCCTGAGGCACGAGGGCGTCCGGGTCATCTTCGGCTATCCCGGGGGTGTCCTGCTGCCCATCTACGACGTCCTCTACGATACCAAGGACATCAGGCACATCCTGGTGCGCCACGAGCAGGGCGCGGCCCACGCCGCCGACGGCTACGCGCGGGCCAGCGGCAAGGTGGGGGTGTGCATGGCCACCTCCGGGCCTGGCGCGACGAACCTGGTGACCGGCATCGCCACCGCCTACATGGATTCCGTGCCGATGGTGGCGATCACAGGGCAGGTGCCTACCTTCGCGATCGGCAAGGACTCCTTCCAGGAGGCCGACATCACGGGCATCACCATGCCTATCACCAAGCACAACTACCTGGTGACCAAGGCAGCGGACGTGCCCCGGGTGATGAAGGAAGCCTTCCATATCGCCCGCACGGGCCGGCCCGGGCCGGTCCTGGTGGACTTCCCGCGCGATGTCCAGACCGCGGAACTCGACTTCGAGTACCCCGAGAAGGTCGAGCTCCGCGGCTACCGGCCTACCCGCGCCGGGCATGTGAAGATGATCGAGCGCGCGGCCGAGCTGATCAACGCGGCTCAGCGCCCCTTGGTCTACGGCGGCGGAGGCGTGAACAGCGCGGACGCCCAGAAAGAGCTGGTCGAGCTGGCCGAACGCGCCGACATGCCGGTGACCATGACCCTGCTCGGCAAGGGCGGGTTCCCCGAGGACCACGAGCTCTCCCTCGGCATGCCGGGCATGCACGGCACGGCCTACGCCAACTACGCGCTCCACGAGGCCGATGTGGTGCTGGCCGTGGGCACGCGCTTCGATGACCGAGTGACCGGGAAGCTCGACATGTTCGCCCGCGGCGCCAAGTTCATCCACGTTGACATTGACCCCGCCGAGATCGGCAAGAACGTGGCCCCGGCCCTCCCTATCGTGGGGGACGTGAAGCTGGTGCTGAGCGGGCTGCTCAAGAAGGTTACTCGCGCCCAGCATCCGGAGTGGCGGGCGCGCATCGAGGAGTGGAAACAGCAGTACCCGATGCGCTGGAAGGGCGATGGGCTGAAGCCTCAGTATGTCATCCAGGAGATCCACCGCGCCACCCAGGGGAAGGCGATCATCGTCACCGAAGTGGGCCAGAACCAGATGTGGGCCGCCCAGTGGTACCCATGCACCCGGGCGCGCCAGTTCATCAGCTCCGGCGGCCTGGGAACGATGGGCTATGGGTTCCCGGCGGCCATCGGCGCCCAGATCGCCGAGCCCGATCAGGTGGTATGGGACATCGCCGGCGATGGCAGCATCCAGATGAACATCCAGGAGATGGCCACCGCCGTGACCAACCAACTGCCGGTGAAGATCGCGGTGCTCAACAACGGCTACCTGGGCATGGTCCGCCAGTGGCAGACCCTGTTCTACCGCAACCGGCTCTCCCACACTGACATCGCGACCGGGACGCCGGACTTCGTGAAGCTCGCCGAGGCCTACGGCGCGGTCGGCCTCCGGGTGACCGAGGAGGCGGAGGTGCAGGGAGCCATCGCCAAGGCGATGGCGGTAAACGATCGCCCCTGCCTGATTGACTTCCAGGTGGCCCGTGACGAGAACGTGATGCCCATGGTGCCGGCCGGCGGCACCGTGGATGACATGCTGGTGGACTAGGGCGGAGACCATGAAACACACCATCTCGGTGCTGGTGAACAATCGTCCGGGCGTGCTCGCGCGAACCGCGGGCCTCTTCTCCCGCCGGGGCTTCAACATTGACAGCCTGGCGGTCAGCACTACCCAGGACCCGGAAACATCGCGCATGACCATCGTCGTGGATGGCCCGGACGCCATCCTGGAGCAGATCAGCAAGCAGCTCTACAAGCTCCTGGATGTGATCAAGGTGCTCGACCACCAGGACGAGGCCGTCATCGTTCGCGAGCTGGCCCTGATCAAGGTGGATGCCGACACGGGGAACCGCGGTGAGATCATGCAGACCGTCAGCATCTTCCGCGCCAACATCGTGGACGTCGCGGATAAGACCTTCACCATCGAAGTCACCGGGGGCGCGGACAAGATAGACGCGCTGGTCAACCTGCTCGCCAAGTACGGCATCAAGGAGATGATGCGAACGGGCCGCATCGTTCTCTCCCGCGGCCCAAAGACCGCCTAGCCACCCCGCCGCGGGGGAGGGGTGCAGCTCTGTAGGGTGGGCATGTCGGAGTTCGCCCTGAGCGCAGCCGAAGGGCATGCCCGCAGTATGGGAGCCCCATTGTCGGGGCGAGGTGCCGTCAGATGGGAACTGACATGAAAGAGCTCGTAACCGTCGAGCAAGCCGAGCGGGCGATTGCCATCATCGCGGTCGCGCTGCCGGTCGTCGGCATCTTGGCCGGCACGCTGGTGGGCGCGCTGCGGCGGCGGCTGGCCGCGGGCCTGGCCATCGGCGTGCTCTGCGGGGCCGCCGGCCCTGCCATCTGGGCGCTATGGCACATGTACAACGGGATCATCGGCAGCTACGGCCTGGACAGCGTGCGGGGCCTGCTGGTCAACCTCGCGCTGTTCATCGCCATCGGCCTGCTGCTCGGACTGGCTATCGGCCTGGTCTGGCGCCGCCAGGCCAGAGGCATCGGAACCTGATCGCCATCACGGGGCGAGGAGAGCGAAACTATGGCCAAGCTTTACAGTGACAGTGATGCGAGCCTGGAGGCCCTGAAGGGCAAGACCGTGGCCGTCATCGGCTACGGCATCCAGGGCCGCGCCCACACCCTCTGCTTGCGAGACAGCGGCGTCAAGGTGCTCGCCGCCGAGCTGGAGGGTACCGAGGCCTGGAAGAACGCCCAGGCCGATGGCGTGGCGGTGATGTCGGCCGACAAGGCCGCCTCCCAGGCGGACGTGATCGCGCTCCTGACTCAGGATCACGTGCAGCCCGCGGTCTACCGCGGAGCGGTGGCGCCCAACCTGAAGCAGGGCAACGCGCTCATGTTCGCCCACGGCTTCAACATTCACTACCACCAGATCGTCCCGCCCGGCGACGTGGACGTCTTCATGGTGGCCCCGAAGGGACCCGGCTCACTCGTGCGCGCTGAGTTCGAGAGAGACCGCGGCGTCCCCGCTCTGGTGGCGGTGTACCAGAACGCCACGGGCAAGGCGCACGACGTCGCCCTGGCCTATGCCAAAGCCTTGGGCGCGACCCGGGCCGGCGTGCTGGAGACGACCTTCGCGGAGGAGACCGAGACCGACCTCTTCGGCGAGCAGGCCGTGCTCTGCGGCGGCGTCACGGAGCTGATCAAGGCCGGCTTCGAGACCCTGGTCGAGGCCGGCTACCAGCCGGAGTGCGCCTACTACGAGGTGCTGCACGAGCTGAAGCTGATCGTGGACCTGATCCAGGCGCACGGCATTGTCGGCATGCGCCGCCGCGTCAGCGACACCGCGGAATATGGGGACATGACGCGGGGGCCCGTCGTGATCGGGCCCGAGGTTCGGGATGCGATGGAGGAGCTGCTGGCCGAGATCCAGGGCGGCGACTTCGCGCGTGAATGGATCACGGAGAACCAGGCCAATCGGCCCGTGTTCACGCGCCTGCGAGAGATTGCGGCCCAGCATCCGATCGAGCTGGTGGGAAGGGAACTGCGGAAGATGATGCCATGGCTGCATGAGTAGCGGCCCGTAGGCACCGGTAGGAGGTTTGCCATGCCTGGCCCGAAGAAACCAAAGCAGAAGAGATCAAAGCTCATCATCTTCGACACCACTCTGCGTGACGCCGAGCAGTGCCCGGGCGCCAGCATGACCGGCGCGGAGAAGCTGCAGGTCGCCCAGCAGCTCGCCCGCCTGGGGGTGGACGTGATCGAAGCCGGGTTCCCCTATTCCTCTCCGGGGGACTTCGAGGCCGTGCGTCAGATCGTCCGGCAGGTAAAGGGCCCAGTGATCGCGGGCCTCGCGCGCTGCCGGCCCGAGGACATTGACCGCACCGCGGAGGCGCTGAAGGGCAGCAAGCGCGTCCGCATCCACACCTTCATCGGCACCTCTCCCATGCACCGTGAGGCGATCATGCGCAAGACCAGGGACGAGGTGCTGGAGATGGCCGTCTCGTCGGTCGCGCGCGCCCGGCAGTATGTCGAGGACGTCGAGTTCTCGCCCATGGACGCCACTCGCACCGAGTTCGACTACCTCTGCGAGGTGGTAGAGAGGACGATAGACGTCGGCGCCTCTGTCATCAACATCCCCGACACCGTTGGCTACGCGCTTCCCTGGGAGTTCGGCGAGCTCATCCGGCGACTGCGCGAGCGCGTGCCCAACGCGGACCGCGCGGTGATCAGCGTGCATTGCCACGATGACCTCGGCCTCGCCACCGCCAACTCCCTGGCCGCCGTCATGCAGGGCGCGACCCAGGTGGAGTGCACCATCAACGGGTTGGGAGAGCGCGCCGGCAACGCCGCGCTCGAGGAGATCGTCGTGGCCGTTGACACGCGGCCGGAGTTCAAGCGGCGCTTCGCCACTGGCATCCACCTGAAGGAGCTGTATCGCACCAGCCGGCTGGTGCGCGAGGTCACGGGCCTCCCAGTGCAGCCAAACAAGGCGATCGTCGGGGCCAACGCGTTCGCCCACTCCTCCGGGATTCACGTGGACGGCGTGCTCAAGCAGCGCAACACCTTCGAGATCATCCCGCCCCAGAAGATCGGACTGGAGAAGAGCCAGATCGTGCTCACCAGCCGGTCCGGGCGCCATGCCGTGCGCCACCGGCTCGCAGAGCTGGGCTACGACCTCACCTCCGCCGAGCTGGAGAAGACCTACCAGCGGTTCCTGGAAGTGGCCGATCAGCGCAAGGAGGTCACCGACGACGAACTCGAATCGTTGGTGGCCGACGAGCTGCGCGTGGCCCAGGAGATCTACGCCCTCGAGTACCTGCACGTGGTCAGCGGCGGGACCACCATCCCCACCGCCACCGTCCGCCTGCGCCAGAATGGGCAGGTCTTCCAGGGGGTAGCCAATGGGGTCGGGAGCGTAGATGCCGTCTACAGCGCCATCCACGCCCTCATCAAGGTGCCTCACCGGTTGGTGGACTACAACGTGAGTTCCGTCACCGGCGGCACCGACGCGCTGGGCGAGGTGACGGTCCGCATCACCGACCGCGCGGGCCAGATCCATACCGGCCGGGGCTCCAGCATGGACATCATCGAGGCCTCGGCCAAGGCCTACCTCCAGGCCCTCAATAAGGTCGTCTTCCGCGCCGGCCATGGCTCCCGGCCCGCGCGCCGCCGGGCCAAGAGAAGGGCCTAGCTCGCATGACCATGACCATCACCGAGAAGGTTCTGGCGGCCCACTCCGGGCAGGCTGAGGCGCGCCCCGGGCAGTTTGTGATGGCCCGCCTCGATCTCATGCTGGGCAACGACATCACCGCTCCCATCGCCATCGAGGAGTTCCGCCGCACCGGCGCCAGCCACGTGGTTGACTCGGCGCGCGTGGTGCTGGTGGCCGATCACTCCACCCCGAACAAGGACATCAAGTCGGCCGAGCAGTGCCGCCTGATGCGGGAGTTCTCCGACCAGCAAGGAGTCGAGCACTTTTACGATGTCGGCCGTGGCGGGATCGAGCACGCGCTCCTGCCCGAGGAGGGACTGGTGGCCCCGGGCGAGTGCATCATCGGCGCCGATTCCCACACCTGCACCTATGGCGCGCTCGGCGCCTTCGCCACCGGCGTCGGCAGTACTGACCTCGCGGTGGCGATGGCCACCGGCGAGTGCTGGCTGCGCGTGCCGGAGTCCATCAAGGTCGTCTACCGTGGCAAGCTGAAGCCCTGGGTGGGTGGGAAGGACCTGATCCTCCACACCATCGGCCTGATCGGCGTATCGGGCGCGACTTACCAGGCGCTTGAACTCTGCGGCGAGACTATCGAAGCGCTGCCCATGTCCGACCGCCTCACCATGTGCAACATGGCGATCGAGGCCGGCGCCAAGAACGGCATCATCGCCCCGGATGCAACCACAGAGCAGTACATGCGATCCGTGACTGACCGCCCGTACCGGCCGGCGGTGAGTGACCCCGACGCGGCCTACGCCCGGACCCTTACCATAGACTGCTCGCAGCTCGACCTTCAGGTTGCGCTCCCCCATCTGCCGGAGAATGCGAAGCCGGTCCGCGAAGTCGGCGATATCCCGATTGACCAATCCGTGATCGGCTCGTGTACCAACGGACGGATCGAGGATCTGAGGATCGCGGCCGCCATCCTGAAGGGCCGGCAGGTGCATCCACGCGTCCGCCTGATCGTGATCCCGGCGACACCGCGGGTCCAGCTGCAGGCGATCAGAGAGGGGCTGGCCGAGATCTTCCTCACCGCTGGCGGCGCCCTCAGCACGCCGACTTGCGGCCCTTGCTTGGGCGGCCACATGGGCGTGCTGGCCAGAGGCGAGAGGGCGGTGGCGACCACCAACCGCAACTTCGTGGGCCGCATGGGCCATCCCGAGAGCGAGGTCTATCTCGCCGGCCCCGCAGTGGCGGCGGCCTCGGCCGTGCTCGGCCGCATCGCAGGCCCGGAGGAACTCCCGTGATGGCGCTCCGCGGGCGCGTCCACCGCTATGGCGACCACGTGAACACCGACGTGATCATCCCGGCGCGCTATCTCAACACCACCGATGTCGCCGAGCTGGCCGCTCACTGCATGGAGGATCTGGACCCGGACTTCGGCCGCGAGGTCAGGCCAGGCGACATGCTGGTCGCGGGAGAGAACTTCGGCTGCGGAAGCTCACGCGAGCATGCCCCCGTCGCGCTCAAGGGCGCGGGCATAGGCTGCGTCATCGCGGCCAGCTTCGCCCGCATCTTCTTCCGCAACGCCATCAATGTTGGCCTCCCGGTCCTGGTCTGCGCGGAAGCGGTCGCCGACGCGAGAACCGGCGACGAGATGACGGTGGACTTGGCGGGCGGGCATATCAGGAACCTCACCCAGGGCCGGGACTACCTGGCCGAGCCCTTTCCCGATTTCCTCCAGCAGATCATCGCGGCCGGCGGCCTGGTGGAGTGCACCCGACGGCGGCTGGGCCTCGCCTGAATCTCCCGCGCGCCCGCGGGCTACCCGCCCTTGCCCGCCGGCCGTGTGGCAGGCTCGCCGGCCTTCAGCAGTTTCCGGCGGGCCCTGATGAACTGCGTTCGCGGCATGAGCACCGCGCGACCGCACTGCACGCACCGCACCCGGATATCGGCGCCCGTGAGGATCACGATCCAGTGATTGGCCCCGCACGCGTGCGGCTTGCGCAACTGCACCTCGTCTCCGAGTAGGATCGGTGCGGGCTCCTGCATGTGTGCCGGCTTCGTTGCCTGCCACAGCGGGTCCTGCGGTGCAGGAAGGCCCGCGCGGCCGCAGAATACCCATCCGTCTCGTAGGGCAGGAGCTCACGTCCGCCGAGGTCCGCCGACCCGGAGCAAGGCCGATGCCTCCTGCCCGATTCCTGGGCGAGGCGCGCACAGGCATCACGGATGCTGCCCGCGGCGGCCCCCAACAAGCGTAAAGAGAGGCAAGGAGTCCCGATGGTAAGCTCAAGGCTACTCGTAGTCATACTGCTGACCGCGGCGCTGCTGCCCTGCGCGTTCCCGCTCACCGCGGCCGGCCAGGCCTCCCCGGAAGCAGCAGATCCGGCTGCGGCCGCTCCCGGCGTGGTCCCGGCGACACTATCACTCGAAGAGGCGGTGGACATCGCGCTCCGCTGCAACCCGCAGGTGGCGATCGCGGAGCAGGGCGTGTGGTCCAATCGCGGGCTCGTCACCCAGGCCCAGGGCGCTCTGATGCCCAGGCTGGACGTCGACGCGACGCGGAGCACCCCTGTCAATCTGCCACCCTTCACTTTTCAGAGCAGGAACTCTACCTTCCAGACCGATCTGACCATCTCTCAGCCCCTCTATACTGGCGGGGGCCTCCAGAAGGCCGCCGCCGCCGCGCGCAGCATCCTGCGGGGATCTGAGGGCTCCTACGTGCGGAGCCGCCAGCAGGTTGCTTACCTCGTCCGGCAAGCCTACTACGCCGTGCTGACAAATGAAGAGGGCGTGAACGTATCCCAGGAGGTGCTCAGCTCGGCCCAGGAGCACCTTCGTGTGGCCAAGCTCCGCTACGAGGCCGGGGTCGCTCCCCAATACGATGCCCTGGCGGCCGAGGCCCGGGTGGCCCGCGTGCAGCAGGAGCTGATCTCGGCCCAGGCCGGGCGGGATACGGCCTGGGCTACCCTCAGCACCGTGCTCGGGGTCTCGATTCCGGCGGAAACCAAGCTCAGCACCCCGCGCCCCGTCGCGTCGTCAGAGGCCAGCCTGCCCGACCTCACGGAGGAGGCGATGGGCAAGCGTCCGGATCTGAAGGTGGCGGCAGCCCAGGTCGCAGCGGCGAAGGCGCAGGTCTCTGTCGCGCGGTCCGCCCGCCAGCCTACGATATCGGCCGCGGCAAGCTACGCCTTCCTTCCCAAGGTCACCATCCCTGGGGACCAGCTAGGCCAGCCCGGGACAGAACTGGTGGTTTCCCAGAGCAGCGGCTACATCTCGCTCTCCGCCGGGTGGGGGCTCTTCACCGGCGGCTCTGTCTTCGGCCAGATTCGCACCGCCCAGGCGAATCAGCGACAGGCCGAGCACGCGCTCAATGGCCTGAAGCTCCAGATCGGCCTGGACGTGAAGACCGCCTACTTCTTCCTCCAGTCGGCCAATGGTCAGGTCTCCGCCGCCCAGAAAGAGGTCGCCCAGGCCCAGGAGGCCCACCGCATCGCCACTCTCCGTTACCAGGAGGGCGTCGGGACCAGTGTCGAGATCCTCGATGCAGAGGCCAACCTCGAGGGCGCCAAGACGCGCCTCAACCAGGCGGTCTATGGCCTCAACCTGGCCGCGGCCCAGGTTGACCTGGCGGTCGGTCGCGGCTTCGAGGCGCCGGTGCCACCGACTCCCACGGTCCCCTGGACCGATTCGCCCCCGGCCAGATAGCACGGCCTGTGACCGCTCCAGACACCCGGCGAGTCCAGGTCGAGAAGGTAATCGAGCGCTACCGTCGCTACGTGAACGCGGGCGCGGCCTCGCTCCACAAGTTCATGGGCGCGGAGGCGGTCGAGTGGCGGGCCGAGGGCTCGACGATCTGGGACAGCGACGGCCGGGAGTACCTGGACCTGCTGGCCGGCTTTGGCACACTCGCCCTCGGCCACCGGCCCCCGGCGGTGATCGCCGCCGTGAGAGAGCAACTGGACCGTATGCCTCTCGCCTCCCGCGTCCTCTTCAGTAAGCCGCTGGCCGATCTCTCCGCCGCGCTCGCCGAGCTGCTGCCAGGCCGCCTCGAGAAGTCATTCTTCTGCCACAGCGGAGCCGAGGCCGTGGAGGGCGCGTTGAAGCTGGCCCGCCTTCACACCGGGCGGCCCGGGATCGTCGCCGCTCAGGGCGGCTATCACGGCAAGACCCTGGGCGCGCTGAGCGCCTCCGGCCGAGAGGTCTATCGGACGCCGTTCGCCCCTCTGCTTCCGGCGGTGACCCATGTGCCTTTCGGCGATGCTGATGTACTAAAGGAGGCCGTCGGGCCCGAGACCGCGGCCGTCATCCTGGAGCCGATCCAGGGCGAGGCCGGCGTGATCGTACCCCCTGACGATTACCTTCCGGCCGCGCGGGCGATCTGCGACCGCACCGGCGCGCTGCTCATCGCTGATGAAGTGCAGACCGGCTTCGGCCGCACGGGCGCGATGTTTGCCTGCGAGCGAGTAGGTGTAGTCCCGGACATCATCTGCCTGGCGAAGGCGCTCGGGGGCGGCGTGATGCCGATCGGGGCCTTCTCCAGCACGCCGGAGATCTGGGCCGTGCTCGAAGAGAACCCTTACCTCCACTCCTCGACTCTCGGCGGCAATCCGCTGGCCTGCGCCGCCGGCCTGGCCGCGCTCAGGGAGATCAAGGCTCGAGACCTGCCGGCGCGGGCGGCCGCGCTGGGCGAGCGTGCGCTCTCCCGCCTCGCCGCCATCAGGCGCGAGCAGGCAGAACTCATCGCCGATGTGCGCGGCCGAGGCTTGCTGATCGGGGTGGAGTTCGCCGACTCAGACATCGCCGGCCTGGTGATCGCCGGCTTGCTCCAACGCGGCGTGATCGCGGCCTACACCCTGAACAACCCCGAGGTCATCCGGATCGAGCCCGCCCTCACCATCACCCAGGCCGACCTGGATCGCGGCCTCGACGCCTTCGGCGAGTCCGTGGCTCAGGCTCGGGACCTCGTCGCCGATCTCTGAGCCAACGCCTTTGTTGGTCAGGAGCTTCAGTCGCCTCTGGCGACTTGCTCCCGACGGGGATGGGCGGGGATGCCATGACCAACCCGGTTGCCATAGACGGCAGCGCCGGCGGCGGCCAGATCCTCCGCAACGCGGTGGCTCTCTCCGCGGTCAGCGGCCGGCCTGTGCAAGTCACGAACATCCGGGGCGCGCGGCCACAGCCCGGCCTCCGTCCCCAGCATCTGATGGCCGTCCGCGCGGCGGCCACAGCGTGCGAGGCCCGGCTGATCGGGGCGGAGATCGGCTCGGGCGAGATCGAGTTCTGGCCTGGCCGAGTTGAGGCCATGGTTGACCGGCGGCTCGACGTGGGCACTGCCGGCAGCCTCACCCTCGTCTTGCAGTGTCTGCTGCCGGCCCTGGCCCACGCCCCGGCCGAGTCGAGCCTGACCCTGATCGGTGGCACCGACGTCCCCTTCGCTCCGCCCCTCGACTACTTCCAGCAGGTCTTTTGCCCGGCGCTCGCGGAGATCGGGGTCCGCGTGGACGCTCGCCTCATCATGCGCGGCTGCTATCCGAAGGGAGGCGGCGAGGTGCAGGTCCGCATCTCTCCCTCCGCGACCATCCAGCCCATTGCCTGGGCCGAGCGGGGACGGGTCGAGAGGGTCGGTGGGCTGTCGTTCAGCCTCGGCCTTCCCGCGCACATCGCCCAGAGGATGCGAGACTCCGCCCTTAGCGTGCTGGCAGTCGCCGGTTACCGCGAGGCGGAGGTTGACCTGGAGGTGGTCGCCTCTGGTAGAAGCGAGGGATGCGGCATCACGCTCTGGGCGGAGTGCGAGGGCGGGCGCCGCTTCGGCGGCAGCGCCCTCGGCCGGCGCGGCCGGCGCGCCGAGCAGGTAGGGGAGGAGGCGGCGCGCGCTCTGCTCGCCGAGCTGGACGGTGTCGCCGCGGTGGACACGCACCTGGCCGACCAGCTCATGGTGTGGTTGGCCCTCGCGCGCGGTCCCTCGGAGTTCACCACCGCCCGGGCCACCGACCACCTCCGCTCGGCCGCCCAGGTCGCCGAGTCCCTCCTCGGTGCGCGCATCCAGATCGAGGCCGGCCCGCCCACCCGGGTCATCTGCCATCCACCTACTTCGCTGTGAATGGCACCGCGAAGGGGCAGGCCTCGCTTCAGCCAGGCAGCGCTGCGCCGCACAACGCGCGTGGCAGGTACTCGCCCGAGGAGAACGAACTCTCACTCCACTCCGCCCGCGGGAGGCGATGTGTGAAGGTAACTCTGCTGGCCCATACGCCGGAGCCCGAGCGCATGGTGGTCGCGGCCGCGCTGCTCTGCTATCAGAAAGGCAGCCCCGAGGAAGCCTACCGTCGCGCCGGCCGGGACGAGCTGCGCAACCGGCTCTTCGAGGAGCTGATCCGGCAGGGGCATGGCTCCACCCTCGAACACCCCGCCTTCAGCTTCGGCATCGAGGGGGTGAGCCGCGCCTGCTCGCACCAGCTCGTGCGCCACCGCCTCTCCTCCTACAACCAGCAGTCCCAGCGCTACGTTGACGTCGGCGACCCCGACTACTTCGTGAAGCCCGTCTCCCTCGCCGGCGACGGCGGGCGGTTCGAAGCCGCGGTGGCGGGAACCGTGAGCTACTACCGCGAGATCGTTGACCAGCTCAAAGCTTCCGGGAAGAAGGCCGAGCAGGCCCAGGAGGACGCCCGCTACATCATCCCCAACGCGGGCAAGACCAACCTGATCTGGACCACGAACCTGCGCAACCTGCTGCACGTCTGCCGCGTGCGCATGTGCAGCCGCGCCCAATGGGAGATTCGCGAGCTGCTGGGGCAGTGCCGCCGCGTGCTCGAGCCGCACTTCCCCCTGATCGCGAAGTACCTGGTGGTCAAGTGCCACCCCTATGCCCTGGGATACTGCGACGAGGAGTTCAGGAGCTGCGGCTTCCGGCCCAAGCGCGAGGAGGTCATCCCCTCCGACGCCGACTGCCCGCCCGCTCCCGGCTGGCCAAGAGAGGGATAGAGAGATGAAACTGCGAGGATTCGCTGTGGGATTGGTCGTGCTGGCCCTGGCTGGCTGCGGTCGCCACCCAGCCAGCGGAGCGAAGATCAAGCTCACTGTCTTCACCTGGACTCTTCCGGCCGAACTCGCCGTCAACCAGCGCCTCTGCAAGCAGTTCGGGTCCTCTCACCCCAACCTCCAGGTGACTGTGGTCAACGAGCCCAGCAAGCGCGCCATGGACAAGCTCCAGACCATGATCGCGGCCGGCAATCCCCCGGATGTGATGTCCATCCACGGCGCCACGTTCATGCCCATGGCCGCCAACGGTGCGCTGCTCGACCTCGGGCCGCTGATCAAGGCCGACCCGAGCTTCGATCTCGATGACTTCTACCCCAAGCTGGTCGAGACGTGCCGCTACCAGGGCAAGCTCTACTCCCTGCCCCGCTACACCTCGGTCTACGTGCTCTTCTACAACAAGGACCTGTTCGATGCCGCCGGCCTCAAGTACCCGGACGAGAACTGGACCTGGGACAGCTACCTCGCTGCCGCCCGGAAGCTTACCGTCAACAGTCCTGATCCTGAGCGCCGGCGTATGGGTTGTGTGATTGACTTCTGGGGGGCCCGCATCTACCCGTGGGTCTGGTCCGCCGGCGGCGAGATCCTCGACAAGAGCGGCAGGGTCTGCCTGCTCGATCGCCCCGAGCCGCAGCAAGCGCTTCAGTTCCTGGTTGACCTGCGCCACAAGTACCAGGTCTGCCCGCCCAGCACCCAGCAGGACAGCGACCAGAACAAGGCCATGTTCGCGAACGGTAAGGTCGCCATGTACCAGAGCGGCGCCTGGGACATCCAGATACTGCAAGGGGCGAAGGGCCTGCGCTGGGACATCGCCCCCCTGCCCAAGAGGAAGAAGCACGCCACCATGCTGGGCACCGAGAACTACGCCATCGCGGCCGCCACCAAGCACCCGAAGGAAGCCTGGGAGCTGTTCAAGTTCCTGTTGGGCCCGGAGTCTCAGACGACCATGGGAAGGGAGATGGAGAAGCAGCCCTCCCGCCAGTTAGTGGCGAACGGGCCTTACCTGAAGCAGAACACGACCTACCACCGCAAGGTCTTCATTGACGCCCTGACCTATGCGCACGCGGCCCCCAACATCCCGGACTGGGATCGCGTCAGCCACTTCATCCAGGAGCAGCTCGATCTGATGTGGATCGGCAGAGTCTCGGTGGCGGAGGGGACGAAGAAGGCCTCCCAGCAGGTGACGGACGCGCTCCACGAGAGCAATCCGTAGGCGAGTCGCTCCGCCGGCTACCGGAGCCGTTCATCGCGCAGACCGGGCTCCGCGCTCAGATGATGTCCAGCTCCAGCACCGCGTGCGCCAGCGGCGGCATGGTGTAGGTGAACTCGGCTCCTAGTCCTGAGAGCGGCTGAGGCCGGCAGACTACGCTCTCGCTCCCGAATGTGTTCGTGACCTCCGGCGCTTCGCCCGCGATCACGTGTGCCGTGCCATCAGTGCGCACCGATCCGGCCTGCACCTGCACCGCCACCGTCTGACTCTCGTCCTTGCTCAGGTTCACCAGGGACAGGAAGAGCTTCTTCCTCGCTTCTTCGAGGGTGGCCAGCACATCCAGGTACGGCACGCGCGGCACCCCGATGTAGGCAGCCTCGTAGCTGTCGCAGAGCACATGCGCGTCCAGCGCAACCCCTCCCGCCTTCTCGGCTGCCAGCCGCAGCGGGTGGTAGATAGTCTGCAAGCATATGCCTTCCGCGCTGGTGAGGATGGGCGCGATCACGTTGACCATCTGCGCCAGGGTAGCCAGCCCAATCGCCTGGCAGTTCCGCCGCAGCATGTTGAGGTAGATCGCGACCGCCAGCGCGTCAGTGACATGGTAGTGCTCGACCAGACCCTCGGCCGTGGTCGCGAGATCCCACACATTCCATTCGTCCACCGCGATCCGGATAGATGTGGCGACGCCGCGATCCCGCCTGATCTGCTCGATCAACTGCCACAGGAACCTGAGGTACTGCTCCGAATGGTAAGGCTGGGCGAGGTTGGAGTAGTGCGCGTCCTGCCCCTGCACCGTGCCCCAGTAGAAGTGGTACGAAATGTAATCCACCAGGTCGGCGCACTTGCCGAGCGTCTCCCGGTCCCAGTCCAGGTCCTGCCCGCCGCAGAGCACCAGCTTGATGCTGGGGTCGGTCGCCCGCATCACCTGCGCGCACTGGCGCGCGAGCTTCGCATAGTCGGCCGCGCTCTTGTGCCCGATCTGCCAGTCCCCGTACATCTCGTTTCCGAGTCCCCAGTACGTTACGCGGTGCGGCTGGGGGAAGCCATGCTCGGCCCGCAGTCGGGCGTACGAAGTCAGGTCATCACGGTTGCAGTAGGCCACCCAGGCCGCGGCCTCATCCATCGTCCCGCTGCCGAGGTTGGCGCAGATGTAGGGCTCCGTGTTCAGCGCCCGGCAGTACTGGATGAACTCGTTCGTGCCGAACTGGTTCGTCTCGATGGTGTTCCACGCCAGCTCGGCCCGCACCGGCCGGCGGTCCTTCGGGCCAACACCATCTTCCCAGTGATAGCCCGACGCGAAGTTCCCACCGGGCCAACGCAGGATCGGCGACTGAAGGCCCTGCGCCGCCTCCAGCACGTCAGTCCGAAACCCTTTCGCGTCTGACCGCGGCGATCCGGGGTCATAGATCCCGCCGTAGATGCAGCGGCCGAGGTGCTCGATGAACATGCCGTAGACCTTCCGGTCTATCGTTCCGAGTCGCCGGTCCAGGTCAATCTTCACCCGCGCCATGTCATGCCTCCCGGTGCTGCCTCCTTCGTGGGGCAGGACTTGCCTCCTGCCCCGACCTGCCGCCGGGCAGGAGGGAGCTTCTCGATCACGAAGGAAGAGCATGCGGTGATCGGCCGCGCCCTTTTGCGCGTGTCAGGCCGACCTTCGGTTGGGGCAGCTTCGTGTCGTCAGACACTACCGCGCCAGAACAGGGGACTGCTTCCTCATCTCTGCCCTCCGCGCCTCCGCCGGGCGGGCCGCACGGGCGAGTGTGGCGCTGGCGCGAGCGCCGGCTCTTCCACTCCAGTCGTCCCCGGGGTGGGCCCCGCATCGTGCAGATCGGGATCACGGATCGGTGCAACTTCCGCTGCCTGATGTGCCCGAGCCACTCACCCCTGGTGCCCGGACTGCCGCCGGAAGGGCAGCGCGCGCAGATGCCGCTACCTGTCTTGCGGGGATTGCTCGATGATCTCACGCGCCTGGGGGGCACTCGCTGGATAGACCTGGTGGGCGTCGGCGAGCCCCTCCTGCACCCCGACTTCGTGCAGTTTGCGGAAGAGGTCAAACGGTCCGGTTTCGGCCTCTGCATCTCGACCAATGGCGCCCTGTTGACCACGGAGATAGCTGCTCTACTGGCCGAGATCGGAGTGGACCGCATCAACGTCAGCATCAACGCGGGCTCGGACGAGGTCTACCGCGAGGTCCATCCGGGCGCTCCCGCAGCCACCCGCCAGGCGATCCTGGCCAGCCTTCGGGCGATGTATGCGCGGTGTCGCGAGCTGGGGCGGCCGCGCCCGGCGGCTGCGCTGAGCGCGGTCGTCTTCAGGCGCACCTACAGAGATCTCCCCGCGCTCCTCGATTCCGCTGCTGCCGTGGGTGTAGGATATGTCCACTTGCACCCCCTGGCGACCGTTCCCGCCACCGAGGACCTCGCGCTGGATGCTGAGGAGTGGGAGCACGCGCGGCAGGTCTTTCGCGATCTGGCGGCGCGCGCTTGCGAGCTTGGCATCCGCACAAACGCGTCCGCCTTCCTGGCAGAAGAGAGGCCCGATCATTGCCGCGAGATCTACCGCCGGATCCGGTGCTACGCTGGTCACGTGTTCACTGTCATCCTCGCAGATGGGCAGGTCCGGTTCTGCTGTGGGTGCGAGTGGACCGCCGGGGACCTGAACCAGCAGTCGTTCTGGCGGATCTGGCGCAGTCGCGGGTATGCCAGGATGCGGCAGACCGCACTGAGTCTGCCTCGCGTGAGCCGCGCTCCCGCGGGATGCTCCTGCTTCCAGATGTGTCCGCACGCGGCTCACAACACCGCCATCCACAACCAGCTCTTCCCCCAGCGTCGGCTCCCCACCACGGCACCTCCCGATGCTCGGCTGACTGAGTGACGCGCATCAGAACGCGCTTGCTGCTCTCCATGGACTCCCCGCATCTCTCTTTCGCGAGCCCGCGCCTATATGGTAGACTAGAGCTGGCCGGGGGACATCACCACCCATGGACGCGCGCACCCTCCGCGTACTCGAATACGAAGCGATCCGCCAGCGCCTTGCCCAACACGCTTCTTGCGCGCTCGGCAAAGAGCTTGCCGCGCGCCTGGAGCCCGCCGTAGAGCCAGGCGTCGTCCGCCATCTGGTGGCCGAAACGACCCAGGCGCGGACGCTGCTCGCCGGTTCCGGTCGCGTTCCTCTGGGTGGCGTTCACGATGTGCGTGCCCAGGTGATGAACGCCGCCCGCGGCGGGGCGCTCTCGGGCGGCGATCTCCTGGAGGTGGCCGACACCCTCTATGCCTCCCGCCGCATGCGCTCCTTCCTCCAACGAGGCGAGACCGACGCCCCCCTGGTGGTGGCCAGAGCGAAGGAACTGGGCGTCTTTAAGGAAATAGAGCAAGCGATCGCGAGCAGCGTAGACAACCGCGGCGAGGTGGTGGACGGGGCGAGCGAGCAGCTCAGCGCCATCCGCAGCCGCGTCCGGCGCCTCCACGAGACGGTCGAGAAGCGGCTCGAGGCGATCATCCACTCGTCCCGCTATGCCCGCATCATCCAGGATCCCATCGTCACCCTGCGCAGCGGCCGCTACTGCGTGCCGATCCGGAGCGAGTTCAAGGGCGAGTTCCGGGGCATCGTGCACGACACTTCGGCGAGCGGCGCCACCGTGTTCATGGAGCCGTTCCTGGTAGTGGAGATGAACAACGAGATGCGCGAGGCCCGCGCCGCGGAGGAGCACGAGGTCCGCCGCATCCTCGCCAAGCTGAGCCTTCAGGTCGGAGAGCGCGCGGACGAAATCCTCTCCACCATCAGCACGCTCGCCGATCTCGACCTGATCTTCGCCCGCGCGAGCCTGGCGGAGGCGCTCGACGCGGTCGAGCCCGGGCTGAACCTCCAGGGCCGGCTCGACCTGATCGGCGCGCGGCACCCGCTACTGACCGGCGGAGTCGTCCCGGTGGATGTCCGGCTAGGCGACGAGTTCAACGCGCTCATCCTCACCGGCCCTAACACCGGCGGCAAGACCGTCACCCTCAAGACCGTCGGCCTACTCACCCTCATGGCGCAGTCCGGGCTGCACGTTCCCGCCGAGACAGGCAGCCGGCTGGCCATCTTCGGCCAGGTGTTCGCCGACATCGGTGATGAGCAGAGCATTCAGCAGAACCTCTCGACCTTCTCCTCTCACATGACCCAGGTGGCGAACGTCCTCAACCAGGCCGACGGCAACTCGCTCGTCCTGCTCGACGAGATCGGCGCGGGGACCGATCCCGCCGAGGGCTCGGCCCTAGCGAAGGCGATCCTACTGGCCCTGCTCCGGCGCGGCTCCCGGGTGATGGCCACTACCCACTACGGAGAGCTGAAGGCCTTCGCCTACACCCAGCCGGGCGTGGAGAACGCAAGCGTGGAGTTCGACCCGGCTACACTGGAGCCGACCTTCGAGGTGAGAATCGGCCTGCCCGGCAGCAGCAACGCCTTCGCCATCGCTTCCCGTCTCGGGATCCCGGCCTCGCTCCTGCGCGAGGCGGCCGAGACCATGGGCGCGGCCCAGGTCGCCTTGCACGAGGTCATCCAGCGCGCGGAGCAAGATCAGCGCGATCTCGCCGAGGAGCGCCGTCAGGCCGCCCGCACGCGTATGGACCTGGAGCAGTCCCGGGGCGAGTATCAGCGCTTGCTCGATGAGCTGAGAGGTCAGCGCAGAGACCTGCTCCGCGCGGCGCGGGAAGAGGCGCGCCGCATCATCGCGCGCGCCAAGCAGCGCACCGAGGAGCTCCTCAACCTGCTCCGGCAGTCGGTGCAGGAAGCGAGGGCGGCCCAAGAGGCGATCGCCAAAGAGACCGAGCAGGCGCTCCGTTATGCGCCGCGCGAGCCCTCCGAGGTGACCGTCGCCGCCCGCGCCGAGCTCGCGGGAATCTCCGAGGAGGCCGCCGAGGCGACGGCCGAGATCGAGGAGGAGAGGCCGCCTGAGCCGGAGCCGGAGCCAGAGCCGTTGGGCGATCTGAAGCCTGGCGACGCGGTGGTGGTGCGAAGCATCAACCAGCGCGGGAGCGTCCTCTCGCCGCCCGACGAAGAGGCACACGTCGAGGTTCAGGTCGGCATTCTGCGCGTGACGGTGGACCTCGCTGACCTCGCGCGCGCGCCCGAGCCGCTCGTGACGGTCACCCGCATCCCGCGGGAGATGCGAGCCGACCCCAGGCCCGTACCCCGCGAGCTGCACCTGCGCGGCCTGCGCGTGGAGCCGGCCGTCTACGAACTGGATCGCTATCTCGACCGCGCTGCCCTCGCGCATCACGACCAGGTGCGGATCGTACACGGCAAGGGCACCGGCGCCATCCGCGCCGCGGTCCACGATCGCCTGAGAGAGCATCCGCTGGTGCGGTCGTTCCACCTCGGCGAGCACGGCGAAGGCGACTCCGGCGTCACCATCGTCGAACTCACGGAATCGCCTTCAGCCTAGCTTCTGGGGTGGGCACGCCATGCTGACCTCTGTGGGAGCCCCGCCTGCCCTGAGCAGAGCCGAAGGGTCCTCGGGGCGATCCCGGTCGGTTTGACACGGCCGAACCCTTTCTGCTACCATGACTTACGGGCAAAGGTACGCGTTCATGTACGCCATCATCGAATCCGGGGGCAAGCAGTACCGCGTGGAGCCGGATGAGGTCTTCGCGGTCGAGAAGCTGTCGGCCGAGCCCGGCGACGTGGTCGAGCTGGATCGGGTGGGCCTGCTGGAGCAGGACGGCCAGGTTCAGCTGGGCGCTCCCTGGGTGGCCGGCGCCAAGGTGGTCTGCCGGGTGGTCTCGCACGGGCGCGGCCCCAAGCTGGACGTTTCCACGTACAAGGCGAAGAAGAACTACAAGCGCAAGCTGGGCCACCGCCAGGCCTACACCCGCCTGCGGGTGGAGGCGATCACGGTCGGCTCTGGCGGAGAGGGAAGCTGAGATGGCTCACAAGAAAGGTGTCGGCAGCTCACGCAACGGTCGGGACAGCCAGCCGAAGCGATTGGGCGTGAAGGTATACTCGGGCAGCCTGGTCCCCGCGGGCAGTATCATCGTCCGCCAGCGCGGGACTCCGATCCGGCCTGGCCGCAATGTCGGCATCGGCCGCGACGACACACTCTTCGCGAAGGTCGAAGGGGTCGTGCAGTTTGCCGGGAAGTCGGGCAGCCGCCGTCTGGTGCATGTCATCCCGGCCGTGACATGACCGCTGCCATGTGACGGCCGACGCGGGCCGCACCGTGTTTGTTGACGAAGCCGAGATTCAGGTAAAGGCTGGCGACGGCGGCGATGGCATCGTCAGCCTTCGTCACGAGAAGCACGTCCCCAAGGGTGGGCCCGACGGCGGCGATGGCGGGCGCGGTGGCGATGTGACCGCCATCGCTGACTCGCACCGGCGCACTCTGGTTGACTTCTCCCACCAGCACCACTACCGGGCCGAGAACGGCGGCCGGGGCGGCCCCAATCGTCGCCACGGGAGGAATGGCGCGGGCCTGGAGATCCGCCTGCCCGTCGGCACCGTGATCAGAAGCGCACTCGACGGCACTGTCGTCGCTGATCTTAGCAGTCCCGGCCAGCGCGTGGTACTAGCTCGCGGCGGACGCGGCGGACGCGGAAACGCGCGCTTTGCCACCGCCGTCCGCCATACGCCGCAGTTCGCGGAGAAGGGAGAACCGGGCCAGGAGCTGCGGCTCTCTCTGGAGCTGAAGCTGCTGGCCGACGTGGGCGTGATCGGGCTGCCGAATGTCGGCAAGTCCAGCCTGATCGCTCGCGTCTCGGCCGCGAGACCCAAGATCGCGGACTATCCCTTCACCACGCTCGTCCCGAACCTGGGAGTGGTCAGGGTAGAGGAGGGAACCAGCTTCGTGGTCGCGGACCTGCCGGGCCTGGTGGAAGGTGCTCACCTCGGGGTCGGGCGCGGTCATGCTTTCTTGCGCCACGTGGAGCGCACCAAGGTGCTGATCCATATGCTGGACGTGACGGCGCCAGACCGCGATCCCGCCCAGGATTTCGCGACCATCAACCGGGAGCTTGCGCTCTACGATGCCGACCTGGCCGCGCGGCCGCAGTTGGTCGCTCTGAACAAGATGGACCTGAGGCCGGAGCCGGCGCGAGTTGAGGCAGTAGAAGCTGCCCTGCGGGGGCAGGGCTGCTCGGTCTTCCGTATCTCGGCGCTGACCGGCGAAGGGCTGAGGCCGCTGATGGGCAGCGCCTCGCGCCTGGTTGCGGAAGCGCCCGCGGCAGCGGAGGTCGAGCTGGCGGCAGCGCCGGCCGCGCCCCGTCAGCAGAGAGAGCGACCAAGGGTAAGCCAGCTCCAGCCCGGCCTCTACCAGGTGCAGGGCGGGGAGGTCGAGCGCGTGGTCGTGATGACCGATCTCGACAACGAGGAGGCTCTGCGCCACCTCCACCGGCGCCTCGAACGACTGGGTGTGATCCGCAGGCTGCGAGAGCTGGGAGCGAAGGACGGCGACCGGGTGAGGATCGGGGAAGCGGAGCTGAGCTTCGTCGAGTGAGGAGGCAGCATGAGCACAACCGTCATCTCCGAGGTGCTGGAGAAGGCGAAGCGAGCCAAGCAGGCGGCGGCCTCGCTTGCCCTTCTCTCGCCCGCCGAGAAGGACCGCGTGCTGCTGGCAATGGCCACGGCGATCGAAGCCAACGTGCCGGCCATTCTGGCGGCGAATGCCCGCGACGTGAAGCAGGCCGAGGAGCGCAGGCGCTCCGCCGCGCCCCTTGACCGCCTGCTGCTCGGCGAGCAGCGCGTCAAGGAGATGGCGGAAGGTTTGCGCGACATCGTTCGCCTCACCGACCCGGTGGGGGAGATCATCACCGGGTGGCGGATGCCAAACGGCCTCGAGATCGCCAAGGTGCGCGTGCCCCTCGGTGTGATCGGGATCATCTATGAATCGCGCCCGAATGTTACCGTAGACGCCGCGGGTCTCTGCCTGAAGTCGGGCAACGCCTGCGTCTTGCGCGGCGGCTCGGATGCCATCAACTCTAACATCGCGTTGGTCAACTTGCTCACTCAGACTGGCATCCCGGCGGGGCTGCCGGAGGGCGCCATCTCCATCATCGAGACCACCGACCGCGAGGCGGCCGGACAGCTCATGCGCATGGACCAGTACCTGGATGTGCTCATTCCGAGAGGTGGGCACGATCTCATCCAGCGCGTCAAACGGGAGGCAACCATTCCGGTGATCGAGACCGGAGAGGGTCTCTGCCACGTCTACCTCGATGCCTCGGCCGACCCGAAGCAGGCCGAGGACATCGTGGTCAACGCCAAGTGCCAGCGCCCCAGCGTCTGCAATGCCGCCGAGACGCTGCTGGTACATAGGGACGCGGCGGCCAAGCTGCTGCCGACAATCGGTCGCCGTCTCACCGATCTAGGCGTTGAGCTGCGAGCGTGCGATCGCTCGATCAGGTACCTGGAAGGCGCTAGGCCTGCAACTGAGGAGGACTGGTCCACTGAGTACATGGCCCTCATCCTCTCGGTCAAGGTAGTGGACAGCCTGGAGGAGGCGATCGCGCATATCGGCCGCTACGGCACGCGTCACTCCGACACGATCGTGACGCAGGATCTGAGCAACGCCCGTCGCTTCACGCGGGCGGTGGACTCGGCCGTGGTGTACGTCAATGCCTCCACGCGCTTCACAGACGGCGGCCAGTTCGGCTTCGGGGCCGAGATCGGGATCAGCAACCAGAAGCTGCACGCGCGCGGCCCCATGGGCCTCGCAGAGATGACCACCTACAAGTACGTTGTCTACGGCAGCGGGCACGTGCGAGCGTAGCGCGCAGGAGGGACATGGCGGAAGCAGTCGGCATCATGGGAGGGACCTTCGACCCGATCCACTTCGGCCACCTGGTGGCGGCAGAGGAGGCGCGGGCGCGCTTCGCCCTCGACCGGGTCGTGTTCGTCCCCAACGGAGACCCTCCGCACAAGAAGGCTTACGCGGTGACTCCGGCCGAGCGCCGCTATGACATGGTGGTTCTGGCCACCGCCCTGGACGCCGGCTTCGAGACCTCCCGCCTGGAGGTGGATCGGCCGGGGCCGTCGTACTCGGTTGACACCGTGCGCGCATTCCGCCAGCAGCTTGGCGAGAACGCCAGACTCTATCTCATCACTGGACTGGACGCTCTCCTGGAGCTTCCTACCTGGCACCAGCCCGCGCGCCTGGCCAGCATGTGCGAGTTCATCGCCGTCACTCGCCCTGGCTATCAGCCCCAGCAGATGGAGGCGGCACTGGGTAAGGACTTGCTCTCTCGCGTGCACTTGCTGGAGATCCCTGGTGTCGCGATCTCCTCCACCGACCTCCGCCAGCGGGCGGCCTCCGGCCGACCCCTTCGCTATCTCACGCCGCTGCCCGTCGTGAGCTACATCGCCGCCCATCACCTCTACACCGGGAGCGGGTAACACCGCAGAGAGCGAACCGTCAGCTAGGGTCGAAGGAGCAAGCGTGTCGTCCGTGACCATCAACCAACCAGGGCTCAGCCGCCCCCGCCGTCTGGCATTCCAGTGGTGGTGGCTGATCTGGGCCGTCGCCGTGATCTGCATCTTCCTCTGCGGGATCGGCCTCGGAATCGTCTCCAGCGGCGGACCCGGCGGGCAGGGCGGTTGGTTCAGCCAGTTCCTCAGCCCGCCATTCAGCGGGGCCGACCGGGTCACGATCCTGGCCGTGGGGACAGACAACTCCTCGGGTCGCGGCCTCGCGGACACCATCATCGTGGCCGCCGTCTACCCCCGCACCGGCGAGATCTCCGCGCTCTCCATTCCCCGCGACAGCCGCGTGGAGGTCCCGGGGATGGGAGTGCGCCGCATCAATAGCTCCCATGCGCTGGGAGGCATGCCGATGACCATCGAGACCGTCGAGCTGCTGCTGGGCATGCCCATTGACCGCTCCATCGAGATCAGCGTGCCGGGCATTGTGCAGCTCGTGGACGCCATCGGAGGCGTTGATATAGATGTCGAGAAACGCATGTACTACCGGGACCGCTCCCAGCACCTCACCATTGACCTTCAGCCCGGCCTGCAGCACCTGGATGGCGAGCAGGCGATGGGCTATGTGCGCTTCCGCCATGACGCCACCGGGGACCTGGGCCGGATGGAGCGCCAGCGCCACTTCCTGCGGGCCGTGATCACTCAGCTCATGAAGCCCGGCAACGTCGCCCAGTTCCGGAAGCTGGCCGAGGTCTTCGTGAAGACGGTGAAGACCGATCTCAATATCCCGGACCTGATGTCCCTGAAGCGTCTGGCCGAGCAAGGCGGGCCAGACGCGATCCGCGCCACCAGCTTGCCCGGCGAACCCAAGGCGATCGGTGGCCAGAGCATGATCGAGCTCAACCCGGACCAGGTGAGAGAGACGGTGAACCAGGTGCTCCGCGGCCAAGGCTTGAGCGTCCAGGTCCTGAATGGAACCGATGTCAACGGCCTGGGAGCGAGCGTCGCAGCTACGCTGGAGGAGGCCGGCTGCGACATCACCGAGATCGGCAACGCCCAGGGCCGGACCGAGCAAACGCTGGTCGTGGATCACCGGGGCCGGGCGCGGCGAGCCGAACGCGTGGCCGACTGGCTCGGCCGCGGCGTGGTCTCGGCCCAGCCCGACGGGAACAACCCCGCCGATGTCACCGTGATCATCGGCCGCGACCTGGCAGGCCAGACCAAATGAGCCCCCAGTCCAGACGGGTCGCCGAGCAGCCGACTGCCCTGGCCACCGAGGAGAAGCTAGCGATCGCCCAGGCCGCGCTCGTGGATCACCGCGCGCGGGACCCGGTTGCGCTCGACATGCGCGAGGTGACTGTGATCACCGACTACTTCCTGATCTGCCACGGCACTTCTGGCGTCCACGTCAGCGCGCTTGCCGACGCGGTGCTCGAGGAGCTCAGCAAGCGAGGGGTCCGGCCCAGCGGCGTGGAGGGCTACCGTGAGCGCCAGTGGATTCTTCTCGATTGGGGCGATGTGATCGTACACATCTTCGCGGAAGCGGAGCGCGCCTTCTACAACCTCGAGCGGCTGTGGAGCGATGCGCCGCGCATCTCTGTCGCCCCGCTGAGTAGGCCATGAGTTCGCCTGAAGAACCTAAGAGCATTGAGGTCCAGACCCAGGTGCGCGAGCTGCTCGGGCGTGGCACTCTCGCGCGGGCGCGCGGCCGCCGGGAGGAGGCGATCAAGCTCGTCCAGCAGGCGATCGTCTTGGACGAGACCAACCCAGAGGCCCACGAGCTGATGGGCGATCTGCTGCTCGACCTGAAGCGCGGCGAGGAAGCGATGGAGAGGTTCCGCCGCGCCCGCGAGCTGCGCCCGGGACGGACCACGCTGGAGGACAAGATCGCCCGCGCCGCGTTGCAGAAGGCCGCGCGGTTTCGCAGCCTCGAGTACATGCAGGCCGTGCTGGAGGGAAGAGAGAAGCCGGAGGCCAAGCGCAACCCCGGCCTCGCCGCGCTGCTCTCCCTCGTCATCCCAGGATTCGGGCAGTTGTACAATGGTGACGTGGTGAAGGGCCTGGCGGTGGCTTCCGCCTACATCTTCCTGCTCGCCATCGCCATCCTCGCCGTGCTCGCGAAGCTCGCCTCCGCCCCACCCGCGGCCGGCGGGACGATCTACGGTCGCCAGATGGACATGGGCACCATCACCTCGGCCCTCTTCAGCGGCAGTACTCTGGTGGCCACCATCGCTCTCTTCTGCCTCTGGATCTACTCGGTGGCGGACGCCGCCCTCCGCGCCGGCAGAACGATGACCTCCGAAGGCACAGGCCTGGTGTGACTCGGCTCCTTCCTCCGCCCCAGGGGAGGGAGAGGAATGGCCTCTGCAGGGCGGGCATGTCCCGGCTGTCCGCCGAGGCGGACTGCGCAGCCGCCGCTGGTCTGCATGTCTGCGGGCCGTCTCTGTTCGGCAGGAGCTTGCTCCTGCCCACACACCGCTAAGTGAGACCAACATGACCGATGCCACGGGTACGGACACATTGTCGCAAACCGCGCTGGGCGCGACCATCTCCCTCCCGAAGCCTCGGCAGACAGGCGCGATGTCAGTCGAGGAAGCCATCGCCCGCCGCCGCAGCGTACGCGACTTCGCGCCCGACCCGCTCGACCTGGGCGCCATCTCCCAGCTTCTCTGGTCGGCCCAGGGCATCACCTCGGCCGGCGGACACCGGGCCGCCCCCTCGGCCGGCGCGCGCTATCCCCTAGAGGTCTGCCTCGTGTGCAGCGCAGGCCTCTTCCATTACGAGCCGTCGGGTCACGCACTGGCCAAGGTCGCGGCGGCCGACCTGCGCGGCCCCCTCGCCGAGGCCGCCTTCGGCCAGCAGTTCGTGGCCGATGCACCCATCTCGCTTGTCTTCGCGGCCGTCTACGAGCGCACCATGAGCCGGTACCGCGAGCGCGGCATTCGTTACGTGCACATTGACCTGGGTCACGCCGCTGAGAATGTCCACTTGCAGGCCGAGGCCCTCGGCCTCGGCTCCTGCGCGGTGGGCGCATTCGACGACGAGGCGGTCGCCCGCGTGCTCGGCCTCCCCGCGGAGCAGAAGCCGCTCTACATCATCCCGGTGGGACGAAGACAGACGTGATGTCGGCACCATCGGTTCTCCGGGTGAGCGCGGCGTAGTTGACCCATCCCGCGACGCCCTCTATAATCTCTCGCGTGCCCCTGTGGCCAAGTGGATAAGGCGCAGGCCTCCGGAGCCTGAACCGCAGGTTCGAATCCTGCCAGGGGTACCAGGCACGCGGGCCTCCGGAGTCCGCCGAGGCGGATTCGAATCCTGCCAGGGGTACCAGGCACGCGGGCCTCCGGAGTCCGCCGAGGCGGATTCGAATCCTGCCAGGGGTACCAGGCACGCGGGCCTCCGGAGTCCGCCGAGGCGGATTCGAATCCTGCCAGGGGTACCAGACCCGAGTCTATCTCGATTCCATCACCCCGGAGGGGCAGATGAGATCCCTGCTTATGCTCGCCGTTCTCGTCCTTGCTGCGTACGCGATCCCGCGGTGCCTCGGCATGGCTGCGGAGAGCATGCCAGCGCACCCCAACCAACCCGCAGGAGGCGTGCCGAAGGTGGGCAACCTCGTGCGCAATGGCGACTTCGCCCTCGACTCGAACCACGATGGGATGGCCGACGACTGGGCCTTCTCCGGTGACCAGACGGTCAAGGTCACCTGGGCGCTCGATCGAGGCGTGGGCGGCTCGCGCGCTCAGCGACTGACCTGCACCTCCTTCACCGGACACGGCCCGTCGAGCCACGTGATGCTCGCCCAGAATGACACCTTCGCTCTCGAGGGAGACCATTGGTACCGCCTCTCGCTCCATGTGAGGGGCGAGATCCCGAGCGGAGTGGCCTGGGTCGCCATCAGGCAGACCGGCCCCTGGCTCGACCTCGGCCTCTACCGCGTCTTCCGGGTGACTCCTGAATGGAAGCAGCAGCAGTTTGCGTTCCGGGCCACCAAGAGCGTCTCGCAGAACATCCGGCTCCAGATCTGGTTCACCGATACGGGAACGATGTGGGTGAGCGACGTCCGACTGGCCGAGCTGGAGGGGCAGCCGCAGGAGATGAGGCGCTACACCGAGGCGATCCCGGACATCGGCTCCAAGAACCTGGTGCCGAACAGCAGCTTCGAGTGTGGGGGCAGTAGGTGGGGAACCACGATCACGGACGATACCTGGGGCGGCCTCGGTCCCAACAGCTTGCTCGGGAAGGTTGATGGCGCCACCGCGGCACGTCACGGCAGCAGCTTCAGGATGGACGTGGACAGGGCGACCGCGCCCGTGCAGTGGTTCGATTACTTCGACATCACGCACAAGCCTGTGCTGGCCCCACTCCTCGCCAACCGCGGATGGATCACGGTGCAGCCCGGTGTGGACTACACACTCTCGGCCTACCTCAAGTCAGACCCGGCCAGCCTGCCGTGTCGCATCATCGTCTTCCAGGCCGGCGCGGACTGGCTGCGCGAAGATGTCGAAGCAAGTGGGGAATGGCGGAGGCTGAGCTTCACCTTCAAGCCGCAGAGCACTCAGCTCTTCGTGAGCCTCGGCCCTGAGCTGCGCGACCCGATGCGCCAGAAGGCGACCCTGTGGGTGGATGCGGTGCAGCTCGAGAAGGGCTCGGAGGCCACGGAGTACCAGCTCCGCTCGCCGATCGAGATCGGTCTGGAATGGGAGCGGCCCGGGCACCTTTTCGCCACGCCGGCCGCGGCGAAGGCGGTGCTCACCGGCTTCAATGCAACTAGCAAGGCCAAGACGGTCCGGGTCAGCGCGAGCGTGACCGACTTCTTCGATCGGGTGGCTGCCAGCCCGAAGGCGGCGGTGACTCTGCCACCGGGTAAGGGGATCCGTCAGCAGCTCAAGCTCGGCGTGGCCCGTAAGGGCTTCTACCGCTTCAAGCTCGGGGCCAGCGGTGGCGCGGTCATCCCCGTCAGTGTCGAGCGCTTCGGGGTGATTGACTTCTGCAGAGATTCAGACGGTATCTTCGGGATGAACCACGCCTACCCGTGGGCCGGACTGCTGCGGCTCAGCCACCAGTTCGGCCTGACCTGGATGCGGGACTGGTCTCTGAAGTGGAACGAAGTCGAGCCACAGCAGGGCCGGTTCCACTTCACAAACACCGATGGCGAGATAGACCGGATCCGGAAGGAGGGGCTCAATGTGCTCGGCTTGCTGCCCTTCCCGTCGGCCGAGTGGAGTTCCAGCGGGCCCACCGACCTGCCCCCGAGCGACGCGATGGGCGGCCGCGCCCGGTTGGCCTACAAGCCCCGCGATCTCCCGGAGTTCGGCGCCTATGTCGCGGCCACAGCCGCGCACTACCGTGGCCGGATTCGCGTTTGGGAGATCCTCAACGAGCCGCTCTACACCGGCTACGCGCTCCCGGAATCTGCGGGCTACAAGACCAGCGACTACGTTGATCTGCTGAAGACCTCGTACCAGGCGATCAAGCAGGCGGACCCGAACGCGTTCGTGGTGGGCGGCGTGGCGGCCGATCCCGATACCAACGCCGCGGAGCTGATCGCGGCGGGCGCCCTCGACTGGCTGGACGCGATCAACATCCACACCTACCCCGTGGTGCGGAGGCCCGAGAGCTACCTGCCGGACCTGGAGCGCCTGAATGCCAGGCTCAAGGCGGCGGGGAAGCCGAAGCCGATCTACTTCACTGAGGGGTCGTACTACGGCGACGATGACCCCGCAACCGACCCGTACAACCCCGGCGACGCGCTCATGACTCCGCTGGGGAGCGAGCTGGAGTGCGCCTCCTACCAGGTCCGTTTCGATGTGATTCTGCTCGCGCAGAACGTGAAGAAGATCATCTATCATGCCGGAACTTGCGGGCTCCTCAACGAGGACTCTTTGGGCGGCATCTTCTTCGAGTGGGACGGAGCGCCCCGCAAGATGGCGATCACGCAGTCAGTCATGACTGCGCTGTTCGGCCCCGACACCGAACCCATTGGCTCGGTCTGGCCGCAAGTGCGCAGCTTCGCGTTCCACTCACGCGGCCGGACGGTGATCGCGGTCTGGGATGACAGATACCAGCACCTTGCCCTCTCGCCTCGCGCTGGCGTGCGCGTGCTGGACATCGTGGGCAGCCCGGTGACCGCGAAGCGCGTGGCCCTTGGCGAGACGCCCTACTACCTCGTGATCGGACGTGAGGTGCCGGTCGAGAAGGCGCGAGGGATGCTCCGGGGCTGGCTTCCAACGGCACCGCAGGGCCGGGGAGATGGGTATGATGTGACGGGAGGCAAGCCATGAATTCCGTGAAGACCGTGGGCCTGATGGTTGGGCTGACGACCCTGCTGGTGGTGATCGGGGAACTCGTGGGTGGCAGGAACGGCATGGTGGTGGCGCTCGGCCTCGCCACCGTGATGAACCTCATCAGCTACTGGTTCTCCGACAAGATCGTGCTGGCGATTTACCGGGCCAAGGAAGTGGACGAGGCGACCGCGCCTGTTCTCTACCGCATCGTGCGCAAGCTGACCGAGAAGGCCGGGATGCCGATGCCCCGCGTGTACGTGATCCCGCAGGCGCAACCGAATGCCTTCGCCACCGGGCGCAACCCCCAGCACGCGGCGGTGGCGGCCACGCAGGGGCTGGTCCAGATGATGGACGAAGAGGAGCTGGAGGGGGTGATCGCACACGAGCTTTCGCATGTGAGAAACCGCGACATTCTCATCGGCACCATCGCGGCCACCATGGCGGGCGCGATCATGATCCTCGCCAGGATGGCGCAGTTCGCGGCGATCTTCGGCGGCGGAGGGGGTGGTCGGGACGACGACCGCGGCGGCAACGCGTTCGTGATGCTCTTCGTGGCGGTCTTCGGCAGCGTGGCCGCGCTGCTGATCCAGATGGCGATCTCGCGATCGCGGGAGTACCAGGCCGATGCTTCCGGGGCGAGGCTGTCGGGCAATCCGCACGGGCTGGCGCGGGCGCTGGCCACTCTGGGGCGGACGACGGCCCGGGTGCCGATGCCGGCCGACCCGGCGACCTCGCACATGTTCATCGTGAGCCCGTTCAGCGGCGGAGGGCTGGTGCGGATGTTCAGCACCCATCCCCCCCTGGAGGAGCGGGTCAGACGGCTGGAAAGGATGGTGGCTGATGGCTGAGGCACGCGGCCGCTGCCGTTCGGCGCGGGCGGCCCTGCTCGTCCTCCTGCTTCTCCTGCTGACCGCTGCGGTCGGGGCGAGCGGGGGCGCGACGCGGTGGGACTGGCTGCCGGCACCGTACGATGCAGGGCCCTTGCTGGAGAAGGCCGCGGCCGGCGGCGGCGACGAGTTCACGTTCGCCGTGTTCGGCGACTCCTATGCAGTGCCCGCGTTGACGGGACTGCTGAAGCTGGTGGACGCGAGGCATCCCACCTTCGCGGTGACGGTGGGGGATATGGTGGCGAGCGGCGGCAGGCCGCGCGATGACGCGGAATGGCGGAACCTCAGCGACCGGGTGGGATGGTTCATGCGGGCCTACCCCACGTGGGCGGTGATAGGAAACCACGAGGTCAGCGGCGGCTACGAGTCCGGAGTGGCCAGCTACCTCAGTTTTTACCACCTGCCTGAACAGAACTACAGCTTCACCTTCGGAAACTCGAAGTTCATCGTGCTGGGCGTGGACGCCGACGAGCGGCCTGCTCCGGCCGACCAGATCGAGTTCGTGAAGCGAGAGACTGCCGACCGGGACCGGTACGCTCACCTGTTCGTGTTCCGCCACTACCCATTCTACACCGTCGGCGAGAAGAGCAAGGAGGAGGTGCCGAACACGGAGACGCCGTTGGTGAAGCTGTTCAGGGCGGCGCGCGTGACCGCGGTCTTCTCGGGTCACGACCACATTTACTACCGGACGAAACGCGGCGGGCTCGCGTACCTCATATCGGGCGGCGCTGGCGCAGGCATCTACCCACTGAGGCGGGCCTCGGAGCGATTGCGTGACGACGTGTATATGGGCAGGGCCACCACGGGCGGAGGAAGCCTCCTCCACAGCCCCGGGAAGAGCGATCGCAGGTGGACCGGCCCTGAGGATCGAGACCTGTTCGCGGTCTTCATCCATGTGAACGGCCAGGCGGTGACCGGGGAGATGGTGTCAGTTACCCGCGAAACATGGGATCGGTTCAGCATCGGCAGCGGACGGGCGAAGAGACCGGGACTCATACCGACGGCAGCCGGAGGAGCATCGGCGCCCGCAGGCCGCTAACCAGATGGAGGGCACAGTTCACAAAGTCAAGGTCGGCGGCGTGCAGATCGGCGGGGGCGCGCCGGTGACGGTCCAGGCCATGACCGATACCGACACGCGCGATGCCGCCGCCACTGCCGCTCAGATCAAGGAGCTGGAGGAGGCGGGCTGCGACCTGGTGCGGGTGGCCGTGCCGGACATGGAGGCGGCCGAAGCGATAGGGCGCATCAAGGCGCAGGGCAACCTGCCCCTGATCGCGGATATCCACTTCGACTACCGGCTGGCGCTGGCGGCGCTGGAGCACGGGGCCGACAAGCTGCGTATCAACCCGGGCAATCTGCGTCGCCGTGAGCATGTCGAAGCCGTCGCCTCGGCGGCCGCGGAGAGAGGCGTGCCGATCCGGGTGGGCGTGAACGCCGGCTCGGTGCCGGAGGAGGCGCGCGCTCGGCATGAGGGCGCGGGCGATGTTCAGGAGCAACTCGCTGCGGCGATGGTTGACTCCGCCCTCGAACACGTCCGCATGCTGGAGGAACTCGACTTCCGTGATACCGTCGTCTCGCTCAAGGCCTTCGATCTCCGGACAACGTGGCTGGCGAATCGCCGGTTCCGGGAAGAGCGAGACTATCCGTTGCACCTGGGGGTGACCGAGGCCGGCCTGCCTCCTGCCGGCATCGCGCGCTCCGCGATCGGAATCGCGATGCTGCTGAAAGCGGGAATCGGGGACACGATCCGGGTGTCGCTGACCGGGGACCCCGTATTGCAGGTTCGGGTGGGGCGCGAGATCCTGTCCTCGCTCGAGCTGAACACCACCGGGATCACGCTGATCACATGTCCCACCTGCGGCCGCTGCGAGCTGGACCTGCCGGCGCTGGCGCGGGCGGCGGAGGCACGATTGCGCCCGGTTGACCAGGAACTCCGGCGGGCCGGCCGCGCCCTGCGCGTGGCGGTGATGGGATGCGTGGTCAACGGGCCGGGTGAGGCGCGGGAGGCGGACGTGGGGATCGCTGGAGGGAGAGGCAAGGGTGTGGTATTCGTCCAGGGCAGGCCGGTTGCGACCGTCGCGGAGGGCAAGCTGCTGGAGGCCCTGCTGGACGGCGTGATGGAGCAGGTCAGAGCCGGGTAGCCCGAGAGGAAAGAGCGGTGGCGCGGCCCAAGCGCAGGACGACCCCTGTCGAACGGCTGATCGTGTTCGCCATCCTGGGGATCGTGTTCTCGATCATCATGCCGGTTGTGCAGCAAGCCTCCCGGCGTGCGTCCCGCACGCGTGCCACCGCGCCGGCCGTGAGCCGCGGCAGGCAAGAGCCGGCCGGTCAGCTCAACACGATCGAGGTACCCAAGGAGGCGAGCGGCGAGAGAAGGGCGCGCCCCGAGGCCCTAGCACGGACCGGGGGAGCGCTCATCCGCCTGGCCATCACGGCGGTCATTGTCGTGCTCATTGCCAGCGCGCTCCGGAGGCGGCTGAGGCGTGCTCAGCAGTAGCTTCCTGCACATCTCCGGCATCGGGCCGAAGACCGAGCAGCGGATCTGGGGCCGCGGGGTCAGGAGCTGGAACGACTTCCTGGCCAGCCCATCTGCGGCCGGCCTTCCGTCCCGCACCACGGAGCGCGTGGCCGAGGCGCTCCGCGTGTCATCCGAGCGGCTGGCAGATAGCGACCACCGCTTCTTCGCCACCACCCTACCGCGCCGCGAGCATTGGCGCGCCTATCCGGAGTTCTCGCACCGCGTCGCCTTCCTCGATATCGAGACGACCTCGCTGGAGGGTGATGACGTCACACTGATCGGGCTGTACGATGGAAGCGACTTCCGCGTCTACCAGAAGGGCGTAGACCTGGACGAGTTCAGAGGGGAGATCGGGCGGTTCGGGCTGATCGTCACCTTCTTTGGGACTGCCTTCGACCTACCATTCCTGCGCCGTCGCTTTCCCGGGCTGGAGTTCGATCAGATCCACGTTGATCTGTGCTATGGCTGTCGTCGGCTAGGGCTCACAGGCGGCCTCAAGCGCGTCGAGCGGGTGGTCGGTCTGACCCGAGCGCCTGAGACCGAGGGCCTGGACGGCTGGGATGCGGTGCGGCTCTGGCGAGAGTGGGAGGGGGGGAGCCAGGAGGCGCTCGACCTGCTGAAGGCCTACAACCGTGAGGATGTGGTCAACCTCGCGGCCCTGATGCGCCATGCCTACCCGCGGCTGAGGGAGAGGAGCGGGTTCGCGGCGTGAGATGGCGGCTCCGACGCGGCGGGGAGCCCGCAGGCGAAGGCGCACTGGGCGGAGAGCTCTTAGCCCGACCTCAGGGCCGGCGGGGCCGCACGATCTGGCGGGCCCCGCGGCGGAGCAGGCCGGGGCGCTTGGGCGCTGGCGGGAGAGGCGCGCGCGCAGCCACTGGCTGAGGTGGTGGCGGTGGCCCCGGCGCTGGTTGAGCGGCTGTCGTCACGGGCGCGGCCGGCTGCTTCTCGCGACGCGGGCCCCGGGGGCGGCCCCGCCTTCTACGATGCCGTGGCTCCTCAGCCTGGCCCGGCGGCGCGGCTGTTGCCGGCTGAGTCCGTGGCGATGGCTCGGCGCGCGGGGCCGCCGCGGCCGGCTGCACTTCGGAGGGGGCCGGTGGTTTCGCCTTCTGCTGCTCCTCGGCCGGTCCACCATCAGCCGCCGTCTTCCCTTTGCCCCGGGGACGCCGGCGGGGGCCCCGGCGCCGCGGTGGCGCTGCCTGGGCCGGTTCGGGTTGCTTCTCCAGGCCTTTGACGCGGCCACGCGCGTAAGAGTGCCCGGCCTCCTGGAGCACGACGGTCTGTGGCTCTCCGCTAGGCAGAGCCCCTTCCACTTCCACTCGGTAGCCGTCCACCCAGCCGTAGCTCTCCTCCCCGGCAGCCGGCTCCCGGGGGTCGAAGTGGTGCGCGGCAACTTCATCGCCCTTGTGGTAGAGCTTCAGGAGCTGCGCGACGCGAGCCAGCGTGGCGGGTGTGATGTCCTGCTCTTCGAGGGGAAGGCGATCGTCTGCCCGGATGTAGACCGGTCGCCCGGCCGCCTTCTCCAGTGCGTCGGCGCGCTGGCCGCCGTCGCCGATGATGGTGGCGGCCACCCGCGGGGCGGCGCGAACCAGGATGGCCTGGGCCTTGTCCTCTGAGGCCAGCCGGCGCACCTCGCGCTCGGCCTTGAGGGCGACCGTGAGGGTGTTGCGGACCCGTCCCAGCCCTGCGCACTGCGGGCAGGTCTCGGTGAGGATTCCCATCAGGCTCTCGCCCCGGCGCTTGCGGGTCATCTCGATCAGCCCCAGCGGGCTGAGGTGGATGATCTTGGTCTTCTGCCGGTCTCTCTTGAGCATCTCCTCGAAGGCCTTGACCACGCTCTGGCGATGGCGAGGGCGGTCCATATCAATGAAGTCAATCACGATGATGCCGCCGAGGTCTCGCAGGCGAAGCTGACGGGCGATCTCCTCCGCGGCCTCCAGGTTGGTGTGCAGGATGGTGTCGGCCAGCCCCGTGGTGCCGGTGTAGCGGCCGGTGTTGACGTCAATCGCGGTGAAAGCCTCCGCCTGGTCAATGCTGATGTAGCCGCCGGACTTGAGCCACACACGACGCCGGAGCAGGCGGTCAATCTCGCCTTCGAGACCGTACTTGTCGAAGATGGGCAGTTTGCCGCGGTAGCGTTTGACGCGCTTGCGCAGGTGAGGCGCAATCGCCTGAACCAGCTCGACCGCGTTGTCGTAGGCGCTCTTCGAGTCAATCACCAGGCTCTGCACCTCATCCGTGAAGACGTCCCGGATCACCTGGTAGGTCAGGGTCAGGTCCTGGTGGAGCAGCGATGCGGGTTTCGCCTGGTCGGCTTTGGCGAGGATCCGGTCGCGGAGGTCGAGCAGCACCTTGAGGTCGGCCTCCAGATCCTTTCGCCCCCGGCCCTCGGCTTCGGTGCGGATGATCAGACCCTTGCCCTCGGGACGGATGCGCTCGCCGATCTTGCGCAGCCGCTCCCGCTCGGCCCGGTCTTCGATCTTGCGTGACACGCCCACCTGGCGGCCCTCGTACAGCAGAAGCACGAGGTAACGGCCTGGGAGAGCAAGGCGCGTGGTGGCGCGGGCGCCCTTGCCTCCCACCGGCGCGCGCACGATCTGCACCACGACCGCCTGGTTCTCCTTCACGCGCTCGGAGATGGAGAGGGACCGGGGAGCGCCCCGGGCGGTCACGCTGTCACGGCTCACGAACCCGACATCGTCAGCGCACAGGAACACGTTCTTGGGCAACCCGACATCGGCGAAGGCCGCATCCATCCCCCGGAGCACGCTCACCACCTTGGCCTTGTAGATGCTGCCGACCATGCGCAGCTCGCGCTCGACGTGCAGCTCTGCGAGCTGGCCATCCTCGAGAATGGCTACTCGCGACTCCAGGTCATCGGCGTTGACGACGATCTCTCTTCTCATGCCGTTGTTTCCCGCCCGCGCAGTCGCTGGTGGGCGCTGCGCGCTCTCTCAGACCGTTCTGCCAGGACTCGCCATCACCTTCGCTCTTTCCCGCCTCGGGTCTGGGCCCAACGGCGGCCTGGCCGCGCCGCACCGCGGGGCGCGGCCTCGGCGCTGGCGTAGATCCCTGTCCGATGGTAGGTCACCAGGCTCTCGCCCTCCTCGATTCCCAGCAGGACGATGATCTCCTGCGGCCGCGCGCCGCCGTGGCTGCCCGTGCGCAGCCTCATGCGCAGCTCAATCCGGTCGTTGCTCCCGTCGGCGAGCTGGAGGCTGACAATGAGGGGTCGCAGGTCCACCGATCGCTCCGGGCGCTCGCCACCGCGCTGGACGACGAGCTGCGGCGAGCCCAGGAGGGCCGCGATCCGCGACTGCATCACATCCGGCGCCGGCCCACCCTGGATGGCCACGCGGTACTCGGCCACGTCAATCTCGCCGAAGGTTTCCTTCTTCCGGTAGGCCGGCACGACCCACGCTTCCGTCACCTGGAGGCCCGCCGGCAATTGCGCGTTGAGCCGCTCCTTCAGCGCGTCCGGAGGCAGCGCGGCCTCCAGATGGATGGCGAACATCTCTGCGTCGCCCGTGACCCCGACCGCGAGAGGCGGGCCGAGGCTGAGCTTGAGATGGGGGTTGTGGCCCTGGGTAAGCGCCAGCGGGAGGTCGGCGCGACGCATCGCGCGCTCCAGGGTGCGCTTGACATCGAGGTGGGATATCCACTTCACCTGTTCCTGCTTGCGATAGCGACAGACGAACTGAGCCATCTACCCCGCCGCCTGTCCGAGCGCCCCTCGCGCCTGGCGGACGAGGGCCTCTCTCCCGGGGCCGCAGGCGATGTGGTCCCAGGCGAGCGGCTCGTCGAAGGCGAGTGCGCGGTTGGCGTAGTCTCGCATGTCGAGGCCGACCTGGTCGAAGGCCTGCCGCCAGCGGTCGAAACTGAAGTGCTCGCCCCAGGAGTCGAAGGTCGCCCCCAGCCGCCAGGCCGCCTCAATCGCCCGCCCCACACGCCGGTCGCCTCGCGAGATGGCCGCCTCCAGGGCACTGACCGCGGGATCGGTCCACGAGAGCTTGACCGCGCGATCGCGCAAGCCCTGCTGGAGGAGGCCCTGCTTGTGCGCCAGCACCTCGATCTCGTCCTGGGCCACCCACTGGAAAGGCGTGTGGGGCTTGGGCACGAAGCCGGCGATGCTGACCGCGATCTGGAGCCGGCCGCGTCTGGCGCCAAGTGCGCCCCGGCCGAAGGCGACCAGGCGGTTGACCAGGTCTGCGATGCCCTCCACGTCTTCCCCGGTCTCGGTGGGGAGGCCGATCATGAAGTAGAGCTTGAGCCGGTGCCAGCCGGAGGAGAAAGCGGCATCCGCAGCCGTGAAGATGTCATCTTCGCTGATCTGCTTGTTGATCGCCTGGCGGAGACGGTCGGTGCCGGCCTCAGGGGCGAACGTAAGGCCGGACTTGCGCACCTGCTGAATCTTGCCGGCGAGCGCGACGGAGAACGCGTCCGCGCGCAGAGACGGCAGAGCCACCCCCACCCCACGATCGCCGAAGCGCGCCACGAGCTGACTCACCAGCTCCTCGATTGCGCTGTGGTCCACGCTGCTGAGAGCCAGCAGGGAGATCTCGTCATACCCGGTGGCCGCCACCGCCTCCTCGGCCTGGCGGAGAAGGGTCTGGATGCTGCGCTCCCGCCGCGGGCTGTAGGCGGCGTGGGCCTGGCAGAAGCTGCACCCCCGCGCACAGCCGCGCATGATCTCAAGCGTGACGCGCGAGTGCACGGTCTCGACGAGTGGTACGAGCTGTCTGGTCGGGAAGGGCGCCTGGTCGAGGTTGGCTACGAATCTGCGAGCGATCTGAGCCGGCGCGCCGTTCGCGGGGGCCACTGTGCCCCGGGGTCCTGGGCCTTGGGGAGTATAGCGGTAGCTCGCGGGAACGTAGATGCCCGGCACCTCGCCGATGCAGGCAAGCGCGGCGGCCCGATCCGGCAGCGCGGCGGCCTCGGCGATCTCGAGGATCGCGTCTTCACCCTCCCCGACGAGGATCGCGTCGAAGAACTCGGCGACCGGCTCCGGGTTGACGGCCCCGGGACCACCGCCGATGACCAGGGGATCGTCATCGTCTCGCTCGGCGGCGCGGACGGGGATGCCCGCCAAGTCGAGCAGGTTGAGGATGTTGGTGTAGGTCAGCTCATAGGGCAGTGTGATGCCCACCACATCGAACTCGCGCAAGGGAGTGCGAGACTCGAGACTGAGGAGGGGGAGGCCGCGGGAGCGGAGTTGCTGCGCCATGTCGGGCCAGGGCGCAAAGGCGCGCTCTGCCAGATAGTCGGGGTGGCTGTTGAGGATGTGATAGAGAATCTGGAGTCCGAGGTGGGACATCCCAACCTCGTAGGCATCGGGGTACACGAGTGCGAACCGGGCGCGAACAGATGCGTGGTCCTTATGGACCGCGTTCCACTCGCCGTCGGTGTAGCGCGCGGGCTTGGTCACCCGCGGCAGCATCAGATCCAGACTCAAATCTGCCTCTCCACCCAGACGGAAGGGAAGCACCCACAGTCATCCCTCCCGGAGACCCCACCAGGAACCGACCCGCCGGCTGGCGGGCATCCTTCAGACTTCGGCATGCAACGTCCAGCCCCCGGTCAAACCTGCCTGTCCGCGTCAGGCCGCAAGGGCCTCCATGATGCGATCGGGGATGTCGAAGTTGGCATAGACCTGCTGCACGTCCTCCAGCTCCTCGAGGGCATCCATCAGGCGCAAGACCTGCTGGGCCTGTTTCTCCTCCAGCGTCACCCGGGTCTGGGGCAGCATGGTAACTTCTGCGCTCTCGTAGGCAATCCCGTTCGCGGTCAGCGCCTTCTTCACCGCTTCCAGGTCGGCGGGCGTGGTGCGAATCTCGAAGGAAGTCTCGTCAGCCTGCATGTCCTCAGCGCCGGCCTCGAGCGCGACCTCCAGCACTTTGTCCTCAGGGGCGTTCTCCCTCGGCACTATGGCCACGCCCTGCTGCTGGAAGAGCCAGGCGACGGAGTTCGACTCCCCCAGGTTGCCGCCGTTGCGGGCGAAGATGCTGCGAAGCTCGCCCACGGTGCGGTTCCGGTTGTCGGTCAGCACCTGCGCCATCACCGCCACGCCGCCCGGCCCGTAGCCCTCGTAGGTGGCGGACTCGTAGCTCGCCCCGCCGAGCTCGCCGGTGCCCTTCTGGATGGCCCGCTTCACATTGTCCTGGGGCATACCCGCGGCGCGCGCCTTGTCGAGGGCCATGCGGAGCCGGTTGTTGCTGCCCGCATCGCCTCCGCCTTCCTTGGCGGCGGCCATGATCTCACGGGAGATCTTGGCGAAGACCTTGCTCTTACGCTGATCCTGGGCCTGCTTGCGCAGCTTGATATTGTGCCACTTGGAATGTCCAGACATGCCGAGAACCTCCGAGTCCGACGCCTGGATTCTACCGAATCCGAGGGTTGTTGGCAACGCCGGAGCAAAAAGGGGCGGCCTGCGGCGCGCTCAGACGGCGACAACGGGGCGGTAGCGCCGAAGCCGGAGGGCGTTCGCCACCACCGAGACGGAGGAGAAGGCCATGGCGCCGGCCGCGATGGCCGGGTTGAGGAGGACATGCAGGAAGGGGTAGAGCACACCAGCGGCGATGGGGATGCCGATGGTGTTGTAGAAGAAGGCCCAGAAAAGGTTCTGGCGGACGTTCCGGAGCGTGGCGCGGCCCAGGTGAATGGCCTCCGGCGCCAGGCGGAGGTCGTCGCGCACCAGGGTGATGTCGGCGGCCTCCATGGCGATATCGGTGCCCCGGCCGATGGCAATCCCCAGTTCCGCCTGGGCCAGCGCGGGCGCATCGTTGATGCCATCACCGACCATGGCGACACGCTTGCCCTGGCTCTGGAGGGCCTTCACCGCCTCGGCCTTCTTGTCTGGCAGCACCTCGGCGCGGACATCGTGGATGCCCACCGCGCTGGCAACCGCGCGGCCGGTCAGCAGGTTGTCGCCGGTGATCATCGTCACCTCGAGGCCCATCTGCCGCAGGTGCTTGACCGCGGTAGCGGCCTCGGCCTTGGCAAGGTCGGCCAGTGCGATCACGCCTACCGCCTGGTGCTCTACCGCTACGAACACTACCGTCTTCCCCTGGGCCTCGAGTTCGGCAGCGCGCTCGGCGATGCCGGCGGTGGCGATGGCCGAGCTTTCCATCAGGCGGGCGGTGCCGACATAGACCGCGCGCCCGCCCAGAGCGCCCCGCACGCCCTGGCCCGGAATGGCGGTGAACTCCTGTGGCCTCTCCAGAACCATGCCCTTCAAGCGCGCGGCGCGCACCACGGCCTCGGCCAGTGGGTGCTCGGAATCCTGCTCGACGGAAGCGGCGAGCCGCAACACGTCCTCATCCCTCCAGTCGTGACCCGCGGCGACCTCTGTGACCTGTGGCCTGCCCTCGGTGAGAGTGCCGGTCTTGTCGAAGACGATGGTCTCGACATTGCCCGCGGTCTCGAGGGAAGCGGCACTGCGGACGAGAATGCCGAGCTGGGCTGCACGGCCCGTGGCAACCAGCAGCGAAGTGGGCGTCGCCAGGCCCATCGCGCACGGGCAGGCGATGATGAGCACGGCGACCGCGGCGGTCATGGCGTGCGTGAAACTCGGACCGACTGCAAGCCAGGTGACCAGGGTAACCGCGGCCGCCCCGATGACGATGGGCACGAAGATGCTCGCCACCCGATCGGCCAGCCGCTGGATGGGGGCCTTCGACCCTTGCGCCTCCCGGACCAGACGGATGATACGGGCGAGCACGGTGTCGCTGCCCACGCCCGTGGCACGTAGCTGGAAGGCGCCGGCGCGGTTGACCGAGCCACCGATCACGAAGTCGCCGGGCGCTTTCTCCACGGGGATGCTCTCACCGGTCACCATGCTCTCGTCCACCGCGGAGAGGCCTTCCACGATCAGCCCGTCCACGGGAATGCGCTCGCCCGGGCGCACTAGCACGGTGTCGTCCACTGCGACCTGGGAGAGCGGGACCTCGACCTCCTGCCCTTCGCGGATCACGCGCGCGGTCTTCGCTTGCAGGCCGGCGAGGCGGCGGATGGCGTCGGAGGCGCGCCTCTTCGCGCGCGCCTCCAGGGTGCGGCCAAGCAGGATGAGGGAGATAATCATGGTGGAGGTATCGTAGTAGAGGTCCGGTCGCTGACCGGCCACCACGAACGACTCGGGCGACAGAGTGACTGCGAGGCTATAGCCATAAGCGGCCGAGGTGCCGACCGCGATCAGGGTGCTCATGTCGGTCGTGCGGTTGCGCAGGGCGATCCAGGCGCCGCGGTAGAACTGCCACCCCGCCCAGAACTGCACGGGAGTGGCCAACGCTAGCAGGACCCAGTCGGAGGGGCGCAGGGGGAGCAGGCTGAAGTTGTGGATCAGCATGATCAGGGCGGTGGCGAGGACAGAGAAGACGAGCCGCACGGTCAAGTGACGCAACTCCGCGCCCTCGGCCGCGCGCTCGGTCTCATCTCCTGCGGGGATGGCGGCGCCGTAGCCCGCGGCCTCAACTCTCCGGATCAGGTCCGCCACCGCGAGGAGGTCGTCATCGTAGACGACGGTTGCCTCCTCGGTGGCGAAGTTGACCCCGGCGTTAGCCACACCCCGCGTGTCGCGCAGGCTCCGTTCGACTGTGGCCGCGCAGGCTGCGCAGTGCATGCCGGTGATTCTCAGGTCGGTTCTCCTGGCCGCCATGACAGGGTCATTGTACCCCGACGCAGCCGTGAAGAGTGTCCCGATGTGGAGACGCTGGGGTCGGGGCAGGGGCTGGAGGGCGCCTGGCGGAACAGTGGGAACAGGGATGGGGAGCACCGAGATGGGAGTCGGCAAGTCCCAAGCTGAGCTGCCGGGGGGGATCAGTGAGCTGCTGGTGCAGGTCGCTGGCAACGCCCGCGCAGCCCTCATGGAGCACGCGATCGCACGGGGCCACGGAGTCGAGGTCGCCGAGTTCACTGTCTCCGACCTGCTGGACGACAGTGCTCGGCGCAGGCAGATGATCGCCTGGTACCGCGAACGGCTGCCCGGAGTCCGAGGCCTGGTCAGCCTCCATGGGGCCTTCCGGGAGCTGATGCCAGGAGCGACGGATGCGAGGATGCGCGCCGCCACACGTGACCGCGTGGTTCAGTGCCTGGATATCGCGGAGGAGCTGGGGGCGAGGTGTGTCGTCTTCCACAGCGGCCATGATGTCGTCCTGTTGAGCCCACAGCACCTCTCGGCGTGGATCGAGCGACAGGCCGCCTTCTGGCGGGAGGTGATGGCGGGCCGCTCGGCCCGACTGCTCCTGGAGAACGCGTGGGAGCCAAGCCCGGAGGTCGCGATAGCTGTGGTGGAGGCCCTCGGTGTAGAGGCGATAGGAATCTGCTTCGATACGGGCCACGCGCATCTCTGGACCGGCCGGGAAGGCGAAGCGCTGGACTGGTATGCAAGGCAGATGGGCGCAGTCAGGGCGCGGTCCGCCGCGGAGTGGCTGGAGCGCCTGGGGAACCGGGTGGCGTACCTGCACCTGTCTGACAACAACCAGACCGGGGACCAACATCTACCGCCCGGGCGGGGTACGCTCGACTGGCGGCAGTTGCTGACCGCGATGGAGCGCCAACGGCTGAACGTGCCGGCAGTGATGGAAGTGGGAGGAGTCGAGGGCGCGCGGGAGACGGAGGAGTTCCTGCGCGGCCTCGCGGTGACCGGCGAGCGCCAGCAGGGAAACGCGAGATGACTCAGGAGAAGGCCGACTACTCGCAGATCGCGGAGGTCTACGACCAAGCGCGGCCGGGCGATTCTCCACACCTGGAGTGGTGGTTCAGGCGGCTGGCCGAGGTGGGCCGGCTGGGCCCTGGGAAGCGACTGCTCGATCTCGGGTGCGGCACCGGCCGCTGGACCATTCCCCTGGCGGAGCGCACGGGCTGTGACGCGGTTGGGGTGGATAGCTCACAGGAGATGCTGGAGAAGTCTCGGCAGAAGGATCGCGGGGGGCGCGTCGCCTGGCTGCCCGGAGATGTGGAACGGCTCGAACTGGAGTCGGAGAGCTTCGACTGCGCCTTGATGTCGTTGATGATGCATCACTTGGAGGATCATCTCAGCACCTTCCGGGGCGTGCTCCGAGTGCTGCGGCCAGGCGGCATCTTCCTCGTCCGGCAGGGCACGCTCGAGCAGATCGCGGATGACCCGTGGCATCGCTTCTTCCCGGAGGCGCTGACGATTGACCGGCAGCGGACCCCCCTGCGGGCCGAGATCGAGTGGTGGCTTCGGGAGGCTGGGTTCGAGCTGATCGAGGTGGAGGAGGTCAGACAGCTCACCTACCGCGACCGCGCTGACCTACAGATTCCCTTGCATCACGGTGACAACCCTGATGCAAGGGAATCTCCTGTAGCAACGTCACGCTCTGCGCTGAGGAGTTTCCTGCATCATAGCTCCTATCGCCATGATGCAGGAAACTCCATAGAGAGGATGCTGGCGGAGGTCCGCCTGCGGGTGCCTTCGGTGCTGCGGCTGATCAGCGACGAGGCCTTCGAGCGGGGCCGCGGGCGACTGGAGCGCTATGTCGAAGAACACCCAGATGACCGATGGCTGAGGGAGACGCTGTTCACGCTCTTCTCGGCGCGGAAGCCGGCAGGGGAGGCCTCCCAGGGGACGCAGTGACGAAGGGGCAGGAGCAAGCTCCTGCCAAACGGACAACGGACGGGCGGCAGGCAAGCCCTACAGAGAGCAGTGGAAGGGGAGGTCGTAGTGCTCGTTCCTGTACTTGCGCTGCTCGTCTGAGAGCTTCTCGGTGGTGTCCCAGACGGGCGGCAGGCCGCCGTCGTCCTTCATGTCTGAGCCGATGCTGTAGACGGTGAATCCCGCGCCTTCGCGGCGGTACCTGAAGGGCTTGCCGCCGAAGGGGTCTTTGGGGAGCTTGGAGCCGGCTCGCTCGAGGGCGGCGAGCGAGTCGGGGTAAGCACCGTGCCCGGACTTGTAGATAGAGAGGGCGAGCGCGATCTGCGCGTCGCCGAGGTTAGCCGCGGTCTTCTCGCGGCTCACGACGGCCCGCGCGAACACAGGCATGATCATCGCGGTCAGAATGCCGCCACGCAGCGGAAGCGCTTTGGTCTGTTTCTCCAGCGCCCCGATCCTCTCTTGTGACTGGGGCCACGGAAGCGCGGAAGCATCGATCTGGGCCTTCATGGCGCGCAGGAAGGTGAGCTCGTCCAGGTTGGCAACTGGGCGGCCGACAGTACCGTAAACACGCCACGCGAGAGCGGCCGAGAGCCTGTTCCCGGCCCTGTCTGAAGTGAGAAGTGCCGCGATGTCTCTACCTGAGCCGCGGCGAGTCATCTCGAAGATGGGCAGGCCGAACAGCGCGATTTCCCCCTTCATGGACCGGACGTAGGGTACCACCTCGTCTGTGGCGGCGATCTGGGTCATGAGGGCGCGCGCAGCTCTGGGAGAGGGATCGCCCATGGAAAGCGACCCGCGCAGGGATCTCGTAGCGATGCTCTCGATTGCGTAGCCCACGAGCTGGCCTATGAGGATAGGCACGAGCTTTGAGTGCTCGGCCATACGCAGCATGGTGCCGACGTCGGCGAGGGCGTCGTCGATGCGGCCATCTGCAGCAGAAACGGCAGCGCGTGTCTGCAGCATGCGCGCCCCCTCACGCAGCTTCGCGAACTCCGGGAAGACCATGTTCGGGCCCGCGGTCCAGTCTTTGGGGAAGGAGCAGGCGGGGGTGTCGGCGGCTTCGCGGATGAGCGCGAAGAACCTGGCGTTATCGGCCACCACGCGACGGGAGACGGTTAGGTCGCTTGCCGCCCCAGCACGTTCCTTCCAGACGCGGGCGACCTCTTCCAGCATGATTCCTTCGTCTTCGTTGGACAGCCGCCGCGCGTCGAACGCCTTCTGGTAGATGTCCGCGGCGTTCTTCTCACCTGGCGGGACCTCGGGAATGAGCTGATCCCTGGTCAGCAGATAGCCGCTGGCCTTGAGCCTGGCGATCTCGTTGCCGAGCATGAGGCCGGTGACGAGGGTGGCGGCCAAGTGGATCACGGTCAGCGCGATGGCGATGTAGAGCAGCGCGCGGCGGCGCCGGTAGATGCCGCGGCCGAACCAGCGGAGGGCGCGCCAGGGCGCGACGGCGACGGCTGTGAGGACCTTCACGATGGCCTCCCAGAGGGTGCCGGGGAAGTCCTTGAGGGTCGGGAAAAGCTCACTCATTCTAACCTCCGTCAGCTTCGTTCAACATGCGATCGCGCAGCTCGAGGTAGGTTTCGGGCTGAAGGCTGGGGTGCCGCATCGCCAGCCGCAAGGGCAGGCCCGAGGCCGCGAGGTCGCGCATCAGTCCAATCTCTTCTCTCGAGGCAGGCCCCGCCTGCGCGACCGCCGCCTGCGGCGATGGGCTGTACGGGGTGCCGCTGCTCTGGGACCTGAGCACCAGCCAATCCGCCAGCAGGAGCAGGACAAGCGCAGGGAGCGCAAAGGCAGGGCGAAAGGCGCTGATGCGGCGTGGCGTCGGTGCGCTCGAGTGCGACAGGATGCGCTCGCGGAGCCTGGCCCGCGGCTCACGGCGCGGCAGACCGCGGATCGCGGTCTCTAGACCTTCGTCAGTCATATCGCGATAGCGGCGGTGCTCACTCATGACTCACCACTTTCCAGCAATCGCCTCAGCCGTGCGAGGGCCAGACGATAGCGACTGGCGGCGGTATTGGCGGGGAGGTCAAGCAGCGCGGCGATCTCGCGGAAGGTGAGGTCCTCTCCGAGCTTGAGCGCGATCACCCCGCGCTGCTCGGCGGGGAGTTCCGCGAGCGCGCGGTCGAGGTCTATCGCCAGGTCACGGTCGGCAGGGTCGCAGGCCTCGAGGTCAACCCAGGAGAGGACCGCGGAGGCCTCCTGATCGCGTCTGCGGCGGCGCATCGCCTGGAACGCCTGCCGGCGGGCGGCCTGGAAGAGATAGGCGCGCAGGTCACGGATCTGCCCTCCCCCCCGCCGGCGCAGGAGGCCGAGCATGACCTCGTGCAGCGCGTCCTCGGCCTCCTCCCGGTTTGCGAGGAGGGTGAGAAGATACCGGTAGAGGGCACCCGCGTGGGCGTCGTAGGCCGCCCCGAGGTCGAGACGACCGCCGTTCCCGCCGGCCTCCTCCCGAGGCCTCGCTGGTTCAGCAGTGAGCACCCGGCTGGTCCCCATGACAGATACCTGCTCTGTATGGCTAGATGCAGATGGGGGGTGGTTTTGTCAGTGGTGGGAAGGCTTCCTGCGGGGCGCGAGGCTGGGGCCGGCCATGAAGGCACCGGGACCGGCGGGCCAACCGCCGGTCCCGTTTCACATCTCGGGGCAGCGCAAGGACAGGAGGCGGGCTCCCGTCCTACGGATTATGGGTGTCTAGGCGGCGCCCGGGATCTTGGGGAGGTCCTTGAGCGCGGCCGCGATCTTGGCCTGCGGGTACTCGTAGTCCTCGAGCTTGCCGCTGAAGTAGCGCTCGTAGGCGCCGAGGTCGAAGAACCCGTGGCCGCTATAGGCGATCAGGATGCACTTCTCCTGCCTGGTCTCCTTGCACTTCAGGGCCTCGTCAATCGCGGCCCGAATACAGTGGGCGGTCTCCGGGGCGGGCAGGAAGCCTTCGGTCCGCGCGAAGGTGACAGCCGCCTCGAAGGCTGGAAGCTGGTGGTAGGCGCGGGCCTCGATCACGCCCTGCTTGACCAGCAAGCAGAGCTGAGGCGCGTCGCCGTGGTAGCGCAGCCCGCCGGCGTGGATGGGCTCGGGGATGAAGGTGTGACCGAGCGTGTACATCTTCAGCAGCGGGGTCAACCCGGCGGTGTCGCCGAAGTCGTACTCGTAGAGACCCCGGGTAAGTGTCGGACAGGCCTCCGGCTCACAGGCGATGATGTCGAGCTTCTTGCCCTTGAGCTTGTCCTTCACGAATGGGAAGGCCAGGCCGGAGAAGTTCGAGCCTCCGCCCACGCAGCCCACGATGATGTCCGGCTCGTCCCCGGCCAGCTTGAGCTGGGCCTTCGCCTCCTGGCCCACGATGGTCTGGTGCAGCAACACGTGATTCAGCACACTGCCCAGAGAGTACTTCGTATCATCGTGGGTGGCCGCGTCCTCCACCGCCTCCGAGATGGCGATGCCGAGGCTGCCCGGCGAGTTCGGGTCCTGGCCCAGGATCATCTGGCCGGCCTTGGTCAGCTTGGTGGGCGAGGCATGGACCGTGGCTCCCCAGGTCTCCATGAGCATGCGGCGGTAGGGCTTCTGCTCGTAGCTGACCTTGACCATGTAGACCGTGCATTCCAGGCCGAAGAGGCAGCATCCGAAGGCGAGGGCACTGCCCCACTGGCCGGCGCCGGTCTCGGTCGCGATGCGCTTAACGCCTTCCATCTTGTTGTAGTAGGCCTGGGCCACCGCGGTGTTGGGCTTATGGCTGCCCGGCGGGCTGAAGCTCTCGTTCTTGTAGTAGATGCGCGCCGGCGTCCCCAGGGCCTTCTCCAGGCGGTGCGCGCGATAGAGTGGGCTGGGCCGCCACAGGCGGTAGACCCGCAGCACTTCATCGGGGATCTCGACCCACGGTTCCATGCTGACTTCCTGCTTGATCAGCTCCATCGGGAAGATCGGGGCGAGGTCGGCCGGGCCGACGGGCTTGCCGGTTCCGGGGTGGATCGGTGGCGGCAGCGGCGCGGGCAGGTCCGGGGTGATGTTGTACCAGCGCTGCGGCATCTCGCTTTCGCGCAGCAGGATCTTGGTCTCGTCGCTCGCCATCGCTGGCATCTCCTTATCTTGGCGGCACACTGGGCCGTCAGGTTGAGCCCTGGGCAGTTCCGAGGGCGGTGCCTGGGACTTCAGCGGGCCGAGGCCCTTCTCCTCTTTCGCCCGCGCCCTGGGGAGCCGGCTAGAACAGCTATCCGGACTCGCTGGACTCGGGCTCCTTGGAGGCGGGGTGGCCGGGCCCACGGGAGGCCTTGTGGGTCTCCTGGAGGCGGATGCCGCCCTCGAACTCAGGCCGGTGGGTGTCCTCCTGGGCGCAGCGCACCTTCTCTCCGATGACCTCGCGGAGGAAGCCGAGAGCACCCTCACCGTCCTCGTCCATCAGCACCTCCTGGAGCCGCAAGAGGTCTTCCGGGTCCAACGAGACAACCGTGCGCGTCGCCTTGAATGCCATAGCTCTTGCCTTTCCGAGCACCGATCTCCCCGCAATGAGGGCAGGACCGAGAGCGATGCCAACCGAATGAGAGTGCCAACTGCTGCCATGCGAGGAGGAGACTTCGTGATCAAGGGCATTGATCATCTTGCAGTCGTCGGGACGGATGTCGCGCGGGCCGCCAAGTTCTATGGCGAGGTGCTGGGGTTCCGGGAGAGCAACCGGCTGGAGACCACACACAGCGGGACGATCATCTTCATGACGCTGGGCGGCACGCAGATCGAGCTGTTCGGCAATGCGAAGCCTGGCGCCGGGGCGCAGGAGGGACGGCGCGCGGGGTACACGCACATGGCCCTGCTGGTGGAGGGCATCGACGCGGAGTACGAGCGCATGACGAAGCTGGGCGTGACCTTCGACATGAAGCCTACGAGCGTGGAGTCCGGCATGCGGCTCGCCTTCTTCAAGGACCCGGACGGGAACACGATCGAGCTGATGCAGCGGTCGGAGTAGGAGCGGAGCGGCCACGAAGATGAGAATAGTGCAGTTCGCCGCTCCGGACGGGGTGCGCGCGGTCGGTTTCCTGGAGGGGAGACACGTGATTGACTTCACGCGCGGGTTCGCGATGTACAGCACGCTGAACGAGTGCGATCCAGACCCGGCGGGAGCGTCCATTGTCGAGATGCTGGAGGCGGGGCTCTTCGCTTGTCCCCTGTTCGCCGCAGTGCGGGCCTTCGTCGAGGAACACGGCCTCGCACGCCAGCTCACAGTGCGCGGGGCGAAGCTGCTGGCGCCGATCCCGCGGCCGCCGCGCATCATCGCGCTGGGGCTGAACTATGCCGCGCACGCGGCCGAGGGTGGTCGCAAGCCGCCGAAGGAGCCGATCTTCTTCGTGAAGGCCTCGACCGCGGTGGTCGGGCCGAATGAGCCGGTGTACATCCCCCGTGGCGTCGGACGCGTGGACCACGAGGTCGAGCTGGCCGTGATCATCGGCAAGAGAGGGCAGCGGATTCCACGGGACAGGGCGACCGACTACATCGCGGGCTACACCATCCTCAACGATGTCACCGCGCGCGATCTCCAGCAGCGGGACATGGCGGCCTCGAACCCATGGTTCATGAGCAAGAGCTTCGACACCTTCGCGCCCATGGGGCCGTGCATCACACTCCCCGATGAGATCCAGGAGCCGTGCGAGCTGGACTTGACGCTGCGCGTGAACGGGAAGGTGCGGCAACGGAGCAACACACGCGACCTGATCTTCAAGGTACCTGACCTGGTACACCGCCTGAGCCGCCACATCGCGCTGGAGCCGGGCGACATCATCTCGACCGGGACGCCGGAAGGCATCTCGCCGATCAGGCCAGGGGATGGGATGGAGGCGGAGATCGAGCGTATCGGCGTGCTGCGCAACCCGGTCCTTGCGGGATATGGACAGCGGGGCAGAGGCTGAGGGGAGGAGACGGCCGGGCCCCGCCGAAGCAGGCCAGGCAGTACGAAAAACGGAGAGGAGGACCAGATGGCCAAGGTGCTCGTGGTCTATCACTCGCTGGGCGGCGCCACGAAGAAGATGGCGGAGGCCGTGGCGGAAGGGGCCGGCAGCGTCGCCGGCACGAAGGTGGCCCTGAAGACCGGCCTGGAAGCCACCCTTGACGACCTGCTGGGATGTGACGCGATCGCGCTGGGGTCGCCGGACTACTTCAGCTACATGGCGGGCGGACTCAAGGACTTCTTCGACCGCACTTACTACCCGAGCCAGGGGAAGGTGACGGGGAAGCCGGCCGTCACTTTCGCCAGCGCGGGCGGCCCTCCCGACAAGGTGCTGAAGCTGCTCGACCAAGCGCTGGGGTGGTTCAAGCTGAAGAAGGCGGCCGATTCGGTGGGGACCTCGTCGGTGGGGCCGGAAGTCCTGGCCTCGTGCAAGGACCTGGGCCGCAAGCTGGCGGAGGCGGCGAAGTAGCGAAAGGGGCCGGCCGAGGGGCTGCGGAGTCGTGGATGGCAGGGCTACGGGGGCAGGAGCAAGCTCCTGCCCAACGGGCCGGCAAGTTCGGCAGGGATCCTCGTCCGCGCCATACCTGACCAACACATGGATTGCCGCGAAGCCCGCGCCGTGGTGAGCGGTACATTACAGAGAGCGGTGCCCAGGGTGAGCGGCGACAACATCATCTCCCCGTTTCGGGGCATCCGGTACCAGGCCGCCGAATCCCGCGACCTGTCCACGCGGATCGCACCTCCCTATGATGTGATCTCGGAGAGTCTGAGCGCCGAGTTGCGCGCCGGCGATCCGCACAACTTCGTGCGGGTGGAGCTTCCTGAAGCACACGAGGCCGACACGGAGGAGGCCAACCGCTACACGCGGGCGGCGGCCACTCTCCAGAACTGGTTGAGCCGGGGCGTGCTGATCCGGGACGAGGGTGCCTCCTTCTACATACTGGAGCAGGAGTTCCCACTGGAGCGCCGATGCTGGAAGAGGCGGGGTGTGTTCGCGCTGGTTCGCCTGCCGGAGGAGGGAGAGCGCTACGTCCTCTCCCATGAAGGCACGCTGGCGGCGCCGAAGGCCGACCGGCTGCGCCTGCTCCAGGCCTGCCAGACGATGACCAGCCCGATCCTGATGATCGCCGAGGACAGCGGACAGCGGCTGGCCGGCCTGCTGGGCCGGACTCACGGCGAGCCCGCCGCCACCGCTCAGGACTCGGATGGCGTGATGCACCGCTTATGGGTGAGACAGGAGGCGGACTACCTGGGGGCGATCCGCGAGGCGGTGGGGCCGGGGCCGCTCTTCATCGCGGACGGTCACCATCGGTTCGAGACGGCGGTTACTTGCCGTGATGGCATGCGCCGTATGCTTCCCCAAGCAGCGCCTGAAGCGGCCTTCAACTACGCGTTGGCGCTGATCGCGAGCGCGGGGGACGAGGCCCTGAGGATTCTGCCGACGCATCGCCTGATCCGCGGGCTGGGCAAGGTGGGGGTGGCGCGCATGAAGGAAGCGATGCGGGCGCGGTTCGAGGTAGAGGAGCGGCCGCTCGCGGACGCCGGCGAGGTCCAGCTCTCCAGCCCGGAGCCGGGCCGGCACGTCCTCGGGGCCTACTGCGGCGATGGCCGCTATTACGTGCTCAGGGCAGGGGAGGAGATGACGCCTGCCGGTGCCTCGGCGGTCGCGTCGCTCGGCGTGAGCGTCCTGCACGATCATCTGATTGACCCGGTGTTCGCGACTCTTGACCGCCAGCCGAAGCTCACCTACGTGACCGATGAGAGCCAGGCGATGGCCGCGGTGGACCGCGGGGAGTGCGGTTTTGCCTTCTTCCTGCGGCCGACCCGGGTCTCGGAGGTGCTGGCGGTGGCGCGGGCCGGCGACCGCATGCCTGGGAAATCCACCTACTTCTACCCCAAGGCCCCGGCCGGCCTGGTGATCAGCGACGCCTCGGCCGAGCCGATCTGAGCGCTGCGATGGACAAGCTCACCCCGATGCTCACCCAATACCGGGCGATCAAGCGCGAGCACGAGGATGTCATCCTGCTGTTCCGGCTCGGCGACTTCTACGAGATGTTCGGAGAGGACGCGAGGCTGGCCGCGCAGGTGCTGGACCTGGTCCTCACCTCGCGCGAGATGGGCAAGGGCCGGCGGGTCCCGATGTGCGGGATCCCTTACCATGCGGCCGACCGTTATCTGGCCAAGCTGCTGGCGGCCGGGCACAAGGCGGCGATCTGCGAGCAAGTCGAGGACCCCAAGACAGCCAAAGGCCTGGTGAAGCGCGAAGTCATCCGCATCCTGACACCCGGCACCGTGGTAGAGGAGCATCTGCTGGAGGAGCGGGCCAGCAACTACCTGGTGAGTGTGGCCCAGGCGGAGGGACGGTGGGGCCTGGCGGCCGCCGACAGCTCAACGGGCGAGTTCGCGGTGACCGAATTCGGCGGCCCTGATATGTGGGGAGAGCTGTGTGAGGAGATCTCACGGCTGCACCCGGCGGAGCTGCTGGCGCCGGAGGGGTCCGAGCGCGGTGAGGCGCTGGCGGCCATCGCCAGGGCCGAAGCGGCAACTCTGACCACCTGCGCTCCCGACGCCCTGGGGTCGTACTCGGCCGGCGAGTTCCTGAGGCGGCACTTCGGGGTGGCCTCTCTCCGCGGGTTCGGGTGCGAGGAGATGCCGGCTGCGATCGAGGCGGCGGCCGCTGTCATCGCTTACCTGAAACGGACCCACAAGTCCGGCCTGGAGCAGCTCCGCAGCCTACGCACTTACTCTCGCGAGCAGTTCATGGTGGTGGACGCGACTACGCGGCGGAACCTCGAGCTGCTGGCGTCGCTGCGGGATGGGTCGAGGCAGAACACGCTGCTCTCGGTGCTGGACCGGACGCTCACGCCGATGGGCGCGCGGCTCCTGCGCCAGTGGATCACCGCGCCGCTACTGGAGGCGCGGGAGATCGAGGAACGGCTGGATAGAGTGCAGGCGTGGCACGAGGAGGCCGTGCTGCGCGCGCGGGTGCGCGACCAGCTCAAGGAGATCCGGGACCTAGAGCGACTGGTGGGTCGGGCCGCAACGGCGACGGCGACCGGGCGCGACCTGGCGGGCCTGCGGGACTCACTGGCGCGGCTGCCGGAGCTGGCGGCAGCTCTCGCCAGCTCGGGCAGACCGGCGCTGAGCTCGTCGGTCGCAGGCTTCGATCCTGTCTCTGAGCTGCACGATCTGCTAGCGCGCTCTCTGGAGGACTCGCCGCCGCTCGCCGTCCGCGATGGCGGGAGCATCCGCGCCGGCTACTCCTCCGAGCTGGATGAGCTGAGAGAGGCGCGAACGCACGGCAAGGAATGGATCGCCGGCCTCCAGGAGCGCGAGAGGGCGGCCACCGGGATCAGATCTCTGAGGGTCAGCTACAACCAGGTGTTCGGCTACTACATCGAGGTGACGCGCCCCAATCTGCATCTGGTCCCCTCGGGCTATCAGCGCCGCCAGACCACTGCGAACGCCGAGCGATTCGTCACCCCTGAGCTGAAGGAGTGGGAGTCGAAGGTGCTGGGGGCAGAGGAACGGATCCTCGCCCTGGAGCAGGAACTACTGGCCGCGCTGCGCGCGAAGGCAGCGGAGGAGGCGGCCCGCGTGCAGCGCGCGGCGCAGGTGGTGGCTGAGGCCGATGTGCTGGCCGGGCTGGCGGAGGTGGCGGCACGCAACCGCTATGTGCGCCCCGCGATCACAGAGGATGACAGGATCGAGATTCGCGGCGGACGGCACCCGGTGGTGGAGCTGGCGCTCCAGGAGGAGCGGTTCGTGCCCAACGACGCGCATCTGGACTGCTCCGAGAACCAGGTGCTGATCATCACGGGTCCCAACATGGCCGGGAAGTCCACCTATCTCCGGCAGGTGGCCCTGATCGTGCTGATGGCGCAGATGGGCTCGTTCGTGCCGGCGGCATCAGCCAGCATCGGCCTGGTGGATCGCATCTTCACCCGCGTGGGCGCGTCCGACGACCTGGCGAGCGGCCAGAGCACCTTCATGACGGAGATGACGGAGACCGCCAACATCCTTCACCATGCCACGCGGCGCAGCCTGATCATGCTTGACGAGATCGGCCGCGGCACGAGCACATTCGACGGGCTCAGCCTCGCCTGGTCGGTGGCCGAGCACATCCACAACGCGCCCCACCTGGGAAGCAGGACGCTATTCGCGACCCACTACCATCACCTGAACGAGCTGGCCGATTCGCTCCCGCGGGTGAGGAACTACCGCGTGGCGGTGAAGGAGAAGGGCGACCAGGTCATTTTCCTGCGGCAGATCGTCCCCGGAGGGACCGACCGCAGCTATGGCATCCAGGTGGCGCGCCTGGCCGGGTTGCCGGGGGAGGTGCTGGAGCGCGCGAAGCAGATCCTGTGGTCGCTGGAGCAGCGCGATCACGTCACGGGCGGGAACGGCAGGGGCGTTCCTGTGGCGGCTCGGCGGCCACATGCCGATCAGTTGGCTCTCTTCGCAGGCGCGCCCGACCCCATCGTCGAAGAACTCCGCCGGGTTGACCTGGATCATCTGACGCCGATCGAGGCCCTGAACCGGCTGGCCGATCTGAAGCGGCTGGCCGAGGAGAGGGGCGCGCCCACCAGTGGCGGGCAGGAGGAGTAGACATGCCAGAGGATCGCAAGCTGGTTCATGCCGTGGAGAAGGCCCTGGCCGAGGGCGAGGCGACCCGCGGGCTGGAACATCTGCACCTCCGGGCGGTGGCCGGAGTCGTCTTCCTTGATGGGGAGGTGGAGTCAGAAGAGCAGCGGGAGGCGGTGCTGGCGGCCGCGAAGGCGGTGGAAGGGGTACGGATGGTGCGGAACCGACTCCAGATCAACCCGGCTGCGCGAGGCGGTGGGTGGAAAGAGCCGCATCGGCACGAGGGGTAGGCAGATGTGAAGGGGTCAGGAGCAAGCTCCCTTCGGACTTGCTCAGGACAGGCCTGACCAAGGGTTGAAGATGAAAGGGGACGCCCCGAGGGGCGTCCCCTGAATGTGTGTCGCCAGGTCCGCGGCGATCAGTCGTTCCCGCCTTTCTTCTCCTGTCCCTTGGCCTTGCCGCGTCCCTGGCCCCGGTCCTGTCCGCGGTCCTGTCCGCGGTCCAGGAGGCGTCCTGCCGCCGGTCCGACGGGGACGGCTTGAAGTGTGGGCTTCCCCCTCTCCCGTTCCCTGACGTGCCCCGGGGCAGGCTGCTTCCTCTCACCCAGGCCCGGGATGACGAAAGGTCGGGGTTCGGACCTCCTCTCCAGTTTCTTCGCCTGACCGGGAGGCAAGGGCTTCTGCGTCACCCCTGGCAGGACGAGGATGCGCGGGGCCTGCTTCTTGGCCTGCCCCGGGGGAAGGAGAGGATTGCCCTGCTTGATCCAGCCTACCTTCCGCCCGCGATCCCATCCCGGCGGCCGATAGTGCGGATCCTCACCCATGCCGACGAAGAGCGGGGCGCGCTCGAAGTAGCGGTACTGGTTAGGATACGTCTCCGCTTCTTTCGCCCGCAGGACCATGGCGTCTATCACCGCGGTGCAGCCCACGCCCTTGACACGATGGATCGAGAGCGGGTTGACGGAATCGCTCGGCACGAGGGCGCGGAGGCGCACCCGGCCGCTGTCGAAGAGCTGATCGTACTGCCACACGGCCTTGACCCGGCCTACCTGCGCGGCCGGGCCGGCCACCTGCATCATGCCGATGTAGGACTTGGTGCCGACGCTGAGATAGGGCACGACCTTGGTCACCCCGTCGGGGGTGCTGGCCTCGTTGTGGAAGACGGTGTTGATGAACCCGTTGATCTGCGATCCGAACTGGGTCGTGGCCACGGCAATCGCGCCTGCCTTGAGCACATCGCCCACGTTGAAGCCCTCGGATGGAGGCAGGAGATAGGAGTTGTGGCTGAGCGCGATGTCGAGCAGACCGCTGATCCCGACGCCTCGGACCCTCTTCGCGTTCAGCGGGTTGGCCGAGCTGATCGGCATCAGGAGCTTGATGCGGTACTGCTGATTGTCGAAGCTCTTCTCAAACTGAAGGACCGCCTTGGTCTTGCCGACGAGGGCCTGTGAGCCGACGACCTGGGCGGCGCCGACATAGCCTTTCTCGCCGACGCTGAGCACGGGCACGACCCGGGTGGCCACGCCCGGCGCGTTGCCGCCGACCAGCTTGTTGAGGCCGCTGTTGGCGGGCTTGGCCACGGCACTGACGACGGCCCCCACCGCGACCGTCTTCACCACCATCTCGCCGAGGTTGGCCGCATGGGCCAGCCCGGCCATGATGAACACAAGGAGTACCGACCAGGCAAGCACGGCCTTGCGCGGCTGCTGGGCAGCCCGCGCTGTTCTGCGAGTCACGTGCATCCCTCCCTGCCCGTCAGACGCCCGACGGGCGTGTCCGGGGCGCTGTCCGCCGCCCCTCGGCTCCGCTCGGGGCGACCCTGAGCCTGCCGAAGGGCCGTCCCTGCGCCCACTAGAGAGAATATACCACAGGTGGGGTGAGGTGTAGGGCACGGGAGGGCGCGATCGGCCCGCTGAGCTGCCCGGAGCGGATAGAAGCGGGCTCCTGTGCGATGAACAGGCGCGGGAGGGGCGAACCGGATGGGTGCTAGAAGCGTCTAATGGCCTGAGGGAGGTGGGCGGTGAGGGCTTCCTATGTGATCCTGATTGTGGTTGCCCTGACGGTTGCCTTGGTGAGGCCGCTGCGGGACCAGGCGCGGCTGCACTGGACGGCAATCCGGTGGGCCGTATCGCCAGCGGCCGGCACCAGGGCCGCGAAGGGGGAACGGGCATCGGGAATGTGGCTGGACCAGGTTGTCAGCCACTATGTGTTCACGGGCAGAGCTGAACGCTTCGTCGCGCGCCGCTATCCCCACGACCCTTCGATGCTGATGGCGGCCGGAATGCTCGCCGACGCGGAGGGGTCGCGCGATACGACCGATGCGACGGCACTGGTGAAGCGGGCGGCAGAGGAGGGCGGAGGGGCAGTCGCGTGGTCGGCGCACTTCGCCCGGCTCAAGAGAAGCAGCCAGTGGTTTGCGAGGCTCGGCACGTTGGGCGGCGACCCGGGCAACGCCGAGGAGATGGCAGAGAACGAGCGGTTCATGTCCGAGAGCCGAACGCCTCGCGCCCTCCGGCCCGACCAAGGGAGAGCGATGTTGGCGGCCTTGCACGGGTGGGAGAACGCTGACCCGAAGAACGGCATGCCGGTAGCCCTGGAGGCCTGGGTTCTCTATGGCATGGACCGGGACGACCAGGCGTTGGCTCGCTGGCAAGACGCGGGTCACCTGCCGGTGATGAGCAATCACGCCGGCGAGATGATGCGCGCGGCAGAGAGACTTGTGGCTGAGATGGGGGTGCCCGAGCCGGAATCGTCTTGGCCCTCGTGGTCCCGCTTCGATGCGACGGCGTTTTCGCCCTTACGTGAAGGTGCGCGCATGGCGCGGTACGAGGGGCGGCGGGCGCAGATGGCGGGACGGACCGAGGAGGCGATCGCGCTGTGGAATGCGACGATAGAGATCGGTCAGCGTCTGGAGGATTCCGCTGAGACCGACATCGCGTTCCTTGTCGGCGTGGCAGTCGAAGCCTTGGGCGGCGGGTGGAGCTGGGCCTGGTATGACGATCAGCGCACGGGGACCAAGGGCGGGCCTCTACTTGGAGGGCGGTTCATGTACGGGCCCCAGCATACATTCTACGTCAGCCAAGTCGGGGAGGAGGCGGACGCGAGGATGCGAGACCGCTTGGTCATCCACCAGGTGCGGGCCGGGATGCTGAAGGAACGCACGGGCGACATCGAGGCCGTGATGGTGGAGGGTGTCGTTCAAGAACTCAAGGCATGCCGCGCGGTATCTACCGGACAGGTCGTGGGCGGGCAAGTACTGGTGGGGTTGCTGCTTCTCGGGGTGGCCAGCCTCTGGCCGCGCCGGAAGGGGAAAGAGAAGAGCGACTTCACAGACTTCAGGACGACGTGGCAGCTCGGCTTGGCCATCGGGGCCGCACTGATCGCGGGTTTTGTGGGCTTCTTTGTGGCTGCATCGGGAACGACTGGGGTGCCCGCGCGGCTGGCAGTGGCGTATGCCCTGCCGGCAGTGGCGGCCCTGGTGTTGTCCATTCCGGGGAAGCCCCTCAAGCAGGGAGGGTTCAGTCGAGTGCTGGCCGCGTGGCGCGGCCACCTGCTTGGTCTGCTGCCGCCGACTGCGGCCATCGGAGCCATCTGCTATCTGGCGATCGGCATAGTCGGTGTGAGCCTGCGGGTCAGGCTTGCGGAGACGGCGCGAGAGCGGCCGATGGCGGAGATCATACGTGAGTTCGGTCCGGCGTGGGAGCATCCGAAGATACCTGCTGACGCGTGGCGGGCAGAGTTCCCGCGCGCGCTGCGGGGGAAGTGAGCCGGCGGGCATAGGAATGCCCGCCCTCCAGAAGGCAACGGCGGACTGGCGCAAGCTCCTGTCCCACGGAGGGCCAACAGGCGACACCGGTGGGACGAGGTCGGTGACAAAGGCCGGTCATTGCGGTATTATCTGATGGGAACTCGAAGCGGCCTAAGGCCGTCAGTGAGGGTGGAGAGTCAGATGCGAAATGAACCTGTGCCAATAGTCACGGAACTGAACCTATATGTAGACGACGAGGCGCTGGGGCTGCTGCCTCGGCGGGAGGCGATGAGGCTGCAAGCGCTGCCGATGCAGGTGTCCGGGAACTCCCTGGTGGTGGCGATGGTGAACCCCGGCGATCTGCTCAAGCTGGATGAGCTGCAGCGCATCACCGGGCGGGAGATCCGGCCGGCGCGGGCCGACCTGCGGGTGATAGACCGCGCCATCCAGCGTTTCTACGGTGAACGGGATGACCTGGAAACCGGCACGGGGCTGATCGAGCCAGGGCTGGTGGTGGAGGCGGACGCGCGCACCGGGGTGGGCCTCGGCCGGGGCGGTGAGGACGCGCCGGCGGTGGCGCTGGTGAACGAGCTGCTGGAGACCGCGATCGTCTCCCGCGCCAGCGACATCCACGTGGAGGCGGGTGCCACGAAGCTGCAGGTCCGCCTGCGGGTGGACGGCGTGCTCTTCGATCACCAGAGCTACCCGATGGAACTCCACGCCGCCGTGCTCTCGCGTATCAAGATCATGGCCGGCATGGACATCGGCGACCACCGGTTGCCGCAGGACGGGCGATTCGACGCGCGGCTCCGGGGCAAGGTGTTCGACCTCCGCGCCTCAGTGGTGCCGGCGATCTTCGGAGAGACGGCGGTGCTGCGGTTGCTTCCCAAGACCTCCACCGGCCTCAAGCTGACAGAGCTGGGGTTCGGGATGGACCACCTCGCGGTGATGGAGGATGTGGTCCAGCGCCCGCATGGCATGGTCTTCGCGACCGGACCCACGGGCTCCGGGAAGACCACGACTCTCTACGCGATCCTGAGCCGGCTCGATCGGGTGGGGCGGAACGTGGTAACCGTGGAGGACCCGATTGAGTATCAACTGACGCGGGCGACGCAGATTCAGGTTCACCCGAAGATCGGGCTGGACTTCGAGGCCGGCCTGCGGTCGGTGCTGCGCCAGGACCCGGATGTGATCATGGTGGGGGAGATTCGCGATCTCGAGACCCTGCGGATGGCGATTCAGTCGGCCCTCACCGGGCACCTGGTGCTGACGACGGTGCACTGCAATGACGCGGCGAGCGGCGCGGCTCGGTTGATTGACATGGGAGCAGAGCCCTTCCTGGTGGCCTCCTCGGCCACCGCCTTCTTGTCCCAGCGCCTGGTCCGCAGGATCTGCACCGAGTGCCGGACCGAGGACGGCACCTCCCAGGGCGATTTGCTGGAACTGCTCCAGATCGAGCCAGATACCTTCTACCGCGGGCGGGGGTGTGACCACTGCCGCGGCACGGGCTACTACGGGCGCACCAGCGTGTTCGAGATCATGATGGTGAACGACGTAATCGCCTCGGCCATCACGCGGCGGGAGTCGTCAGGGGAGATCCGGCGGCTGGCACGAAGCCTGGGGATGCGGGGTCTGCGCGACGATGGCGTCCAGAAGGCCCGCGAGGGCATGACCACGCTGGAGGAAGTGGTCCGCGCGGTGTGGGTGGAGGAGGGCTAGCCGGTACCCGGCCGCGCCAGGCGGCCCGCGATCTCGGCGGTGATGGGCGCGATGGCTGTGCCGGTGTAGTAGTGCGAGAGGATCTCGGCGGCGGTGCGCCCCTCGCGCGCCATCGCGTTCGCGCCCCACTGACAGAGACCCACTCCATGGCCGCTGCCGCGCCCGGCGAAGACGATGGCATCCCCATTTGGGGCCGCGGTGAAGTCCGCGCTCGGGAGGGCGGTTGGGCCGAGGCAGAGATTGACGGCCTCACGCAGCGCCCCCGCAGCGATCGTGACCTCTCCCTGGCTCCCGCGGACGCAGAAGTCCCTGGGACGCCCGTTCTCATCCCGCGTGGCCGGCTCGACGGCAGCAATCGGGGCCGTCACACTGAAGCGGGCCAGGGCCGCGGCCAGCTTCGCCTGAGGGACCTGCCGCGTCCAGGCAGCGTTCGGAGAGTCACCGCACAGCGCCTTCCCGCCCTCGGTGTCGGAGACCGGTCGCAGGTAGGGCAATGGCTTGCTTGCCGACCACGCGGTTTCATTGGCCGCGGTGCGGCCGCCGCATGAGTCGTGGTAGACGGCGTGAATGGGCTGGCCCTGATAGGTGACGATCAGGCCGGCGGTATCGCGGATCGCGGCGTCCGTGCGCGGGTCTTCATCGGTCACGCCCAGGTAGACCTGGCAGTGATAGCTGTCGCAGAGCTCGTATCCCTGGGCCGCGTGGCGGCCGGCGGCGACCAGTGCGAAGGTGCGCGCCGCGATCGCCTGGGCTCTCAGCGCCTCGGGCGCGAAGCTGGCCGGAATCTCGGCCGGTAGCACACCTCGCAGGTAATCCTCCAGGTGGGCATCGTTGGTGAGGCAGAGGCGATCGGCAGCGGCCTGGACGGCGACACTGCCGCGGTAGGCGCGGGCCTTGCCTCCCTCGGGACAGACCTCCACCGGCGATGGCGAAGAGATCGCATAGCGGATCTGAGGCGCAACAGAGAGGGGAACCTGGCAAGAAAGTGAGACCAGCCCGTCCTTGGCCTCGGCCCTCAGCAGCGTTCCCGCCGGCAGGTCTGCCACGGAGGCGCCGTGCTGGTCCTCGATGGTCAGCGGCCCCCGGCTGGTCACACTACAGGCGGTCACGCGCTGTCCGGAGAAGATACCGACCCGGATGACAGGACCAGGGTCCGAGGCGGCCGTCCCCAGCGGCAGGGCCCAGAGCACCGAGAGGGCCAACAGGAACCGCAGATGCCGCATAGCAATGGCCTATACCACAAGCGGATTGGGCGCTACTATCGCCGGGTGAGAGGTGGCTAGCGTGCCCGGAAGCTGTCTCATAGCCCGCCGCGGGCGGGCTATGAGACAGCGCGGCAACGACGTTTCGTATTCGCTGGCGCATTCCCGGCGTCGGCTGCGGTTGACGACGCCGCAGCCGGGCATGCCCACTCAGGGGCAGCGCCGCGGCGGGAGGCTATGAAATGCGCTGTGGCGAGCAGTACTTCACGCGCCGGCCCAGCTCTCGCGGCTCGCGGCAGGTCTTTGCCGTGACTCTGCGCGGCCACGGGTTTCAGCTCACCACGGAGGCGGGGGTGTTCTCGCGCCGCCGCGTTGACCGCGGCACACGCCTGCTGATCGGGCACATGGAGGTTCGCCCAACCGACCGGGTGCTCGACCTCGGGTGCGGCTACGGCATCGTGGGGATGGTGGCAGCGCGGCTCGCGCCCCAGGGCCAGGTGGTGCTGGTGGATATCAACGAGCGCGCGGTCGCCCTCACCCAGGAGAACCTGCGGGCGAACGACATCAGCAACGCACAGGCGCTGGGCGGCGACGGGTTCGCGCCGCTGGTGGGCCAGACCTTCGATGTCATCGCGCTAAACCCGCCAGTGCGCGCGGGCAACGCGGTCGTGCACATGCTGATCGCGCAGGCAAGAGATCACCTCTCACCCGCTGGGCGCTTCTACCTGGTGGGTCGCACCCAACAGGGGGTGATCCGCATCGCGGCGAAGATGGGCGAGACCTTCGGCTGGGTGGAGGAGGTGGCGAAGGGGGGCGGCTACCGCGTCTACCTCGCACACCGGGCCCCCATCTGATCTCGGAAAGGACCACCATGCGGAAAGAGTCACTGGCGTTCTTGCAGGACCTGGTTGATGCTCCCAGCCCGTCGGGCTTCGAGCAGCCGGCCCAAGCCGTGGTGCGCGACTACCTCGCGCCGTATGCCGACGAAGTGCGCACCGACGTGATGGGCAATGTGATCGCATCGCTGAACCCGGAAGGCAAACCGCGGGTGATGCTGGCCGGCCATTGCGACGAGATCGGGTTCATGGTCCGCTACATCACTGACCAGGGATTCGTTCATTTCTCGCCCATCGGCGGCGTGGACGCGCATCTCGTCCCAGGACAGAGAGTGCACATACACGGGGCCAAGGGGCCGGTGCTCGGCGTGGTGGGCAAGAAGGCCATCCACCTGATGGAGGCGGAAGAGCGCAAGAAAGTGCTCCTCTTCCACCAGCAGTGGATTGACATCGGGGCGGCCGATCGCAAGGATGCGGAGAAGCGGGTCGCGATCGGCGACTGCGTCACGTTCGCGACCAAGTTCGACCGGCTGCATGGCGATATCGTCGTGGCGCGAGGGTTCGATGACAAGATGGGCAGCTTCGTGGTGGCAGAGGCGATGCGACTGGCCTCTGAGGGCAAGCTGAAGGCGGCGCTCTTCGCGGTCTCCACGGTGCAGGAAGAGATAGGACTGCGGGGCGCGACCACGAGCGCGTTCTCGGTGGCGCCGGAGGCAGCGGTGGCGGTGGACGTGACCCATGGCACCGATTACCCGGACGCGGACAAGAAGCTGTTCGGCGACATCAAGCTGGGCGGCGGCCCCGTGCTGCACCGCGGCGCGAACATGAACCCCGAAGTGGCAAGGCGGTTGGCTGCGGCCTCCAAGAAGGCGCGTATCCCGTGCCAGATGATCGGCGTGCCGGGCGCCAGCGGAACCGACGCCTGGGCGATCCAGTTGGCGCGGGGCGGGGTGGCGACGGGCCTGGTGAGCGTTCCTCTGCGCTACATGCACACCCCGATCGAGGTGATGCATCTTCGTGATCTGGAGAACTCGGCCAGCCTGCTGGCGGCGTTCGTGGCCGATCTGGGGCCCGGGGTCAACTTCGTACCAGGCTAAAACAGCAAGACGGCGACGACGAGCGGCGGCGGGCATAGGAATGCCCGCCCTACAGGTGGCCAGACGGACTGCGGGCGGTGCCGAGGGAGGCGAGCGCATGAGGGAGATTGCAGAGCGCGCAGTGGATCGGGCGAGGGCGGTGGGGGCGACCTATGCCGATGCCCGCGCCATCCTGCGCCATCAGCAGGCAATCCACACCAAGAACGGGGCGCCAGAAGCGCTGACGGACTCGACCGAGCTGGGGCTGGGAGTCCGCGTGATCGCCAACGGGGCTTGGGGGTTCGCCAGCGCCTCTTCCGTCACCCCTTCGGATCTCGAGGCGACGGCCGAGCTGGCCGTTCGGATCGCGCGGGCTAGCGCCACACTGACGGCGGAGCGGGTGGAGCTGGCGCCGCAGGAGCCGCAGCGAGGCGAGTGGTCCTCAGAGTGCAAGGTGGATCCGTTCGCGATCCCACTCGAACGTAAGCTGGAGGTGCTGCTAGAGGCGGACAGCCTGATGCGAGAGGTCTCGGGTGTCCGAGTGGCAACAGGCCAGATGGACTTCGTGCGAGAGGAGAAGTGGTTGGCCAGCAGCGAGGGGGCGAGCATTGTGCAGAGCAGATTCCAATCGGGCGGGATGATCCAGGCGATGGCCGAGGGATCGGGGGAGGTGCAGCGGCGCTCCTATCCGAGTTCGCTGGACGGCGACAACGCCAACCGCGGGTGGGAGTTCATCGAGAGTCTGAGATTGGTGGAGAACGCCCGCCGGACGGGAGAGGAGGCGGTGGCTCTGCTGACCGCCGACCCTTGCCCCGCCAAGACGACGACCCTCATCCTGGAGGGCAGCCAGCTCGCCCTTCAGGTGCACGAGTCGTGCGGGCATCCGACGGAACTCGATCGCGTCTTCGGCACCGAACGGAGCTACGCGGGGGCATCCTTCCTCACTACCGAGAAGTTGGGGCGGCTCCGTTACGGCTCGCGGATCGTCAATCTCTACGCGGATGCGACGATACCGGGCGCGCTGGGCAGCTTCGGCTACGATGACGAAGGGGTGCCGGCGCAGCGCGTTGACCTGGTGCGTGAGGGAGTCTTCGCCGGGTACCTTTCGTCCCGCGAGACTGCCCTTCGCCTTGGGCTGCGGAGCGGCGGGGCGATGCGGGCGAGCGGGTGGAACCGCCTCCCGATCGTCCGCATGACCAACATCAACCTGGCGCCGGGCGACTCCACGCTGCACCGGATGATCCAGGAGACGGACGACGGAATCTACGCGGCGACCACCAAGAGCTGGAGCATTGATGACGTTCGGCTGAACTTCCAGTTCGCCACCGAGATCGCCTGGGAGATAAGAGACGGCCAGCTCGGCCGGATGCTGCGCAACACCACCTACCAGGGGATCACGCCGGAGTTCTGGGGGAGCTGCGACGCGATCGCGGGGCCCGACGAATGGCATCCCTGGGGGCTGACCTCTTGTGGGAAGGGCGAACCGGTGCAGGTGATGTGGGTTGGCCACGGGGTGGCTCCGGCGCGATTTCGGAACGTCCGTGTGGGAGTCGGAGGAGAAAGGGAGTGAGCCCGGGCAGGGAGCTACCTGCGCGTGGGCATGGCCAGGATGCGATGGATGTCGAGATCGAAGAGGTTGGCGCTGGCGGCGGAGGTGGCGACGATGGCGGTATCGGCGCCGTGACCCGTGCCGGCGCAGGCGATCACCTCGACTCCCTCGGGCAGGAGGCCCGCGTCGGCGGCCATGGCGATGATCTCAACGCAGACCTTCATGCCCTGGGAGAAGAGATAGAGCGTCTCGGCGATGATGGCGCTGGGCGGGAAGCCCTCGAACTTGGCGCGCAGGGCGCGGTCAACGCCGCCGGTCAGCGCATGGGTGCCGCAGACCAGCTTGATGCCAGCTTGGTCCATGGTCTTCCGGTAGCTCGGGTTGAACTCGACGCTGTAGATGCGGTCCACCGCGGGCGCCATCTTGACTGCCACAAAGCTGACCTGGGGGTTGGCTTTGGCGAGAGGCGCGAACTGGGCCGCGACGTAGCCCGTGTTCGAGGCCAGCACGACATGCGCGACCGGGTTGGCCTTCAGGTACGCGCCCACGAGTTCGACCACCGCCCGGGTGTTCTCTTCGGCCTTAGAGGTATCCTCGAAGTAGACGATCTGCTCGGCCCTCGCCATGGCTCAGCCCTCCGATCGTGCGAGTGTGCGGCCCTTCTTCGTTGCACCGGAGAGAGCTCCTGCTACCGCGAGAGGCGATGCGAGGAGGCGCGCGATGCTGGGTGAAGCGGAGTGCCTTGGGCTGCTGGACGCGGCGCTGGCGGCCTGCGAGTGCGACCAGGCGGAGGTCATACTCTACCGGACGAACTCGGCGCTGACGCGCTTCGCCGAGTCGCGCATTCACCAGAATGTAAGCGAGCTGAGTGGGATGATCTCGGTGCGCGCCATCCTAGGCAAGCGCGTGGGATGCGCCCGAGGAAACCAACTGGCCGTGGACGACGCGCGCGCGGTGGCGCGCCGGGCCGTGGACCTGGCCCGAGTGGCGGCCGAGGACCAGGCGTTCGTGTCGCTGCCAAGCCCCAGGCCGATCCCGACGGTGCAGGCCTATGCGGAGGCGACCGCCTCCTCGAACCCGGAGTCCAGAGCGGAGGCGGCCCGAGAGATGGTGGGCGTGGCCGCAGGGCATGGATGCAAGGCCTCCGGTTCTCTCTCGGCCGAGACGGCGGAGTTCGGCGTCGCGAACTCTTTGGGCGTGCGGGCCTACACGCCCGCGACGCAGGCGTCGCTGGTGCTAGTGGTGAGCGATGAAGACTCAAGCGGCTATGCCGAATGGCGAGGCATGGATATCGCGCTTCTCGACCCGAGAGTGGCGGCGGAAGCCGCAGCCGAGAAGTGCGTGGCTGGAAGAGGCGCCGAGAGCCTCCCGCTAGGCGAGTACCCCGTGGTCCTGGAGCCCGCGGCCGTGGGCGATCTGATGATGTTTCTGGGGTATCTCGGGCTGGGCGCTCTCTCGCTGCAGGAGGGCCGGAGCTTCCTGAGCGGCCGCATGGGTGAGAAGGTGCTCGGCGAGAACGTCACGATATGGGACGACGCGACGGACCCGCGCAGCCTGGCCGCGCCCTTCGATTGGGAGGGCCAACCCAAACGGAAGGTGACGCTGATCGAGAAGGGCGTGGCGCGGACTGTGGTCTACGACTCGTATACCGCGAACCGCGGGGGCAAAGAGTCAACAGGCCACGCGCTGCCGGCGCCCAACACGGTCGGCCCGCTTCCCACCAACCTGTTCCTGGCGCCAGGTGAGGCCTCCCTCAATGACATGATCGAGTCCACCAAGCGCGGTCTCCTGGTGACCCGGTTTCACTATGTCAACGTTATCCATGAGAAAGAGACGATCATCACCGGCATGACCCGGGACGGGCTCTTCCTGATCGAGCACGGGAGGGTCAAGGCGCCGGTGAAGAACCTCCGGTTCACGCAGAGCATCGTGGAGGCGCTCAGCAACGTCGAGATGGTCGGCCGCGAGGGCCGCCTCACGGAGTACGCGTATGTCCCGGCGCTCAAGATCGGGAAGTTCAGTTTCACGAGCTGATCCGCGGAATGGGCAGGAGGCAAGTGTACGCGCCCCAGGGGGGCTCCTGACCAACGGAAGTGCGCTCGGGATGACAGCGCGAGAGCGGTACGTCCAGACCCTCACCTTCGGCCGGCCAGATCGCGTGCCATTCCAACCGGGGTGGCCGCGCGAGTCCACGCTGGCGGCCTGGCGGGGGCAGGGCCTGCCGCACGGCCGCGACTTCTACGGGGCGCTGCTGGAGGCCCTGGGCATCGAACCGGAGCCGACTCAACCGCAGGTCGGCCTCGACGTGTCCTTCCAGATGATCCCGAGTTTCGAGGAGAAGGTGCTCGCGCATCGGGATGGGCACTACATCGTCCAGGACTGGATGGGGGCGGTCGTCGAGATCTCCGATCGCTATGACTACACCTACCTGCGCTATGCCAAGGACTTCGTGACCCGCAAGTGGCACAGGTTCCCGGTCGAGACGCGGGCCGACTGGCAACGGATGAAAGAGCGGTACGACCCGCGGGCGCCAGGCCGGTGTCCTCAAGATCTCGGCGCCAGATACCGAGCGGTGCGCGACCGGGACTACGTGCTTGGTATCAGCTTCAACGGGCCGTTCTGGCAGCTCCGGGAGTGGTGCGGCTTCGAGGGGCTGTGCGTGCTGATGGCTGATGATCCCGGCTTCGTCGAGGAGATGTCCCGGTTCTGGACAGAGTTCGTGTCAGAGACGATGGCGCCGATCCTGAAGCGCGTCCGGCTCGACTTCGTCGGCATCTCCGAGGACATGGCATTCAAGGAGCACAGCATGATCTCGCCGGCGATGGTGCGCCGGTTCCTCATGCCTGCCTACGAATGCTGGGTGCCGGAGATCAAGGCCAGCGGATGCCGGATCGTAGACATGGACTCGGACGGCTATATCGGCGACCTGATCCCGCTGTGGATCGAGGCCGGGATCAACTGCTGCTGGCCGGTGGAGGTGGCCGCGGGGAATGACATCGTGGAGTACCGCCGCCGCTTCGGGAGGACGATGGCTTACCACGGCGGCGTGGACAAGCGCGCGATCGCCAGGGGCGGGGAGGTGATGCGGGCCGAGGTCATGCGGGCGGCGCCGCTGCTGGAGGAGGGAGGATTCATCCCCGGGTGCGATCACGGGGTGCCACCGGACATCTCGTGGCCGGATTTCGTGGAGTACGCGAGGTTGCTGGCGGAGCTGACGGGGGGGTGTAAGTGACTGCCGGCGGGCCTTCGCCTGCGGCGAGATGCCCGCCCTACAGGGCTCCGCAGAGGGCGGCGGCAGTGGGTAGGACCCGCACGGACTCGATCGCGCTGAGGCGGGCGAGGAGTTGCTCCAGGTAGCTGCCCCGGATTGGTCCCCAGCCTTCGTCGTCCAGGCCGTGGGTGTTGTAGATCAGCCACCCCTCGGGCTGTGAGAGCAGGGCCTCGATCTGCTGATCGAGATGGTCCTCGCAGTTCTCGGGCCCGAAGCCCGTGGTGGTCAGCTTGGTGAGGCCGCGATGGGGCAGAGGGTTGAGGCCGCCTCCGCTGGTGCGGAAGGCCCTCACCACCGTAGGGAGCCAGGCCTCCAGCTCGGGCGTTGACTGGTTGTAGGGGAAGTTGAAGACAGCCCTGTCGCGGGCGAAACCGTCGAGCTTCTCGTCGAAGATGTCGAGGCAGCGCAGGACCAAGTCCCTGGCCTTCGCGAACGGTAGCTCGGCCTTGTTCGCGTGCTGGTAGCCGTGGGGCATGATCTCGTGTCCCCTCGCCTGAAGCTCGTTCCACAGCGTGAAGTCGCCGCGGTCCGTCCCCCACTCGTACTGCTCGGCCACCAGCTCTTCGGGCGCGGCCAGCACGTTGAGGCAGGCACGCAGGCCGAAGCGCTCGTAGATCTCGGCGATGCGCAGGCAAGACCCGATGAAGCCGTCATCGAAGCTGAGGGAGATGATGTGCATGGTGGGGGGATTCCCTCGGGCGGAAGGGGACTCCTGCCAGACAGACGTGCAACGGCCGATGATGGACAGGAGCAAGCTCCTGTCGAACGAAGGACCGGGTCGTCCTAACCGCGTGCAGGGCCTCGGCGTGGGGCGGGTCAGTAATCGCGGAGCTTGACCGCGGTGTCAATCATGGCGAGGTAGTTGGTGACGGTGAGGTGGGAGAGAGTGACCGTATGGGGCGAGGCCGAGGGGCAGAGGATGAAGCCGCCCCCTGGCTTGCCGGCTGCCATCGCCTCTGTGACGAGCGCCACTACGGTCTCGGTGGGCGCGGCGTACAGCTCGCCGATCTCGATGTTCCCCTCGAGGCAGAGCTGCTTGCCCACGCGGCGCTTCGCATCGGCAAGATCAACGTCCCCCATAGGCGGCGGCTCCACGGGATGCGTGACATCCCAGCCGACGCGGACGAGATCCTCCAACACCGCGTTCAGGCGGTTGTGGCAGTGCACGTGGAGCAGAGCGCCCCGAGGATGGATGCGCTCGGTCAGCTCGACGAAGATGGGCAGGACGAACTCGCGGTAGGTCTGTGGTGAGTGTAAGGGCGGGGCGATCTGCTCGGAGCCGTGAGTGGCCAGGACCGGGCCGACGCCGGCCGCGAGCATGGAGTCCACCGCGTCCAGCACCCGTTCCTGGAAGGCCTCGCGCAGGCGAAAGAGCAGCTCGCGGTGATCCATCCACCAGTAGGCAAAGGTTTCCGAGCCCACCAGTTCGTGCACCACGGAGGCGGCCTGCGGACAACTGCACATCGTGAGATGATCGGGCCAAGCGCGGCGCATCCGGAAGTATTCGGAGAGATCCAGCCGGGGCGGCAAATACGGCACGGAGAGCGCGCGGTCCACGTCCTCGGGGGTCTTGAGGAAGTACTTCTTGATCATCGGGAGGTAGCCCAGCTTGGAGACCCAGTAGTCTTGTGAGAGGTCGCCCTTCGGGGTGTGGATGACGGTCTGGTGGATGTTCCAGTCGCCCGCGTCGATGAGGCGCGTCTCGGTGATCTCCAGCTCGGCCGCGCTGAAAAGCGGCAGGTCCAGCCCACCGACACCGGCGTGTGGGATGATGTCGCAGTGAGTAAGGACCGCGTCTATCAGCGGGCGATACGACCGGTCCCGGGCAGCCACCCAATCTGCGTCCCAGACGCTTACGCCGCGCATGTTGATGGGGACCCGGTCAGGCTGCTCGCGGCGCATGGCAGCCAAGACGCGCTCTCGCGAGGTCATAGCGGGACGTGATTCGCCGCGGCCTGCCTGCCACCTGCGCACAGTCGCCCTATAGGGGGCAGGTGTACTGCAGCCCGGGGGGAAAGAGCTTCCCCCGCGGCGCGGTAACGGACAAGACGAGGCAAGGGGCGAGATCGCATGTCTGCTCTCAAGTTCGGATACGTCGGGGCCGGGTTCATGGCGCAGGCCGTCCACATCCCCAACTTCGCGCGCCTACCCGAGGTCGAGCCGGAGGCGCTGGCAGAGATCAGGCCGCAGCTCGGCGAGAAGGTGCAGCGGCGCTGGGGCTTCCGCAAGCTCTACCGCAGCCACCTGGAGCTGGCGAACGACGCCGAGGTGGAGGCGGTGGGTGTTTCGGCGGCTTTCTCGGAGCAGCCGGAGATCGCGAAGGATCTGCTGCGCGCCGGCAAGCACGTGTTCATGGAGAAACCGATGGCGACCTCCGTGGCCCAGGCCGAGGAGGTGCTGGAGGCGGCCCGGTCCGGCGGCGGAAGGCTGATGGTCGCCTACATGAAGCGTTACGACGCCGGCAATGAGATCGCAAAGCGCCACGTGGACGAGTTCAGAAGGGACCAGAGCATGGGGCGGCTGTTCTACGCGCGGAACCACGGGTTCTGCGGCAACTGGGTGGCCGGCCTGGACGCGGTGATCGAGGAGACGGAGGAGCCGCGGCCGCAACCCGGGCCGAGCCGCTGCCCCGACTGGCTTCCCGAGCCACTGCACCGGCCCTACATCATGTATCTTCAGCAGTATGCTCACAACGTGAACCTGCTGCGGTGGTTCCTGGATGCGGGTGATGAGGCGCGGGTGACCGGAGTGGACCTGGACGCAGATGGCTATACCGGCCTTGTGACCTTCGACATGAAGGGGACGCGTGCGGTGGTTGAGTCGGGCGGGGTGTCGTACCACGGATGGGAGGAGCACACGCAGCTCTATTTCCAGAGCGGCTGGGTGCGCGTATCATCGCCGCCGCTGCTGCTCAAGAACGTCGCGGCGGCGGTGGAGGTCTACCGCGGGGGCGACACGCAGGAGACCCGACATCCCATCCCGGTGCCCTATTCCTGGTGCTACCGGCGAGAGGCAGAGCACTTCATCTCCTGCCTGCGCAGCGGGGAGCCGTTCCGGTCAGGTGGTGAGGACACGGTAAACGACGTGCGCCTGTTCGAGGAAATCTTCCACGGGCACAGCAAGAAGCTCGCGTCGCGGTAGGCGCCGCAGCGGAAGGAGGCCACCAATGATAGGAATGGGCGGTGGTGTGAGGGGCAGATCGTCCGCGTGGCTGGCGATCCTGGTGATCGCGTCGGCCGCGGTGGCCGCCCTGATCTGGCTCGGATTCATGGCCGCGACCGGTGGGTACCGGACGACGTACGCGCGAGTCCAGGTGTCGCCCACCCAGACGATCTGGGTGGAGTTCGGCGGCGGGCGGATGCGCCTGGCCCCGAGCGCGACTGCGCTCGGCAAGGCCAAGTGGGTGGAACCTGTCGAGCGGGACTGGGGGCACGTATCGCTGCCCGATGTCACGCTGCCGCTAGCCGGTGGGAAGGCGCAGGACTGGGACAGAGTGCAGGTCGCCTTCACCGGATACGGGCGGGACTGGCAGGCGCGGTGGCAGCTGGGTCTGCGAGGCGAGGGCGGGTCCGAGTGGACATACACGGTGACCGACAGCGTGGAGGCGGGCAGGTCGCGTGAGACCAGCCCGGTCAACGCGCTGGCCAGAGCCGAGAAGCTCAAGCTGGCCGTGACTGCCAAGTGGGAGAACAAGGAGGGGAAGCCCGCCATCGGGGTGGCGATGGAGGTGAAGCTGGGCAGCCGCGAAGTGGAGGAGATAGAGAAAGACGGCAAGAGCGTGGAGGGCCAGGTGAGGGTGCTGGATGGCGATGGGAAGGTAGTGGGGAGGGCGAAGGCGCCGCTGAAGGACCTGGGCTTCACCTGAGGGGGGCCGTGCTACTCCGTGGGAGTAGCCAAGCCGGGCAGCTTCGTGGGTGAGGCGAGCGTTGACGCCGGACCCCTCGGTGGGGTGCTCAAGGGAAGAGGGGGGATCGGGCCGGAGAGCTGGCATGGAACGGCGGGGGACTGAGCGCAGGGGCGGCCACGCCCCCGCCAGGCCTCTGTAGGGTGGCGTATCCGGCGGTGTCTGTAGTCTCTTCCTGATCTGTGGCGGGCATCCGCCTGCGGCGAGATGCCCGCCCTACAGGGAGACGCGTCCTCCCCTGGACCCTGAGGTCACACATCAAGAGTGAACTCGTACCTCAGGAAACTCCACGCTTGACTTTGCAAACTTATGTTTGCTATCATGTGGCGAGTGGGTTCTCATGGCCAGTCTGGAGCTAATCGGCGATCCGGTGGCGGTGTATGCGCATTTCCGGCGGGGGCGGATTTCGCCGGTCTGGTTCGCGTGGAAGGGCCGCCGTTATCGGGTGGAGGAGATCCGGAATCGGTGGGTGACACAGGAGGGCCTGGGCCGGCGTTACCACTTCGCCGTGACCGTGGAAGAGTGCGCGGATTTGTACGAATTGCACCTGAGATCGGAAACGATGGGCTGGTATCTGGGAAGGATTGATGTAAGTGGTTGAGGAGGACGAGAGGGGAGTGGTGGTGAGAGCGGTGAGAGCAAAGGCAAAGCAGGTGTTCCTGCACGTGCGGGTGCACGGGCTGGAGGCTGCGGTGGAGGCGCGGGAGCACCGCGGGACAGACGGAGCGGTGCTGCTGTGCGACGAAAGCGGGCAGCGGGTGGCGAGCGCGTCGCCGGCGGCGATGGGCCGCGGGGTGCGGCCGGGGGACTCCCTCTGGGAGGCGCAGCGAAAATGTCCCGAGGCGATGGTGGCAGAGTCCGCCGACGGCGAGGAAAAGTACGAGTATTTCTGGCGACAGGTGATGGATATCTGCGGCGACTATTCGCCAGAGGTGCGCGGGGAGAGGGGGCGTGGGATCTCGCTTGATCTGACCGGTACGGAGCTGCTGTTCGGGCCAGCGAAGGCGGTCGGGCAGGAGATTCGCAACCGGCTCCGACTCGAGGTCGGGGTTTCCGCATCCGTGGGAATTGGCCCCAACCGAATAGTTGCGGAGCTGGCTTCCGAGCTCGCGCGGCCGGGCGAGGTGTGGGAGGTCCTTCCCGAGGAGGCGGCCGAGTTCGTGGGGCGGCTGCCAATCGCCCTCTTGCCCGGCGTGGATGGTGAGTGGAGACGGTGGTTCGAGGAAATGGGGATCAGGCGGGCGAGAGAGCTGGCCGAGCTGCCGGCCGGGATGGTGGAGCGAGCGTTGGGGGAGCAGGGGAGGAGGCTCTGGGAAATCGCGCGCGACGGCTCAGTGCGCGGTGGTGAGCTCGATCAGGGGCGCGCTTCCTCCCGGATGGAAAGCAACCCGGAAGGAGAGATGATTTCGGCCCAGTCCGATCTGCATCCACCGAGCGAGGCGCCGGAAAGGATCAGCGCGGGACTGCGAAAGGCGGCAGAGGAGGCCGCCCGGAGGCTGCGCGAGCGGGGGCAGGTGGGACGCCAGGTGAGGATCGAGCTGGTGTTCCGAGATCTGCGGGCGGTGGGCGCGCGGCGGACGCTGCCGCAGGCGACGCGCTCCGGCGAGGTGATCTTTCACGCGGCACGCGATCTCCTGGCGCGGATGAAGCTGGGCGGCCGGCTCGTGCGGAGAGTGAGAGTCCGCGTGACTCGGTTAGCAGTGGGGCCGCAGGGCGGCCAGCTCGCCCTGCCGCTGGTGCCGCGCGAGGTGAAGAGAGAACGCCTCGCGGAGATGGTGGACCGGGTCAAGGATCGGTTTGGGGAGACCGCGGTGGCGCGGGCAAGCGCACTCAGGACCTGACCGCCAGCGCGAAGGTGGCCGCAGGAAAGGCCCTGCCAGTGGCCGAAGAACGGCTACCATGGCCATGGCGCTGGCAATCGAGGCCCACAACCTGACGCGCGTGTACCGCGGCTCGCGCAAGCGACCCGAAGTCCGCGCGGTGGACGGCGTGGACCTGGAGGTCGAGCAGGGCGAAGTCGTCGGTCTGCTCGGGCCGAATGGCGCGGGCAAGACCACGATGGTGCGACTGCTGGCCTGCCTGCTCCGGCCGACGGCCGGCACGGCGCGGGTCGCCGGATGCGACATCGGAGGCGAGGCGGGAGAAGTCAGGGCGGCCTGCGGGGTCAGCATGGAAGCGCCGGGGCTGTACGAGAGGCTGACCGCGCGGGCCTACCTCACTTTCTTCGCGCGTCTCTACGGGTTGCCTGAGGACACCGTCGCCGGCCGCGTCAAGGAGCAGCTCGAGGCGGCCGCGCTCTGGGAGCGCCGCGATGACCTGCTCGCGAGCTTCTCGAAGGGCATGCGGCAGAAGATGAATGTCGCCCGGGCGCTCGTGCACCGGCCGCGCGTAGTCTTCCTCGACGAGCCAACCTCCGGGCTGGACGTGGAGGCTGCCGCGGCCGTCCGTGACCACATCCTTGCCATGAGCCAGAACGCGGACACGGCCTTTCTCATCTGCACCCACAACCTCCCCGAGGCCGAGCGCCTCTGCGGCCGGATCGCGGTGATGAACCAGGGGCGGGTCGTGGCGACGGGGCCGCCCGAGGAACTGAAGCGCCAGCTCTTCGGCGAACGGATCTTCCGCGTCCGTCTCCGGCGCGTGCTTGCCGAACACGGCGAAGCGGTCGCCTCCGCGCCCGGCGTCGTGCAGGTCGAGATGGATGAGGACTGCCTCGTGGTTCACATCACGGCCCAGCCGGAGGAGGTGAACCCGGAGATCGTGCGGCGCCTGGTGGCGGCGGGGGCCGAAGTGGTCTCGGTGGCCGGGGAGGCGCGCAGCTTGGAGGAGGTCTACCTGCGCCTCGTGCACGGCGACGCGCCACCGGAGGGGGGCGGCGGATGAGGAGGGCCTGGCTGATCGCGTGCAAGGACCTGAAGGAGGGCCTGGGGCAGCGGGCTCTGATGCTTCGCATCCTTCTGCCCTCGCTGATCCTGCCAGTGTTCTATGGAGTTGTGACGGGTGAGGTGATACGGGGGGCGGCAGCACGGCCGCAGGTAGCGGCCGCAATCGGGGGGCAGGTCGCCCTGTTCGCGGCGATTGCAGCACTGCTCGGCACGTTCATCGGGAGCGTGATGAGTGCGAACGCGATCGCGCTGGAGCGAATGCGCAGGACCATGGAGAGCTTGCTTGCCACCCCGGCGACCGATCTCGAGATCTTCGGGGGGAAGGTGATGGGCGCTTTCCTCCCCGCGGTGGCGGGCGGTTATGCCGCCGGCATACTCTACTACGCAACCGCGCGCCTGGCGGCGCATGTGGAGCCGCTGGCCGTGCCGGGCGTGAACTTCACGGCCGGCTTCCTGGTGGCGGTGCTGCCGGTGGTCGCGGCGATCGAGGCCATCGTCGGCGTGATCGCTTCGTCACGGTGCGGCACAGTCACGGCCGCCACGCAGTTGGCAAGCCTGGTCACCATGCCGCTGGTGATCGCGGTGGGCTATGTGGCGTATCGCGCGGCGACGTGGGCGCCCTGGCGACTCGGGCTCTTCGGGATCGGCCTGGTCGCCTGCGTGCTCCTGCTGCTGCCCCTCGGGGCCAGGCTGCTGGGGCGAGAGGAGATAGTGGCGCGGTTGGACTAGCATGGGGTGGGCTCTGTTCGCGCCGATGACCCAAGGGAGTCCGGCAGGTTGGAAACCTGCCCGCCATGCGGAGGACGGTTGAAAGGCCGCGGCGATTGTGGGAAGATAGCTGTGTGTTGCCCGCTCAGAGGGAGCGAAGGGAGGACCAACTGTGACTGGATTCACGATGGGTGCGGCCGGCTGGGCTGTCATCGCGGTGGTCGTGCTGGTGGTCCTGTGGGCGATCGTCACCTTCAACCGGATGATCGTGCTGCGGAATCGGATTGACAATGCCTGGTCGCAGGTGGATGTGCAGCTCCGGCGGCGCTATGACCTGATCCCGAACCTGGTGGAGACGGTGAAGGGTTACGCGGCCCACGAGCGCGAGACCTTCGAGGCGGTGACCAAGGCGCGCCAGGCCGGGATTGATGCGCGCACGGTGCAAGATCAGGCGGCGGCCGAGAACATGATCAGCCAGGCGCTGCGGCGGCTGTTCGCGGTGGCCGAGGCCTATCCGCAACTGCGCGCGACCGAGAACTTCATGCAGCTCCAGGAAGAGCTGTCCGGAACCGAGAGCAAGATCGCCTACGCGCGGCAGTTCTACAACGACTCGGTGCTGGGCTACCACAATCTCATCCAGTCCTTCCCGGCCCGCATCATCGGGAACATGGGCGGATTCAAGCCGCGCGAGTACTTCGAGGTGGAGGAGCCGGAGGCGAGAGGGCCGGTGAAGGTGCAGTTCTGAGGGGGCAGGAGCAAGCTCCTGCCCAACAGGCGCGGGTATGTACGAGCAGATCGCGAGCAACACGCGTCGGTCCTACCTGCTGATCGTCCTGTTCTTCCTGCTGATCCTGGGGATCGGCTACGTGTTCTCGCTCTATACCGAGCTGGGCCGGTATGCGCTGGTGGGCGCGGTCGTGATCGCAGTGGTGATGAGCTGGGGGAGCTACTACTACAGCGACCAGATCGTGCTGAGCATGAGCGGGGCGAGCCCGGTGACGAAAGAGCAGGAGCCGTATCTCTGGAACACAGTCGAGGGGCTGAGCCTGGCCGCGGGCGTGCCGATGCCGCGGCTCTGTGTGATCGAGGACAGCGCACCCAATGCCTTCGCCACGGGCCGGGATCCGCACCACGCGGCCCTGGCCGTGACCCGCGGGCTGCTCGACAAGATGAACCGGCTGGAGCTGGAGGGCGTGGTCGGCCACGAGATGGCGCACATCCGGGACTATGACATCCGGTTCATGATGCTGGTCACGGTGCTGGTGGGGACGGTGGTGCTGCTGTCGGATTGGATGACGCGGAGCCTGTGGTATGGAGGAGGGCGGCGGCGCAGCGGCCGAGGCGGCGGAGGCGGGTTACTGCTGGTGATCGGGCTGGTATTCGTGGTGCTCTCGCCGATCATTGCTCAGGCGATGCAGCTCGCCATCTCCCGGCGGCGAGAGTTCCTGGCGGATGCGGAGGGCGCAAGGCTGACCCGGTATCCCGAGGGCCTGGCGAGCGCGCTGGAGAAGATCGCAGCCGACACCGAGCCGCTGGAGGTGGCGAACAAGGCCACCGCCCACCTTTACATCTACAATCCCCTGCGAGACCACGGCGGCTGGCTGAACAGCCTGTTCTCCACCCACCCGCCGGTGGAGGAGAGGATCAAGCGGCTGAGGGAGATGTGAGGGGCAGGAGCAAGCTCCTGCCCAACGGATGAGGCGGAAGGCGGAATCCCTGCGTCCCGCTGCGCGCTTGCTCAGGATGACAGCCCGGCAGCGCCGGCACTGACGGGCGGGATCGGGCGGAGCCCGCGAATCGCCCTTGACGGCGCGTGCCGAAGTGTGGTACAAGGCTATCGTACGACGATGGTAGAGCGATCTCGCATCAACTTGGGCTGCTGGGTGTGGCGCGGCGAAGTTCTCGGCTTGCCGGGCTCGCGCGCGCACATCTCGTCAGGGTAGAGATCGCGCAAACCGAATAGGGAAGAGCAACCAGACCAGCCCGGCAAGCCCGGGCTGGTCTTTTTCCGTCTATGGACGGGCTGCGGCGTCCCCGCCCGCCACAAGGCCTGGCGGGCAAGCCCTACAGAGCAGGAAGAGCGAGGTGAGGAGAGATGTACTATCCATCGAGGAGTGAGTTCAAGGAGAAGGCACGTCAGGGGAACCTGATCCCCGTTTGGAAGGAGATCCTGCTCGACACCGAGACGCCGGTCTCGGCCTTTCGCAAGATCGGGAACAGCCAGTACGCCTTCCTGCTGGAGAGTGTGGAGGGCGGAGCGAATGTCGGCAGGCATTCGTTCCTGGGCTCGGAGCCCTTCGCGCTCTTCACCTCCAAGGGCGATCGGGTGACGGTGAGCCGCAACGGCCGTCAGCAGACGCGGACGCTGTCGCCAGGCGAGGACCCGCTGACGGCCCTGAAGGCTCTGCTCTCGGAATACCAGTTCGTGCCGGTCGAGGGGTTGCCGCGTTTCTGCGGCGGCGCGGTGGGCTTCATCGGCTACGATGTGGTGCGCTTCTTCGAGCGGTTGCCCGAGACCACGGTGGATGACCTGGGGCTGCCGGACTGCGTGCTGGTGCTGACTGATACCTGCCTGATCTTCGACCACGCCTACCACCGGGCGAAGGTGCTGTCGAACGCGCAGGTGAACGGCGACCCGGACCGGGCCTATGACGAGGCGATCCGCAAGATCGAGGCGCTCTCGGCTCGCCTGGCGGCGCCCGATCCGGCGGTCCTGCCCCCGCGCCCGCGGCCGAAGGACACGTCGCTGGCGACCAACCTGACGCGAGAGGACTACGAACAGGCGGTCGTCAGGGCGAAGGAGTACATCGCCGCCGGCGACCTGATCCAGGTCGTGCTCTCGCAGCGGTTGTCCCGCCAGATCGCGGCGGACTCATTCGATGTGTACCGCGCACTCCGGTCTCTGAACCCATCGCCCTACATGTACTACCTGACCTATGGCGACGTGAAGATCATCGGGAGTTCGCCGGAGCGGTTGGTCTCCATGTACGACGGCGAGGTGGTCACCCGCCCGATCGCTGGCTCGCGCCCGCGGGGCAAGACCCCGGAGGAGGATGAGGCGCTGGCGGCCGAGTTGCAGGCGGATGAGAAGGAGCGGGCGGAGCATGTGATGCTGCTCGATCTGGGGCGGAACGACATCGGCCGGGTCTGCCGGTATGGGACAGTGAAGGTGGACGAGCAGATGATCGTGGAGAAGTACTCCCACGTTCAGCATCTCGTGTCGAACGTGCGCGGTCAGCTCCGGGCCGACCGGGATCAGTTCGACGTGCTGCGGGCGTGCTTTCCGGCGGGCACGCTCTCCGGCGCGCCCAAGGTGCGGGCGATGGAGATCATCGAGGAGCTGGAGCCGACGCGTCGCGGGCCTTACGGCGGCGTGATCGGGTACTTCAGCTTCTCCGGCAATATGGACACCGCGATCACGATCCGCACCATCGTGTGTAGCAACGGGACGGCGCACATGCAGGTGGGCGCGGGCATCGTGGCCGATTCCATCCCCTCGCGGGAGTACGAGGAGTGCGTGCTGCTCAAGGGCGGGGCCTTGCTGAGAGCGATCGAGATGGCAGAGGCGGGGCTGGAGTGACGGCGGTCTAGAGCAGGCGGAGAGGAGCAGGCCGATGCTGGTGATGATTGATAACTACGATTCCTTCACCTACAACCTGGTGCAGTACCTGGGCGAGCTGGGGCAGGTGATCAAGGTGTACCGCAACGACCAGGTGGCGGTGGACGAGCTGGAGCGCCTGGAGCCCGAGCGGATCGTGGTCTCGCCGGGCCCATGCAGCCCACTGGAGGCGGGGATCTCGAACGAGGTGATACGGCGATTCGGCGGCCGCGTCCCGCTGCTGGGCGTATGCCTCGGGCACCAGTGCATCGGGCACGTGTTCGGCGGGGAGGTGGTGCGCGCCGCGCGCCTGATGCACGGCAAGACCTCGATGATCCACCACGACGGCAAGACCATCTACCAGGGGCTGCCGAATCCGTTCCAGGCAACGCGATACCACTCTCTGATCATCAGGAGGGCGACGCTGCCAACGTGCCTCCAAGTGACCGCTGAGACCGACCAGGGCGAGATCATGGGGGTGCGGCACAAGGAGCACGTGATCGAGGGAGTGCAGTTCCACCCGGAGTCAATCCTCACGGAGTCGGGCAAGGATTTGCTGAGGAATTTCCTGGCGATGTGAGAGCGAGATGGGCAGACCGCAAGGGCGCCCGGCGGGCATGCAGAGACATGCCCGCCCTCCAGGGATAGCACAAGGAGAAGGCGATGATCGGGGAGCTGATCCGCAAGGTGGCAGAGCGAGGGGATCTGTGCGCAGAAGAGGCGCACGCGGCGATGAGTGAGATCATGTCCGGCCAGGCCAGCCCGGTGCAGATCGCGAGCTTCCTGGTGGCGATGAGGATGAAGGGCGAGACCATCGCCGAGGTGACCGAGTTCGCCCGGGTGATGAGAGAGCATGTAGTGCGGATGCCGGCGACCACGCGCCCGCTGGTGGACACATGCGGCACGGGCGGCGATGCGATCAAGACCTTCAACGTCTCCACGGCGGCGGCCTTCGTCGCGGCCGGCGCGGGAGTGGCGGTGGCGAAGCACGGGAACCGGTCGGTCACCAGCAAGTGCGGGAGCGCCGATGTGCTGGAGGCGCTCGGGGTGCGTTTCGACCTGCCGCCGGAAGCGGTCGCGCGGTGCGTGGACGAAATCGGGATCGGGTTCATGTTCGCGCCGGCTTACCATCCGGCGATGAAGCACGCGGCCCCGATACGGCGGGAGCTGGGCCTGCGCACCGTCTTCAACGCGCTGGGGCCGCTCACCAACCCGGCGGGCGCGGAGGCGCAGGTGCTCGGGGTCTACGCGCCGGAGCTGACAGAGCTGCACGCCTCCGTGCTGCGCAATCTCGGATCGCAGCGCGCGTTCGTGGTGCATGGGATCGGTGGACTCGATGAGCTGTCCACCCTGGGCGAGACGCGGGTGACCGAACTCCGCGATGGGGAACTGCGGACTTATCACCTGGCACCGGAGGAGCTGGGCCTGAAGCGCGCCAGGGCCGAGCAAGTGCAGGGCCGGACGCCGGAGGAGAACGCGGAGTTGCTGATGAGCGTGCTGCGAGGAGAGGATGGGCCGGCGAGAGAGATCGTGCTGTTGAACGCGGCGGCGGCGATTGCGGCCGGCGGAAAGGCCGGCACGCTGGCGGAGGCGATGCCGGCAGCGGCCGACGCGGTGGACTCGGGAGCGGCGCTAGGGAAGCTGGAGCAGTTGCGGGCGGCGACGGTGTGAGGGCAAGAGACAGTCTGATGCTGGCACAGATTCTTGCCGAGAAGCAGAGCGAGATCGCGGCGCTCCGCAAGCGATATGCCGCATGGGAGGCGCCGGCTGTCCCGCCCGTGCGGCGCGATTTCGCCGGAGCGCTGAGAGGGCCGGGCATCGCGCTGATCGCGGAGTTCAAGCGGCGCTCGCCCTCGCGGGGGCTCCTGGCGGTGAATGCTGACCCAACTCAGGTGGCACGCGCCTACCAGAAGGGCGGCGCGGCCGCGCTTTCGGTGCTGACGGATGAGACCTTCTTCGGCGGCAGCCTCGACGATCTGGCGGCCGCGCGCGCCGCGGTGTGGCCGCCAGTGCTGCGGAAAGACTTCATCATGGACAGATGCCAAGTGGCACAGTCATCAGGCCCGGAGGGCCCCGACGCATTGCTGCTGATCACGGCAGCCCTTGAGGGGGATCGGCTTGGGTCCCTCCGGCAACTGGCGGCCGACTGCGGACAATCAGCCCTGGTCGAGGTGCACGATGAGGCCGAGCTGGATCGTGCCCTGGCGAGCGGCGCGGAGATGATCGGGATCAACAACCGCGACCTCCGCACCTTCGAGGTCTCCCTCGAGGTCACTCTCCGTCTGCGGCCCCGAGTTCCGGCGGGTCGGCCGGTGGTGGCGGAGAGCGGCATCCACAGCCGAGATGACGTGCTCCGGTTGGCGGATGCAGGCGTGGACGCGATCCTGGTGGGAGAGGCCCTCATGGCAAGCGGCGATCCTGCCGGCAAGATTCGGGAGCTGCTGGGGCGGACATGACTACAAGCTGTTTCATAACCCGCCTGCGGCGAGGTTATGAAACAGCCGGCCGGCAGCGGCGGGTGTGCGCGGGCGCATTCCCGGCGTCGGCTGCGGCTACCGACGCCGCAGCCGGGCATGCTTGCGCACGGTGCAGGGAGCAGGTTTGGGGTTATGAAATGCGCTGTAGGATAAAGATCTGCGGAATCACCACTCGCGAGGACGCGGAGTTCTGCGCGCGGTGCGGCGCCGATGCGATCGGATTCGTGTTCGCAGAGAGCCGGCGGCGGATTTCGACAGAGGAGGCACGCGCGATCGTGCTGAGCTGCGAACCATACGTGACTCCCGTGGGGGTGTTCGTGGATCGGCCAGTGGAGGAGGTCATGGAGACGCTGGTCGTGTCGGGGTGCAGGGTCGCGCAACTCCACGGCCAGGAGCCGCCAAGCTACATCGAGGCGCTCTCACCCTATCCGGTGGTAAAGGCGATTCGCGTGGGCGCAAGCCTTGACGAGGACGCGGTGAGGGGATATAAGGGAGCGAGAGCGATCTTGCTCGACACCTACGTGCCGGGAGTCGCAGGCGGCACTGGGCAGCGGTTCGACCCGGCGGTGGCCAGACGGCTGGTGCAGGAGGGATGGCGCGTGATCCTGGCGGGTGGGCTGACTCCCGAGAATGTGGGCGAGGCAGTGTCGCTGGTGCGGCCCTATGCGGTTGATGCCAGCAGTGGGGTGGAGTCGCAGCCGGGCCGGAAGGATCCCGTGAAGGTAGCGGCCTTCATCGCCGCGGTACGCGCGGCCGACGGCGGCGCGAGATGAGCGCCAGGTCGAAATCCGCTCCGCCCGCGCCGGGGCACTTCGGGGAGTTCGGGGGCATCTTCGTCCCCGAAACGCTGATGGCGCCGCTGCTCGAGGTGGCCGAGGCCTACGAGTCGGCGCGAAAAGACCCTGCCTTTCAGGACGAGCTGGCCGGTTACCTCCGTGACTACGTGGGACGCCCTACACCGCTGTACCTGTGCGCGCGGCTGACCGAACACTGTCGAGGAGCGAAGATCTACCTCAAGCGGGAGGACCTGGCGCATACCGGCTCGCACAAGCTGAACAACGCGGTGGGCCAGGCACTGCTGGCGCGGCGGATGGGCCGTAAGAACCTGCTGGCGGAAACTGGCGCCGGTCAGCACGGGGTGGCCACCGCGACGGTGGCGGCACTGTTCGGCTTCGGCTGCCGAGTGTATATGGGCGAGGAGGATGTGCGGCGGCAGGCGCTCAACGTCTACCGGATGCGCTTGCTGGGCGCAGAAGTCGTGCCCGTCACCTCGGGCAGCCGCACTCTCAAGGACGCGATCAACGAGGCCTTTCGGGCGTGGATGGCGGCCGCGGAGACGACCTACTACCTGTTCGGCACGGCCGCGGGGCCGCACCCGTACCCCACGATGGTCCGCGATTTCCAGTCGGTGGTGGGCCGGGAGGCGAGAGAGCAGATCCTCGCACATGAGGGCCGCTTGCCAGACTGCCTGGTGGCCTGTGTCGGCGGGGGGAGCAATGCGATCGGGCTCTTCCATCCATTCCTGGCGGACCGAGAGGTACGCATGGTGGGAGTGGAGGCGGCGGGAAAGGGCCTCTCCACGGGCGAGCATGCGGCTTCGCTGTCGGCCGGCAGCCCCGGTGTGCTGCACGGCGCGCTGAGCAAGATCCTCCAGACCCCGGAAGGGCAGATTCGAAGCACTCACTCGGTGGCGGCCGGCCTGGACTACCCGGGCGTAGGGCCAGAGCACGCCCAGCTCCAGGCGAGCGGCCGGGCCGACTACGTGGCGGTGACCGACGAGGGCGCGCTGGAGGCCTTCGAGTTCCTGTGCCGCTACGAAGGTATTATGCCAGCGCTGGAGAGCGCCCACGCGGTGGCCCACGCGGTGCGCCTGGCGGGCAAACTGGGGCGGGAGGCGGTGCTGGTGGTAAACCTCTCCGGGCGCGGCGACAAGGACATCGCGGAGGTGCAGCGGGTGCTGGCGGAGCGCGCGCGGTGAGCGGCATCGAGCGCCGGTTCGCTGCTCTGCGCGAGCGGGGCGAGGGCGCGCTGGTCGTGTTCGTGGTTGCCGGCCACCCGGACGAGAGTGCTACCGACGAGGTGCTGCTCACGATTGCCGACGCCGGGGCGGACATCATTGAGCTGGGACTGCCCTTCTCGGACCCGCTGGCCGATGGGCCGGTGATCCAGGCCGCCTCACAGCGCGCGCTGGCAGGTGGGGTGACGCCTCGCCGAGTGCTGGAGATCGCGGGCCGCTTCCGCCGCGCGCGCGATCTGCCGCTGGTGGTGATGACATGCTATAATCCGATCTGGCAGTTCGGCGCCACTGACTTCGCGCGGGAGAGCGCGGCGGTGGGAGTGGACGGGCTGATCGTTACGGACCTGCCTCCCGAGGAGTCGAAAGACTGGGTGGCGGCGGCCCGGGCCAACAACCTCGACACGATTTTGCTCCTTGCGCCGACCAGCTCCACCGATCGCATCAAGAAGGTAGTTGATCTTGCGACCGGTTTTGTGTACTGTGTTTCGCGGATGGGAGTGACCGGGGCGCGGGCAGAGCTACCGTCCGATCTGCGCGGGCTAGTAGGGCGGATTCGCGCGGAGACGGCGAAGCCGGTGGTGGTTGGTTTCGGGATCTCTCGGCCGGAGCACGTGGCCGAGGTGTGCAGACTGGCGGATGGCGCGGTTGTGGGGAGCGCCGTGGTCTCGTTGATAGACCGCGAACAGGGCTCGGCGGGGCTCGGCGACGCGGTGGCGCGGTTCGTGCGCGAGCTGAAGGCGGCGACCCGTTCGGCTCCGCTCAGGGTCACCCCGAGCGACGGCCGAGGGGCGACGGCAGGCGGGCAACCAGCGGGGCCCGGCGAGGCGGGCTGAGGGGGATCGGCGTCGGGACGCGCTGGCGAGGAGCGGTTGGGAAGGGGAAGGCATGTTCTCGAAGATCGCCCTGGCGAAGATGATAGACCATTCGCTGCTCCGACCCGATGCGACCGAGGATGATGTCATCCGCTGCTGCGAGGAAGCCAAGGAACTGCATTTCGCCTGCCTCATGGTGCTGCCCTACTGGTGCCCGGTGGCGGAACGCAGAGTGCGCGATTCGGATGTTAAGGTGGGGACTGTCGTAGCCTACCCGTTCGGGGTTCTGCCGACCTCCCTCAAGGCCCACGAGGCGCGGCACGCCATCGGAAGCGGCGCGGTGGAGCTGGACATCGTCGTCAACCTCGGGGCCGTCAAGTCGCATGACTACAGCGCCGTCGAGCGCGATCTGGAAGAGGTGGTGACGGCGGCCAAGCTCGCCGGGCTGACCGAGGATGGCGACGACATCCTGGCCAAGGTCATCATCGAGGTAGGCCTGACGACCCGGGAGGAGCAGAGCCGGGTCTGCCGGATTGCCAAGTCGGTGCGGGCCGATTTCATCAAGACCTGCACCGGTCAGGGGCCCCGCGGCGTGACCGTGCAGGATGTCAAGCACATCCGACAGGTGATAGGGAGGGAGATGGGGGTGAAGGCCTCGGGAGGCATCCGGACCATCCAGCAGGCGATGGCCCTGATCAACGCCGGGGCCAACCGCATTGGCACCAGCACCGGGGTCCAGATCGTGGAGTCCTACGATCTGTCCCAGGGGGCCATGACAGAGGAAGTGCTGCGCTAGCCGGCGCCGGACAGGGGGCGGCCCTTCGGCGGGCTCAGAGTCGCCCCACGAGGAACGGCATGGGACACCCCACGCGGGGCTGCGCAGCAACCCGCGCAGCCGTCGAGCGCAGTCGAGGGGCGGGATGAACGGCTCCCGGGTATACCGGACATCGGCCCTCCTGGTCCGCCAGCGCAATCTCGCGGAGGCCGACCGCATCGTCATCGTGCTGACGCCCGACCGGGGCAAGCTCTCGGCAGTCGCCAAGGGCGTCAGGAGGCCGCGCAGTAAGCTCGCCGGCGCGCTCCAGCTCTTCTCTCACGCGCGGGTGCAGTTGGCCGTCGGACGATCACTCGACGTCATCACCCAGGCGGCGCCCGTTGAGGTCTTCTACCATCTACGCGAGGATCTGGCTCGCTTCACCCACGCCTCCTACCTGTGCGAGCTGGTGGATACGCTGACCGAGGAGCGGGCTCCCGATCCCCCGGTCTTCGACCTGGCGCGCGGCGCGCTTCAGGCCCTCGACGCGGGAGCCGACCCAGCCACTGTCGTGCGCGCCTTCGAGCTGAAGCTGCTGACTCACCTCGGCTATGGTCCGGTGATCGCCACATGCGTCTCCTGTGGAGAACGGGTGAGCGGAGAAGAGGCAGGCTTCTCGGTCAGAGAAGGCGGAGTGCTATGCGGGCAGTGCCGTGGGAGGCACGGGGCGGGCCTACTCGGGCCGGGGGTGCTGCGCGCGATGAGGGACCTGGCGCGGCTGCCGCTGGATGGGCTGGCGGGCCGCCGGCTCAAGGCCGCGGTGCAGGAGGAGCTGGAGCGGATCGTGCGCAGCTACGTGGACTACCGCGTCGAGAGGCCTCTCCGCAGCGCGGCGCTGCTGAAGCGGTAGCACGTCACACGTGCGGTTGAGGGCGGGGACCTGTCGAATCGCGGAGTTGCCAACATGCGAAACTCTGACCTCGCCAGGGTGTTCTCCGAGATCGCCGAGATTCTCACCGTGAAGGACGAGAATCCATTCAAGGTCCGCGCCTACGAGCGGGCGGCAGAGGCGATCACTGGCCTCGGCGTGGACCTGGCGGCGATGCGAGCGCGGGGGGAGCTTCGGACCGTCCCGGGGATCGGGGCAAGCATCGCGGAGAAGATCGAGGAACTGCTGGATACCGGCCAGTGCGGGTTTCACCAGGAGCTGCTCCGCGAGTTCCCGACCACCGCGCTGGAGTTTTTCCGCATCTCGGGCGTGGGGCCGAAGACGGTGAAGCTCCTGCTCGATGAGGGCATCGCCACCGTTGACCAGCTCGAGCAGGCCGCGCAGGCCGGGCGGCTGCGCGGCCTCCGCGGCCTGGGGGAGAAGACGGAGCAGGAGATCCTACGGGGGATCGCGCACATTCGGGAGTACGGCAAGCGCACCGGCCTGGGAGTGGCCTGGGCGCTAGCCCAGGGGATCATGGAGCAGATCCGGGCCTGCGGCCCGGTGGACCAGATGGAGGCCGCGGGCAGCCTGCGGCGGATGAAGGAGACCATCGGGGACGTTGACATCCTGGTGACTTCCGACCGGCCGGAAGCAGTGATGAGCTGTTTCCTTGGCCTGGATGTGGTGGGGGAGGTGCTGGCCAAAGGGCCGACCAAGTCGAGCGTGCGAACCTATGCCGGCGTGCAGGCCGACCTGCGGGTGGTGGCGCCCGAGTCGTTCGGGGCGGCGCTTCAGTACTTCACGGGCTCGAAGCAGCACAACATCAAGCTGCGTGACCTGGCGGTCCGCAAGCAGCTCAAGCTGAACGAGTATGGCGTGTTCCGCCTGTCGGGGGAGCAAGAGACCCTTATCGGAGGCCGCCAGGAGGAGGAGATGTACGCCGCGCTCGGGCTGCCCATGATGCCGCCCGAGATCAGGGAGGATGAAGGGGAGATCGAGGCGGCGCGCGCGGGCGAGCTGCCGCACCTGGTCGAGCTCTCCGACATCCGCGGCGACCTGCACGTGCACAGCGCCTGGAGCGATGGCCACAACACCATCGCGGAGATGGCGCGGGCGGCCAAGGCGATGGGATACAAGTACGTGGCCATCACCGATCACTCGCCGTCGGAGACAGTGGCGAACGGCCTGAGTCTGGAACGGCTGCGGGCGCGGAGGGATGAGATCGGGGCGGCGCGGAAGGCGGTGCGCGGGATCACCATCCTGAGCGGCAGCGAGGTGGACATCAAGCGAGAGGGCGAGCTGGACTATCCGGACGAAGTGCTGTCCGAGCTCGACTTCGTGGTCGCCTCGGTCCACTCCGGCTGGAAGATGGAGCGGGCCGCCATGACCGCCAGGATCATCAAAGCGATGCAGAACCCGTGGGTGCACTGCATCGGGCATCCCACCGGCCGTCTAATCGGCCGGCGGGAGGCATACGACGTGGATATGGAGGAGGTGCTCAGGGCGGCGGCGCGGTCGGGGGTAGCCCTGGAGGTCAACGCGTATCCCGATCGGCTGGATCTGAAGGATGCACACGCGCGGCGCGCCAAGGAGCTGGGCGTGAAGGTCCTGATCAACACCGATGCTCACGCCACCGATCAGCTCGGCCTGATGCGCTTCGGGGTGGCCACTGCGAGGCGTGGCTGGCTGGAGGCGGGCGACGTGCTGAACGCTCTGCCTCTCGCTCAGTTCCGGGCGTGGGTGAGGAAGAGGAGCCCCCGCTAGGCGTCGGCGCACACCTGCACATCTATCTTCCAGGTCGAGAGGGAAGGAGACGCCAGCAAGAGGTGGAAGAGAGGCGGCCGTGGATACGCAAACGCGGCGGCTGCGCAGCAACGCCGCAGCCGTGGGTTGTTCCTGGTCGCGCTTCGGAAGACCTGCGGCACGTGAGGAGGTGACGGGTTGACCAAGGCTGAGTTGATTGATGCGGTGGCGGAGAGGCTGGGGCTGACCAAGAAAGAGGTGACCGGCGTTCTAGAGGTGACGTTGGACGTGGTAAAGGCGACTCTCAGAAAGCACAAGAAGGTCCAACTCAGCGGCTTCGGGACCTTCGAGCCGCGCCAGCGGAGAGCGCGTGTCGCCCGCAACCCACGGACCCAGGAGGCGATCAAGGTGGGGGCGAGCTGGTCGGTCGGCTTCCGTGCGGGCAAGCAGCTCAAAGGTGTGGTGGGCGGCAAGGTGGGTGCTGCGGGCGGGCGCTGAGCGCGGCCTCGGGCAGCGGGCAGGCCAGCAGGGCGGCACGGCCTCCTTTCGGTTGACGCTCAGCGAACGCATGCTATAATGGGGGCGGTAGCTGCGCAGCAACCGCGCAGTCGCCCGGGTGGGCCGCGCGGCGCGGATGGTCGGATCTCGGGGCGTGGCGCAATTTGGTAGCGCACCGGTATGGGGTGCCGGTGGTTGTCGGTTCAAGTCCGGCCGCCCCGACCAAGTTCGCGTGAACAGCGGAGCTTAGGTGATCTTCGGAAGGGGGAGGGACGCCTCTCCCCTTCCGCTTCCTTCCTCGCTTCAGGTGAGTCCCGAAGTGCTTCCTCCACAGCTCACGCGGCGGCTGCGCAGCGACGCCGCAGCCGTGGATGTAGTGGTATGGCCGCGCGCGAGCACGCTCTGTTGTTGCCTTGGGGTCCCGCCTGTGCTAGTATGTAGCTGCAAGAGGATAGATTGGCCCTGCGGTGTGCGTGATTGTCTCAGAAGTTTTGAGCCAACACTTACGTCTCGGGGGCCTGGGTCTGACCGCTAAGTGGGAGCCCCGCCTTCGACGGGGAAGCACGCGGCGGAACAGCGCGGTCCCCACCTGCTTCGGCAGGTTCAGAAACTGATGAGGCACACGGCACGCGCGGGGCTTCTGTCATGGCGTGAGTAGAACGGAAGCGGGCCTGAGAAGGGCCCGCTTCCGGCTTCTGTAAGTCGGGCGCCGCGGATGCGGCGTTGCTGCGCAGCCGCTGCCCCAGCGGCGCCGCGTTGCTCCGCAGCCGCGGCTGAGCTATAATCTGCCCATGCCGGCAGACCGGGGGCGAGGGGAATAGTGGAAGCGGTCGCGCACAGCCTACGAGCCGAGTCTGTGCCCCAAACCGCGAGGGTCCTGCTCGTGGCCCCACCCGCGCAGGGGGGGCTGGCCAGGCACGTGATCTACCTGCTGGCCAGCCTTCACCAGGAGGGCTTCGCGGTGGGGGTGGCCTGCGCCGCGAACAGCCCCATCGCGGAGGCGGCGAGAGAGCGCGCGCTCCCGCATTACCCTATCGCGGTGGACCCTGGCGCGAAGCCATCTCGCGCTGCCCTGGCGGCGCTCCAGATGGCCGGGGCGATCGCCAACCACCAGGCGCAGATCGTCCACACTCACTCCTTCGGGGCGGGCCTGATCGGCGCACTCGCGGTTCCGCTGGCGAGGTCGGCGCAGTTGGTCGCAACCATCCACAGCTACCCTCCTCGCGCGACCGGGATGCGTGCAAGCCGCGCGCGACACCGGTGGGCGATGAGGCAGGTCATCCGCCGGGCCTCCCGCGTGATCACCGTGTCCGAGGCCCTGCGCACCGACTTGCTTGCCCTCTTCCCGGAGATCGCCGACAAGACCTCGACCATACCGAATGGCATTGACGTGAGTGCGCTGGTGAAGGGCGAGCCGGGAGAGGTGCGAGCGGGGCTGGGCCTTCCGGCGGAGGCTCCATTGGTTGGGATGGTCGCCCGGCTGGCCCCTCAGAAGGGGATCAGTGAGTTCATCCGGGCCTCTCACCTGCTGGCCGGGAAGTGGCCTGACGTGCACTTCGTCCTCGCCGGCGACGGGCCCCTCAAGGACACGGCCTGCGCCCTTCGCGAGGAACTCGGGCTCGCGCAGCGGCTGCACCTGGTGGGCCAGGTCGAATCCGCGCGCGAACTGGTCAACGCGCTGGCAATGCTGGTCGTGGCGTCAACCTCAGAGGGGTCCTCGATGGTCGCGATGGAGGCAATGGCGCGGGAGAAGCCGGTGGTGGGGACGCGCACCGGCGGAGTGCCGGAGGTGGTCGCGGACGGGGAGACGGGCATCATCGTTGAGCCCGGCGATCCGGAAGCCCTCGCGCGGGGGATGGAGGCGCTCCTGCGCGACCCGGAGCGCGCCCGCGAAATGGGGGAACACGGGAGACGTCGGGCGGCCCAGCTTTTCGATGTCTCGCTCATGCTCGATCGGACCAAGGAAGTCTACGCCGATCTCCTGCGCAGCAAGATGGGCACGGGAGGAGTGCAGCCATGAGACCGGCACTGGTCACTGCTCTGGGGGCTGCCCTCTTGCTGTCACTTTCCTGCCTTCCGTCTGCCGCCCAGGGGCGCAAGCTGCTGGTCGCGGTGATGGACCAGGTGGCCTGGCGGGATCTGCTCGCCCCCGAGGTGAAGGCGCCGACGGTGCGGCGGTTGGCGAAGGAAGGTGGGGTAGGGTTGATGTCGGTTCGGACCGCGCGCCCCTCCGGCGGCGGAGGCGGCTACCTCACGATCGGCGCGGGTTCCCGGGCCGGGTCTCCGCCGGTGGAAGGAGCGGAGGGCAGCCTGGAGGGGCGGGCCTTTCAGGCCACTGAGATGGTGGCGGGCGAGCCGGCCCGGCGGTCCTATACCGCCTATACCGGGTGGTCGGCCGGTGACAACGCCATCGTGCACCTCGGCATCGGCGAGCTGACGCGCCAGAACATGCCGACCACCTATCTGATCTCCCTCGGCCTGCTTGGCACGAGTCTCCGGCGCGCCGGGCTGCGGGTTGCGTGTCTGGGCAATGCCGATACGGCGGATTCACCTCATCGCGAAGCAGTTGCGATCGGCATGGATGAGCAGGGCCTGGTGGAGCTGGGCAATGTTGGCGCCGGGCTGCTCAGGCCGCAGCCGTCCCGGCCGTACCGCCTGACCACTGACGGTGAGCGGTTGCTCGCCGCATTCCAGCAGGTGGCGGCCGCCGCGGACCTGGTCGCGGTTGACCTCGGGGAGACCTCCCGGGTGGGGTGGTCGGCCGACTCGATGCTGCCGGCCGCGGCGCGCAGGGCGAGGTATCGCGCGATCGAGCAATCGGACAACCTCCTGGCACACCTGCTTCGTAGTCTGCCGGAGGGCGACTGGGCGGTGATGGTGCTGACTCCGACCGCGCGCCCTCCTGAGCCCGAGGAGCAACTGGCAAGTCTCACCCCGGTGATCTTCCGAACGCCGGGCGGCAAGCCAGGGCTGCTGATTTCGCCTTCCACCCGGCGGGCAGGGCTGGTGGTGAACACCGACGTCGCCGCGACCATCCTTGGCTACTTCGGGTTGGAGACCCCGACAGAGGTGGTGGGCCGGCCGATCCGGATCGAGCCTAGCGCGGAAGACTCGCTGGCGCGGATGGTGAGTGACGAGGCGCGGCAGTCGGAGCTGGAGGCGGCCAGGCGGCTGGCCTTTCGCTGGCTGGCGGTGCTGACCGCAATCGCGCTCTGGGGAACGGCCGGGTTCTTTGCGCTGAATGCGCGTGCTCCGGCCTGGCCCCGTCCGCTGCTGCGGGCGCTCCTGCTGCTGGTGCTGGCCGCGCCGCCGGCCTTGCTGATGGTCGGGTTCGGGCAACTCTCACTGCCGCAGATGCTGGGGGGCGCGGCGGTGATCGCGGCGGCGATCGCGCTGCTGGGATCCGCGGTCACCGGCTGGCGCTCCGGCCACTCGCTGCCCGCGGTGCTGCTGGCAGGGCTGCTGGTCTACGATCTGGGTCGGGGAGGGACGCTCATTGCGTGGTCGCCGCTGGGGTACTCGGCGGCCGCGGGGGCGCGTTTCTACGGGATCGGGAACGAGTTCGGAGGGGCGCTGCTGGGAGCGGCCCTGGTGGCCGCAGCCAGCCTGCTCGCTAGCCGGGAGCAGGCGACGATGGGACAGCGCGCGCTGGCGGTCGCTGGCCTGCTCGTGATCACGGGGATGGTCGGCTACCCGCGCTTCGGCGCGAACCTCGGGATGTCGCTGGCCTGCGCGGTCGGGTTCGCTTACTTCGCGCCCCATCTCTGGGAGGACCGGCCTACCTGGGCTGACGGCGTCGCGATGCTGCTGGTAGCAGGGGTGGTGGCCGGGGGCGCGATTGCGGTGGATGTTTTGAGGCGAGGTACGGAGGCCTCCCACATCGGAATGTTCGTCTCGACCATGAAGGCACAGGGGTGGGGCGCCCTGGGTCAGGTAGTGATCCGTAAGTGGGCGATGAACTGGGCACTGGTGCGGTCGTCGCTGTGGGCGGACGCGGCGCTGGCCGGCGTGGGCCTGCTGTCGGTCTTCCTGCTCGTCCAGCCGCGGCGGGCGGTCGAGGCCCTATCCGCGCAGCCCTGGATGGGGCCCGCGGTCAGGGCTTGCGTGGTGGGGGCGGTTGCCGCCTGGGCCTTCAACGATTCCGGGATCGTGGCGGCGGCGCTGGTGCTGCTCTACGGAGCGGGAACGCTGGCCTACCTGGGGCTGGCGGAGGCGTGAGCGGTTCCCTGAGGAGTTTCTTGTCCGCCAACCGGTGGACACGAGAATCTCTGGCCAAAGATGCCAGAAGCGCCTTGCTCTGCCGCCAGAAAAGCCATAGAATGCCGCGGGACCGGTGGCTATGGGCGACACGGGACTCAGAGAGGCGATGTACTGGGAGAAGGCAGACGGGGGCCGGGTACACTGTCTGCTCTGCCCGCACGGATGCCGCATAGCCGAGAGCCAGCTAGGCCTCTGCCGCGTGCGCCAGAATGTCGAGGGCAGTCTCCGCAGCCTCAACTACGGGCGCGTCTCGTCGGTGCATTGGGACCCGATCGAGAAGAAGCCGCTGTTCCATTTCCATCCCGGCTCCCTCATCCTGTCGCTCGGCACCATCGGGTGCAATCTGGCCTGCTCCTTCTGCCAGAACTGGACGATCTCGCAGGAGCAGGCCGGCACCCAGCGCATGCCCCCAGAGCAGGCGGTGAGGCTCGCACTTAGCGAGGCGGGCAACATCGGTATCTCGTACACCTATAACGAGCCGTTCATCTGGTATGAGTTCGTCATCGAAGCCGCGCAGTTGGCGAAGGAGGCCGAGCTGAAGAACGTGCTGGTGACCAACGGTTATGTCAACGAGGGCCCGCTCCGGCAGATGCTTCCCTACGTGGACGCGATGAACGTTGACATCAAGGCGATGAGCGACAGCTTCTATCGCGAGCTATGCCGGGCGCGGGCCGAGCCGCCGCGGCGCACGGTGGAGATCGCGAAGGAGGCGGGCTGCCTGGTGGAAGTGACGAACCTGGTGGTCCCGAACTGGAACGATTCCGAGGAAGCGCTGACCAGCTTCATTGACTGGGCCGCGGGAGTTGACCCGGAGATGCCGGTCCACTTCTCCCGCTACCATCCGGACTACAAGCTGACGGAGCCGCCGACGCCGGCGGAGACGCTGCTGCGCGCCCGCGACCTGGCGCGCGAGAAGCTGCGGTACGTGTACCTGGGGAACCTGTGGGGAGGGAACGGAGAGGACACGCTTTGCCCGGGCTGCGGCAAGGTGGTGGTGGCGCGTCGGGGGTTCACGGTCTCCCGGGTCTCTGTGCGCAACGGCCAGTGCGAGTTCTGCGGCGACCCCGTGCCGATCGTGGGCACATAATCGCCGTTCTGTACTCAAGGAGGAGAGCGGATGTCTGATAAGCCGACCACGCCGTCGTGGCGCGAGCTGTTCGAGAAGACAGTTGATCTGGGGCTGGGTGCGGCGCTGCTCACCAAGGAAGCAGCCGGCAGGCTGGTTGACGACCTGGTGAAGCGCGGGACAATGACCAAGGAGGACGGCCAAAAGCTGGTCTCGCAGATGCTGGAGAAGGGCAAGCAGCAGAAGGAGAAGATGGACACGCTCGTGCACCAGGCGATCGAGCGCATGGTGGCGCGGGGCGATCTGGCCCGGCAGTCGGCGCTGGAGCAGCTCGAACGGCGGGTGAAGGCATTGGAGGAGGAGCTGAAGGGGCGGCCTTCACCGCCGGGTGGGGACTGCCTATGAACCTTGCGATGGGGCTGCCCAACCTGGGCCGGATGCGCCAGATCGTCTCCGTGCTGGTGCTCGACTACGGGTTTGGCTACATCTTCGAGCAGCTCGGAATCGCCAACCTGGTCCCGCTGGGACGGCGGCGCGGGGCGGCCGGGAAGTACGTGCAGTTCTCCGGCCCGGCGCGCCTCCGGCTGGCCCTGGCGGAGCTAGGGCCCACCTTCATCAAGCTCGGGCAGGTGCTGAGCGCGCGGGCTGACCTGCTGCCGGCGTCGGTGGTGGCCGAGCTTCGCCATCTCCAGGATGAGGCCCCAGCCGTTCCCTTCGATGAGATCCGCGGCCGGATCGAGGCGGAGCTGGGCCGGCCGACAGAGCGCTGCTTCTCGCAGTTGGACCCGACACCCCTATCGGCGGCCTCGCTGGGACAGGTGCACGCGGCGGTGCTGCCCGATGGACGGGCAGTGACGGTCAAGGTGCTGCGGCCCGGCGCGCGCCGGGTGGTCGAGGCCGACCTCCACATTCTGTCGGACACCGCCCGCCTGCTGCACCGCCAGGTGCCTGCGCTCCAGCCCTACGATCTTCCTGCGTTCGTGCGTCAGTTCGCCGAGCAGATGCAGGATGAGCTCATCTACACGCTGGAGGCGCACAACGCGGACCGGCTGCGGGGCATCCTCGCGGACGCGAGCATACGGGTGCGGATTCCGGAGGTGCACTGGGATCTGACCACACGGCGCGTGCTGACCACCGAAAGGGTCTACGGACGGCGGGTGGACCGGCTCTCGGAGACGACTTTCGACCGCGGGGCGGCCGCCAGAGCGCTGGGGCACAGCCTGCTCCACCAGATCTTCATTGACGGGTTCTTCCATGGGGACCCTCACCAGGGCAATGTGCTCTTCGGCGAGGATGGCGAGATCCTGATGCTGGATTTCGGCATCATGGGCTACCTCGACCCGCGCAGCCGGAGCCTGCTCGCGCAGATGGTGCGCCACATCTATGACGAGAACGCGGATGACGTGATCGAGACCATGTCCGAGCTGGGAAGCCTGGGGCCCGAGACCGACCTGGCGGTGCTCCGCGCCGACCTCACTGGGATCATCAGCCGATTCGTGACTCTGCCCCGGCGGGAGTTCCCCCTCGGCGAGATGCTGAGCCGGATGTTGAGGGCCCTGTGGCTGAACCAGGTACGGGTGTCCCCCGACCTCGCGCTGGCGGTGAAGGCGGTGTTGATGACGGAGGCGATCTGCAGCGAGCTGGACCGCGACTTCGATTTCCGGGAGATCGGGCAGCCGGTGCTGGAGGAGGCGCGGTCGCAGCAGCTCACCGCCCCGGCCATCTACGGCCGCCTGCTGCGAGCGGCGGAGGCGACCGGCCGGCACTTCAGCAAGCTTCCGGGACAGGTAGACAGGCTGCTCTCGCTGACCGGTCGCGGACGTCTGCGGCTGCGGCTCGACGACCCTGGCGCGGACAGCAGGTGGGCAGGCCTGGGCCGGGCGGTCAACCGCCTCTCTCTGAGTGTTCTCTCGGGCGCGCTGCTGGTGTCCGGGGCCCTCTACCTCGCCAGCGCCCGGCACCCGGCATATGTCGGCCTCGGGATCGCGGCGGCGGGGGGAGGGGTGGTGCTCGGCCTCGTCGCGATCTTCTCTCTCTTGCGGCCGGGCCGGATGTAGTACTACAGATTCTCTTGTATTGCGGTGACAACCGTAATGCAAGAGAATCTCCTGTAGAAGCGTCACGCTCTGCGCTGAGGAGTTTCTTGCATTATGGCTCGTATCACTGTAATGCAAGAAACTCCATAAGGCTGCGACGTTGCTTCGCAGCCGTCGCTGGGCGAAGGGCAGGCCTTTGGGCGCATCCTCCGGCTGCGCGGGTTGCGCGCGCGCATTCCCCGACCACCCGGGTGGCCAGCCAGACGTTGTTGGGGGAATGCGCGGTGGTTGCTGCGCAGCCCCGCGCGAGATGCTGATACTTGCCTCCCGGTCGCCGCGGCGGCAGGCCCTCCTGCGCGCGGCCGGCGTTGCGTTCCGCGTCGTTCCGCCGCGTGCCCAGGAGTTGCCTGTGGGCCGGCGCGTTTGCCCCTGCGCGCCCCACAGACTCGTGCGGGAGGCCGCGCTGGCAAAGGCGAGGTCGGTGGCGGCGCGAGAGTCGGGCGTGGTGCTGGGGGCTGACACCATCGTGGTGTGCGACGGCGAGGTGCTGGGGAAGCCGAGAGATGAGCGCGAGGCGCGACGGATGCTGAGGAAGTTGAGCGGGAAATGGCATCGGGTCTACACCGGGGTGGCGCTAGTGTGGGGTTCGCGGCAGCGAGTCGCGCATGAACGAACGGAGGTGGCATTCCGGGCGCTGTCGAAGCCCGAGATCGAGCGGTATGTGGCGACAGGGGAGCCAATGGACAAGGCCGGGGCCTACGCGATCCAGGGCGAAGGCGCGGGGCTGGTGCGCGCGATACGGGGCTGCTACACGAATGTGATCGGACTGCCTCTCCCCAGGGTGATCCAGTTGCTGGCCGAGTTGCATCCGGCGACGGTCCGGGGCCGCAGGTGATCTTGCGAACTGGTGGGGCAGGTTTCAGACGTGCCCCACTGATGGCGCTGGCCCTGCTCTGCTTGCTCTCCGCGTCGGCGCTCGGACTGGGCGTCTGGCAGAACTCGGCCCGGCGCGCGGGCAGACAGATGTGGCTCGAGGAGGTGATCTGCGGTGCGGCTGCACCCGCGCAGAGCGCACTGCTGCTGGCCGCGCAGCGAGCGGAGGGCGCGTGGGGATCGCTCGTGAAGTCGCGGCGGCTGGCCGAGGAGAACGCGCGGCTCTCGGCAAGAGTCGCCTACCTGCAATCGAAGCTCGACGACCTCACGGAGCGCTACGCGGGGGCCGCGCGCGAGCGCGCGCTCCGGCATGCCTATCCGCGGTCCGGACATGGCGGGCGGCCCCCCCAGCTCGCGCGCGTGATCGCAGTGGGTCTGGGAGGATGGCTGTCCTATCTCGTGATAGACGCCGGCAGCCAAGAGGGTGTGCGGCTGCGGGATGTGGCGGTGACGCGTGAGGGCGTGGTGGGGCAGGTATATGCCGTGGCGGGGCACAGCGCGCGGGTGCTGCCCGTCACCGACCCGGCCAGCGGGGTGGCGGTGCGCCTTCAGAGGTCGCGAGAGGTGGGATTGCTCAAGGGGACGGGGGACTGGCGCTGCGAGCTTCGGCACCTTGGGCCGCAAGCCCAGGTGCGAGTCGGGGACGAGCTGCTGACCGCGGGCATCGGAGGCGTTTTCCCCAAGGGCCTGCGCGCGGGGCGGGTGATCTCGGTGGCGGCGGACCGGAATACCACCGGGAAGGTCGCGGTGGTCGAGCCGGCCGCGGGCCGGCTCCAGAACGTCGAGGAGGTGCTGCTGCTGCGCGCCGCAGCCGAGCAGTGAGAGCAGGGGAGGGAGGAGGCCGCGCGGCGGTGCCGCAGCCCCCGCTGGATTAGCGGTGGCCAGGCCCTGCGCCCGTCACTTCACGGCGCGCATTCCCCCAACCCGCCGCGGCGGGCTTCGTCGCCCTCCCACACCCGCGCATTCCCCCGCAGGGAATGCGCGCCTCGTGGCCGGGGGAAATGCGCGGGTTCTGTGCGAGCCTCATCAGATCCCGGCAACGATCACGAAACCTGTCTGAGGGTCACCGGTATCGGTCACGATGGCATCGCCGCTGCGAGGGGTGCCGCTCCGCAGGTAGATCTCGTAGGAGATGCGCACATCGGCCGAGTCAGGCACCTGCTCGGGCTCTCCCAGGCGCGAAAGCTTCACCGGCGGGTTCTCCCCGAAGTGCTCCTTCAGCCCCTCGGCCGCTTGCCCCAGGCTGCCGTATTTGTCCACGAGACTGGGGTAGTAGACGGTGGCGGCCTCGTACTTGTGGCCGATCACTGCCTGCCAGAAGCCGGTGACGGCCTCCGGCGCCGAGGCAGCGGGAGGGGGCAGCGGCTCCTTGCGGAGTGACAGGAACACGGCAACGGCCACTGCGGCCACGACGACGATGATCGCTGCCCACTTGGCCCAGGCCGGGACCCCGCCGCGACGCGCCGTGGCGACGGCCTTCTGCTGCTCGGCGATCTCACGCACGGCCTCCTGGACTTCTTCGCGAGGCCGGCCGGCCGCAGGCCTTCTGCCACGCTGAAGCTGGCGCAGCGCCTCCTCGAGGTCGTCGTGCGAGCCTTCGCCGCCCACATCAATGCGCTTTGGCATGGCAGACCCGCGTCCTTTGTAGACGCTTCTTCGGCAGGGTCTGGGGGTATCCTGCTAGCACGGCCGCACTTGCCCCGAGACCGACCCGCCCTGGGGAACGCCGGCGCGGGCAAGTGCGCGTTCTTGACTCGCGGCAGGGCGGCTGTTAGACTCTACTCGCCGCCCCCGTAGCTCAGGTGGATAGAGCAGGGCTCTCCTAAGGCCCGTGTCGCGCGTTCGAGTCGCGCCGGGGGCTCCACGCCGCCTGGGCGGGCAGGAACCGGCCCGCCCGTTGCGTGCGGGCCGGTAGGGAACAACCGCCATCCCGCCGAAGCGCGGCACCGCTATGGGCGGGGCAACGCGGGACCTCCGGCGCTGGCGACGCTTGCTGATCTGGTTCGGCCTGGCTGTGGCCTGCTTCCAGCTCTTCCGCGCGGTTCACGGCGCCGAGACCCGTTTCATCACCAACGACGGCGACTGGTACTACGCGTATCTCGTCTCGCTGTACTTTGACCACGACCTGGACCTCAGCAACCAGATGGCCGCGTGGCAGCATCTCGTCGGACGGCCGCGGCTGGAGATCCCCGCGGGCAAGCCGACACCGACGGCGTTCACCGTGGGGCCGGCCGTGCTCTGGCTGCCCGCGTTCGGCCTCGCCGACCTGGGTGTGCTTGCTGCCCGCCACGCCGGGGCGCCAGTTCAGCGGACGGGCTACAGCATGCCGTACCAGCTTGCCGTCGCCCTCGCCACCCTGTGCTACGGGCTCTTCGGGGTATGGCTGGCGCTCCGCGCGGCCCTCTGGTGGTGTGGAGAGGAGTCGGAACGCGCAAGCCAGCCCGCGCTTGCGGCCGCCACCGCGCTGTGTGCCAGCCCCGGCATCTACTATCTCGTGTTCGAGCCCACGATGGCGCACGGGCTGAGCATCTTCACGGCCTCGCTGCTGGTGTGGCTGTGGCTCAACACTGGCCTCTCTGGCAGATGGGGGCGCTGGGCGGTCGTCGGCCTGGCCGGCGGGCTGTGCGCCTTGATCAGGCCGCAGGATGGCCTGCTGCTCCTGCTGCCCGCGAGCATCTTGCTTTGGTCCCGCCCGGGCGCTATCGCTGGGCTGCGGGGTTGCTCCGCAGCCCCCGCGGGGGTGAGGGGGAGCGCGCTGCTCGCCGGAGCTGCCGTTGGGTTCCTGCCGCAGATGCTGGTGTGGTGGGCGACCTTCGGCCAACCCCTCGCGGTGCCGCAGGGGCCGGAGTTCCTGCTGTGGGCCAGGCCCGCGCTCTGGCAGGTGTGGTTCTCGCCCCATCACGGTCTCTTCACCTGGACGCCGGTTTGGCTGCTTGGGCTGGCGGGTCTGTCCGCCAGCTGGCGGACGCGCGACGGGTGGCGCAGGTCTAGAACCTGCGCTACCATCGCGGTGCTGGTGGTGTTCCTGCTGGAGTCCTACCTGAACGCTGCAGCGCGGGACTGGTGGGCGGGAGACTCGTATGGGGCCCGCCGGTTTGTGGGCATGCTCCCGTTCCTTACGCTGGGGCTGACCACGCTGGCCTGCCGGCTGCAGCGGCGCCGGTGGGGCAGGTTTGTAACCTGCCCCACTGCAGGCCTCGCGATCGCAGCCAATCTGGTGCTGATGGCCGCCTATGTGACCGGGCGGATAGCCTAGGGCTGCGGTTCGCCGCGGCGAATCGCCCGCCTACTGCCGGGAGCCGGCCCTTCGGCAGGCTCAGGGTCGCCTCGGGAGAAGAGGGAGCCGACACCCCGAGCGGAGTCGAGGGGCGGCATGAAGATCATCGTCGGGTTGGGGAATCCGGGTCTCACCTATCGGAGGACGCGCCACAACATCGGGTTCATGGTGGCGAGTGCGCTGGCCCAGGGCCGCGGCCTCCGGCTTCGCCGCGGCCGTTTTCGGTGCAGCCAGGCCGCGGGCGAGATGGGGAAGGAGAAGATCCTGCTGGTCCGGCCGCAGACCTTCATGAACGCCAGCGGCGCATGCGTCGCCGGCCTGGCGCGGCACTTCGAGTGCCCGCTCTCCGATCTGCTCGTGATCTGCGATGACGTGAACCTCGATCTGGGTAGGATCCGGCTGCGGCGGTCTGGGAGCGCGGGCGGACACAAGGGTCTCACCTCCATCATCCGGGAACTGCACAGCGAAGACTTCCCTCGGTTGCGCGTGGGGGTTGGCCGGCCGCCGGAGGGGCTGGACATGATGAGCTATGTGCTGGGGCCGTTCCGGCGGGGTGACTGGCCGCTTGTGGAGGAGTCCGTCGCGCGGGCCGCGCAGGCGGTCGAGACCTGGGTCTATCACGGCCTCGATGAGGCCATGAACCGGTTCAACTCCTGAGCCCGCACGCCGGCGACGGCTGCGGAACAACGTCGCAGCCTTAGAGGAAAGCGCCATTGCTTTCCCCGGTAGTAGGCGGGCGAACTCCTGACCCCGCAGGGGCAAAGCGCCGCTGCTTTGCCCGGCAGTAGGCGGGCGACCCCCCGCCCGCGCACCAGTGGCGGCTGCGCAGCAACGCCGCGGCCTTAGTGCGAAACGCAACGGGCGCATTTCGCCGACCCGCGGGTATTTCGCGGCTGCGAAATGCGCGGGCCCAACCATGCTTCGCCGCCCACCGACGTGGTTGGGGGAAAACGCGCGGGTCTGGTGTTGCCCGGCAGTAGGCGGGCGAGCCGCGGCCCGCACAACGTTGACAAGCCTTGGCCGGTTCCGGCATAATGGCTCATCCCCGCCACGGCGGCCGCTTGCAGCCCGCCGCGGCGGGCGGTTTCAGGAGAGCAGGGCGGGGTCGCCCGCCCACTACCTCGCGAAACAACGGCGGCGGCGGAGCAACGCCGCAGCCTTAGGTTTCGCCCGTGCGGGCTCCTGAGCAAGGAGGCGACCTTGGAAGAGAAGCAGTACCGCGGCGGCTGCGAAGCAACGCCGCACCAGTTGCTGATGATCCCTGGCCCCACACCCGTGCCGCAGAGGATTCTGCTGGCGGGCGCGCAGCCCATGATCAACCACCGCGGCCCCGAGTTCAAGGCCGCCCTGGAGGAGTGCACGGCGGGGCTGAAGCGCATCTTCCAGACCAGGCACGAGCTCTACATCCTGACGGCCTCGGGGACGGGCGGCCTGGAGGCGGCAGTGGTGAACGTGCTCTCACCTGGAGACAAGGTCCTGTCCGTCAGCATTGGAGTGTTTGGCGACCGCTTCGCCACCATCGCCTCCACTTATGGGGCCGAGGTGGAGACACTCAACTTCCCGATGGGAACCGCGGCCGATCCGAAACAGATCGCGGAGCGACTGGCGACGGACAAGTCGCGCGGGGCTGCGCCCTGTCCCGAGCGTAGCCGAGGGAAGCAACCACCGCGGCCCTTGGGTTCGCTCGTGCGGGGAGGGAGTCGCCCGCTTACTGCCGGGCAAAACAACGGCGTTTTGCCCGTGCGGACTCCTGAGGTCAAGGCGGTCCTCGTGACTCAGAACGAGACCTCCACCGGCGTCATGAACGACATGAAGGCGATCGGCGCAGTGGTGCGGGCGCACGGGGCGCTGCTGCTGGTGGACGGGATCAGCTCCCTGGTGGCGATGGACTGCCAGATGGACGCCTGGAACATAGACGTGCTGGTCGCCGGATCCCAGAAGGCCTTCATGATCCCGCCCGGGCTCTGCTTCATCGCAGTCAGCGATCGGGCGCAGGCGGCGATGGCGGATGCCAAGATGCCGCGGTTCTACTTCGACCTGGGCGCGGCGAAGAGATACCTCCAGCAGGGCGAAACGCCGTGGACGCCAGCGGTGCCGCAGGTGCTCCAGCTCAGGGAGGCGCTCAAGCTGCTGGAGAAAGAGGGCCTCCAGAACTGCTTCGCGCGTCATGCGAGGCTGGCGAAGGCCACGCGGGAGGGGGTGAAGGCGCTGGGGCTGAAGCTGCTGGCCGACGAAGCCGTGGCCAGCAATGCCGTCACCTCGGTCCGCAAGCCGGATGGGGTTGATGTCGCGGCCTTGCGCAAGCTCCTGCGGGAGAAGTACGGCGTGGTGCTGGCGGGCGGGCAGGGCAGCCTCAAGAACGACATCTTCCGCATCGGCCACCTCGGCCTGGTGAGCGAGACCGACATCATCGCGGTGCTGGGAGTGCTCGGGATCGCGCTGAAACAGCTCGGCGTCAAGGTTGACCCGGGCGCAGGCGCGGCCGCCGCAGTGGCCGCGCTCGGCAAAGGCTGCGATTCGCCGCGGCGAACTCCGCAGCCGTCGGCGGGCTGACCGATGCCCGCCGCGGCAGGTTTGAAGCCTGCCCCACTCCAATGGCGCGTGCTGGTTAGCGACAAGCTCTCTGAGGAGGGGCTCGAGGCGCTGCGGCGCGACCCCGAGGTCGAGGTGGTGGTGAAGACGGACCTATCACCGGCCGACCTCAAGCAGGAGATCGGGGCCGCGCACGCGCTGTTGGTGAGAAGCGCGACCAAGGTTACGGCAGAGGTCCTGGCCAGCGCCGGCAAGCTGATGGTGATCGGCCGGGCCGGCGTGGGGGTGGACAACATTGACGTGGAGGCCGCCACCCGGCGCGGGATCGTGGTCTGCAACTCGCCTGAAGGCAACACGGCGGCGGCGGCCGAGCACACCTGGGCACTGATGCTGTCGCTCGCCCGCAGCATCCCGGCGGCCAACGCTTCCCTGGCGGCCGGCGAGTGGAAGCGCTCGGCCTTCATGGGGGTCGAGCTGCTGAACAAGACCCTGGGCGTGATCGGCCTGGGCAAGATCGGCGGCGAGGTGGCCGTCAGGGCCGGCGCCTTCGGCATGAAGGTCCTGGGCTATGACCCATTCGTGTCTGCCGACCACGCGGCCCGGCTGGGCGTCGAGATGGTGGAGCTCGACGACCTCCTGGCGAAGTCGGATTTCATCACCATCCATGTCGCGCTGACGAAGGACACACGGCACCTACTCGACGCGGCGGCGATCGCGAAGGTCAAGCCCGGAGTGCGGATCATCAACTGCGCCCGCGGCGGCGTAGTGGATGAGACGGCGCTGGCCGCGGCGATCCGGGAGGGCCGCGTGGCGGGAGCTGGGCTGGACGTGTTCGAGAAGGAGCCGCCAACCGATAGCCCGCTGCTGGGGTTGAAGAACGTCGTGCTCACCCCTCACCTGGGGGCCTCGACCGAGGAGGCCCAGCTCAAAGTGGCGGTGGACGTCGCCCACCAGGTACTCGATGTGCTTCACGGGCGGCCGGCGCGGAGCGCGGTGAATGTGATCCCAGTCAGCGCGGAATCCCTGCGCACGCTCGAGCCCTACCTGCCGCTGGCCGAAAAGATGGGCCGGCTGCAGGGACAGCTGGCGGAGGGGCCGCTGACCTCGGTCGAGCTGATCTACGCCGGGCAACTGGCCGACGAGGACGCGCGACTGCTGACCCCGGCCTTCCTGAAGGGGCTCCTGGAGCCCATCCTCGACGAGCCAGTCAACCTGGTGAATGCCGCGGTGGTGGCCAAGGCGCGCGGCGCGCGGGTGATCGAGTCGCGCAGTCGCGAGCCCGAGGATTATGTAAGCCTGATCACCGCGCGCGTCACGACCGGCGATCAGGAGCACAGCCTCTCCGGCACGCTCTTCGGCCGGAGCGAGCCGCGGATCGTGCGCATGGACCAGTACCGCGTGGACTTCGTGCCCTCCGGGTTCATGCTGGTCTCGATGCACATTGACAAGCCGGGGATGATTGGCAAGGTTGGTACGCTGCTGGGTCAGCACAGCATCAACATCGCCGGCATGCACGTTGGGCGAAGCGAGCGGAAGCGGGGTGGGCCATCGGTGATGGTGCTGGCCCTGGACAATCCCATCCCGCCCGACGTACTGGCGCAGTTGCGTCACGTGGATGGCATCACCACTGCGACGCTAGTGGACCTGTAGGTGAGGCTGCTCTCGCGCGCTGGTGGGCGTGCTGGCGGCGCAGCGACTGACATGAGGACACCCCTGTGAGAATCCTCGTCACGAACGATGACGGCATTCATGCGGCGGGGCTGATCGCGCTGCGGGCGGCGCTGAGCAAGCTCGGGGAGGTCATCGCCATCGCCCCTGACCGGCCCCGCAGCGCGTGCAGCCACGCGGTGACCCTGCACAAGCCCTTACGCCTGACGCGGGTGGAGCTGCCTGACGGCGGGGAGGGCTACGCGAGCAACGGCACCCCTTCTGACTGCATCGCCCTCGGCGTGAGCGAACATGTCGGCGGCCCCCCCGACCTGGTGGTGGCGGGGATCAATGCGGGGCCTAACCTGGGCTGGGACCTGACGTACTCCGGCACGGTAGCGGCGGCGATGGAGGGCGCGATCTGCGGGCTGCCCAGCCTGGCCATCAGCATCGCCTTGACCGCTGCCCCGGCCGAACCCACCGCGCCCGCCGCACCGGGCGGCCTCGACTACAGTGTCGCGGCTGAGTTCGCCTCCTACTTGAGCACAGCGGTGATCAGGCACGGCCTGCCACAGGAGACCTTCCTGAATGTCAACGTGCCCGCGCTGCCCCGACAGGAGATCACCGGCATAGCCATCACCCAGCAGGGCCGGGTGATGTACGAGAACCGGATCGAGCGGCGCACGGACCCGCGCGGAGGGGCCTACTACTGGTTCACCGGAGACCGGCTCGACCACCGCGGCCAGCCTGGAAGTGACATTGAGGCGGTGGCCCGCGGCCGGATCTCTGTCACCCCCATCCGGCTGGATCTGACCGACCACGACATGTTGGCCCACCTGCGAGCGTGGGAGCTACGCTGGCCCGGGTAGCATCCTGGCAGTGCTCGGCCTGGCGCGCCTGACGCCACTGAGCCCGGGGGTGCGATGACCGAAGGCGAGCCCAGCGCTGCCTATCTTTCCCTGCCGGCCAACCTGCTGGCCGGCCGCGTACGCGCGCTGGGAGAGCTGATGCGGGGTTGCCGGCTGTGTCCGCGGGTCTGCGGCGTGGACCGCCTGGCCGGTGAGCTCGGCGCTTGCGGGGTCGGGGCCGAGGTGATAGTGTCGAACTATGGGCCACACTTCGGAGAGGAGGCTCCCCTCGTCGGCCGTTCCGGCTCGGGCACTATCTTCCTCACGCGCTGCAACCTCAAGTGCATCTTCTGTCAGAACTACGATATCTCACAGCTCGGGCATGGGAGCACGGCGACTGTCCAGGCCCTGGCCGATATGATGGTCGGACTGCAACGGCGCGGGTGCCACAACATCAACTGGGTGACGCCGACTCATCAGGCGCCAATGCTGGTGGCGGCGCTTCAGCTCGCGCTGGATCGCGGCCTGCGGATTCCGATCGTCTACAACTGCGGTGGGTACGAGTCCCTCGAAGCGCTCCGGCTGCTCGATGGCATAGTTGACATCTACATGCCGGATGCCAAGTATGGGGACAATCCCGTGGGAAAGCAGCTGTCGGGTGTGCCGGACTATTGGGACCGAAACCGGGAGGCGCTGGCGGAGATGCACCGCCAGGTCGGAGACCTGCGCCTCGACGCGGTAGGGATCGCGGTCCGTGGGCTGCTGGTGCGCCATCTCGTGCTGCCGACAGGTCTGGCCGGGACGCAGGCGGTGATGGAGTACCTGGCTTCGCTCAGCCGGGAGACCTATGTGAATGTGATGGCGCAGTACCGTCCGCAGTACCATGCGCGCGAGGTCGCAGCCATCGCCCGACCGATCACCTCGGCCGAGTTCCGCGAGGCCGTCGCGATGGCGCTGCGAGCCGGGCTGCACCGTCTGGACGAGCGATGGACGGGCCGGTGAGCTACCAGCCACTTGAGAGGGGGTCCGGTTCGGTCCATGCTTCTCACTCTTCGACCGCGGCTTGCGTGCTTTTCCTCGTCTGGCTCGAGATCGGGTACGCGGCGGCGCTGCGCCTGCTAGGCGGGCTTCCGTGGATCGCGGCCGGGTGGCAGGGCGCGGCCTGCATCGCGGCCATCCCCGTTCTGCTGTTCGTTGTCCTGGAGATTCTCACGATTCCGAAGCGGCTCGGGCGCCTCCCCCGGGAGGCGCTCGCCGCGACGTGGGCGCTCACCAACCTGGTGCAGTTCGCACTGCCATGGCTCGGGTGGGCCGGGCTGGTCTGGCTCGTCAACCGGGGAACGCTCTCCTGGGCTGTGTCGCTGCGCTCGGCGGCCGGGATCACGATCCTCTCCTACCTCACTGGTGTTGCGCTCATCCTGCGCTTTCGGCCCGCGCCCGAGGCGACGGAGGTGACACGACTGGAGACCCCGATCTCCGACTTGCCGGTGGCGTTCGACGGCTATCGCATCCTGCACCTGTCTGACCTCCACGCCGGGCCCCTCCTGTCGGTGGCCAACCTTCGCCGGCGGCTGGCTGCGGCCGGCCCTCTCGGCGCCGATCTGGTAGCTTTCACCGGCGACCTGGCGGACAGCCGGGCCGACCGCGTGGCCGGGGCCGCCGATCTCCTCTCGGAGTTGGCGGCGGTGGATGGCATCGTCGCGGTCCTGGGCAACCACGACATCTGGGTCGGAGAGGGGCTGGTTGGCGCGGCGCTGACGCAGCGTGGCGTCAAGGTGCTTGTTAACGCGCACACATGGGTCTCGCGCGGGGGCGCGCGCCTTTACCTGGCGGGTGTAAGCGACGCGTCCTACACGGGTCGAGATGACCTCCGGATCACGCTGGCGGGCATCCCAGAGGATGCTACGATCATCTTGCTGAGTCACGCGCCGGGCGTCGTTCGGAAAGCCGGCGCCGAGGGGGCCGCGCTGGTGCTGTCTGGCCACACTCACGGGGGACAACTCGTGCTGCCCTGGGTCGGGCCGCTCTACGTGCCCTCGCGACTCGGCCGGCGCTATGCCTCGGGCCTGCACCGCCTTGGGGCTCAGTGGCTGTTCATCACCCGGGGGCTGGGCGAGGTGTTCCCGCCTCTGCGCATAGGATGTCCACCAGAGGTGGCGCTGCTGACGCTCCGAGCCGCGCCTTCTGGTTGACAGGCCGAAAGCGGCGAGGATATACTCACGCGCGGAGAGATGGCCGAGTTGGTCGAAGGCGCACGACTCGAAATCGTGTAACCCATCTGGGTTCGTGGGTTCGAATCCCACTCTCTCCGCCAGGCCCGAATGCGCCGGAGGCGCACAAGTCCCGGCGTCTCCGCCGAAGCACCCTGAACGGCGGCCCCGGCCACCCCCGACTCCGGCTACCCTCTCGGCTGGAGGTCACTGGCCTTGGTCCTTTCGCGGACGATCCGCTGCTGGCCTTCGCCTGGCACGCGGCTCACGGCTCTCCGCTTGGCAGAGTGATGTCAGGCCGGCTCCATGGCACCCTGACGCGGACACGGTTTCACCGCGGATCGACCACTACACCCGGATGCAACCCTGCGCCTCCGCGGTTAGCCTCGGCCGTTCCCCCGCAGGCTTGCTCCGACTTGTCCCGAGCAAGGTCGAGGGAGCGCAGTCGAGGGGCGGCCAATCCGCGTTCATCTGCGTTGCCTTCCGGCCATTCCCCGCTCAGCGCCCCGCCACCTCCGCATCGAAGTACTCGACGATCTCCTTGGGCAGCGCCGGCACGTCCATGGGCACGTTCCCATTCCGCAGCGAGTGCGCCGCCAGATACCCAGCTGCGACCGCATTACGCGCCGCAATCGGCGATGTCGCGATCGCTCCGCCCTCCCTGACGTACCGAACGAACTCGGCCACGATGCTCGGGTCGGCGCCGCCGTGCCCACCGTAGTGGCCACCGGTGCGGAACTCCGCGTCGCCCTCCGGGCTGTAGTCGGTGCGCCTGTCCCAAAGCTTCACCACCTCGCCGAAGTTCTCGACCCTCCCCTGCGTCCCGATGATCGTGTAGTTCCGCCACCCATCAGGCGCGAAATGGCATTGCTGGTAGGAGGCGAATGCACCGTTGTCCAGCTCCATCAGCATCATGCTGACATCCTCGACGTCTATGATCGGGTTCAGCCCCTTCTGGCTCAGCGGCGGCCAGTTCTCGTGGTGCCAGCTCGCGTCACCCCGCTCCGATGGATCGTGCCGGTCGGTGATCTGGTCGTACAAGGTCAGGCCGCCCATACCCACCACGCGTTTCGTGTACCCGTGGCAGAGCCAGTGCAGGATGTCGATGTCGTGCGCGCCCTTCTGCAGCAGCAGGCTCGTGCTCTTCGACCGCTCCGCGTGCCAGTCTTTGAAGTACGCGTCACACCCATAGCCCACGAAGTGACGGCACCAGCCCACCTTTGGCTCGCCGATCGCGCCCTGGTCAATGAGAGCCTTCATCTTGATGCACATCGCCAGGTGACGCATGTTGTGGCCGAGGTAGAGCTTGACCTTCTTGCGGTAGGCCGTCTCGAGCAGCCGATCGCACCCCGTGATCGTGATGGTCATTGGCTTCTCGAGGTACACCGCCTTCCCCGCCTCGAGCGCGGCCGCCGCGTGCTCCTCGTGCAGGAAATCCGGCGAGGTCACGAATACCGCACCGATCTCCGGCCGCGCGAGCAGCTCGCGGTAATCCCTCGTCACGAACGTGTCTGGGCCGTACCGCTCCTTCGCCTCCTCCAACGCCGCATCCGTGACATCCGCACCGGCGACGATCCGCACGCCCTCCTCAGGCTTATGCGCGTACCGGGCGAGCGATCCTCGTCCGCCGGCCCCGATCACACCGATCTTCAGCTCAGGCTCTGCACCCATAGGACTCCTCGCTAGCGATATCTCCGTCTCTGCGGTTAGCAGCTGAACCCATGCTCCGCCGGCGTCATCTCCCTCCCATCTCCGCGAACTCCGGCACCGCCATGACCTCGTGCGCGAACCTCACTGCCTCCCGCCAATGTGCTACTACGCCATCTCCCGCCTATGGCCTTCCGCCGCCGGCAGGAACTGCAGCGCCCCAGGCGAGCTGCCTACTTGTGAGGCAGTCTGTTGTTCGGCAGGTGCCTGTCCCTGCCACTCACCTGCGAGCCGCTATGAAGTCAACCATCAACCGCGCGCCCGTGCTGACCCTCTGGGCGGCCGTCGTCGTCGAGCGCGTCGGTTTCGGCCACGCCGAAGCGCTCAGCCTTGGTGGAGCGGTGGCCGGACTCACCGCCCAGACAAAGGACCGCGGCCCTGGCATCTACGCCCCCCCGAAGCTGGCCGAAGGTGCGGTACCTAAGGATTCTCTTGCGTCACGGTTATGCCTGTAACGCAAGAGAATCTCGCCAGACAGGCGTCACGCTCCCTCGCCGGGAGTCTCTTGCCTCATTGTCTAACCATGAGGCAAGAGACTCCGTAAGAAAGCTGGCCTGCGGGAGGAGTTCTGGATGGAGATCCGCGGCCGGCAGGTCGCCGAAGCTGAGCCGACGGCCTCTGGCCACCCCCCACTCCGGCTACCCCCTCGGCTTGGAATCACTTCCGGGGTTCCGTCGCGTGTGCGCACAGGGTACTCCCCGAAAGGGAACGGCGCCCGGGGGCGCCGTGCAAAGGTCCCACATGGTAGAACGCTTGAGACTCGCAGACGGGCCTCACGGGCTCCCAGAGGTGTCTCATCGCCGTCTGACATAGACACCCTGCCCCGTCAGCGCAGAGGTCCGCGCTCTCCCACCGACGAACAGAACGAGGATGCCAGGTGTGGAGTGGGAGATGCGGCTTACTGCGTGCATCGTTGCGCTGACAACTTTCTGCGCCGGCCTCTGGCGGCCGGCGACAGCGCAAGGAGCAGCCAGCGTGAGGTCAGACGCCCCTGCCTACCAGGTCGCGATCGCCGGCTCGATGGAGAAGGTGCGGCGGGAGGCGCCGTACAGGGGGAAGCTCGGCAAGACGCTGCAGATCGAGCTGGCCCGCAGTGAGTACGAGGGCGCGCAGATTGTGATCGCGCATGTAACACGCGATGTGCACGGCCTGCGCGCGGAGGCGTCGGCGCTGCGGTCGGCCCAGGGCGCCATTCCGGCGTCGTGTGTGACGGTGCGGCAGGTGGGCTATGTGCACACGGTCAAGTGCGACGCCTACCCGCAGACGTACATCGGGCTGTGGCCGGATCCGCTGCTGGAACTGACGCGAGTGGAGGTGCCGGCGGGGAAGGTGCAGCCGCTCTGGGTGACGGTCTACGCGCCGAAGGATGCGTCGGCGGGGGAGTATCGGGGGACGATCACGCTGCGCGCGGAGAACGCACCAGCGACACAAATCGAGCTGGTCGTGAAGGTGTGGAACGTCACGCTGCCGGAGCGACCGAGGTTCCGGGCGATGGCATTGGACGGGCCGCGGACGGAGGAGTATTACGATCTCTTGCTGGCGCACCGGATGAGCCCGGCGTATGCCATGTGCGGGTGGAGCTGGGACCGGCCGCAGCCGCCGGTGGTGAGGCGAGCGGACGGCGCGTGGGACTTCTCGGCGGCGGATCGGATCGGGGAGCACTGCGTGCCGCGGGGGATGAATGCATTCATCATCTCACACGCGCCGAAGCCGGGCAAGTACGGATTCCCGAAGGAGTATTCGGCCGAGTACCGGGAGCAGTTCGGCGAGTTCCTGAATGCCTACACGAAGCACCTGCGCGCGAAGGGGTGGCTGAAGCTCGGGATGACGTACAACATAGATGAGGCGGGGCCGGAGCTGTGGGAGATGTGCAAGGCGAGCTACCAGCAGGCGAAAGCGATCGCGCCGGAGGTGCCGATGATGCAGTGCCTGAACGAGCCAAAGGGGGTGGCGGCGCTGGCGGGCTTCGCGGACATCTGGGATGTGTACATCACGCAGTTCCAGGAAGCGGGCGTCCCGGCGCGGATGAAGGCCGGGGACCAGGGGTGGTTCGCGATCTGCTGCTATCCGGCGGCGCACCCGAACCTGTTCGTGGACTACCCCGGCATCGACGCGCGGGTGGTGGGATGGCTGAGCTGGAAGGCGGGGGTGGGGGGATTCGAGTACTGGTCGGTGAGCTCCTGGGGCGAGAATCCGAAACGCCTGGCGAAGGGGTATCTCGACGAGATCGAGAGCGATTGGCAGGCGAACACATTCGGCAACTACAACGGGGATGGCTATCTCACCTATCCGGGGCCAGAAAGCAGGCCGCTCTCGTCCATCCGGCTGGAAAACCTGCGGGACGGGTTCGAGGATTGGGAGCTGCTGGCGATGCTGAAGGAGCGCGGGGGCGGGCGCGCGGAGGAGCTGCTGCGCCTCGACGGGTTGTGCAAGGACGATATGAGCTTCACCAGCGACCCGGAGGTGCTGCTCGGATGGCGGAGCAAGGTACTGGCGGCGCTCTGCAGCCTCCGCCATCCGGCCGAGTGAGTCGGAGTTGAGCGAAGGTACCAGCCCGGTGGGAGGCATCAGGAGGCCGTCCAGGAGGGCCGCGACACGTGTCAAAGCTAGGCCGCCGCTTACCCCTGCTAACCACCCCTGAAGCCGACCTGAGGGCACTCCCGACTCCAGCTACCCCCTCGGCTGGGAACCAGTGTGCGGAGTTGGCCACTCATCAGAGCAAGGATAGCACCGACATCAGCGAGGAAAGAAACCGGCCAGGAGTGTCCGGATGGGGGTCCTGGGGGAGGGCACCAGCTTGGGGACTTTGCGAGCCGTGTCTGTCCCGAGCTGGCTGCCGGACTAGGGCTCGAACCTAGGACCTACTGATCCAGAGTCAGTCGCTCTACCAACTGAGCTATCCGGCATACCATGGGAAGACTACCATGCCCCGAGCGAAGCGTCAACACCGCGCGGCGGCGCGGACCGCGGACACAGTTTAGCCCTTCTGCATGGCCTTCTCGATCTTGGCCCAGGAGTCGCGAAGAGTCGCCGTTCGGTTAAAGCATAGTCGCTCCGGAGTAGAGTCGCGGTCCACGCAGAAGTAGCCCAGCCGCTCGAACTGGTAGCTGGCGCCGACCTGAGCCCCGATGACGCTCGGCTCCACGTAGCAAGGGACCACTTCCAGCGAGTTCGGGTTCAGATTGGAGGTGTAGTTCTGCCCCTCCTCCACGTCATCCGGGTTCGGCTTCAGGAAGAGATGGTCGTACAACCGGGCCTCGGCCTGGACGGCGCAGGCGGCCGACACCCAGTGCAGTGTCGCCTTCACTTTTCGGCCATCGGGCGCGTCCCCACCGCGGGTCTCCGGGTCGTAGGTGCAGTGGATCTCGGTGATCTCGCCCTCCGCGTCCTTGACAACCCCCGTGCACCTGATGAAGTACGCGTTCCGCAGTCGAACCTCCCGGCCCGGGGCCAGGCGGTGGTACTTCGGCGGCGGGTTCTCGCGGAAATCGTCCCGCTCGATGTATAGCTCTTTCCCGAACGGCACCTTGCGCCTTCCGGCGCTGGGATCCTCCGGATTATTGATGACGTCCAGTTCCTCCACCCGACCGTTGGCGTAGTTGGTCAAGACGACCTTCACCGGCCTCAGGGCCGCCATCACGCGCGGGGCTCGCCGATTCAGATCGGCACGGATGCAATCCTCCAACACCGCGACGTCCACGATATTGTCGATCTTCGCGACCCCGGCCCTCCGGCAGAACTCACGGATCGATTCCGGCGTATACCCGCGTCGGCGCAGACCCGCCAGCGTTGGCAGCCGCGGATCGTCATACCCCCGGACATGGCCGCCCTCGACCAGCTCGATGAACCGGCGCTTGCTCATCACCGTGTGGGTCATGTTCAGCCGCGCGAACTCGATCTGGCGCGGATGGTAGATGCCGAGCTGGTCCAGGAACCAGTCGTACAGCGGCCGATGGTTCTCGTATTCCAGCGAACACAGTGAGTGCGTGATTCCTTCGATCGAATCCTGCAGACCGTGTGCCCAGTCGTACATCGGGTAGATGCACCACTTGGAGCCCTGGCGGTGGTGCTCGGAATGTCGGATCCGGTACATGACGGGATCGCGCAGGATCAAGTTGGGCGCGGCCATGTCGATCTTCGCGCGTAAGGTGCGCGCGCCATCCGGGAACTCGCCGGCGCGCATCTGCTGGAACAGGTCCAGGTTCTCCTGCACGCGGCGGCTGCGATAAGGGCTATCCACCCCCGGCCTGGTAAGCGTGCCGCGCGTCTGGATGAGGTCATCGGGCGAGAGGTCACAGACGTAGGCCTTGCCCTGTCTGACGAGCTCCAGGGCCCACGCGTACTGCTGTTCGAAGTAGTCGGAGCCGAAGAACAGCCGGTCACCCCAGTCCACCCCCAGCCAGCGGACATCATCAATTATCGCCTCGACGAACTCCTGCTCCTCCCTGGTGGGGTTGGTGTCATCGAACCTCAGGTTGAAGAGGCCGCCGAACTCCTGGGCGATGCCGTAGTTGATCCAGACAGCCTTCGCGTGCCCGATATGAAGGTAGGCGTTGGGCTCCGGAGGGAAGCGCGTGTGGACGCCGGTGAATCGCCCGGAGCGCAGATCCTCGATGACGGCCTGGCGGATGAAGTTCATCGGCGTCGAAGGGCGCCCATACCGGTTTTCCCCAATATGCTCTTCCTCGATGTGCGACGAGCCCATGACAGCGTAGCTCCATTCCCTTTGTGGCCGGCCTCAGCGGTCGCGGGACATCAGATCGGCGGGCGAACTGAGACACCCGTCAGGTGCCTCTGCCTCTGTGTTCCAGTGCCCCAGCACCGGCCTCCGGTGGCGCTCCCACCTGGCGACTAGGGCGCGAATCTGCAGGCCCCTTCGCCGGGCTGGTAGGGCGTCCCTCCCATTCCACACTGAAGGTTCTTCTCACACCTACAGATTCTCTTGTATTACGGTGACAACCGTGATACAAGAGAATCTCCTGTAGAAGCGTCACGCTCTGCGCTGAGGAGTTTCTTGCATTATGGCTCGTATCACTGTAATGCAAGAAACTCCATAATGAATGTCGCCCATTGCTTCTTTGGGCGACATTCATTAGAGGTCGAGGGCTGCGGCAGCATCATCACGCGCCTCACCGGCAGGACCCCCCACCTCTTTCGCCCGCCAGGCGGTGGCTACGACGTCCAGATCACTGACTACGCAGAGCCGCTTGGCTACACCACCGTCCTCTGGACTATCAGCTCCAACGACTACGCCCGTCCTTCCGAGCAGGTCATCTGGAACAACGTCGTGCCGCACCTCCGCAATGGCAGCATCATCCTCTTCCACGACGGCGTCCCAGAGACGATCCATCTCCTGCCGCGCTTGCTTGGCTACCTCAAGTCAAAGGGCTACGAACTGGTCACCGTGGACGAGATGATCCGACAGAAGTAGCTTCGCGGTGCTCGGCTCCCATTGCCTGCCGCCTCGCTCCCGCTCCTCTACAGGTAGCCGCTGAGCCGCACCACCTACAACGCCGGCGCCACGGCCGTCGAGGGCAAGACAGAGCTTGCTGTCTTGCCCTGAAAGACTATCATACCGAGTGGTACAAGAATGGGGGCAAGGCCCCTCCGCCACTCCGCTTACCCTGACCCCACCACGCGTCGCGACCAACTACGGCCATACGGCATTAGCTGTCCTGGGCAGGTGATCTACTATGCGGCTGCTACGCGGTAAGAGCTCACAGATGGCCGGGCTGGCGCCCGGGACCGTGGTGCACATCGGCGAGCAGAAGGTCGAGGCGCCGAGGATCACGGTCTTCGACTATGACGGGCAGCACTGCGACGAGCACGAGTTCACGGCCGCCGAAGCCTGCTTGCAGTTCAAGGACAGCCCTACCACCACCTGGCTCAACGTCTCCGGGGTCCACGACATCGCGCTGCTTGAGAAACTCGGCGCTTGCTACCAGATCCACCCGCTGGTGATGGAGGATGTGGGCAATACGGAGCAGCGGCCGAAGCTGGAGGATTACAGGGACTACCTGTTCATCGTGCTCAAGATGCTGTACTGCGATGACAGCGGCGAGATCATGGCCGAGCAGCTCAGCCTGATCGTCGGACCGAACTTCGTGATTTCGTTCCAGGAGAACGGGAAAGACGTCCTCGAATCGGTAAGGGTCAGGCTGCGCAACGCGCAGGCCCGCATCCGCAGCCAGGGGTCAGACTACCTCGCTTACTCCCTGATCGACGCGGTGGTGGACCACTACTTCGTGATTCTGGAGAAGCTGGCGGCCGACATCGAGGAGATCGAGGAAGACCTGACGCAAAACCCCACCGCCGAATCCCTGCGCGCCATCCATCGGCTCAAGCGAGAGATACTTTTCCTCCGCAAGTCGGTCTGGCCGCTGCGCGAGGTCATCAACAGCTTACAGCGCAGGGAATCGCCGCTGATCAGAGAGAGCACGGTTGTCTACCTGCGAGACGTGTACGACCATGCCATCCAGGTGATGGACACCATGGAGACCTACCGCGATATGGTCTCCGGGATGCTCGAGACGTATCTCTCGAGTGTCAGCAACAGGCTGAACGAGGTGATGAAGGTCCTGACCATCATCGCCACCATCTTCATCCCCCTGACGTTCATCGCCGGCGTGTACGGCATGAACTTCCGCCATATGCCGGAACTCGAGGTGCCCTGGGCTTACCCCGCGCTGCTATGTCTGATGGTTGCGGTGGGCCTGGGGATGCTGGTCTACTTCAGGCGCAGGCGCTGGCTGTAGAGCCTGTCGCTGACGCTTGCGTCCGCGCCTGCCCGGCGCCCCCTGTGTGAGTCCAACCCGAGGGGCGACGCCGCGCAGGGATCGCCCGCCTGCCACCCCGCCCAACCGCCGGACTCCACCATCCCGGAAGCCGCGACGCACAGGTCTAACGAGTTTCGCCCAAGGAAGCAGGGGTGAAACTCGTTAGCGCACCAGCAAATCCCTGAAGAAAGACGTTCGCGCAATGTGACTCCAAAGGCTGCGGCGTTGCTCCGCAGCCGCCGTCGGATTGCGCGAACGTCCGTATGGGGAGGAGAAGACCTTCCGGGAAGCGAAGCAGCCACTGATGCTGAGGCGGGCGCGGGTCGTAGTGAGGCGGAGGGCCGCGCCTAACGCTCGGGAGGAGGGAGCGTCCCGATGGGCACATCTCCTCTGACAGTTGCACTGTCGTTGGGCCTCTTGGTGGTGGCTGTGGCGGCGGCGGCGGCGCTGCTACTCCTGCCGCGAGCGAGAGCACGACGAAGACGACTCCGCGATTTGGCGACACTGCTGCGGGCGACGGACCCGCGGGTGCGCACCGAGTCCCTGGAGAGGGTACACGCGCTCGCGGCGCGCGATCGCGTCCTGCTGTCGAAGCTGCTGCGCGGCCAGCTCTTGGCTTCACGGCGCGGAGGTGGACCGGCTGCGGGGGCACAGGCCGCGACGGTCTGGCTGATCCGTCAGGTCCTGATGCTGCTCAGCGATCCACGCACGGCGGTGCGGACGGATGCCGCGCGGGTACTCCGCGTGATCATCCGGGTGAGTGACCGGGAGGCCGGGCGGGACGCGGATCAGCCGTCGGAACTGGCGGCGCCGGTCAGGGCCGCGGTCGAGCTGGCCGGTCGCGCGATCGGTCGTCAGGCGCGCGAGGGCGCGAGGGAGACGCGCGTGCTCGCCTTCGCCGAGATGCTGGAAGCTGGGCTGCGGCCCCTCGCGGTGGGCCTGCAGGCGCTGGAAGGGGTGGAACAGGAGGCGCTGGAGCCACTTACCTCAGCGCTGCGCGAGCGCAGCCCGCGGGTGAGGCGCAGCCTCTATGAGGTGCTGGCCGCGATGGGTGGCGACCGGGCGGTCGAACTGCTGACGCTCGCACTTGAGGACCCAAGCCCGGAGCTTCGCGCACAGGCCGCCCGGTCCCTGGGCCAGATGAAGGCGATTTCGGCGGCTTCCCGGCTCGCCCAACTGCTGAAGGATCCCATGGCCGAGGTCCGCTCTGCGGCCGCCTCCGCGCTGGGGGAGGTGGGGCTCGACAGCTTCTGCGGACCCGTGCTCGAAGCGCTGATCGAGGAATGTCGGCGGGACGACGGGGCCGAGGCGGCGCGCGCCGCGATGACCGATGCCGTCGCGCGGTTGGCCGACGGCGCGCGGGAGGCCCTGACTGAGGCGCTCGCGAGCCTGCCCAGATCGCTGGCCTTCCGGCTTGCGACCGCTTGCGAGCAGAACGGCGCCATCGCGCGCTGGCTGGGCCAACCCGCCGAGGCGGGCGGCCGAGGAGAGCAAGGGCTGGCAGACCTGCTGGCAAGATTGGCCGAGGTGGGTGTGTCTCGGCCATTCCGGGAAGCACTCGACTCGACCGAGCAATGGGTGAGGCTGCGAGCCGCTGCGGCCCTCGGCCACAGCCCCGAGACCGCGGCGCTGGCAGCCGTAGTTTCATTGCTCAGCGACCCTGACACGAGCGTGAGGGCAGAGGTGGCGCGGTCAGTGGCCCGGGCGGGGCAGCCGGTCGGTCTCAGAGCACTGGCGCGCGCCGCCAGCGACCCCGATCGGAGCGTGCGGCTCGCGGCCACCCATGGGCTCTGGCAAGTGCTGGCTCGGCGTTCCTCGTGGCGGAGGGAAGGTCTGCCAAGCGATTTCGACCTGGAGGTGAGTCTGGCCGAGTCCCAACGCGCACTACTGCTAGCGACGCGCGATTCGGACGAGTCCGTGCGGGCCGAGGCGGCGGAGGCGCTGAGCCTGCTCGCCTCGGGTGAGGCGGCGGAGGCGTTGGTCGCGCTCGCGCTCGACGACGGGAGCGGGACCGTTCGAGAAGCGGCCACCAAGGCGGTCGGACGCTGCGGCTTCCCTCAGGTCCGGCGGCTGCTGGCGGCCGCGCTGGAGGACAGGCAGGAGACTCGCAGGGAGCGCGCGATGGCGATCCTGGGAGCGCTCGGAGGGCCGCAGGCGCAAAGGGACCTGGTTGAGGGCCTGCACGATGTCTCGCCGCGGGTGCGGGAGGCGGCGCTCTCCGCCCTCTCCGGCCTCGAAGCGGGCGACATGAATGAGAGGCTGGTCTCCGAGCTCAGAAACCCGGATTCGCGAGTGCGAGCGGGTGTGGCGGCGCAGCTTGGCAGAGCCCGGGCAGTCGAGTCGGCAGACGGCCTGGCCCAGGCGCTGGCCGATCCGGAGGAAGAGGTGCGGGTCAACGCCCTGCAGGCACTCGCGGCCCTCGGCCGGCCGGTGCGACGCCACGAGAGCGCGCTAACCGCCCGGCTGAGCGATCCCAGCGCGCGGGTCCGGGAGGCTGCTGGGGCGGCTCTGGAGGGGCTCCGCGCCGTCTGGGCGGAGCCGGTGGAGGGGCCAGACCTCGTGCGTGGGGGTCCGCTGACTGCGAGTAGTGTGGCGGCCCTGGTGGCGGCGGCCACAGGCGGCGATCTGAGCCCCCTGCTGCGCGCGCTCGAGAACCGCGAATCGGCCCAGTCGGTGGCCGCCTTTCTCGCCGGCCCAGGGCGAGCGCGGATGACCCAACTCCTGTCGTCGCTGCGCCAGGCCGATGAGCGCGACCAGCAGCGCGCGCTGGGCGCGCTCGCGCGGGCGCTGCGCCAGGGAGGCGGAGTGGATGGTTACCTGGTGGAGCTGAGGGCCGTGGACTCGGAGGTTCGCCTGATGGCAGTGGAGATGGCGGGGTTGCTGGCGACGCCGGACGCGATCTCCGGCCTGGTGGAGGTGCTGCGGCGCGACCCCCTGCCTGAAGTGAGAAGCCGGGCCGCCTCCGTGCTGGGCGAGGCCTCGGGCGCTGCGGTTGAGGCGGCCCTGCTGCGCTCCCAGGAAGAGGACCCCAACCAGGTGGTGAAGCTGGTGGCCTCGCACGCGCTCAACCGCGTGCGAGGGCTGCCGCAGGAGGGTCCCGGCCTGCCGCCAACGGTGGGGCGGGTTTGAGACCTGCCCTACTGGCGCGGCAGGAGTGACATGGCCGCCTACCGCCTCTGTAGCCATGCCGAGGTGAGCGACGGCGAGGGACTGCTCACCTCGCTCGCGCATCTCGAGAGGCTGACCTTCGCGCACTACGATGGCGTGGTCTCCGCGGGGCCCAGCTTCATGCGCTGGTACACCGGGCGCCCGGGCATGAACCCCCAGGTCTGCCAGGCGGCCTTCTGCGGTGATACGCTCGTCTCAAGCGTGTTCGTCACCTTGGCGCGCATGCGGCTGGGCGGGGAGGTGGTGGTGTGCGGCCTGGTTGACACTGTCATGACCCACCCCGATCACCGCCGGCGCGGGCTTGCGGGGACGCTCTTGCGCCGCGCGCTCGCCGCCATGGGAGCGGCGGGCGCGGAGGTCAGTCTGCTCAATACCGCCCGCGAGGAACCGATCCGTCCCCCTGAGCGGCTGTATCGGGATGTGGGATACCTCCCGCGTGAGCTGGTCATCCGGTTCTGGCGACAACCCGGCCCACTGTCGGCGGGCGGAGACAAGGCCACGCGACTGCGGCCAGATGAGTCTGCGCGTTCTCTCTTCGAGCGCTCGCTTGGCGAGCGCGACGGATGGCTCTTACTCGACGACAATCTCTGGCGCTGGCGCCGACAGGAACGGCCGGCGGAGTATCCCGTGGCTCTCTACCGAACCGATTCCGGAGCTCTGGCCGCGGTCTGCTGCGGCGAGCTGCTGGTCTCGGGGCGGTCGCGGTCGGTGTGCGTGGTCAGCGATCTGGTGCTACCTGGGAAGGATGCCCTTCTGGCGCTGGTCGGGGTGGCAGCGCCGGACAGGCTGGTGACGTTGCTGTGCCCTCAGTCAGACGCCAGTCTGATGCGGCTGGCGGGTGATGCCGGCTTCGCAGCGGGCGGGACGGAGGTGGCGATGCTGAGGCCCATCACGGAGCGCGGGGCGCGCCTGCTCTCCCGTCCAACGTCGGGCTGGTATGTGGCCCTCGAATCGCTTGTCGGGGTGTGACGACAGAGCCGGCCGGGTGCCGTGGCGGCGCCACAGGTCAGGAGCAAGCTCCTGACCGACCTCTGGTCTTGCTCCCTGTAGTTGGGACGACCCCCTAAAGTCGGCGGCCCTTCCTGACGATATGTAATCCAGCGGCTTCGTCCGCTGGAATCATGACCCGGTCCCCCGCAACAGAACCCACCTTCATCCCTGGCGCAAGGTTGGCCCACCTGGGCCTGCGGAGAGCGGCTCACGCTTGCTCTCCACACGCCACGCGAGACTGCAACGGCCAGCCTCGAGGTCATCTCGTCGGCTCCGCAGCGGCCCCCGGTTCGGCATTCCGCCGCCGCGAGCCCACGATCGCCCTGCACAGCCCAGCGGGGGCTGCGGAGCAACCCCGCAGCCTGTGTCATGCCCGGCCTGAGTCGGACGTTCCTTACCGCAGCGCCCCAGGACGTCCGCTCGGCCGGGCTCCACTGTCTCCGGCCCTGGAGCCGGAGGCGTCTTCCAAAGCTCCGCCCGCAGGCCCGTGCCAGTTTCCGGCTGATCCCGCACAGCCGGGGACGGACGGGCCGCTGTTGCCTCCGCCCGCCCGAGCCGAGGGCAAGGCCACTTCGGCCGAGCCCTCGGTTCGGGCACTGTCTACCGCGAGGTAGGGCAGGCTCCCGACCTGTCCCAGCAAACAGCATCTCCGTCGGGTCGCCCGCCGACGGCCGCGCGGGCTCCCGGGGTGGCAGGATGAGGATCAGCAGCGACCACGTTGGAGTAGTTCCGGATGCGCGTGTGGGCGCGGCCGCACATCACCGGGAGGGGGCCGGGCGGGCGCCTGCCGCGGATCGCCCCGAGGAGCCTTCGGCTGTGCTTACGGAAGCCCAGGCTGCCACGACGGCCTCCGCATTGGCGGAGGAAGTACGCTGGGGGCTGGCAGCCGCAAGGGCGGCCGGCGATCTGCCCGATCCCAGGCTGGCGCTGCTGGCGAGTGAGGTGAGCGCAGGTCGCTACTGGATCGACGCGCGAGAGGTCGCAGCAGCGCTGCTTGAGGACCTCCGCGACAGACAGCTGGCGACGATCGGCGTGCCCGCCCTACATTATGCGCTGGCGGAGATGGGCCCCAGGGACCTGGGAACGTGATCCGTGGAGGTTATTGGCATGCGCGTCAATACGCCGCGATTCGGCCAGCTCGAGATCCCCCAGGAGGCCATCCTGACATTCCCCCGCGGCCTCTGCGGCTTCCCCGAACTCCGCGAGTGCTGCCTGCTCCCGCATAGCCCCGGCTCTCCGCTACGCTGGCTCCAGTGCCTGAACGACACCCGGCTGGCATTCCTCACGGCGGAGCCGCATACATTCTTTCCGGAGTACGACATCGAGCTGACCGAGGCGGAGGCCGCCGCCCTCGAGCTGCGGCGTGCAGAAGACGCGGCCGTCCTGACGCTGGTCACGGTTTCTGATGGTATCGAGAGTCAGGAGTCGCCGCGCGGCCCTGGCATCAGCGTGACTGCCAATCTGGCGGCGCCGATCATCATCAACACCAGGAGCCGGATGGCGCGGCAGGTCATCCTGGACGATGAGCGTTATACAACCAAGCACTCGCTGGGGCTGCCAGGCTTGGGAGGAGAGGGACCGGCGACGGTAGCCGCGGGCTCGGACCATGCTAGTCCTGACGCGAAGGGCCGGTGAACGCATCACGATCGGTGACGATATCGAGGTGGTCGTGGTCAGCGTGCGGGGCGACCATGTCCGCCTGGGATTCAGCGCGCCGCGACACATCACCGTGCGCCGCAGCGAACTGATCGAGCAGATCCGCCAGGAGAACCTGGCCGCAGCGCAATCGGTGTCGGTCATCCGAGGCACGGCCGGTCTTGGGCGGGCTCCCCGGCCCTGGCAGCTGAAGCCGTGGCGTCCTATCACCGATATCAAGAGCAGCGTCACCTCACAGGCTTCCGCTCATAGCCCAGGGGCGCCCGCCTCCGAGGCGTGCGGTCCCAGACAGGTGAGCTTTGCGCGTGGCAGTGATGGGGCGCGAGGCGAATAGCGGGAGCGCAGTTCGACCGACCTTACCCCAGGCTCCTCCGGCTGGCCCACCTGCCAGCAGCACCGAGCTTGCCCGCCGCCGACCGGCGCCCGTCCCCCCCGGTAGCGACCGGTCGGCGGCCCGCAGGCCTCCGCTCACCCCGACCACTAGGGCCGAGGCAGGAACGCAAGCGCTCTGCTGATGCGAAGGCGGGCGAGGGCCCCCACAGGGCAGGGCTATGGAACCTTCACCAGGGCAGACTCGATGTGACTGCGCAGGCGAAGGATAGCCTTACCGTGGATCTGGCAGGCGCGGGACTCAGTCACCCCGAGCACGCGCCCGATCTCCTTGAGGGTGAGCCCTTCGTGGTAGTAGAGGCTGATCACCGTTCGCTCGGATTCGGGCAGGGCGTCCACGGCTCGGGCCACCAGCTCCTGTTCGGTGGACCGCTCCAGGTGCGCCTCGGGAGAAAGGGCGTCGCGATCCGGCAGGGAGTCGCCCAGGGTAGTGCCCTCCGAATCATGGCCAATAACCACCTCGTCGAGGGATCGGACGGTCTGGAAGGCCAGCTCCTGTGCGATCTCGTCCAGCTCGGCAGTGCTCATCCCCAGAGCGTCGGCCAGTTCGTGGTCCCATGGGGCACGCCCAAGCCTGTCCTGAAGGTCCGCATAGGCTGAGGCGAGCTCCGACTCGCGCTGACGCACCGAGCGAGGGAGCCAGTCCAGGTCGCGCAGCATATCCATGACCGCGCCTCTGATGCGATGGTAGGCGTAGGTCTCAAACTTGATCCCCCGGGCCGGGTCGAACCGGTCCACCGCATCTATCAGCCCGATCACGGCCTCGCTGAGCAGGTCCTCATAGCCCAGCGCAGGCCCGAGCTTCACGTTGATGCGTTCCACCACATGGCGCGCCAGTGGTGCATAGGCCTCGATCAACTGCCGCCGCAGGTTCAGACGGGCGCCGGAGTCTGAACCTGGGCTGACGGACGCATACTGCTCCCACAGAACGGCTGCGCGGGTTGCTGCGCAGCCCCGCGTGGCCTGCGCGGTTGCTCGCGCGCATTCCCCGCGGGAATGCGCGGTGGTTGCTGAGCGGAACGCGCGGTGCTGCCTGCAATCCCCCATGGATCCCCACCCCCTGGTCCCCGCCGCTCCTCTATGCGTGTGCGGCGACACGCCATCGCAGGATGGCGTGGGCGCCGGTTGTCTGTAGTGGGGCAGGTCTGTAACCTGCCCTACTGATGGTTGGGACTGGCCGGACTGGCCGAGGGCGCTGGTAGCCCAGCGCGCCAGCCAGATCACCGCCACAAAGGCAAGGATAGCCCCCAGAACTGCCCAGAGGTGCGTCGCCCCGGCGTGCAGCCACAGAGCGCGAACGAGACCGAAAGCGATCGCTCCCACAGCAAGGCTTACGCCTGAGACGAGGTCGCTGAGGCTGACCCCACCTAGCTGCGCGGGCGGCCGGTGGGGCAGGTTTATAACCTGCCTGGCCTGTTGGGGCAGGTTGGAAACCTGCCCTACCGCACGCGGATGATGGGAGATGCGGCCAGGAGGGGAACTACGAGTCGCCTGCTGAGGAGGCTGCGGGGCGGGCATCACTATGCCCGCCGGGTCGGCTAGGCGCGGCACCAGGCCACTAGGGCCGCGGGGCCGCTCCGCCACCCCAGCGCAGGTGCTAGGCCCCGCCGCCAGTCCCCCTCGCGGTCCAAACGCCACGGTGCACGCCTCTCCCGATGCTACTCTGCGAAGCAGCGAGGCCTCGCTGCGTAGCACGAGCTACACGGCTCGCCCCTGGTCCGGTCATGGAGCCGCGGGGGTTTGTTCCACAGAATCGGGGGGGTTTGAGGGCGGGAGGGCGGCGTCGGGAACGCCCCCACGGGTCAGAGCCCTCTAGCAATCGGCCCGAGGATGGGCTATCATCGGCACAGAGGGAAGTGAGGGCCATGTGGCGTCTGCGAACGAGGCTAGTGGCCGAGCATCGCTGGCTCCCAAGAACGGGGTACGGCCTGGCCGTATTCGTCTGCCTGGGGCTGGCGCAGGGGACCGGCGGTAGGATCAGTTGGGAGGTGGCCTGGTTCATCGCGTTCCCAGCACTTCTCGGGTTGGCCCACTGCGTCGCGCCGAGGGATAGGCGCGGCGGCAAGGCCTACTGGGTGCTGGCGGGAACATGGCTGGGCGCGGCCGCCCTTGGCGTGCTCTCGCACTGGATTGCCCTCGATCCGATCACGCCCTGGCTGAGCCTCAGCAGATACGCGCTGGTCGTGGTTGGCGGAACGTTGGTGGGGGTGTCGCTGGTGCTCGGGAGGCCCGAGTTCGCGGCCGCTCCTGAACCGCGGGAGGGGAGCGTCCGGGGGAGAGTTGCCGGGGGAGTTTTGTTGCTTGAGTTCATCGCGCTAGTGAGCTTCGTTCTGGCGCACACGCCTTTGCCGCTCGCGCTCGCGCCCCGCTATCCAGGCACGCGCGTGACGACCCTGTTCACCGCGCCAAAGGACACCATGCCGATGTGGCTGGCGTGGAGCCCCGATTCGCGCCGGCTGCTGATGCAACTCGGCAAGGAGATCTGGCTCATCCGACCAAGGGAGAATGTGGTCACGCGCACCGAAGCGCGAGGCTCACTATCAAGCGACCGGCCCTGGCTGAGATCGGGCGCCGGGTTCTTCTTCTCGCGGCTGGAGGGCGAGCACAGGTCAGCCTGGCTCGCCTCTCCGGACGGGAAGCCACTAGGCCGGATCATACCTCACGCGAGTGGCGTCACGTGTTCTCCTGACGGGCGCACGATCGCATTCTGGGGAGGCCGAGACATCTGGCTTGCGAACACGGACGGGTCTATGCAGCGGTTGCTCGCCAAGGACGCGGGCGGGCCAAGATGGTCTCCTGACGGTCGACATGTTCTTCTGTTCTCCCGAACGGACGCCCGGCATGGACGGGTCGGCACTACCACCTTCAGCGTCGCATCGCTGGATGGACGCGTGCAGGAACTGCCGCCCGTCCGGGCGCTTCTCCCACAGCAGATCACCTGGCTCGGTCCCGATTCGCTTGCGGTCGCGCCCGAAGTAGGACCGCGCACCTCATCCCGGAGGTTCTTCCTTGGCGAACGCGTCGCGGTGGATAGGTGGACGCTTGAGGGAGCGAGGCGAGACCTGATCAGCTATCGCACTATGGTGGAAGACGCGCCGACGCTAGCGGTATCAGCTGACGACAGACGCCTGGCACTCGGCGGGGGGGCCATCTCCACATTGGTGCTTGATGCCCTGATGCTGGACAGACGGCGAAGCCACCGTGGGGGCATCTACGTCCTCGACCTTCCGACGCACCGCGTCCGCAGAGCACCAGGCGCCGACCTGGTTTGGGAAATGGCGTGGTCGCCGGATGGCAAGTCGCTCGCCTTCGTCGGCACGGACCTTCAGCTGCCGCCCAAGCGCGGTTCCGAGTCCGCGAGCACCTGGGTGGTAGGCGCCGTCTCCGGTCTCTGACGGTGGTCGCACCAAAGGGGTGGCAGGGATCGGCTTCCCCGCCCTACAGAACGGCCTGGCATGGGAGGGTGTGCGGCCGGCTCACTTGGGCGCGGGGGCGCGGGCTGGCCACAGTTGAACCCAGCCGGCGGTCAGGCCCCCTCCGGTCCGCATCGCCACGACCGTTGCTCGGTCTCCCACCAGGATCTCGCCCACGTCCACTTTCCGCCAGCGCGCCAGCCCGAGCACGTCGGCATCGGAAGCGGTAACGGTGAGGCCCTTCGCGACCTGGATCGTGAGCGGGCGGATGGCGGTGACATCGCCGGTGACCGTCAGGAGCCGCGGAGGGAACTTCCCCGCCGGCCCTCCAGCCATCAGGGTCCGGACGGAGAGCGGCCTGGTCTGGAACTGCACGATGTCGCCGGCCTTGATGTCCGCCAGTTTGACCTCGGCCACGCGGTAGATCTGGGCGGACGGCGGGACCGACACGGTCTGTACAACCGCACCTTTCGCGGTCCTGCCGGATGACACCTTGATGGTACGCGCCGCCTTGTCCACGGAGGTGACGACACCACCCACCGGGACCGGGCCCGGCACTGTGCTCGGCTGGGGCGCCGGCGGCTGGCCGGCCTGCAGGCCGCTGGCGAGCAGAAGGACAGCCAAGACGGACAGAACGGAGGGTATGCGCATCTCTGTTCCATGTCTCCCCATCGTGAGTCTCCTCTCTTTCCAGATTCTCTTGCATTACGGTGACAACCGTAATGCAAGAGAATCTCCTGCAAAGGCATCACGCTCTGCGCTCAGGAGTTTCTTGCATTGTAGCTCGTACCACCATAGTGCAAGAAACTCCATAGGACTGCGCCTGGCAGACCTACAGATTCTCTTGTATTACGGTGACAACCGCAATACAAGAGAATCTCCTGTAGAAGCGTCACGCTCTGCGCTGAGGAGTTTCTTGCATTATGGCTCGTATCACTGTAATGCAAGAAACTCCCTAGAGCGCGAGCAGCTTCTTCGCGTTTCCGCCCAGGATGAGCGCGCGCTCCGAGTCGCTGAAGTGGCACAGCTCGATCTGCTTTAGCGCGATGGCGGGGTGTGCGATGGGCCCGTCGCTGGCGAACAGCACGTTCTCCGGCCCGCAGATCTCGACCGCCAGGGCGATCCAGTGATGCAGGAATACGAAGGCGGTGTCGAGATAGAGGTTCGGGATCTGCTTCGCCTCCACCGCGCAGAGCTTGACGTAACCGGGGTTGAACGCGCCGAACCCACCCATGTGCCCACAGATCACCGGAACCTTCGGGTACGACCGGGCCAGATGGGTGATCGCATCTATGGTCCCGACGTCGGGGGTGGTGTGCAGGAGCAGCGGGCGCTGGTAGTCGCTCATCACCTCCATGAACCGGCGCGTCGGGAAGCCGTCGCCCAGGCCGTGGTGTATCTTCACCCCACGGAAGCCGTACTCGTCGAAAGCGCGCCGGAGCTGCCGAACCGCCCTGTCCTCGTGGTTCAGGTTCACCCGCGCGTAGCCGATCAGGCGATCGGGATGCGCCGCCACTGCGGCTCGCACTTCCTGCAAGGCCCCTTCGTAGTCGGCGTAGGCGACGGGCATGATGCAGCTCTTGTCCACTCCGGCCTCATCCATCGCCTGGAGGATGGCTCCTGTGGAGCAGTCCACCTGGTAGGTGTCGCTCAGCCGCTCCCCCCTCCCGATGTGGACATGGGTGTCAATGACCATCCCTGTCACCTACTGCATTTCGCCGAGAGAAGTGACGGCGAAATGCAGACAGATCCCCTCGGATCGGGCGCGATGCGCTGCCGATGTCACTTCCAGGTGCGAGCATCATTAGCGCCGCGGCTCTGGCGAACCGACAACTCGAGATGGGCCAGCCGTCGGCCCAGGCCTTCCGCCGCCTGCATGGCGGCAGTATCGCTGGTGATCTCGCCGGGCTCGCCGGCGACGCCGCAGACCTCCCAGTTGCCGTATGGCAGAGAGGCGGAGCCCACCACGATCATCCCGTGGTTGAGGGCGGCCCAATAGACGTGCTGAAGGGCCAGCTCCTGTCCGCCCCATCGGCCCTCACCTACCGCGATGGCGGCCGCCACCTTGGTAGAGAGCGCATTGTCCATCAGCCACAGCGGCCGCGCCCGGTCGAAGACCGCTTTGAGCTGTGCCGTCATGGTCCCCATGTACACTGGCGTACCGAAGACGATGGCGTCGGCCCAGAGCATGAGCGGGTACAGCTCGGCCATATCATCCTTCTGCACGCAGAACTCCGGCGGCCCGCCGACGCAATGCTCGCAGGCGAGACACGGCGCGATGATCTTCCCGGCCAAGGTGAAGAGGCGGGTAGCCGCGCCTTCGCCTCCAGCCGCAGCCAGCAGCCGCTCCATCAACTGCTCGGTATTCCCGCCTCTGCGCGGGCTGCCAACGATGCCGAGGAGGTTGTGCATGGTCCGAGTCGGCCTGGCGCGTTCTTAGGCGTGAGGTGCGATCGGTCCTGCTCGAAGAGCTAGCCGCGCCCGTACCGGCATTGGCGCCCCCTGCCAATTGGCACAGGGGGCGCCGGCATCCTCTGCATGAGAAAACGGACTGCGCTACTGCGTTTTCGGCTGGGCCGGGGGTGGGGGAGGAGTATTGGTCCGCACCACATCTCCCCGCTCCGGCGTCTTGCCGGCGATCATCGTGCAGATCGAGAACTTGTCCTGGACTTCTGTGACCTTGATCGCGCCGATCTCTGTCTCGCGATAGCCCAGGGTCTGGCCGGTCTCGGGGTCAACCAGCGGCTTCCCGCGGTGGCACACCGTGAACAGGTCGCCCACCTTCAGGTTCATGTTGGATCCGCCACTGATGATGATCTCATCTCCTTCGACCTCGGTGACGCGGCTGGACCACGCGATCTGGTCCATGCGCTGGCAGATGAAGTCAACCGCGTCGGTCAGGGCAGCGCGGGTGGCCTGGCCGATCGGGGTGCTATCCTCTTTCCCGCCGGCCAGCACCACGCCGCCGATGGAGACGCCGCCGAGCGTACCACTGCTGCGGGCGCGGCCGTCGGCCTTGACCGAATCGAGCACTTCTCCGGTGGTCGCGTCAACGATGCGGACATCCAGTGCGACGTAGGCCTCCCGCTTCTCGCCGCCAATGCCGAACCCGCGCAGCAGAATGCCTCCGCCGGAGCGCGACTTCTTGCTGCTGTACTCGGTGATCGCCGCCTTGATCATCCATTCCGCGCCGATCACCCGGCCCACGGGCGCCGCGGTCTCCTTGTTAACGCGTCCGCTTGCTCCCAAGTCTTGCTCCCCAAGCACATCCCCGAGAGCTTTCCGCTCGAGCACGACGAAGCGGCCGGTGTTGATCAGAGCGGTGGTGAGCTGCTCGGTCAGGGAGGCCCCCAGATCACCCGGCATGGGCTCAGAGCCGGTCGCGACGACCGTGGTCGCGCTCTCTCCGCCGCCGGCCGAGCTGATCGTGGCACTCCCTCCACCCACCGTGATGGGGAGCACGGCGATGCGCTTCTTCAGCCCGGTATAGGGTGGGGGGTTGGCAGGCGCGGCCTTACCGGCGGCGAGGCCGGCCGCTGCCATTGCGAAGACGAATCCGGCGAGCACGGCCAGTGCGATCAGCATCCGTCTCATCTCTTTCCTCCTGCTGGCCTGCCCCGGACGGGCTAGCGCAGTCCCCGTCGGTACGGTATAGTGAGACACGGAACCAGCACCAAGGTCCCGTGGCCCGGGGCGCCAGATGTCCCGCACTATACTGCCACACGGGCCGGGGTTAGTCCAGGAGGGCGCGGGGCAGGACCTGCCCCAGAAGATGGCGAGCAGACTGAGCGATACCATCACTCGCCGGATGCGAGAGGAGATCGGCGCGGTCCGCAGGGAGCACGGCGGGCGGCTGCGGGTCTGCCTGGTGTATCCGAACAGCTACCGCGTGGGTATGGCCAGCCTCGGCTTCCAGACGGTCTATCATCTCTTCAACTCGCAGCCAGGCGTGGTGTGTGAGCGGGCCTTTGTCCCCGACCCGCCAGACCTTGAGGACCTGGGCCGCATCGGACTGCCCCTCGTTTCCTACGAATCCCAGCTGCCTCTGCACCAGTTCGACGCTATCGCGTTCTCGATCTCGTATGAACTGGACTACACGGGCGTGGCGCGCGTGCTGCAACTGGCGAGGGTGCCGGTGATGGGGGAGGAGCGGGACGATCGTCACCCCCTGATTCTGGCCGGCGGAGCGGCGGTCTCCATGAACCCAGAGCCGCTGGCCGACCTCGTTGACCTGTTCCTGATCGGCGAGTGCGAGCCCGCCACAGGGCCGGCGGGCGAATCCGCCTGCGATGGATTGCTTTCGGCCCTCGTGGCACGCCGCGGCAGCCGCGCGGAGACGCTCGGGAGAGCGGCGGAGGCGCCTGGGGTCTACGTCCCGACGGTCACGCGCGGCCATGTCTTGCGCCTGCACGCCGCCGATCTCGATAGCTGGCCCACTTACTCCCGCCTGCTCACGCGGGAGTCGGAGTTCGGCGACCTGTTTCTGGTGGAGGCCTCGCGCGGGTGCGGCCGGGGATGCAGGTTCTGCGTTACGCCGGCCTGCTACTGGCCTCTCCGATGGCGGCCCGCGTCCAGCATCATGGCCGCGGCTGCACTCGGGCTGGAGCATCGTAATGCCATAGGCCTGGTGGGGGCCGCGGTATCGGACCATCCCGAGGTGGAGGAGGTGGTCGAGCGGATACTGGGCCTGGGCGCGCGCGTATCGCTCTCGTCGCTGCGGGCGGACAGCGTCACGCCGCGGCTGGTGAAGGCCCTGGCCCTGAGCGGTGCCCGCAGCATCACGCTCGCCCCGGAAGCGGGGAGCGAACGCCTCCGCGCGGCCATCGGCAAGGGCATCTCGGAGGCGCAGGTCATGGAGGCGCTGGAGATGGCGGCGGCAGCCGGGATCAGAGGGGCGAAGCTCTACTTCATGGTCGGACTGCCCGGAGAGAAAGAGGAGGACGTGGCAGCAATCCCGTCTCTCGTGCGGAGATGCCTGAAGGCCGCGAAGCTCGACCGGCTGACGGTCGCACTGGGGGGATTCGTGCCCAAGCCTCACACACCCTATGAGCGGGAGCCGATGCTTCCGGTGGCAGCGCTGTCCCGTCGTCTGCGGACCATCCGGGATGAGCTCCGGGGAGTGAGGCGCGTGACTGTGGCCGTGGAAAGCGCCAACTGGTCACAGATCGAGGGCGTGCTCGCCCGAGGCGACCGGAGACTTGGTGAGGTGATCGCGGCTGCAGATGCCGCAGGCGGAAGGCTCTCCGACTGGAGGGATGCCTTCCGCCGCCTGGGTGTCGACCCCGCTGAGTTCGTGTCCGAGCGGGCGGTTGGCGAAAGGACGCCGTGGGGGTCCATCGTGTCAGGCCGATCTCCTCGCAGTCCGGCCGGCGTGTAGGAGCGCAGCCGCGAGACACGGGTCGGCCGGAGAGCCGGGGTCCCGGAGGATGCTTCGGGGCGGAGATGGAAACGGGAACGCTATTCGGTCCGCGCCTCGGGGTGACAGCCTCACTTCCTCTCTGCGACGGCAGGGAGGATCGCGGCGCTCGCCGAAGGTGGTCAGGGAGTGTAGGATGAGTCTGGCGCAGGTCGGCGGCCCGCGCGTCGCCGGAGGGAAGGAGACGGCGGCCGGCGGCCGGAAGCGGCCAGATTGACTTGGTTCGGCGGCCGTGTTAGCATGGCGGCCGGCGGGAAGCACGCCGCCCGGGGGCCCTCGGGAACAGCCTCGCTTTCGGGCGGGCGGCGGGAGGAGGCGACGTGAGATGAAGGCGTTACTCCGGCGCGGGAGGGCGCATTTGCGCCCAGCCACGTTCCGCCGACCCGCGGCGTGGTCGGGCAAATGCGCGGTGTTGATCGTCGGGCTGGGCAGCCTGATCCTCGCCAGCCTGACAGCCCCCACACCGTGTCTGGGCGCGCTCGGGAAGAAAGAGCCGACCAGAGACCAGAAGAAGTGGTGGGCGGCCTTCTCGGGGGAGGTGAAGCCGGAGGCGATCGAGCAGCACATACGCAGCCTGAGCAGTGTAGGCCCCCGTATGGCCGGGTATCCCGGCGCCACCAAGGCCGCGGAGTACCTGGTGGAGCAACTGAAGGCGCTGAAGCTCAGGGATGTCAGCAGTGGGGGGCTCCAGCCGAAGCTCCCATACCGCGAAGCCTTCTACGTGACCGTTCCGTGGGTGTGGGGGCAGCCGACCGTGGAGGTGATGGTCGGCGGCAAGCCTGCCGAGACTTATCCCATCTACCCCCTCTGGCCGAACCTCGTGCGCACCTCCCAGCTTCCTGAGGAGGGGACCGTCTTCCGCCTGATAGATGGCGGCGACGGCAGCCTGGCGCGGTTCAACGGCAAGGAGGTGGAGGGCACCGCGGTCCTGATGGACTTCGCCAAAGGGACGACCTGGCTGAACGCACCGCGGCTGGGGGCCAAGGCCGTGATCTTCGTGGAGCCGGAGGCCCTGGCGCGGGGAGAGGCGGAGGCCAAGTTTCTGCGCATCCCCATCAACATACCACGCTACTGGATCTCCCGCCGCGATGCCTACCGGCTGACCGCCCGATTGAAATCTCAGCCGGACGTGACGGTCCGGCTGAAGTGTCGCATGACCTGGGAGCGGCGGCAGGCCTGGAATGTCGTGGGGGAGATTCCGGGCACTGACAAGGATCTGAAGAACCAGGTGGTCTACCTGACCGCCTACTATGACGCCATGTCCATGGTGCCCCAGCTCTCGCCCGGGGCCGAGAGCACGGCCGGAGCGGCCTCGCTGCTGGAGCTGACGAGGATCCTGACCAGGCACCCGCCCAAGCGAACCGTGCGGGTGATCTTCAACGGCGCGCACTTCCTGGGGCTGGCCGGGATCCGCAACTACATCGCCAACCACCTCACGGAGCTGACCGACGGGACCCCGGTGAGGGAGCGGACGCGCTTCCTCGGCCTAATCCCGTACACCCACACCGTCATGAAGAGGATGCCGATCAACCTCTTCCTGGCCTTCGATCTCTCCACCCACCACAACCGGGTGGGGCTGTTCTACAAAGGGATGTTCTACGATCAGCGCGAGGACATGGACATCAGCCGGAACTTCTCCGACTTCGCGCGCACGCTGCGGGAGAACGCCGGGCTGATGGCGGACTGGGGGACGACGAAGGGGTTCGGTGATGCGGAGGCGGGATTCGCGGACGGCGTGAACCCGATCTACGGCAAGCCGTGGCGAACCTTCATCGTCGGCAAGATCGCCCTGGACAACGAGCCGATCACTCTCGGGGGCAGCCGGGGCGCGGCCTTCGTCACCACCGACGATTCCCGTCCCATGGTGGACACGCCCTTCGACACCGTGGACGGAGTGAACTTCCAGAACCTCTCTAAGCAGACGTACTTCCTGGCCGCCACCCTGTGGGACATTGTCAACGATCCGAAGATGCCGGTTGACAAGGATCCGAAGTTCGCGCGCATGACGCTCTCGGGCGGCTTCGCGGAGCTCCAGGTGAAGGCGCTGGCCTTCGACCCCACCAAGAGCATCGTGGCGGACAAGGTGATCCCCGGAACCATGTGCGTGGCCCGCATGTCCGACTCCACTCTGATGGGCACGCGGGGCGATCTGGTGGAGATCGTGGACAGCAAGGGGCGAGCGAACTTCTGGGGCTATCCCACCATCAACGCGTACGGCTGGCGCAAGCCGAGCTACCTCGAGGCCTACCACACCAACCCGCAGACCGGTGACATTGACCTTGCGCCCGACTGGGGCCCGATGGTTAGCCGGAGCAACCCGGATCCCACGCAGTTCTTCATCACCTCCGGCAAGAAGGAATTCACCATCGTCGTCTTCGATTGCGTGCCGATCGCGCTCTACGACCTGGTGGATCCCCAGAGCCTGACGACCCTGCGCTACGTGAAGGTGTACGACGGGCAGACAGATGCCGAGCCCAGACGGTACGGGCTGACCGTCTCCCACCCGGAGCCCTGGCGAGGACACGTGGAGGATGTCGCGCTCGTCTTCGCCGAGAAGGGGCAGCGGGTGAAGGTGATCATGGGGCTGGGTGGGGGCTCGGTGCGCATGCTGTTGCTGGACGCGAGCACGATCAGCTCGAAGTACGAGAGCGGCCTCGGCTACCTTGCGGATAAGCCTTTCTCGCTCTCGCACACGCCGATGCGCGTGACCCGGGACATGTGGACCCTGGACGATCTGCGCATGAAACGACTGGCGGGCTTCAGAATCGTCAACGATCTGGTGTGGGCGCTCCACAAGCAGGCGAAAACGCTGCTGGATAGCGCGGACAAGGCGCTCGCGCAGAGGGATTACGAGCTGGCGGACTCGGAGGCCCGCGCCGCCTGGGGCTACGAGGCCCGTACCTATCCGGCCGTGCTCTCCACCATGAACGATGTGGTGAAGGGCGTGCTCTTCTACCTTGCGCTGATGCTGCCGTTCGCGTTTTTCGTGGAGCGGCTGATCTTCGCGTTCCCGAACCTGCGAACCCAGATCTTCGCGGTGGTGATCATCTTCGCGGTGATCTGCCTGATCTTTGCCCTCATCCACCCGGCGTTCGAGATCACGAGGAACCCGTGGATCGTGCCCCTGGCCTTCATCATGGTCGCCCTGAGCGTGCTGGTCATCACGCTGGTGACTATGAAATTCGAGTCCCAGCTCAAGATGCTGCAGATGAAGGTGTCGGGCGTACACCGGGCGGATATCGGGCGGATGAGCGTGGCGGCAGCGGCGTTCTCGCTCGGGATCAGCAACATGCGCAAGCGCCGGGCGCGCACAGTCTTCACCTGCCTCACGCTCGTGCTCCTGACCTTCACGGTGCTCTCCTTCACCTCGGTCAAGACCGCGACCCGCTACAACTACCGCCTGGCGAAGGGCAAGCCGAGCTACCAGGGTCTGCTGGTGCGCAACGCGATGTGGGAGCCCCTGGAGGAGTCGGCCTACCGCGTGCTCAATGACGAGTTCGGCCGGACGCGGGCGGTGGCGCCGCGCGCCTGGTTCTTCACCTCGAAGACCGAAGAGCAGTCGTTCATCCAGGTGAAGAGCTCGGCGACCGGCGCCACCTACGATGCCCGGGCCGTGGTCGGCCTGGCTCCGGCCGAGACCGAGGTGACTCATCTGGAGAAGGCGCTGCTGCCGGGCGGCCGGTGGTTCCGACCCGATGATGTCCACGCCGCCATCATCCCGACCCGGATGGCGGACTCCTTCCACATCAGCGCCGACGACGTGGGCAAAGTGCAGATCGAGTGGGGCGGCGTGCCCTACCAGGTCATCGGCATCATAGACGCCGCTAGGGCCAAGCGGAGTCTCGACCTCGATCAGGAGCCGCTCACCCCGGTGGACTGGATCCAGATGCAGCGGATGGCGCGGCAGGGCGGAGGCCAGCAGCAGCAGGGCCAGAAGTCAGGTTTCCAGGAGTACCTCCACCTCTCGCCCGATCAGGTGGTGTTCATCCCGTTCACCACCGCCCTGGACATGGCGGCCGAGGTGGAATCGGTGGCGGTCAGCTTCATCACGCCCGGCGAGGTGAAGAAGACGCTGTTGGCGCTCATGCCTCGCCTGGGCTTCAACCTGTATGCCGGCACGGGGAACGAGATCCGGAAGTGGAGCGCCATCGGGCGCACCTCCATCGCCGGCATGAGCGACGTCCTGATCCCGATCCTGATCGCCGCTCTGATCGTGCTCAACACGATGCTGGGCGCGGTGTACGAGCGGGTCAAGGAGATCCACATCTATAGCTCCATCGGGCTGGCGCCCAGCCATATCGCCACGCTGTTCATGGCGGAGTCGTTCGTATACGCTATCCTGGGCGCGATCTTCGGCTACCTCATCGGGCAGGGGACGGCGAAGGTGATCACGGTGTTCCACTGGCTGCCGGGCCTCTACCTGAACTACTCCTCCGTCTCGGCGGTGGCCTCGACCACGGTGGTGATCGGCGTGGTGTTGCTGTCCACGGTCTACCCCGCGCGCAAGGCCTCTGAGGTGGCGACGCCGGCAATCGAGCGCCGGTGGCAGGTGGCGGACCCGGTGGGCGACGCCTGGGACATCCCGCTGCCCTTCGCCGTGACCGGCCACCAGGCGACCGCTCTGACCCGGTTCATGGTGGAGTGGTTCGAGGCCTATGAGGAGTACTCCATCGGTGACTTCGTGACTCAGGACGTGTCGCACCACGAGGAGCGCACTCAGTACGGCACGTCCTACGTGATTGACCTGATGGCCTGGGTGGCGCCGTTCGACCTCGGGGTCAGCCAGAAGGTGCAGCTCAAGTCAGTTCCCACGGACATGGAGGACGTGTTCGAGATCATGCTTCACCTGGAGCGGGTGAGCGGCGATGTGTCGTCCTGGCGGCGAGTGAATCGCCGCTTCCTGAACACGCTTCGCAAGCAGTTCCTGATCTGGCGAACCCTGCGCGCGGAGGAGCGGGACCGCTACCTCGGCGCCGCGCCGCCGACTGGCGCGGTGGCCGAAGCCGCCTCCTGAGGGGCTGGGGTTCGCGCGGTGCGATGTGGCAGGGGCGAGCTCCTGCCCAACACACAATAGGTAGGTGACCAGGTTGAGCGAGGAGCTGAAGGAGCAGCCTGAACCAGCGCCTACGACCACGGGCGAGGGCGAGTGGTACATGGAGCGGCGCCCGGAGCTGGAGCCCAAGGAATACGCCGAGGGCTTCACCATGAAGACGTTGCTGGGCGCGCTGTTCATCGGCGTCATCATGATGCCCGGTTCGATCTATCTGGCGCTCATGATGGGCCAGAGCATGAGCTCGGCGGGGCAGTGGACCACCATCATCCTGATCACCGAGGTGGCCCGCCGGTCCTTCACCAAGGTTTCGCGCCAAGAGCTGTACATGATCTACTACATGGCGGGGAGCCTGCTCTCCGCCGGCGGGGCCTTGGCGGGAGGCGCGTTCGCCTGGTTCATCTGGAACGCCTACCTGGTGAACTCGAGTGCCGCCCAGAACTTCGGGATCGCCAAGATGATACCGACATGGGTGGCGCCGCGGCTGGGCTCGGATGCTTACATCCAGCGAACCTTCCTGCATCACGACTGGACCATCCCGATCATCCTGACGGTGATAGGAAGCGTCTGCGGTCGCATGCAGTGGATCGGGATGGGCTACTTCCTGTTCCGCACGACCTCCGACGTGGAGAGGCTGCCCTTCCCGCTGGCGCCCATCGCCGCCCAGGGCGCGACCGCGCTGGCCGAGGTGTCGGAAGAGAAGGACTCGTGGCGCTGGCCGGTGTTCAGCGTCGCCACCATGATCGGGCTGGTGTATGGCTTCTTCTACGTGGCGATCCCCGTGATCACCGGCGGCTTCCTCGCCGACCCGCTGAAGCTCATCCCCATCCCGTTCCTAGACCTGGTGCAGAACGCGGAGGACGTGTTCCCGACCAACCGGATCGCGCTCGCCACCGACCTCGGGCCCATCTTCGGCGGCTTCGTGCTGCCGTTCCCGATCGTGGCCGGCGGGTTCATCACCTCGATGTTCACCAACTTCGTCTTCTCGCCCCTGCTCTACCGGCTGTCCTATAACCCCGCGACCTTCAAGTCGGAGCTCTTCCCGACCTGGTCGAAGGGCATGAGCCTGATCCAGACCGAGATGACCATCAACTACGATTTCTATATGAGCCTCGGGATCGGGATCTCGCTGGCGGTGGCGGCCATCGGGCTGTGGACGGTCGGGCTCACGCTGATGAGGGCCCGGGTGGCGCGGGCGAGGGGCACCCACTCGCGGAGCTACGCGGACGTGCCGGCGGGCAGAGGCGATTTTCCGATCTGGATGGGGCTGGTGGCGTGGGCGCTGCCCGCGGTTTACTACGTGGTGCTGTGCCATTACCTGGTCCCGAGGTTCCCGACGTACTGGCTGATCTTCTTTGCCTTCATCTGGACGCCGGTGATCTCCTATGTCTCGGCCCGCATGTACGGGCTGCGCGGAGGCGGGATCGAGATCCCGATGGTGCAGCCCGCGGTGTTCATCCTGAGCGGGTACAAGGGGATAGACATCTGGTTCGCGCCCATCAACATGGCTGACCACGGGTGGGCTGCGGCCCAGTTCCGGGAGGTGGAGCTTACGGGCACCAGGATGATCAGCGTGGTGAAGGCCGAGGCCTGCCTGCTGGTGTTGATGCTGTTCTGCAGCTTCGTCTACTGGTCGTTCTTCTGGAAGTCGTCCCAGATCCCGTCGTCGCAGTACCCGTACGCGCAGACCTTCTGGCCATTGAACGCGTTCTACCAGTGCTTGTGGGCAACCTCGACCATGCCGCACAAGGCGGGGGAGACCACCTTCCTGCTCAAGGCGATAAAGTTCCCGATCATCGGGTTCGGCGGCGGGGGGGCGCTTGCCCTCTACTGGATCATGAACCTCTTCCGGGTGCCGTCGCTCTGGTTCTACGGTCTGATCTTCGGGTTCGGGTCCACCACTTGGGCGATTCCCAGCATGATCGGGGCGCTGCTGGGCCGCTACTACTTTGCGCGGCGCTTCGGCAAGGAGCGCTGGCGGATGTACACCCCGGTGCTGGCGGCCGGGTACGCGTGCGGCGTGGGCCTGATCGGAATGGTCTCGATCGGTCTGACGATCATCTTCAAAGCGGTGCGATCGCTGCCGTTCTAGCACCACCGTGGAGGTGGGTTGACAGTAGCCTACGAGACCACGCCCATCGGCTGGCACGGCATCTCGGTCCGGGTGCCGGCAAGCTGGGCCCTGGGCGCGGTGGGAGGCGATCGCAAGTCCGGGTACTTGCGGGTTGACGACGAGAAGATGCCGCGCCTCCAGGTGAAGTGGTCGCAGGGCCATATCAACCTGGAACGCAAGCGGAGCGAGTACGCGAAGAAGCTGACCGTGGGCAAGCGGAAGCGGCCCACCGGGCTGACCGTGGACCTCGAAGCCCGGGTGATCAGCCAGCGGTCGAAGCCGAAGAAGGAGCTGGCGACGTTCGCCTGGCGAGGCCCGCAGTGCGGGATGGGCGCGCTCTGGAACTGCGAGGTCTGCAACCGAGCGCTGATCGCCCAGGTCAACTGGCAGCAGCCGGAACGGATGCACGACGTGGCGCAGGAGGTGCTCGGCTCGCTGGAGGACCACGCGACTGGCGGCTGGGACATCTGGGCGGTGGACGGCTTCGCTTTCCTCGCGCCAGAGGAGTACAGGCTGGGCAAATGGAAGCGGATGACCCGCTACCTCGAGCTGGCGCTGGAGACGAGGAAAGAAGAAACACTCAAGGCCGCTCGCTGGGGGATGGTGCCCCTGGTGCTGGCCGGGCGCACGGTGGTGGAATGGTATCAGGACGAGAATCGGCGCCGCCACGACGTGAGGTGGGAGGCGCATGAAATGGAGATCAGGGGCCACCAGGGAGTGGCGGCCTGGGGGAAGCGCCGGCGGCTGCTGGGAGGGACGCGTGAGCGACTGGCGCGTCTGCTCCGGCGCTCTCCGGTGGTGGACTTCGCGGGATGCGCGTGGCACTGCCCGGAATCTAACCGGCTCTATCTGGTGGAGAGCATCCACGGCGACCGGGACGACCTGCTGAAGGGAGTGGTGGATTCCATCATCTGCCATCAGGAGGCCTAGCGTGCGGAGTCGGCTCCCGGACGCCCTAGGCCTGTTGCGGAGACGGCGGCCGCGTCTCACTGCTGAGCAGGTGCTGCAGTCCCGGCCGGTGCGAAACCAACGACTGAGAACCGAGAAGATCGAGGGAGGTGGCATCAGGCTCTATCTGGAGCGGCGAAAGGAGTGGTGGGCACGGGTCCTGGCCATCATCTTCCCCATCCCGAGGGAGCGGCGGCTGGAGCTGGACGCGGTGGGGGAGGAGGTGTGGGACCTGTGCGATGGGGACCATACGCTGCGCCAGATGATCGGCATCTTCCAGCAGCGCCATAAGCTGACGCGGTCGGAAGCGGAGTGGTCTCTGCGGACGTACCTCCGGGATCTCGGGAAGAGAAGCCTGGTGGGGTTCGCGGTGGAGATGCCTGGGAAAGAAACGGAGAAGAGGGCTTAGGAGCGAGCGCATGTCAAACGCCGGGCAGGTAGTCCCAAGCGGCCGGATCGTGATCGAGAGCCAAGTCGTCCTGCCGTGGTCGCGAACGTTTCAGATGACGAAGGAGAACATCTTCGTTCGTTTCGGGCGCTCTGTGATCACGGCCTCGGGCATCTTCCTCGGTATCGCGTTCATGAGCGCGGTGCTCTTCGGCTCGGCCGCCATGCAAGTGCAGGCAAAGTTGACCCAAAAGCAGCTCGGGCTGGTGGACACCGCCACCGCCGAGATGCAGGCGAGGACGATCTGGCTGGTCAGCATGTCCCTCCTGGTCGCGACCGTGGGGATCGTGAACGCGATGCTCATGTCGGTGACCGAGCGCTACAAGGAGATCGGGACGATGAAGTGCCTGGGGGCGCTCGACCGGTTCATCGTCCGCCTCTTCATCCTGGAGGCGGCCCTGGTCGGGCTCCTGGGATCACTGGCCGGAGCTATTGTGGGCAGCGGGGCGATGACCATCGTCTACGCCTACCGCATGGGCTGGAAGAATGCGCTTTCCAGTTGGGGAGCGACCGCGCTGAGCATAGGGCACCAGCCGGTGCCCCTCTGGGTCGCCATTCTGGTTGGGCTCTTGATTGGCGGGCTGCTTTCCGTCTGTGCCGCGCTCTACCCGGCCTGGCGCGCGGCGAAGATGCCGCCGGCGGCGGCGCTGCGCTCGGAATTCTGAGCTGAAGGGCGGGCATTCCTATGCCTGCCTAGCTCGGGCAAACAGGGAGGCTGAGCATGTCGGTCTACGAGTATATCGTCCGCACCAAGGACCTGATGAAGATCTACGTCATGGGCGGCACGGAGGTGCGCGCGGTGGATGGAGTCGCGCTCGACATCAGGCGCGGCGAGTACATCTCTATCATGGGGCCGTCGGGCTCGGGCAAGTCAACGCTGTTCAATATGATCGGGGGGCTCGACAAGCCCAGCGGGGGTACGGTGTTCATTGACGAGACCGACATGGCGCAGCTCACGGCCTCCGAGCTGGCCTATCTCCGATGCCGAAAGATCGGCTACATCTTCCAGACCTTCAACCTGATCCCGGTGATGACCGCGCTGGAGAACGTGACCCTGCCCATGATCTTCGCGGGCCTCTCGACCGACAGCGCGCTCGACAAGGGAGTGGAGCTGCTCAGGACGGTCGGGCTGGGCGACCGGCGAGACCACAAGCCAACCGAACTCTCGGGCGGGCAGCAGCAGCGCGTGGCCATCGCCCGCGCCCTCGCCAACGACCCGGCCATCATCCTGGCCGACGAACCCACCGGCAACCTCGACCTGCGCACGGGCAAGGAGATCATCGCGCTGCTCAAGCAGATGAACGAAGAGAAGAAGGTGACGGTCATCTCGGCCACCCACGACCTGAAGATGATTGACGTCTCCGACCGCGTGGTGTGGATCCGGGACGGGAAGATAGAGCGCATCCAGGAGCGGGCCGACATCGAGGTGAAGGTCGGCGTAATGGAAGGGGAGGAGGTCTAGGCGGCCGGGGCGGGCATCCCCGCCCCGGGGCGAAGATTCGCCCGCGAAGTCGCCCGGAGGACCCTTCGGTTTCGCTCCCTTCGGCTGCGCTCAGGGCAAGCAAGGCAGGCCGGGCGGCCACAGACATGGCAGGGCGCCCCGCGCCGGCCACCGCCGGACCCGAAAGAGCGGCCCCTCGACTGGTCCGCTCAGGGTCGCGCGAGCCCCGTGGAGGGGCGATAGTCACATGTACGGCCAGCGCGGATACGGCACAAGCTGTTTCGTAGCCTGCTCGTACGAGCGGGCTACGAAACAGCGCGGCAATGACGCCGGGTGTTTGCAGGCGGATTTCATGCCCGTGCACGGGTGAACCGCCAACCTGAGGGCCATGAAATGCGCTCCAGCTTCCCCACGGCGTTCCTGACGTTCTCGCTGCTGCTGCTGGTGCTGGCGGGCGGGTTCGCGCTGGGCCGGCTGGTAGTGGGCCGCGCCTACCTGAAGCAGGCCGGGCAGTTCGACAAGCTGCCGACTCCCAGGCCCGAGGTGGGCGCAGGCAGCCCGGCCGAGACCGCGCCACCGTCGGGTGAGGTCTACGTGCCCGAGCCGTCGGGGGCAGCCGGCAAAGAGAGCAGACCACAAGAACAGGCCGCTCCACCTCCCGCTGAGCAGCCCGGCGCGGCGACGCCTGAGGCCGGCAGTCCGCCACCGCCGCCCGAGCAGCCCGAGGTGATGCCGGCCCCGGCCGAGGGCCCGTCGGCGTCGGAGGAGAAGCAGAAGCGCTTCGCCATCCAGGTGGGTGTATTCGTGGCTGAATCCGGCGCGCAGCAGCTGGCCGACGAGCTGGCGAGGGCCGGCTATCCGGCCCGGGTGGAGCTGGGCCAGGAGAACGGTGCCACCGTCTACCGAGTCGTGACCGGACGGTACCGCACCGAGTACGCCGCGCGCAAGGCCATGGATGAGCTCAGGCAGGAGGGCTTCCCGGGCTTCCTGGTGGAGCGCTGAGGCAGTGATAGGAGCACCCGACGTGGCGGACGAGAAGGCGGACAAGGAGCAAGAGCCCCAGGGCGGATCGGAGGAGTCCCCAGTGCTCCCGGCCGAGGAGCTGATCCCGACCGAGGAGGAGGCGGCGGAATCCGGGGTGGAGGTTCTTCAGGAGGAGCTGGCGCTGCTGGAGGGCCAGCTCCACGACATGCGAGACCGCTACCTGCGGGCCCTGGCCGATCTCGACAACATGCGCAAGCGGGCGCGCCGGGAGATGCGAGAGGCGCAGCGCCAGGCGGCAGCAGGCGTGCTGCTGGATGTGCTCCACATCGTGGACAACTTCGAGCGGGCGCTGGGCACGGCCGGAGCGCCCGGCCATCCCTCGGCGGAGACGAAGGCGATCTACGAGGGCATTGCTCTGATCTACCGACAGCTCGTTGACATGCTGTGGAAGAGGGGGGTCAAACCCATCCCGGCGGTGGGCGAGAGGTTCGACCCGACCCAGCACGAGGCGGTGACGCAGATGGCAGCCGGTCCCGGGCAGGAAGAGGGGATAGTCGCGCTGGAGGTGGAGAAGGGCTACACCTACGGAGACGAAGTGCTGCGGCCCAGCAAAGTGGGGGTGACCGTCCACCGCGCGCAGAAGGGCTAGGCCGGCTCGGGCAGAGGCCAAGAGGGATGGGCTGAGGGCCGGCGAAGAAGTGGCGGGCGGGAGCGAGGTGAGGCTGTGCCAGCGCCGAAACGCAGGAGACGAGAGGTAGGTGTGCCGGAGGCGGCGCAGCCGACGAACGAGCCCTTCGACGCCGCTCAGGACAAGCAACATATCCAGGCCGGGGAGCCACAGTGGCGGGCAGGCGGGCAACCTGTCCCACCGGAGGAGGCTCCCGAGGCGGGAGGGGAAGGCAATCCCATGTCTAGCAGCCAGCTTTCGAGTGCTGCCGTGATCCGGGTGATCGGGGTAGGCGGCGCGGGGAGCAACGCGGTTGACCGGATGATTGAGGCGGACCTTCAGGGCGTCGAGTTTGTGGCCGCCAACACGGATATCCAGGCCCTCTCGCGCTGTCACGCCAGGAGCAAGCTTCAGCTCGGCGCGGCGGTGACCAACGGCCTGGGCGCCGGGGGCGACCCCGAAGTGGGAGCGCGGGCGGCCGAGGAGAGCAGGGGAGAGATCAAGGGCGCGCTCGATGGGGCCGACATGGTCTTCATCACGGCCGGGATGGGGGGCGGCACGGGTACCGGGGGCGCACCTCTGGTGGCCGAGGTCAGCCGGGAGCTGGGGGCTCTCACCGTGGCGGTGGTGACTCGACCCTTCGGCTTCGAGCGCGGCCGCAGACAGAGCATCGCGGAGGAGGGCCTCGACAACCTGCGTACCAAGGTGGACACGCTGATCACGGTCCCGAACGATCGGCTGCTGGGCGTGGTGCAGAAGAAGGTGACGCTGCTGGAGGCGTTCCGGCTTGCAGATGAGGTGCTGCGCGAGGGGGTCCAGGGCATCTCGGACCTGATCACCGTTCCAGGGCTGATCAACCTCGACTTCGCGGATGTCCGCACGGTGATGGCCGACGCCGGGACGGCGCTGATGGGGATCGGCACCGGGACGGGCGAGACGCGGGCCGCCGACGCCGCGCAGGCGGCCATCTCCAGCCCGCTGCTCGAGACCTCGATTGACGGTGCGACCCGGATTCTGTTCAACGTCACGGGCGGCAGCGATCTCTCGCTGTCTGAGGTGGAAGAGGCGGCTCAGGTCATCCGGTCGGCATCGGAGTCGCCGGATACCAACGTGCTCTTCGGCGTGGTGGTCGGGGAAGAGCCGAAGGACGAGATCAGGATCACGGTGCTGGCCACCGGCTTCGACCGGAGCCGCCGCCCCGGACGGGTGGCCGAGGGCGCGCAGGCGAGGATTCCGCCCGTTGCGCCCCCTCCTGACGCGGACCTGGAAGTCCCGACGTTCCTGCGCAACCGGTAGACTCAGCACACGACAGCAGGCGGCGGGGACCCGGCGATCTGCCGGATCCCCGCCTTGTTTGCATGGGCCGCGTTCAGGCGGCCTTCAGACGCTGAGCGATCGCCCGGATGTGATCCGCCTTGGTGCCGCAGCAGCCGCCGATCAGGGTCGCTCCCAGGTCGCGGAACTCCGGTGCCACGCGGGCCACGCCCTCCGGGGTCTCGGGGTAGACGACCCCGTCCCCCGAGCGCTGAGGGCGGCCGGCATTGGGCTGCGCGATGAGAGGCAAAACGGTTGCCTCGCGGAATCGCTTCAAGATCTCCACCATTTCGGCCGGCGAGATCGTCCCGCAGTTGGCGCCGACCACGATCGCCCCGGCTGAGGCCAGTGGCTGGGCGGCCCGCGCCGGCGCGACGCCAAAGGCCGTGCGGCCGTTGGGGTCGAAGGCCATGGAGGCGGCCACAGGCAGTCCCGTCGCGACCGCGGCGGCGATGGCAAGCGTGATCTCCTCGATGGCGCTGAAAGTCTCCACGATGAAGAAGTCCACCCCTGCTTCGGCCAGCGCCTGGACTTCCTCCTCGAACGCGGCGCGGGCGTCCGCCTCCTCGAAGTCGCCGTAAGGTTCGAGGATGCGGCCGGTGGGGCCGATGCTTCCCGCAACGAAGGCCCGGTCGCCCGCCGCCTGGCGTGCCAGCGCGCCGCCGGCCGCGTTCAGCTCGGCCGTCCGTTCGCCGAGCCCGTGCCGTGCGAGCGCCGGCCGGCTGCCCTGGAACGTGTTGGTCTCGATCACATCCGCGCCGGCCTCGAGGAAGGCGCGGTGAGCCGCCAGCACGAGGGCCGGCTGCTCCACGTTCAGCAGCTCCAGCGACTGGCCAGGCGAGTGGCCCCCCGCGCTGAGGCTGGTGCCCATCGCGCCGTCGCAGACCAGCAGGCCGTTCCGCAGACGCTCGATCAGCTCTTCCGCTCGATCTCCCATGGTGCGGTGATTCTACCGTGCGCCTCCTTCCCGGGTCAAGCAGCCGCAGGGAGAGGTGACGTGTGAGGTGAACTACGCTGTCAGCGCAACCGCGCTCTGGGGGAGAACATGGACTTCGGCGTGATCGGCGGAACGGGCTTCTATGAGGTGGCGGAGGAGGCCGAGCGGATCGAGGTGAGTACACCGTACGGAATCGCAGAGGTGACCAAGGCCCACCTCGGCGAGGCCCAGATCGCGTTTCTGCCCCGCCATGGGCGCGGTCACAGCATTCCGCCACACCGGGTCAACTACCGTGCGAACATCAGCGCCCTCAAGCAGCTAGGGGTCAGGAGCGTCCTGGCCACGGCCAGCGTCGGCTCGATCTCAACGGCGATGCCTCCGGGCTCGCTCGTGACACTGACGCAGTTCCTTGACTTCACGAAGGCGCGGCCGAGCACGTTCTTCGACGGGGACGGAACGGAGGTCCTGCACGTGGATATGACCGAACCGTACTGCCCGCATCTGAGAGAGGAGCTGCAGGCGGCGGCCCGTGCCCTGGGTGAAGAGCTGCAGGCCCGCGGCACCTATGTCTGCGCGGAAGGTCCGCGCTTCGAGACGCCGGCCGAGATCGCGATGTTCCGGCGTCTGGGTGGAGAGCTGGTGGGAATGACGAATGTGCCGGAGGTGGTCCTGGCGCGGGAGGCGGGGATCTGCTACGCGGCGGTGGCGGCGGTCACGAACTGGGCGGCCGGCATCGCGCCCGAGCCGCTCAGGCATCAGGAGGTCAGCGATTTCATGTCGGCCCAGACGCCGCGGCTGAGCGCGTTATTCGCCCGCGTAGTCGCCGATCACCGCGATCTCGACTGCACGTGTCGGGCAATGGCATGAGCCGAGCCGGAGGGAGTAGGGGAGGAGACGCGCGGTGCTGGGCTGCGCTCAACCAAATCGAGGGCCTCGGCGCGGCCGCCATGCTGCGTCTGGCGCGTGTCTTCGGGTCCCCCGAAGACGCGCTGCGCGCCTCCCGAGAGGAGTTGGTGCTGCGCGGGCGGTTGTCGCCCGGACAGGCCAGGGAGGTGGCGCGCGCACGGGAGTCGCTTGACCTCCTCGCGGAGGGGATCGCGGCTTGGGCCGAGGCAGGCATCGCCCTGATCGCGATAGGCGACCCGGACTACCCCGAGGGTTTGTCGGCGCTGCGCACACCACCACCTCTGCTGTACGTTCGAGGCGCGCTGACCTCAGCGGACGCGCAAGCGGTGGCAGTGGTCGGCTCGCGCGAGCCGACCGCGGAGGGCGAGGCCGTGGCCGAGCGACTGGCCGGCGGATTGGCCGAGCGGGGCTTCACGATCGTGAGCGGCCTGGCGCGCGGCATTGACACTGCCGGCCACCGGGGAGCGCTGGCGGCCGCCGGCGGCCGCACTGTCGCCGTACTCGGATGCGGGCTGCGGCGCGTGTACCCCCCGGAGAACGTCGCCCTGGCCGAGGAGATCGCGCGGCGCGGCTGCCTGGTCGCTGAAGTGCCACCAGAGCGAGAGGTGAGCCGGGGCCTGTTGCTTGCCCGTGACCGAATCCAGGCGGCATTGTCGCGCGCCGTGATCGTGGTGCAGGCTCACCGCGTCTGCGGCAGCATCGTCACGGCCAGCCACGCGGTGGCGTGCGGACGACTGCTCTACGGAGTGCCGTGGGCGCAGCCGCCCTTCTCCGAGGGATGGGAAAAGCTGGGCAAGATGGGCGCCAGGCCGCTCGAACCTGGGGCCGATCTCGACCTCGTCGCACAAGAGATCGCCCGCGCCGTCCCTCCGCCTCCCGAGCAACCGGCCCTCTAGCCGCTCCGACGACGAACGCGTGGTGCCGCTAGCAGACCGACCCAGAGGACGAGGAACGCGAGGCTGATCGTGCGGCCGATGATGAACGTGCGCGGCCGGTAGAGGAACTCCACGCTGTGCTCTCCCCTCGGCAAAGCGGTTCCCATGAGTACGGTGTCAACCGTCGCCAGCTCTGCCGGTCGGCCATCGGCGCGCACGCGCCAGCCGCGGTCATAGCGCTCGTTCAGCACGAGCAGACTGTCCCGCGCCGACCGGGTGTGCACAACGATGCGCTCCGGGCGCGGCTCCTCTACGGTGATCTTCGCGGCCAGGTCGGGCTGCGAGGTGAACGGCGTGATCCGCCCCTGCACGACCGCGGCCCGGCTCAGTCTGCCGGCGCGACCCAGCTCCACCGTCCTGCGATGAGCATCGGCCGCATCGCGGGATGACACGGTCTGGGAGACCAGGAACGCGCGCGGGAACGCGTCCGCGTTGCGGTAGAGCACGAAAGGCCCGACCTGCGTTGCCGGAACACTCGGCAGGCTGGCCTGCGGCGGCAGCGCGAGATAGCGGGTGCCGACCAGAGAGAGGAGCCGCAGGTCGCCCGACTGGGCGGCGGTGTAGGCGGAGCCGAAGAAGAGCGCCTGCTGCGGATCGGTGAAACCGGCGTATCCGCCGATAGTGCGCAGGCGGTAGGACTGCGGGACATCAGCGGGGAGCAGCAGGCGCGCCTCGATCCAGCCATCGGGGTTGGCGGCCCAGCCGCCGGGCGGCACCCACTTCGCGTCGATGGTCGAGGGCGGCACGATCAGCGCGCGCCACCAGCCATGGTCGGCGCGCAGAGCTTCGACGACGGGATTCGGCGCGCCGAGAATCTGGGGATCGGTGAGCGGGGCGAGCGTACGGTCAAACCAGACCAAGTCACAGACAGAGAGCACGCAGACCAGGGACCCCAGGGCTAGCAGCCGGCCGCCGGCTGCCAGCGGCCGCCATGCAGCCAGCGCCTCCCAGCCGAAGCCTGCCAGCAGAGAAGCACCAAAGGTGTAGAGGAAGATGAAGCGGGCCGGAACGCGGAAGTCCGCGAAGCCTGGCACAAAGCGCAGCACCTGGTAGACCGGGTTGCCCTCGGCAAGGGCAAGGATGAGCGCGGCTGCGCAGAGCCCGGCCAGCGCCCAGGCGCGGCGCCGCGTCACCCCCACCAGCGCAAGGGCCAGCGGGACCAGGCCGAGGTAGAGCACGTATTCCCAGTAGTAGTTCTCACCATGATAGCTGTTGTAGGCGGGAGTGCCCTGCCAGTTGGGCGCGACCAATCCAAACAGATGTCTGGGCAGAAGAGAGAACGAGGTGACATAGGCCAGGCTGCCGCGTTCACCATGGGGGGCCGCGGCCGCGAGCCCGGAGGTGAGGAGGAGCTGGACAGCGGAAAGCCCGAAGCCGAAGGCGAAGATAGCGCCCAGCAGAAGCCCTGCCCGGCGCAGCCCCGACCTGCGGTCGGTACGACCCGCGCCGAGCCAGCGCCACAGCACCCAGAAGAGCGTCACGAGGCCTATGTGAAACAGCGTCTGCGGGTGTCCGGAGAGAGCGCTGGCGGCCCAGGCTCCCGCCGCAAGGAGAGCATTCGGCAGCAGCGCCCCGCGCCAGGCGCGCTCCACGAAATAGATGATCAGCGGCAGCCAACATGCGGAGCAGAGCAGGCTGATATGGTGGATGTGCGCGAAGAGATAGCCGCTGAACGAGAAAGTGAAGGCAGACAACCAAGCGCTGAATGGAGACAGGCCGAGCAGGCGCGCGAGCAGGTACATGCCGACGGCCGCGATCAGAAGATGGGAGATGACCAGCCAGTTGATGGCACCGGGGGAGGGGAGGAGCCACGAGATCAGAAGCGAGAGGGGATAGAAGGCCGCGATCTGCCCCTCCGCCGCGGCAGGATAGCCGCAGAAGATGTAAGGCGACCAGAGGGGCAGCCTCCCTGCTCGCAGCGAGTCGTGCAGCAGAGACTTCGCGGGCTCGAAGAAGTAGCAGATGTCGCTGTGAATCAGGAACCCGCGGAGGAGGGCGGCGCGCCAGAAGAAGGCGAGGTGCAAGGCGACCAGTCCCCCTATCGCAGCCACATCGGAGCGCAATCCGCGGCTCGGTACCTCGTCGGCCGGGGCCCGCCGCTCTGCGACTACCTTCGCTCGTCTGCGCCTGGGCATGTCGGAGTAGTGTTCTGGCCGGGGCGGAGGGTCACCTACGAGGCCACTCCTCTCCGTCCAATGCGGGGAGGAGGCCCCGGCGTCTCCGCCTTCTCTCTTCCTCTTAGCTTCTACGTCCGATAATGATTCTTATGTTACATTTGCCTCTCTGGAATCGGGTGGCTGGCCGATCAGGTGGAGCGGATGGAGCGCCCCGGGTGGGCCGAGGGCTAGGGTGACGTAGGGCCCTGGGGATTGCCCGCGCGCGATACGTAGAACGCGCGGTCGGTCGCTGCCGTGGGCGGCACCAGGCGGTAGGCCTCGTAGCTGCGCAGGTCGGTGAAGCCGGCTTCCGTCACGAGCGAGCGGAACTCCTCATCACTATAGGCCCGCTGGCGGTGGGTCACCTCGAACCGCTCTCCCGTGGACACGATCTGGAAGCGCATGCGGATCCGGCTGATCCGGGTCTGGCGGTCGTAGGAACTGACCCACCGGTACTTGACCGGCGCTCCCTCGATGCTGGTCTGCGTGAAGAGCTCGGCCTCCAGCGCGTGGACCGTGTTCACGTCGAAGATCAAGAGGCCGCCGGGCCGGAGGGCGGCGCCGGCATTAGCAAACGCCCGTTTGAGGCGTGCCGGATCCAGGATGTAGTTGAGGCTGTCGTACAGGCAGACCACATGGTCGAAGTCGGCGGGGAGGCGGAAGTCGCCAGCATCCCGGCACAGAAACTCGACCTGGAGCCTGCGTGCCTCGGCCTTGCGCCTGGCTTCAACGAGCATCGCCTCGGAGATGTCGAGGCCGGTCACGACGCAGCCGCGGGCGGCGAATTCGATTGCCACCGATCCGGTCCCGGTGGCCAGATCGAGCAGCCGGCCGCCCGGCCTGACAGGGTGACCGGAGAGTGCGGCTAGCTGAGAGACGTAGTCGGCCCACCGCGCGTAGGGGACCGATGCCATGAGCGCGTCGTAGTGCGGCGCGATGCGGGCGAACGGGTCGCCTCGGGCGGGACGCGGCGATCTCATTGCGCCGCTCCTCCCCTACCCACCCGGGTTCGCCGGCGCCGCCATCCGCCGGCCGACCGCCGCCGCCACCCGGGCCGCGGCCGACATCAGCTCGGCGAACTTGTCGGGGCGCAGCGATTGGGGTCCGTCGGAGAGCGCGACCGCCGGGTCGGGGTGCACTTCGACCATGAGGCCATCAGCACCGGCCGCGATGGCGCTGAGCGCGATGGCGGTGACATAGCGCCAGTCACCGGCCGCATGGCTTGGGTCAGCGACCACAGGCAGGTGGCTAAGGCGCTTGATCACCGGGATGGCGTTCACATCCATGGTATAGCGAGTGGCGTCCTCGAAGGTGGTGATACCCCGTTCGCAGAGCACCACATTCAGGTTCCCCTCCAGCATGACGTACTCGGAGGCCATCAGGAGATCGCGGATGCGGCAGCCGGGATTGCGCTTCAGCAATACCGGCTTGCCTGTCCTTCCCACATCCTGCAGGAGGCGGAAGTTCTGCATGTTCCGGGCGCCCACCTGGATCACATCCGCATACTTCACGATCGTCCCCAGATCGCCTGGATCAAGCACCTCGGTGACGATGGGCAGGCCGGTGACGCGCCGGGCCTCGGCGAGGATTTCGAGGCCCTCGAGGCCCAGGCCCTGGAAGCTGTAGGGCGAAGTGCGGGGCTTGAAGGCGCCGCCCCGCAGCAGGCTGGCGCCGGCCGCCTTCACGGCCGATGCGGTGTGGAGCATCTGCTGGCGGCTCTCGACGCTGCACGGACCGGCGATCACCGCGAGCTGCTCGCCTCCGATGCTGACCGGCCCTACCTGCACGATCGAGGGGTCAGGGTGGGTGCGGCGGGAGGCCAGCTTGTAGGGCTCGGAGATGAGCGTGACGCGCTCGACGCCAGGCAGAGCCGAGAAGTGGTCCGCGAGTTCGGCCTTCTCGGCATCCATCGCGCCGAGCAGGGCGATCACCTTGCGCTCGACCCCCGGGTTGACGAAGGGACGAAAGCCGGCCTGCTCGACCGCCTGGATGACGGCCTCGACTTCGCCCTCCGGCGCACCGGCCTGCATGATGATGACCATGACTAGGGACCTATGCTCTGGGAGCGTAAGGTCTCCGCCACTCGCGAGCCAGATGACAGAGCTGCGGCGGAGCGGCTCCAGCTTGGCGCGACGACGGCCAGCTAAGGACCGTCGCCGCGCGACTCGCTCACGCGGGCGAAGACGTCTTCGGTGACGCAGACCGGGGCTTCGGCCCGCACCGCGAGGGCAACCGCGTCTCCCGGCCGTGCAGCCAACGATATCTCGCGCTCTGTCGCCAGCAGGTGAAGACTGGCGTAATAAGCACCTTCTTCGAAATCGTCAATGACGACCCGCTGCAGTCTGGCGGACAACCGGTCGAGGAGCCGGAGAGCGAGGTCGTGGGTGAGGGGCCGTGCGACCGCGTGCTGCTGAAGTGCGACATGGATGGCGAGGCCCTCGCAGGAGGTGACCGGGATATGCAGTTCCCGGTCGCCCGGCCCCCTCAGGATCAGCACCGGCGCCGTCGGCTCCCGCTCGAGCAGGTCGGGCTGCTGCTCGAACACGCCCACCACCTCCACGCTGACTTCATCACCGCCAACCGCCACCGCTCACCTCCCGAACCGGCGCCAGCTCACTTGGACTCCTTGCTCAACTCCCGTTGCACCCACTTCAGGAACTCGGCATTGGTGGAGGTCTTGCGGAGGCCGGTGAGCAGCAGCTCGGTCGCCTGGGTGGTGTCGAGGGCGTTGAGAACGCGGCGGAGCTGGTAGACGCGCTGGAGTTCCTCCTCCGAGAAGAGCAGCTCCTGGTGCCTGGTCCCGGAGCGCGGGATGTCAATGGCCGGGAAGATCCCCCGGTCGGCCATCGAGCGGTCCAGCACCAGCTCCCAGTTGCCGGTGGCCTTGAACTCCTCGAAGATCATGTCATCCATGCGGCTGCCGGTTTCGACCAGGGCGGTCGCGATCACCGTCAGGCTTCCGCCCTCCTCTACCTTGCGCGCGGAGGCGAAGAAGCGCTTCGGGCGGTAGAGGGCGCTGGGATCGAGGCCGCCGGAAAGAGTGCGCCCGCTGGGGGCGACCGTGAGGTTTGAGGCGCGCGCCAGCCTGGTCAGCGAATCGAGCAATACCAACACGTCGCGCCCGGCCTCGACCAAGCGCTTGGCGTGCTCCAGCACGACCTCCTGAAGCTTCAGGTGGTTCTCGGGGACCTCATCGAAAGTGGAGGCAGCGACTTCGCCATCCACGGAACGCCGAATATCGGTCACCTCTTCCGGGCGCTCATCTATCAGGAGCACGAGCAGGTGGACTTCGGGATGGTTGGTGGTGATGCTGTTCGCGATTTGCTTCAGGAGGGTGGTCTTGCCCGCCTTCGGCGGCGAGACGATCATGCCGCGCTGGCCCTTTCCCACCGGGGCGACGATATCTATGAAACGGCCCGAGATGTGGTCTGGGGTGGTCTCCATGCGCAGCCGGTCGCAGGGGTAGACGGGGGTCAGCTCATCGAAGCTCTTGCGGCCTCGCAGGGCATCTGCCGGGAGGCCATTCACGGCCTCGACTTTCAGCAGGCTGTAGTAGCGCTCGCCGCTCTTGGGCAGACGCACCGCCCCCACCACGGTGTCCCCGGTCTTGAGGCTCAGGCGCTTGATCTGTGACTGCGAGACGTAAACGTCCTCCTGGCTGGGGAGGTAGTTCCTGACCCGGAGAAAGCCGTACCCCTCGGGCAGGATCTCGAGCACTCCCTGGGTCCAGATGTGACCATTGCGCTCGGCCTGGCGGCGCATGATCTCGACCATCAGGTCTCGCTTGCGGAGCTTCTCGTACTCCGAGACTGCTAGCTCCTTGGCGATGTCCTGCAAGTCGTCCAGGCTTTTCTCTTCCAACTCCTGTAGCTCAAGCACCTCTTCTGCCTCTCTGGGCCGCGCGTCGCTCACCCGAGACGGGGGCTGGCCTGGGCCGCCCTCCGGCCGCCGTCTGGGATGTAGCTGGGGCCGCGCGGCTGGGGTCGGGAAGGCTGGGCAGGCGACATCAGCAGCGCGCGGTGTGGCTGCCGCAGCCGCCATCGCACAAGTCTGGGTGAACCGGTGGGGGTCTTCGGTTGCATCGGAAATGCCGGGCTCAACTGCCCCGCGAACACGGCCGGCCTTCCTGACCTGGGAATAAAGCTACGTCGGACGACGTGCACAAAGCAAAGGGAGTTCAGTCCGAATCCTACGGCACGATTATACCATAGAAGCCTGCCCGTGTATAGGTACGGCGCCACATTTCGTCAAGCCGGCGGCGCGGGGAGTTACTCGATCTCGTCTGGCGGGGTGCCGCGGCCGGCGTAGATGTCAGGCTTAAGGACCCCGATGAAGGGCAGGTTGCGGTAGCGCTGGGCGAAATCCAGCCCGTAGCCGACCACGAACGCGTCCGGGATCTGGAAGCCCAGGTAGTCGGCTTTGGCCTGAATCTTGCGCCTGCTGGGTTTGTCGAGCAAGGCGACCACCTTCACGCTCGCCGGCCTGCGCGCTCGGATGGTGTCGAGCAGATAGTGAAGAGTCAGGCCGGTGTCAATGATGTCCTCCACCACCAGAACATGCTTGCTCTCGACGTTGGTCTCCAGATCCTTCATGATGCGGAAGACGCCGCTGGAGGAGGTGTCCTTGCCATAGCTCGACCAGGAGACGAAATCCACGGTGCACGGCAGATCGAGGTGACGCACGAGGTCCGAGAGGAAGACGAAGGCGCCATTCAGCACGCCCACGAGGACCGGGTCCTTGTCACGGTAGTCGCGGGCGATCGCCTCGGCCAGCTCTTGGACCTTGGCCTGGATCTCTTCTCTGGTAATGAGAACCTCTTTGATGTCGGACATCATAGCCGACCACCTCATTCCCACTCGATAGTCGCCGGCGGCTTGGAGCTGACGTCGTAGGCCACCCGGTTGATGCCTGGCACTTCGTTGATGGTGCGAGTGCTGATCCGGGAGAGCACCTCGTAGGGCAGCTCCGCGAAGTCGGCGGTCATGGCGTCATCGCTGACCACGGCGCGCAGGATCACCGTGCTGCCATAGGTTCGCTGGTCGCCCATCACGCCCACGCTCTTCACGGGGGCCAACACGCCGAAGCACTGGAAGAGGCGCCGGTAGAGCCCCGCGGCCATGATCTCCTCGATGATGATGGCATCGGCCTCGCGCAGAGTGTGGAGGCGCTCCGGCGTGACCTCGCCGAGGATGCGGATGGCCAGCCCGGGCCCAGGGAACGGATGGCGCCAGACGATATCATCGGGAAGCCCCAGCTCCTCCCCTACCGCGCGGACCTCATCCTTGAACAGGTAGCGCACGGGCTCGACGAGCTTGAGCTTCAGCGTATCGGGCAGGCCGCCGACATTGTGATGGGTCTTGATGCGCGCGGCCTGCCGGGTGCCGCTCTCGATCACATCCGGGTACAGGGTCCCCTGGGCGAGGAACTCCACATCTCCCAGGTTGCGCGCCCCTTCCTCCAGCACGGCCGCGTATTCCTCGCCGATGATCCGCCGTTTCTCCTCCGGGTCAACGACTCCACTCAGCCGCCTGAGGAATCGTTCCTGAACCTGGGCGTGAACGAGGTTGATCCGGAAGCTCTTGCCGAAGGTCTCCACCACCTGCTCGCTCTCACCCTTGCGCAGGAAGCCGTGATCCATGAAGATGCAAGTGAGCTGCTCGCCCACGGCACGGTGAACCAGAGCCGCGGTGACCGCAGAATCCACGCCCCCGCTCAAGGCGCAGATCACCTTGCCGTCCTTCACCTGGTCTTGCACAGCCTGGACGGAGGCGGAGACGACGGACTCTGTGGTCCAAAGCTCCCGGCAGCCGCACTGCTGATGGAGGAAGCTGCGGAAGACCTCGATGCCCCACGGGGTGTGCACCACCTCGGGGTGGAACTGGACGCCGAAGAGCCGGCGCTTGCGATCGGACATGGCGGCGCACACCCCGGCCGTGCGGGCGGTCTCCTTGAAGCCGGGCGGGATGCCCTCCACCCGGTCGCCGTGGCTCATCCAGGCGGTCAACCGGGGGTTGAGGCCCTGGAAGATGTCGGAGTCGTCGAGCACCGTCAGTTCGGTCTTGCCGTACTCCCGGTGCTGGCCGCCTCGCACCTCGCCGCCCAACTGCTTGGCCATCAGCTGCATGCCATAGCAGATGCCGAGGATGGGGATGCCCGCCTTGAAAAGCGCCGGGTCACAGAGCGGAGCGCCCTCGTCGTAGACGCTGCTAGGCCCGCCGGAGAAGACGATCCCCTTGGGTTTCCTGGCGAGAATCTGCTCGGTCGGGGTGTCGCTTGGGAGGATTTCGCAGTAGACGTGGCAGTCGCGGACTCGGCGCGCGATCAACTGGTTATACTGCGCCCCGAAATCCAGCACGATCACCAGCTCTTCAGGTCCGGCTGCGCTCTTGGACGCGACCATCGCCACCTCTACACCGCCAGGCTACCCCGTGCCGCCCACTCCCTGGGCGCGCTGCTGGGCCTTTCCCTCGAAGGGAAGGGCCTGCGCCACCACGATCTCGGCCCGCTGCATCTCGCTGAGGGTCCGGGCGCCGCAGCAGGCCATGGACAGCCGCAGCGCGCCAAACAGATTCATGGTGCCATCATCTCTCTTCGCAGGCCCGAGCAGGATCTGCTTCATGGGCCCGGCTACGCCCACCCGAATACGTGTTCCTCTGGGCAGGCCGAGGTCCGAGGTGGCCATGCCCCAATGATAGCCCTTGCCGGGGGCTTCCTCGGCCGCCGCCAGGGGAGACCCGATCATCACCGCGTCTGCACCCGCCGCGATCGCTTTCGCGACATCGCCTCCCACACGCATCCCCCCGTCGAGTATGATGGGCACGCGCCGGCCGCTCTCCCGCTGGTAGTCGTCGCGGGCGGCCGCGCAGTCCACGGCGGCCGTTACCTGCGGCAGACCGATCCCGAGCACGCGCCGGGTAGTGCAGGCCGCGCCCGGTCCCACTCCCACCAGCACAGCATCGGCCCCTGCTCGCATCAGGTCGCGCGCAGCTTCGTAGCTGATGCAGTTCCCAACGAAGACCGGCGCCTCCACCTGATCTGAGAGGCGCCGGAAATCAGGCGGCTCGTATCGCGAGGAGAGATGGCGGGCGGTGGTGACGGTGGCCTGGACCACCAGGGCATCTAGCTTCCCGCGCCCGATCGCCTCGGCGGCATGCGCGGCGAAGGCCGGGGTCGGCGAGACCGCCACCTTTGCCCCCAACTGCTTGATCTCGCTCACCCGCCGCCGGATCAGCTCGTCCTTCAGCGGCTCCTGGTAGGCCTCCTGGATGACGTGCAGCGCCTCCTCGGTCGGGGCCGAGGCAATACGATCATAGACGGGCCCGGGGTCGGCGTAGCGACACTGAAGCCCCTGGAGGTGCAGCACAGCCATTCCGCCCAGTTCGCTCAGTGCCGCGGCCGAGCGCGGATCAACCACGGCGTCCATGGCCGAGGCCAGCACCGGCAAGCTCAGCCGCACGCCGGCCAGGTCACAGCTCAGGTCCACATCCTCGGGGTCGAGCGTGATCGCTCCCGGCACGAGAGCGACATCATCGAACCCGTAGGTCTGGCGGCTCTTCCGTCCCCGACCGATCTCGATCTCCATGAGGCGTATTCTACCGGCGCGCCTGGGCGTTGTCAAACCGGGAGCCCGCAGGCGCGAAGCGCAGTTGCTTCGCGCTGGGGTCGGCGGGCGACCCCCGGCGGTCCTCCCCGCACCCTGAGGAGCGCGGTTGCTTCCGTCGGTCGTCGGCGGGCGACCGGGCGCGGCCGGCCTTCGCAGACCCGTTCCGCAGGGGCAGATGGCCCGGCGTCGAAGCGGAGAGTGTCAGGACTGGAGTGTGCGCAAGCATCGAGCATTCATCGTCGCGCTGGCGACGGCCGGTCTGGGCGGCTTCGTAGTCGGATCTGTGATCGGTCTACGCCACTGGTCTCCGGCGTGGCCCGCGCTCAGCGCGCTGAGTGTGTTGAGGGCCGGAGCCGTCGGATGGCTCGTCGGAATCGCGCTGGGGGCCGGCTTGGGCTGGCGCTGGTCTCGCCACTCAGCCGGAAGCACCTCGTCCTGCGAGCAGAGGCGGTGGACGTCTCCCAGCCTCACGCTGGTCGCCATCGGGCTGGCGCCCGGTATCCTCTGGCTGCCGGGGATGACCCGGATCGGCCCGATGCGGAAGGCGACTGCCATTGGCCGCCGGCTCGGCGACCACCGGCCGAACCTGGTGCTGATCACGATAGACGCCTTGCGGAGCGACTACGTCGGCTCCTACGCTGGCTCTCCCAGCCTCACGCCCAACCTCGATGCCTTCGCCAGAGAGGCGACCCGATACCCATCGGCCTACGCCTCCTCCCCCTGGACGCTGACCTCGCTCGGCGCGCTGTTCACCTCGCTGCCGCCCTCCGAGTGCGGGCTCAAGGTCCCCGGGGAGAGGCCTGGCACCTGGCATACCGCGTTCGCCAAGCTGCCCGAGGATCGAGCCCTGCTGTCAGAACGGCTCCAACGCGCCGGATACGTCACTGCCGCTGACGTGACCAACGTGTTCCTGGAGCCCTATTGGGGTTGGGCCCGGGGCTTTGACTACTTCCGCAACGAAGGCGGCGCAGACGGCGATAGGGCCGACTGCGCCCACGCCCAGACCCTCGCCGAGCACGCCGTGGCCTGGTCGAGGCTCAACTGGCGCCAGCCCTTCTTTCTTTGGGTGCACTACCTCGATCCCCACTGCCCGTACCTGTCGCCGGACACTCCGGCCGAGCTTCGGGCGCGCTACCCGGCCGACTGGGTGGCAAGACGAGACCGCTGGTATTACGGAATCAACAGCGCGCCCCCGGAGACGAAGGCCCTCTATCGGCGGTTCTGCCGTGAGATGTATGCAGAGGAGGTGCGCTACGCCGACCGCTGGGTCGGCGAACTGCTCAGGGGGTTGAAAGCGCTGGGAACGTATGATGACTCGCTGATCGTGATCACGGCCGATCACGGGGAGGAGCTGTTCGACCACGGGGGACTGGATCACGGACATAGCATGCACGAGGAAGTGGTCTCCGTGCCTCTGTTGGTGAAGTGGCCGGGCGGGGTGACCGGGGACAAGCTGGTGACTCAGACGGTACCTCTGATGGCGGTGGCCGGCACGCTGCTCCACCTCGCGCGCGCCCCCGGCCTCAACGAGCGGGACCAAGCGCTCCCGACCCGCGACCAGGGGTCCGTCTCAGAGGTCTACTCGGAGGGGATCATGTACGGGACGGAGCACACAGCGCTGACGACAGATGACTACCGGATCATCTATCACCCCTACGATGCCTCCAGACAGGACTGGTTTGAGGTCTACGATCGCCGGCGCGATCGGCGTGAGCGCCACAACCTGGCCGACACCGAAGCGGCCTGGGGTCTGCGCAGCCGCCTGAAGCAACTCACAGAGGCGGCGGAGCGGGCGGCGGTCCAGGCCGGCGGCGGTCCGGGCGCGAGGCGGTTCCCCCTCCCCGACGGGATGAAGCGCAGGATGAAGTCACTCGGGTACGTTGGGAACTGATGCTGCGCTCCTGGCGCGGCTGGTGCGTATGCCGCGCGCCTGCAGAGGGGCGCCGCTACGAACTCAGTCTCCCGCAGAGGCGGGTATCCGCCTGCGGCGAGATGCCCGCCCTACAGGTCGCGCGGGGCGGCGCGGGCCATAGCGCCGACCCCGACGGCCCTGAGAACAGCGGCGTTCTCGGCGGCGCGGCGCGGGAGTATACTACAGCATCTCTTGCATTACCGTAGGACGGTAATGCAAGAGATGGCGCTCAGGCGCCCCGCAGAAGCCCTTGCGACCGGCTACGGCATCACCTTGATGCAAAACACTCTTTAGAGTGGGAGGGGCAGGAGGAAGATGAGGAGTTCGCCCTCGGGACCGTTCGACTCCGCTGACGGCAAGCAGGGCTCGGACAGAGGTGGGCATGGGTCTGCCGCCCCTACAGGTGCGGCGCGGGGCGACCCCTGTGATGGCTGCCACGAGTGCGGCCTCCGCTGCACCTCAGGCGTAGAGATGACCCGCCCCGAGTTCGGCCGCATTATCGAGCACCTGCGATCGGAGGACCCGGCGAGAGTCGGGAGTGTGCTCGAGCAGGACAAGAGGATTGTCTGGTTCGAGGACATCGGTACAGAGGCCTGTCTCTTCTACGATGTGGTGCATCGCGGCTGTCTCATCTACCCAGTCCGGCCATTCATCTGCCGTTTGTTCGGGCGCGTGGAATGGCTTCCTTGCCCGATCGGGCGGCCGCTGGAGGAAGTCGCGAGGGGGCTGGAGCTGATCCAAGCCTATGCCCAAGAGCACAGGGGCACCTTCGCGCACTGGTGTGCTGAGGCCGGGATCTTCGACTTCGGGCAGCTTACCTCGAAGAAGCGCTAGCGCCGGCCGCCGGGGCCCCTCTGAACTCCCGGCCGCACACCGGGCAGCGGCCGTGGGGCACGGTCCACCAGCCATTGGTCCAGACTCCGCAGTCGAACTTGACGCCCTGCTCGGCCAGCTCCACCGGGCATTTCCCGTAGATGGCATGGAACCCCTCAAAGGTCTGGCATCCATCGCTGGTGCGCCCGCAGTTGGGACAGCGGAACTCGGGCGAGAGCAGCGTGCCGCGGGAGAACCGGTAGCCGAGGAACTGCACGGGCGACCGGCAGTTGATGCAAGTTGCGCCATCCAGCCGGGTGAAGTTGAGGCGGAGGAACTGGAGCCCTTGCCGGAGGCCCTCCTCGCGGTAATCGGTGGGGAGCTGCACCAGCTTGGGCAAGGGCAGACCCAGAGAGTCCATGCCCTCGTGCAGGCGCGGGACCACCTGCACCAGACTGCGCCCGAGCGCCGATCTCTCCACCGCCGGCGCGGTGCCCGGCAGGATCCCGAAAGCCAGGATAAGCACCCCGGAAAGGACGGCGCCCACCACCACGCCAAAGGCCGCCCCTCCGGCGAGGCCGATCCGACGGCCAGGCTCGAAGCGATGGGCCAAGATCGAGCATCCCCAGCTTGCGCCCAAAGCAACGGCCAGCGCGACCGCCAGGTAGCCCAACGGGCCCGCAATGCTCGGCGGAAGGCCGAAGATCCAGGTGATCGGGGCGGCGGCGAGGGGGTAGGCTACGGACCCGATGGCCAGGGCGAGTGCGATGGCGATGATGTCGCCCGCGGAGGAGATGAGTCCGCGCCGCGCCCCCGAGATGGCGCAGGCCACGGTCACAGCGATGACGAAGAGGTCAACCTGGTTCACGCCATACAGCCGCCCGACCCGGGCTCACCTCGCGCCCTGGCAGACCATCGGGCTGAGGCGGGTGGCCATGATGGTCTCGGCACGCAGCCGGCCTCCGCTCTTCCGCAAGCAGTTCAGCGTCTGCTCTGGGCCGTGGCCGATGGCGATCACCAGCCTTCCTCCCTCGCGGAGCTGCGCGATGAGCGGCTCGGGGACGCGATCGGCCGCGCAGGTGACGACGATGCCGTCGAAGGGCGCCTCCTCGGGCCAGCCTTGGCACCCATGGCCTATGCGGCCCCTGGCGGAGGAGTGAAGCGAGCGCAGCCGGGCCTGGGCTGCGGTCGCAAGGTCGGCCCTTATGTCCACCGTGTAGACCTTCGTGGTGATCTCCGAGAGCACAGCGGCGAGGTAGCCCGAACCCGTGCCCACCTCCAGAATCTTCGCGGTCGGCTTCGGGTCGAGCACCTGGGCCATCAAGGCCGTCAGGTACGGGCTGCACATGACTTGGCCCGATCCGAGCGGGACGTCGGTGTCGTCATAGGCGTGCGCGCGCTGCGCCGCATCCACGAACACATGACGGGGCACTTTGCGGATCGCGCTCAGCACGCGCTCGTTGCTGATGTGCTGCTGGCGCAGGCGAACGACCATCGCCTCGCGCTCGGGCGCGAAGCCCGGCGGCCCGGCGCTGAGTGCCGCCGCCAGTACCATCACGGGAAGCGCGGCCAGCGCGGCGAGATAGGAGCGTTGGGAGCCGGACAGCCTCATCTCTACGGCTCCGGCGATCCCGCGGAGCCGCCGGATAGGTGGAACGGTGCGCTCTCCTTCCCGGGGTCACCGTCGGCCAGATCGCGAGCATGCCCGCGCTGAAGCTGGCCTGGGTGGGGCAGACAACAGGCCCCGCCCTCGGGGTCATGCCGGTGTCAGCGAGACCGAGCCCTTTACTGCGGTACCCCGCGGGCCTGGTCGGCTAAACCTTCGGAGCCACCCCATCTTCTCCTGCTGATGATGCTCGCGCAAAGGCATAACAGCGGCAGGGCCATGCGCCCGTCTGCGGGGTGGTCTGTCCGCATTTCGCCCTCACTTCTTCTGGCGAAATGCGGTAGGTCCGGCTGCGGCGTTGCTGCGCAGCCGCCGCGGGCTTGCGCTGGCCAGGCGGCCGATTGGCGCTGCAGCAGACATGCCCGGCCGATACCACAGGAGGAGGGCCGCTCCCCGGCCCGAATCCCACGAGATTGGGCGGAGGTGCCTGCCTTGCGGGGCGGGCCGAAGCCTGCCGCCCGCGCTGGGATGCGCGAGCCCACTCACGGCGACAATACGGGAGGAGCGCTGATGGCACGTTATGTGATAGTCGGCGGCGGAATAGCCGGGACCCAGGCGGCCGAGACCGTTCGCCGGCTCTGCCCAGATGACTCGATCACGCTGGTGGCCGAGGAGGAGCGGCCGTTCTACATGCGTCCTCTGCTGGCCGACTTCGTGGCGGGACGGCTGGAGGAGAAGACACTGTGGCGGGACTTCGCCTCGGTCGCATCGGCGAGCGGCATGCGCCTGATCCTCGGCCAGCAGGTGGTGGGCATAGGCTACCGTCCCGAGCGAACCGTCTCGCTGGGCAGTGGCGAGAAGCTGACCTATGACCGCCTGCTGATCGCGACCGGCGCAGAGCCATCGCTTCCAGCGATCCCCGGTATCGAGCTGAGCGGTGTCACCACTTTCAGCACTTACTCCGATGCTGTGCGCGTCAAGGGATGGGTGGAGAAGGCCAAGGCCGCGGTGGTGGTCGGCCTGGGGCTGCAAGCGCTCGAGCTGACCCGCGCGCTCCGGCTGCGCGGTCTGACGGTCACGCTGGTGGCGCCCGATGACACCCCCTGGTTCCTGCCGCTCTTCCAGACCGATCAGCAGAGCATCGAGCGCGTCCTCGAGGAGCACGGCGTCAAGGTCGTTGCGCTCGATCGGCCAGTCGAGCTGATCGGCGACGGTGGTAGAGTGAGGCTGGTGAAGACCCGCGAGGGCAAGGAGCTGCCGGCCGAGATCGTGGGGTTCGCTGGGGGGCAGCAGCCGCGTCTGGAGTTGCTGAAGGGGTCGGACATCGGCGTGGACGATGGCGTGCTGGCCGACGAGCAGTTGCGGACGACAGATGAAGAGGTGTTCGCCGCCGGCGACGTCGCCCAGATCCAGCCGAAGGGCTCGCGCCGCGCTCTCGGGTACGGCTGGATGCGGGCCAGCGCACAGGGGGAGGTGGCGGGGCAGAATATGTGCGGCAAGCGGGCCACGGTGACGGTGGGAGACGAGTTCCAGGCCCAGTCACTCTACGGGTTGAGCCTTGCTGCAAGGTGGCGCTGACGCCAGCGTCGAAGCTCTCATAGGCGCTTGAGGCCCTCCTGAGGCGTGCGGCAGGGCCGCCCCGGCGGGGGCTTCGCGAGCCGCATCCGCTGGCGCGCTCGTCGAGAGCCTTCAGGTCCTCCCCTACTCCGTGTGGGTCTGACACGGCCGCGGGGCGGTTTCCGGCGGGCGCAGGGTATTATAGGGAGTGTCAGAGGGCTAGCAGGTATCCATGAACAGATTCGAGGTGGTGTCGAAACGCGCGCTGGCACCCACCGTGACGCTCCTGGAGGTCGCGGCACCGAGGGTGGCGCGCAAAGTCAGAGCCGGACAGTTCGTCATTCTGCGCGTGGACGAGCAGGGAGAGCGCATCCCCCTGACGGTGGCCGACAAGGACCCCGCGAAGGGCACCATCACGATCATCTTCCAGGCAGTGGGCTACACCACCCGGCAACTGGCGGCGAAGGAAGTGGGGGATTCGATCCCGGACCTGCTGGGGCCGCTCGGCCAGCCGACAGAGGTGAAGAGATACGGGCGGGTGGCCTGTGTTGCGGGGGGGGTCGGGATCGCCTTCATCTACCCGGAGATCAAGGCCTTCGCGGAGGCCGGTAATGAGGTCACCGCCATTCTCGCGGCGCGCACCAAGGATCTCCTCTTCCTGGTTGACGAGATCCGGGCCCTCAGCAGGGAGACCTATCTGGCCACCGACGACGGCTCGCTGGGCCGGCACGGCCTGGTCACCGATGTGCTCCGCGACCTGCTCGCGGGCGGAGAGCACTTCGACTACTGCATCGCGATCGGGCCGCTGCCGATGATGCGGGCGACCGCCGCGCTGACGAAGGAGTTCGGCCTGCCGACGCTGGTGAGCCTGGACCCGATCATGGTTGACGGAACCGGCATGTGCGGCGGTTGTCGCGTCACGGTCGGCGGAGAGGTGAAGTTCGCCTGTGTGGATGGCCCCGAGTTCGATGGTCATCTGGTGGACTTCGACGAGCTGGCGAAGCGGAAGCGGGCGTTCTTCGAGGAAGAGCAATGCCTCCTGGACCCACGGCTGGCCGAGTTGGCCGGCGAGGCCACCGGGGAGAAGTCATAGATGGCCGACCGGACCACGGCGCGGAAGAAGACCACGAAGCCGACGCCGCGCAACCCGCTGCCTCGCCGTGATCCCGGGCAGAGAGCCAAAGACTTTCACGAGGTGGCACTGGGCTTCGCCCTCGAGGCCGCGCTCGCGGAGGCGAAGCGGTGCCTGCAGTGCAAGCGGCCGAGCTGTGTGCCCGGCTGCCCGGTCGAGATTGACATTCCCGGGTTCATCGCGGCCCTGGCGGAGGAGAGATTCGAGGACGCGGTGCGTGTGTTGAAGAGCAAGAACGCGCTGCCCGCGATCTGCGGCCGCGTCTGCCCGCAGGAGACGCAATGTGAGGCCGTGTGCGTGCTGGGCCGGAAGGGGGAGCCGGTGGCGATCGGTGCACTTGAGCGCTTCGTCGCCGACTGGGAGATCGGCAACCTGCCGCTTCCCGAGCCGTGCGCCGCCGACCCCGGCGCCCCGAAGGTGGCCGTGATCGGCTCCGGTCCCGGAGGGTTGACGGCGGCCGCGGATCTGGCGCGCGATGGCTACCGCGTCACCCTCTTCGAGTCGCTGCATGCGCCCGGCGGGGTGCTGCGCTACGGCATTCCCGAGTTCCGCCTGCCTCGCGCGATCCTCGACCGGGAGGTCGAGTATGTGAGGCGGCTCGGGGTCGAGATCGAGACCAATGTGCTCGTGGGCAACACGATAACCCTTGACGAGCTGCTCAACGAAGAGGGGTATGAAGCGATCTTCGTCGCCACCGGCGCGGGTCTTCCCTACTTCCTCCATATCCCAGGGGAGAACCTGGGCGGCGTCTACTCGGCGAACGAGTTCCTCACCCGCATCAACCTGATGAAGGCCTACCGCTTCCCGGAGTACCGCACTCCCGTGCGCGTGGGCAAGAAAGCGGCGGTGATCGGGGGTGGGAACGTCGCCATGGACTCGGCGCGCAGCGCCCTCCGCCTGGGGGCCGAGGCGAGGCTCGTCTACCGGCGGACGCGGGCCGAACTGCCGGCCCGCAAAGAGGAGGTCGAGAACGCGCTGGAGGAAGGCGTGGTGCTGATGGAGCTGACCATCCCCCTGCGCATGCTGGGAGACGAGCGCGGGCACGTCACCGGGCTGCAATGCCAGCGCTCGGTGCTGGGTGAGCCCGATGAGAGCGGCCGGCGGCGGCCGGTGCCGGTCCCGAACAGCGAGTTCGTCGTGCTTGCCGATACGGTCGTGGTGGCGGTCAGCCAGGCGCCGAATCCGCTGCTGCCGCGGCGCGAGCCGCGGCTGAAGACGAACGAGTGGGGCAAGATCATCGTGAACCCCGAGACCGGCGAGACCGCGCTGCCCGGCGTCTTCGCCGGCGGAGACATCTCAAATGACGCTGGAACCGTGATCGCGGCGATGGGAGACGCCAAGCGGTCTGCGCGGGCCATCCACGCCTACCTTCAGTCCAAGCACCAGACATGATAGCGGGATGTGGCAAAGGCGGCCGGTAAGAGGACCCCGGGGCTATGGGGTCGAATCTTCAAGGGTGAATCTGCGGCTCTGCCGCGGATGACATGTCATGGGACGTCGTGTGCCCCGCGGGCGGGGTCTGAGCCCCGCCTTCGGGCGCGTCTATGGCTCGAACCAGGAGAGCGAGATGATCGAGATCAGGCTGCACGGGCGAGGAGGCCAGGGCACCGTGACCGCCGCCGAGCTGCTGGCGGTCGCGGCCTTCGACGACGGCAAAGAGGCGCAGGCCTTCCCGGCCTTTGGGGTGGAGCGCCGCGGCGCGCCGGTGATGGCCTTCTGCCGGATCAACGAGCAGCCGATCCGGATTCGCAGCCAGATCTACCAGCCCGACTACGTGGTGGTGCAGGACTCGACGCTGATGGAGAGCGTAGATGTGCTGGCCGGGCTGAAGCCGGATGGGACGGTGCTGATCAACTCTGAGCACTCGCCCGCGGAGCTGGGGCTGAACGCCTCGGCGCGCGTGGTCACCTTCCCGGCGACGCAGATCGCGCTTGAGGAACTGGGAAGGCCGATCATGAACACGGCCATCCTGGGCGCGTTCGCCGGGCTCTCCGGGGCGATCAGCTTCCCGGCGATCGAGCGCAGCATCCTCCACCGGTTCCGCGGTGAGCTCGGGGATAGGAACATCCGGGCGGCGCGGCGCGCCTACGAGACGATGAAGGAGCAGAGCAAATGAGCGTTTCTGGAACCAAGCCGCGCAGGAAGCCGCCGCTCGGCATCGTGACCCGGCCGGGCTCTTCGCTGCGCAACAAGACCGGCTCCTGGGGGATGCTCACGCCGGTCTTCGACTGCACGAAGTGTACGGGGTGCAACACCTGCGAGAGCATCTGCCCCGAGGGCTGCATCCGCCATCTCGAGAAGAAGCAGTACGAGGCCGACCTCGATTTCTGCAAGGGGTGCGGGCTGTGCGCGGCGGCCTGCCCGGCCGGCGCTATCACGATGGCCGAGCAGCGCAAGTGACGCGAGACGCCGTCTACAGCTCGCGGCGGAGCGGCAGGTTGGAAACCTGCCCCACCGCGGCGGACAGAGCTAAGGAGCAATCACCATGAGGAAGATGATCGAAGGCTCGCGCGCGGTGGCGGAGGCGGTCGGCCTCTGCCGGCCCGACGTGATCTCGGCCTATCCTATCACCCCGCAGACCCACATCGTCGAGGAGCTCTCCCAGATGGTCGCCGATGGGGACATTGACGCGGAGTACGTGCGCGTCGAGAGCGAGCACTCGGCGGCCTCGGTCTGCCTGGGTGCGGTGGCGACGGGAAGCCGCTCCTACTCGGCGACGACCTCCCAGGGCATGCTGCTGATGGTGGAGGTGCTCTACAACATCGCGGGGATGCGTCTCCCCATGGTGATCACGGGCGTCAACCGTGCGGTCTCTGCCCCCCTCAGCATCTGGAACGATCACCAGGACACATTCTCCCTACGGGACGCGGGGTGGATCCAGCTCTATGCCGAGAGCAGCCAGGAGTGCCTGGACATGCACATTCAGGCATTCAAGATCAGTGAGGACGACCGGGTGTTGCTCCCGGTCATGGTCTGCATGGACGGCTTCATCCTGACTCATACCTACGAGACTGTAGACGTTCCCACCGCGGGGGAAGTGGACGCGTTCCTGCCGCGGTACGATCCCCTGTTCCGGCTCGACCCGGCCGATCCGATCACCCTGGGCGCATATGCCGGGCCGGAGCTTTACCACGAGATCCGCTACACCATGCACCGGGATATGCTGGCCGCCGAAGAGGTCGTCAAAGAGGTGGCGCGAGACTTCAAACAAGCCTTCGGTCGCTGGTCGGGCGATGTGATCGAGGCCTACCGCTGTGAGGACGCGGACACGATCTTCATCGGGCTGGGGTCGGTCGTTGGCACGCTTAAGGACTGGGCCGACGCAGCCCGTGCTATGGGCGAGAAGGTAGGCGTGCTCAAGCTTCGCTGCTACCGGCCTTTCCCGCAGGACGAGCTGCGGGCCGCGCTGAGCGCCGCGAAGCAGGTGGTGGTGCTGGAGAAGGCGGTGAGCATGGGGGGCTACGGTATCGTCGCCGCCGAGGTGAGGGCCGCGCTCTACGGCCAGCCGCGCACACCGGCGGTGGTCTGCGCGGTGACCGGGCTGGGAGGGCGCGACGTCACCATGCCCACGCTGGATGAAATCTACCGCCGCGGCCGCGAGGGAGAGACTGACTTCTTTGCCGGGCTGCGGGCCGAGGTGTTGGAGCAGAGCTGACGCAGGGGCGCAGCAGTCGCGTCCTGTACGCAAGGAGATGCGAGATGAGTGTCGCCGAGTTCACGTACGAGATCGGGCGAGGATTCCTGCCGGGCCATCGCGCCTGCGCGGGCTGTGGCCAGGCATCTGCGGTGCGATTGGTGATGGAGGCAGCGGGGCCTCAGTGCATCGTGGCCAATGCCACCGGATGCCTCGAGGTGTTCAGCACTCCCTATCCCGAATCGGCCTGGGGCGTTCCATGGATCCACTCGCTGTTTGAGAACACGCCGGCGGTGGCGTCCGGTATCGAGACCGCGCTGCGGAAGCAGGGCCGCCTGGAGGCGACCCGGGTGATCGCGTTCGGAGGCGATGGCGCGACTGTGGACATCGGCTTCGGCGCGCTGTCGGGGATGCTCGAGCGCGGGCACGACGTGCTCTACATCTGCATGGACAACGAAGCCTATATGAACACCGGGGTGCAGCGCTCCGGCTCGACTCCCTTCGCCGCCTCCACCACCACCAGCCCGGCCGGTCGTCATTCCTTCGGGGAGGATCGCCCGAAGAAAGACCTGCCCGCGATCGTGGCCGCGCATGGCATCCCCTATGTGGCCACCTCCTCCATGTCCTACTTCGCTGACATCCGGAGAAAGGTGAAGCGGGCGCTCGATATCCGGGGCCCCAAGTACATCCAGATCCACGTGCCCTGCCCTCCCGGCTGGGGGTATGACGAGAATGCCAGTGTGGAGGTCGGCAGGCTGGCGGTGGAGTGCGGCATCTATCCGCTGGTCGAGTGGGAGAACGGCACCGTGGTGCGGGTCCGCAAGATCAAGCAGGTGCCGGTCGAAGGGTATCTGAAGCTTCAGCGCCGCTTCCGCCACCTCTTCCGGGATGAGGCGGGCCGGGCGCAGCTCCAGAGGATCCAGGAGCTGGCCGACGAGAACGTCAAGCGGTACGGCCTGACGGCCTGACGCGCTCGTCTGTACGGGTGTCTCTATCGGCGTAGCGGCCGATCGTCGGGCAGGAGCTTTGCTCCTGCCCTTCCATTTGTATGCATGCCCGGTGCGCGATCCTTCGCCTTCTGATGGTAGGACATCGGGCCGCGACCCCGAACCTCAACCTACGGCTGCGGTCCGCCGTGGCGGACTCCTCAGCCGCCGCGTCGGTAGCCGCATGCGTTCCCGGAGGCCGAGGATGAACCGGACGCTCGACATCGTCACCCTGGGCGAGGCCATGATCCGGCTGTCGCCGCCGTTCTTCCAACGCCTGGAGCAGACGCCCACGCTCGATGTCCGCGTGGGCGGCGCGGAGCTGAATGTGGCGGTGGCGGCAGCGCGCCTTGGCTTGAGGACAGGATGGCTCTCTAAGCTGCCTGACAGCCCGCTCGGCCGCATGGTCGCGAACAAGGCGCGCGAGCACGGGGTGGACGTATCGCGAGTGATCTGGACCAAGGGCGGCCGGGTGGGCCTCTACTTCGTGGAGTTCGGCACGCAGCCCCGGGCGTCATCGGTGCTCTATGACCGCGCCGGCGCGGCGGTCGCGGGCCTCAAGCCGGACGACTTCGACTGGGCCGGCATCTCCTCGGAGGCGCGGGTGTTCCACGTCTCCGGCATCACTCCCGCGCTCAGCCCGACCTGCGCAGAGGCCACCCTGGCGGCCGCGCGGGCGGCGAAGGAGGCGGGCTGCACCGTGAGTGTGGATGTCAACTACCGGGCGAAGCTCTGGTCGGAGGACGAGGCTAACCGGGTGATGACCGCGTTGATGGAGCACACGGATATCCTCATTACCACCGAGGAGGATACGAGGAAGGTCTACCGGATCGAGGCGTCTGACTACCGGGATGTCGCCCGCGAACTGCAGCGCCGGTTCTCCCTCCATGCCGTCGCGATCACGCTGCGACAGACGCCCAGCGTGCTGCGGAACGCCTGGTCGGCCTTCGCGGTGGCCGGGGACCAGCTCTACGAGGGGCCGACCTATGACGTGGAGATTGTTGACCGTCTGGGGGCGGGCGACTCGTTCACCGCGGGCTTCCTCTGGGGCTATCTTCAGAAAGACATCGCCAAGGCCGTCAGCTACGGCGTCGCCTACTCCGCGCTGAAGCATTCGGTCCCAGGGGACTTCCACTGGGGGAGTCTGGCGGAGGTGGAGGCGCTGGTCAAGGGAGGCGGCCTTCGCATCCAGCGCTGATGAGGCAGGTTGGCGAGCATGGGCCTGCCTTGACCGAAGCCGAAGGGTAGGCCCGCCCTACAGTGGGGGTGAGCTGCCGTGATCGCCTTTGGGGCCGACGTTTGCCGCGACTTCGCCCAGGCCATGACCAAGGAATGGCTTGAGACCAACGGCCTGGGCGGGTATGCGTCTGCCACGATCACGGGGGCCAATACGCGCCGCTACCACGGGCTGCTCGTCGCCGCGCTCCAGCCGCCGACTCACCGGACGGTGCTCCTATCGAAGCTGGAGGAGACCCTCGCCGTCCGCGAGGTGGAGTACGATCTCTCCTGCAATCAGTACCCCAACGTGATCCACCCGCAGGGCCACCGGCACCTGCTCGAGTTCCGTCTCGCGCCCTTCCCCACGTTCGTCTACGAAGTCGGCAATGGCATTCCGACCCGTCTCGAGAAGACCGTGGCGATGTGCCGCGGGCTGAACGCCGTGATCGTGCGCTACCGGTTGCTTTCCAGCCCGGGCACGGTGAGCCTGATCATCCGTCCCCTCGTCACCTGCCGCGACTACCACCATCTGATGTGGGAGAACCGTCAGTTCGACACCGCGGTGGAGGTTTCGGGCGCCCGCAACCTGATCACGATGCGCCCCTACCCGGCCGGCCCGACCCTCCACCTCCACTTCCCGCAGGCCTACTTCGAGCACTGGGGCGACTGGTACCGCAGCTTCGAGTACTACCAGGAGGCCGCGCGGGGCCTCGATTCCCGCGAGGACCTTTACAGCCCCGGCTTCTTCACCTGCGAGTTCGATCAGGGCGAGAGCCACTACCTGATCGCCTCCACCGACCCGCCCCAGGGGATTGAGCCGGCCTCGGCGCTGGAGGGAGAGCGAGAACGCCGCCGCAGTCTGACGGCTGGATGGCGGACGGCGCCTGAGGAGATCCGCACCCTGGTCGCAGCCGCCGATGCATTCATCGTGGACAGGAAGAGCGCCGCAGAACCGGAGGGCGCCTCGGGTCTGGTCGCCGGCTACCACTGGTTCGAGGAGTGGGGACGGGACGCGATGATCAGCCTTCCCGGCCTCACTCTGGTGACCGGGCGGCACGATGTCGCGCGGAACGTGCTGCGCGCCTACGCCAGCCAGTGCAGCCGGGGCATGATCCCGAATCGTATACCGGACATATCCGAGACGCCGGACTACAACACTGTGGATGCGACGTTGTGGATGTTCTGGGCCGCACATAAGCTCCTCGAGTACACCGGCGATCGCGCGTTCCTGGAGGCCGAGCTGCTGCCTGTGCTGCTCGACATCGTGGCCTGGCATGTCCGCGGGACGCGCTACGGCATCAAGGTGGATTCGGACGGTCTCCTGAGGGCCGGAGATGCGAGCACCCAGCTCACCTGGATGGACGCGAAGGTTGGCGACTGGGTGGTGACGCCGCGACACGGCAAGGCGGTGGAGGTCAATGCCCTCTGGCACCACGCCCTGCGTTTCCTGGAGGAACTCGGCGCGAGTCACATGGGGCCGCCGGCCGATCGCGTCGCCGAGAGCTTCCGCGCTCGCTTCTGGAACGAAGAGGCGGGCTATCTCAACGATGTGGTGGACGGCTCGACCCCGGAGGACAGGTCGCTGCGCCCGAACCAGGTGCTCGCGATGAGCCTCCCCTACCCCATGCTTCCGGTGCACCAGGCGCGGCGAGCGATGCAGGCGGTCCAGGCAGACCTCCTCACTCCCTATGGCCTCCGCACGCTCTCTCCCCATGATCCCCGCTACCGTGGCGAATGCACCGGCGATCAGGTGGCGCGGGACGCCGCCTACCACCAGGGAACGGTGTGGCCCTGGCTACTCGGCCCGTTCATCACCGCGCATCTCGCGGTGAGTGATGACAAGGAGGCGGCGCGACAAGATGCCCGGAGCTGGCTGGAACCGCTCCGGGGCCATCTCCGCGAGGCCGGGCTGGGCCACATCTCGGAGATCTTCGACGGTGACCCCCCTCACCGGCCTCGCGGCTGCATCGCCCAGGCCTGGAGCGCGGCCGAGATCCTGCGCGCGGAGATCGAGCATCTGTCATGAGGTGAACCAGGTGGAGGTCATTGCCATCTCAACCCGATCCCGGATGGAGTGCGTTGACATCACCCGCCAGGTGCAAGACGCGGTGGCCAGGTCAGGAATGAGCCGCGGGGCGGTCGTAGTGTGCAGCAGCCATACGACGGCCGGAATCACGGTCAACGAGAACGCGGACCCGGATGTGGTGAGCGACCTGCTGGGCGCCCTGACTCGGCTGGCGCCTGCTGATGGCGCTTATGACCATGGCGAGGGCAATGCGGATGCCCATGTGAAGACGACGCTGGTGGGTCTGTCGGCCACGTTGCCGGTGGAGGAGGGCCGCCTGGTGCTGGGTACGTGGCAGGGGATCTACTTCTGTGAGTTCGACGGTCCGCGGCGCCGCCGGGTTACGGTCCAGTTCCTGCCGGGGCTGTGATCTCTCCCGGAGACGCCGGAGGCGCGGGACAGGGCGACCTGGAGGCTGAGGTCGCCCTGTTCGCAGCGCCGAGTGGCATCCGATCGCTGCCGTCTGTCTCTGCCTTGTGGTAGCTCCTCCGGAGCTGCCCCTGACACCGGTCCCCTGCCGCCCCTGGTCCGCGGCGCGTCCGGGACCGACCCCTGCAACAGACCGAGTTGGCGGATGCTCCCGGCGCTCCCCCTTACCCCCGGCTCCTGGACTGGGGCGTGGCTCTGATCTCAGGCGGACGGAGGGCCGAGCCCGGCGGGATGGCCCGGCCCCTGATCCGCCCGCTTCTGGCCTTCCGGGACTGCCGCATCACCGGCCCTCGCGGCGGGGTCCCGCCGCGAGGGCCTCACGACCGCTGCCCGCTCTCGTGACTCTAGCTATGTCCATTGCAGGAACACGGGCTGTGACTGTGGCTGCTTGTGGAACAAAGGCGGGAGGCGAAGCTGGCAGGATCGTGCCTGGTGTTGCCTTTCGACCACTCAGCGGCGCTGTCGCGGCGCCTGACATGACAAGGGGCCACCTCGACCGTGCACTCGAGGTGGCCCCTTGGCCCAACCAGCACCCTTGCGAAAGCATCCGAGGATGCAAGGCTATGCTACAGAAGGGTCAGGGTACAGTCAAGAGCTGTTCGGGGCGGGTTGTGCAGCTTATCCGACACTTGTGGCCTCTGCGCCCAGCTCACAGGGGACATGCGGCGGGGGCAAGGGCCCCAGGAACTGGGGGCCTGCCCAGGCAGTCTACAGATTCTCTTGCATTACGGTGACAACACCGCGGCGGCTGCGCAGCAACGCCGCAGCCGTGCGTAATGCAAGAGAATGCCCTGTAGAAGCGTCACGCTGTGCGCTGAGGAGTTTCCTGCATTATAGCTGGTATCACGATAGTGCAGGAAGCTCCATAGCTCTCATGCGCAGCGGGAGTACCCACAGGCGCGGCAGACCACACACCCCTCCGATAGCTCCAACATAGCGCCGCACTCAGGACACTCGGGGTTGTACCCCGTGCTCGCCACGTTGCTCTCCGCCAGCATCTGGGGATTCCCCGCCAGGGGCGCGTGGCGCGCACTATGGCCGTTGCCCGAGAGGTATCGGTCAATCGCCTTCCCGATGGCGTCGGCGCAGGAGAGCGTGACCGCCCCCCGATCCCAGGATGGCATGGGGCAGCGAATGCCCTTGAGCTGTTCGACGATCGAGTCCGGGTTCACCCCAGACCGGAGGGCGAGCGAGATCATCCTGCTGGTCGCCTCGGACTGGGAGGCCGTGCACCCGCCGGACTTGCCGATGGTGGTGAAGACCTCACACAGGCCCTCCTCGTCTTCGTTGATCGTGATGTAGAGGTTGCCGCAGCCGGTCGTGAGCTTCTCGGTGCTTCCCCGCGTCAAGACGGGACGGGGCCGCGGCAGGATGGAAGCGGCCTTCATCACGACCGCCGCCGCTTCAGTCTTCGCGGGGGTCCGGGTGCCGGTGGTCAACACTTGGGACTCGCGCGATCCATCCCGATATACCGTCACACCCTTGCACCCCAGCTCGTGGGCCAGCAGGTAAACGCGGCGGATATCCTCCTGGGTGGCCTGGTTGCGGAAGTTGACTGTCTTGGAGACCGCGTTGTCGGTGTGCCTCTGGAACTCGGCCTGCATGCGGATGTGCGACTCGGGTGAGATGTCATAGGCGGTGACGAAGATACGTCTGATGTCCTCGGGCACTCCCTCGATGTCGGCCAGGGACTTCTGCTCGCTGATCTCCCTTATCAGCTCGGTGGAGTAGAAGCCGCGCTCCCGGGCGATGCGCTCGAACAGCGGATGCACTTCGATCAGCTCCTGTCCGTCCAGGATGCGGCGAGTGAAGACGACCGCGAACAGCGGCTCGATGCCTGACGAGCAACCGGCGATGATGGAGAGAGTGCCGGTGGGCGCGATGGTCGTGATCGTCGCGTTGCGGAGCCGAGGCCCGGTCTTCGCGAACCGGCTCCGTTCGAAGTTGGGGAAGACGCCGCGCTCTCGCGCGACCTCCTCCGAGGCCTGCCAACCGCGCTCCTCGATGAACCGCATCAGCCGCCCGCCGAGCTCGAGCGCGGCCTCAGAGCTGTAGGGAATGCCCAGCTGGATCAGCAGATCCGCGAAACCCATGACGCCGAGCCCGATCTTGCGGTTGCCCCTCGCCCGCTCCGCGATGACGGGCAGCGGGTAACGGTTGACATCTATCACGTTGTCGAGGAACCGAACTCCCAGCCTCACCATCTGCCCCAGCCGGTCCCAATCCACCTCCGGCCGTGGGCCCGGCGTAACGAAACGCGCGAGGTTGACGGAGCCAAGGTTGCAGGCCTCGTAGGGCAGCAGCGGCTGCTCACCACAGGGATTCGTGGACTCGATCGCGCCTAGCTCGGGAGTCGGGTTGGCGGCGTTGATGCGGTCCAGGAAGACCACGCCTGGCTCGCCGGTCGCCCACGCGCTCTCCACGATCAGGTCGAACACCTCGCGGGCGGCCAGTCTGCGCACTACCTTCCTGGTGCGCGGGTTGATCAGGTCGTAATCGGCCCCGGCCGGCACTGCCTGCATGAACTCCTCGGTGAGGCCGACCGAGATGTTGAAGTTGGTGAGGACGGAGGTGTCGCGCTTGGCGGTGATGAACTCGATGATGTCCGGGTGGTCGGCGCGCAGGATCGCCATGTTGGCTCCCCGGCGAGTCCCGCCCTGTTTCACCGCCTCGGTGGCGGCGTTGAAGACCTTCATGAACGAGACGGGACCGGAGGCAATGCCGCCGGTCTTCTGCACGATGTCGCCCTTCGGCCGCAGGCGGGAGAAAGAGAAACCCGTGCCGCCCCCGGACTGGTGGATGAGTGCGGTGCTCTTGATGGCGTCGAAGATAGATTCCATTGAGTCTTCGACCGGCAGCACAAAGCACGCCGACAGCTGTTGGAGCTCGCGCCCGGCGTTCATCAGAGTGGGCGAGTTGGGGAGGAACTCGAAGGTGGCCATGGCCCGGTAGAAGCCCCGCGCCTCCGCCTCCACGTCCGCGGTTGGGTCGTAGCGCCGGCTGGCCGAGGCCACGTCGTGGGCCACGCGCCAGAAGATCTCCCAGGGCTCCTCTGCCGGATTCCCGTCTTCGTCCTTGCGGAGGTAGCGCTTCCGCAGGACTGTGAGAGAGTTCTCCAGGAGTTCCGGCAGAGGCAGGTCGGGAGGCAGGCTGGACATGGATCGCAGGCTCCTATGGGCGATGACTGCTGCTGGTCTCGTGCATCACAGGCTATCCGACTCCGGCGCGCTCGTGACCGGGGCGGGAGCGGGGGACTTCCGTGCCAGAGTCTCGACCTCCTTCAGGAACGAGTCGGCATCGCGGAACTCCTTGTAGACCGAGGCAAAGCGGACATAGGCCACCTCATCAATGGCCCGCAGCTTCTCCATCACGAGCGCGCCCAGCTCGCTGCTCGAGATCTCGTCGGTCAGCTCGTCTCTGATCTGCCGCTCGATCTCGTCCGCCACTTGCTCGATGAGGTCTCGGGCGACCGGCCGCTTCTCACAGGCCTTGGTGATCCCCGCGATCACCTTCGCGCGATCGAACGGCTCGCGCCGGCCGTCCTTCTTAACCACGAACACCCGCACTTCTCCGGCCCGCTCGTAGGTGGTGAAGCGGCGCCCGCACTGCGGGCATTCCCGGCGTCGCCGCACCGCGACGCCGTCGTCGCTGGTGCGCGAGTCCACCACGCGGCTGTCCTCAAACTGGCAGAAGGGGCACTTCATCGTCGGCCTATCCCACTACATGGGGTATCGTGATAGACCTATACCACACTATATATAGTGTGTCAAACGCGACGAGCGCGGCATGGCACTATGGTAGCACACGGACGTTTGAGTGTCAACAGAGGAGTCTCGGCGGCGGACGCCCCCATGGCCGGTGGTCGGGCCCGCCCCGGGGCCTCAGGCCACGACCTGACCGGAGAAGCCCCAGAGATGGGCCCGGGTGAGCCTCACCTGGGTAAGCGAGCCGGTGAGGTCGCGATCGCCAGGGAACACGACCTGCTTGTTCCTGCGGGTGCGCCCGCAGAGGAGGCCGTCTCCCTTCTCTGCCCGTCCCTCCACCAGGACCTGGGCCAGGTTCCCCACCTCCCGCGAGTTCCTCTCGCAGGTGATCCGGTTCTGAAGCTCGATTACTCCTTGCAGCCTGGCCAGCGCGGTCTTCCGCGGCACCTGGTCGAGCATCTGCGTGGCTGCGGTCCCGGGCCGGGGCGAATACGCGAAGGTGAAGGCAGCGTCGAACTCGATGCGCTCGTACAGCTTCAGGCTCTTCTCGCAATCCTCCTCGGTCTCGCCGGGGAAGCCCACCATGATGTCGGTTGTGATAGAGATTCCCGGAATGGCAGCGCGAAGCTGGTCCACGACGGCGCGGTACTGGTCGGTTGTGTAGCCGCGGTTCATCTCCTGGAGCAGCCTATCCGTCCCCGCCTGAATCGGCAAGTGGATGTGCTCGCAGGCCGCACCCAGGTCACGCATAGCTTCGATCAGCCCCGGGGTCACGTCCCGCGGGTGGGAAGTGAGGAAGCGAAGGCGCCACAGTCCTTCGACCCGAGCGACGAAGGTGAGCAGTGCTTCGAAGCCCGGCCTCGCCGGCAGGTCGCGGCCCCAGGCCAGCACGTTCTGACCCAGGAGTGTCACCTCCCGCGTGCCAGCGCGCACCAGGGCCTCCACCTCTCGCACCACCTCCTCTTGCGGCCGACTTGCCTCTGCCCCACGCACGTAAGGCACAATGCAGTAGCTGCAGAAGTTGGTGCAGCCGAGGATGATCGGCACGAAGGCCCGGAGCGGAGCACGTTCTCGCTCCATCCCCGGCCCGCAGCGCGGGGCAGCGGGGTCGTCGTGCAGGTCGGTGATGACGATGCCCTTCTCGCCGGACCGCGAGCGATCCACCGCCTCAACGATGTGGTGGAAGCACCGCGTGCCCAGCACGGCATCCACGTGGGGGGCGCGCTTCAGCAGCTTCCTCCCCGCGCCCTGGGCCATGCACCCGGTGACCACGATGGTCGCGGCCGGCCTGCGCTGCTTGTGCCTACGCAGCTCGCCGAGCAAGCTGTAGACTTTCTGCTCCGGCTTCTCCCTCACCGCACAGGTGTTGATCACTACCAGGTCGGCGTTCTCGACCGAGGTGACGGGACACCAGCCGGCCTGGTCCAGCAGCCCGGCCATGAGCTGTGAGTCGGCCTCGTTCATCTGGCATCCGAAGGTGATGAGGTGGTAGGCCATGCTGGGCGCGAGCGCGGGGTGGACGGCAGTCGCCGGCTGCGTCGGTGGGTTCATTTCTGCGTCGGCTCTCCCAGGCGGAACAGGCGCGCGAGTTGCCCCACCAGCTTGCCGTCAGCGTTCAGCACATTCACCCGTAGCTCATGCTCCCTCTTGGGGTCCAGGCCCGTGAGGTCAAGCGGAACCACGCCAGGCAGCTCGCCGAGGGCCGTGACCAGGTTCTGGTCAATGCGGACCCGCAGGGCCCAACCCTCGGGAAGGGGACGGTTAGCGCTGACCTGCACCTCGATGTGCTCCTCCCACCGCTGGGGAAGTCGCAGCGAAAACCGGATCCCCTCGGCGAGAAACGCGAGCACGGGGGGCGCTCTGTGTCCGCCGCGCCAGTCCAGGCCCCGAGGCGGCAGGAGGGGCGCGCGGCTGTCGGCCTCGGGGTCGAGGTAGACTGCCAGCACGTTCGTCAGCGGGCGCCCGGCCGATCGTATCATGCTCCCCCGGCAGTACATGGCGACAGAGGACCCGCCATCGAGGTTGATGGCGTAGGCCGCCCCCAGGTTGCGCATCGCCCTGGCGAGCGCAGCTAGCGAGCTGCCGCGGACGGTTGCCACAAGGAGCAGATGGTTGCCCCGCGTGACGCCGACGGCGGCGCGGGGAGCTGCGCGGGCGAAGACGTGGGGATCGCCAAACCCCTCTCCCCCGGGCAGCGGCTTGGCGAACCCGTCCCAGACCAGCAACGGGCCCCCGGCGAGGGCGGCCCGGTACTCGGACCAGTCCACGCGCCGACTCTTGGGCAGCCGCACCACGTCCACTCCTCGCTTGCCGAAGGCGATCGCGGTGCCCATGCCGCCGAAGTAGGCCACCCTCCCGTTCACAACGATGTCACCGACCGGGAGGAGGGTACGCTTGCTGAAGAAGGTACCGTTGACCGCGGCGGCCGGCTGTAGACGCTGGATGAAATGGGGGAATGGCTCGCAGCGGCCCACCCCGCCCGCCGCCATCGCCGGCGAGACCCTGACGCGGGGGGCATTCAGGTCAACGTCAATGACGTGGAGGAGAACGCCCGCGGCTTCGCACCGCGTGTACTTGAGTGGGTCAGCCGAGGCCGACGCGCGGATTCCGGCCGCGAGGAGAGCGGCCGCCGCCCACGCGCCTGCGCGCCGGCTAACGGCTAGTCCAGGATGTCCTCGCGATGCCAGCCAAATGCTTGGGAGAAACAACTATCAGCGATCCTTGCAGAAGCGACTGTCTCCCCCTTCTGAGTGCACCAGACCTGGTCCGGCCTCAGCCGCTGCCCGGGTGGCGGGAAAACTGCCGCGTGAGCGCAGGCCGAGCAGATCGCAGCACCATCGGCCGGCCTTGCCTTCGGCTCTCCGCGCAGCTCTCCATCACACTGGTAGCAATAATCGCGCCTGCTGGAGTTCTCGGCCCCACAGTGGGGGCACTTCATCATCTGCATACCACCACACCTCCCTGCAGCAAAGCACTCCTCGTGTCGTTGCGAACCAACGCCCGGAATGCCGCCCTGCTTACCAGATGGGGCAGTAATGCTTGCGCTCCCTGCGCGATAGGATCAAGGTGAGTTCGCGGCTACACCCTCCAGCACTCGCTGCACGAGCGTCACCAGTTGGTCAACTGAGAAAGGCTTGGTCAGATACGAACTCGCGCCCGACCGCCAACCGTGGGCGACGTCACGGTCCGAGGATCGGGCCGTGAGCATGATGACGGGTATGTCCTGCGTCTCCTTGGATTCCTGGAGCACCTGAAGGGTCTGGAACCCGTCCATCACCGGCATCATGACGTCGAGGATCACTAGGTTGGGCCGGTCCTCGTGGACGGAGAGCAGGCACTCCGCGCCGTTGGCCGCGGCCTTCACCTCCATCCCCAGCCCCTCCAGCGCGGTCCTGATCAGTTGCACTGTTGGCGGGTGGTCGTCAACGACCAACACTTTGTGCGCCATCGATCTCCCCTTGCCCGCCGGCGATCCTCGCTCGCCCCTGGCGAGGTCTCGCACGACCGCTTCCCATAGCTCAGCCGATGGCCCCCACACCGGGCCTCGTTCCCCGTTACCGATCCCGAGGCGGATTATACCACAGGGATCGGACCTCTGCCAGATGCGCTTCCGGGCCTGACAGGCAGGCTGTGCCGTTTGCTGCACGCATCGCACCCCGCGCGAGCAGCAGAACTCCCAGCGACTCCTATGGTATAGAGCCACCAGGGGAGACCCACCTCACCATAGGAGGATGCCGACATGCGTGTCTCCGGGCTGATGGCTGCTCTTCTCATGCTGGCCGGCCTCGCGGCGGCAGGCGCCTGCTCCGCTCAGCAGGCTGTGCCACTGGTGTTCAAGTTCGCTGCCGGGGATGTCCTGCGATACGAGGTCACGCTCTCCGGAGGCGGCAGCATGAGTGCGACGGGCGCGAGCTTTACACCAGTGTCACTGCAAGGGAGCGTGTTGGTCTCGCAGCGCGTCGTGAACGTGCTGGCCGACGGGAGCGCCCAGCTCGAGACCCTCATCACCGGGTGCGATCTCGCCCTGAACTTCGACCGTGAGAGTGCACGGTTCTCTTACAGCGACGGGAAGTTACGGTGGTACGCCAATGGCAAGGAATCGTCGCCTCCGGCAGGTGACCTGAGCAAAGTGCCGCTGCTGGGGACGCCAGTGACCTGTACGGTGGGTCCGGACGGGTCGCTGCGCGAGGTGATGCTGCCGGCATCGCAGCTGCTGGGAGAGGTGACGAAGTCGCTACCTGGGCTTGATCCCACCCACATGCAGGTTACGGGACAGCCGATCCTCCCCTCCGGGCCGGTGAGGGTGGGTGAGACCTGGCGCCAGGCGATACGAGTGGCTCCGCTCGGGCCCGGCTTCCCGCTGTCCGTAACCGTCTCACGGACCCTCGAATCGTTTGATGACAGAGGCGGAATCGGGCTGGCCAAGATCACCGGGTTCACCGACGCGCGCTTGGTGGGCGCGGCCCGACCCGAGTTCTCGCAACAGGGCCTGAACATCGCCATCTCCGACATCAGAGAGACGATCACGTCAACGGAGTTCTTCAATGCGACGGCTGGTCGGCTGATACGCGGGGACTACGATCTGACGCTCTCGACGCGTATCTCGGTCGACGCGAAGGGGCAGCACACGGAGGGCGGCCTGGACGCCCGGCTGCGCATGGGCGTCCAGGCGCGCTGAGGCGAGGGCGCGCCGCGCCAACCGTCCCCGGGACCAGAGGGCGTTTGGGGAGGACGGCGCGCGAAGAAGGAATCGGCCTGAGCGCGTCGCAGAAGTATCCCTTCAGAACGGGAAGGGAGGCTGAGGATGAAGGTATCGCAGGTTGCGGCGCAGCTGTACACGGTTCGAGACCATCTGAAGACGAAGGACGACTTCGCGGCATCGCTCAAGAAGATCAGGAAGATTGGCTACCAGGCGGTGGAGTTGGCCGGGCTGGGGCCCCTCAGCGAAGCCGAGCTGGCGATGATGCTGGCGGGCGAGGGCCTCACCTGCTGTGCTGCTCACGAGAACGGCGCCGAGATCATCGCGAACCCCGGCGCAGTGGTGGAGCGGATGAAGAAGCTCGGCAGCCGGTACGCGTCCTATCCGCATCCATCAGGGGTGAAGCTCGACACGCTTGCGGGCGTTCGGTCCCTGGCCGCCGGCCTCAACGCGGCCGGCAAGGTGATGCAGGAAGCGGGCATCGTCCTCACCTATCACAACCACAGCATCGAGTTCCGCCGGGTCGAGGGGCGGCTGATCCTCGACGTGATCTATGGCGAGACCGACCCGCGCTATCTGCAGGCGGAGATTGATACCTACTGGGTGCAGCATGGCGGTGGAGACCCGGAGGACTGGTGCCGGCTGCTCAAGAACCGGCTGCCCCTCCTCCATCTCAAGGACTATGCGATGACGCCGGAGAGCAGGCCGACTTTCGCCGAGATTGGCTCGGGAAACCTGAACTGGAAGCCGATCGTGGCGGCGGCTGAGGCGTCGGGGTGCAAGTGGTACATCGTCGAGCAGGACACCTGTCCGGGCGATCCGTTCGATTCCCTGAAGATGAGCTTCGAGTATATCGCCGGCAATCTGTGCGCGTGAGCTGCTCGTCGGCTCAGGCGATCACTGCGGGGGAGTCCGTCAGCCGACGGATTCCCCCTTCGCTTTGGCAGTAGTGGGGCAGGAGCAAGCTCCTGCCGAACGGGGTAAGACCCGACTTCCAGCGGCCTTGCTCTCTAGAGGTCCTCGGGTGCGATGCGACCCAGCTCGGCGTAGACCAGGTCCCGGTAGGCCACCGGGCCCATCGGGTTCTGCGCCGCCGCCCGCTCGGCCGCCTTGCGGTAGGCCCTGAGCGCGGCGAGGGTCGCCTCGTAGGGCTGCTCCGGGCTGGCGCCGACGAAGCAGCCGATCAGCGAGGCGGCCACACACCCACTCCCGACGAATGTCTTCATGCGCGGCGAGCCGCCGCCCACCCATTCGGCCCCGACCCCCTGCACCACCAGATCGCGCTCGCCGGTAACGGCCACCACACCGCCGGTAGAGGCCGAGAGTGCGTGCGCGGGCCGGACGATCTCAGCCACCTCCCCGCTCTCCACTCCGCGCACCTCGGCCTGCTCTCCGGCCAGGGTCGCGATCTCGCCCGCATTGCCCTTCAAGACCGCGATTCTTAGCTCAACAAGCAGCCGGTGCGCGGTCTCGGTCCGATGCCGGGTAGCGCCGGCCCCCACCGGGTCGAGCACGATCGGGATGCGCCGCTCGTTCGCCCGCCGGCCCGCCAGGAGCATGGCCTCGATCTGCTCGTCGTGGAGAGTGCCGATGTTGAGCACCAGGGCTTGCGCCAGCCCCACCATTTCCTCGACTTCCTTGGGGCTGTTGGCCATGATGGGCAGCCCGCCGACGAAGAGCGTGGCATTGGCGCAGTCGCTCACCGTCACCACATTGGTGATGTGATGCACCAGCGGCCTCGCCGCCCGCACTCGCTGCAAGAAAGCGCCCGATGTGCCCATGTTGCCCTGACCCTATCCTCTGCGGCCCGGTTCCCCGCCCTGCCGCGCTCGGACGATCTCCAGCACTCTCTCCACCACCTGCTCGATCGTCAGCCCGCCGGTGTCCACGTTGACCGCGTCCGGGGCCGGGCGGAGCGGTGAGTCCGCGCGGGTCGAGTCACGTTGATCGCGACCAGTGATCTCGGCGAGGACGGCCTCGAAGCTCGCGGTGTGCCGCCTCGCCTGCAGTTCGAGGAGACGCCGGCGGGCGCGCTCCTCGGCCGGAGCGGTGAGGAAGATCTTCACTTCCGCGTCCGGCAGCACCACGGTCTGAATGTCACGGCCCTCCATCACCACTCCGCCGGCCTGCGCCATCTCCTGCTGGAGCGCGACCATGCGCCGGCGCACCCCGGGTATCTCCGAGAGCTGGGAAGCCAGCTCTCCTATCTCCTGCGTGCGGATCTCGTCGGTGACATCGTGGTCGTCCACGAGCACGCGGTTGGCGCCCTCGGGTTGGGGCTCCAGCCTGATCCGAAGCCCTCCCAGCAGTCCGAGGACGCGCTCCGTCTCCGCCGGCCGGATGCCCTGCCTGCGTGCCGCCCAGGCCAGGGCGCGGTACATGGCCCCACTGTCAATGTAGCTGAAGCCCAGCCGGCCCGCGACCAGGCGAGCGATGGTGCTCTTCCCGGCCCCCACGGGACCGTCAATGGCGATGCAGGGCCGCCGCGGGCTCACTTCCGATAGACCTCCTTGGGATCGAACAGCGGCTCGCCGACCGTTTCCCATCGCTCGCCCTCCAGCTTGCGATGGAAGCAGGAGCGATGGCCCGTGTGGCAGGCCGCGTCCCCGATCTGCTCGATCTTCATCACCAGGGCGTCGCTGTCGCAGTCCAGCCAGATCTCCTTCACCTCCTGGTATCGTCCCGAGGTCTCGCCCTTCGCCATCACGCGCCCGTGCGACCGGCGGAAGACGTGCACCCGCCCGGTGTCGAGAGTACGCTGAAGCGCCTCCCGGTTCATATGGGCGAGGGTAAGCACCTCGCCGCTCTCGTGATCCTGGAAGATGATGGAGATCAGGCCCTGTTCATCCCATTTCAGCGTGTCCAGATCCACGGCAGGTCTCCTCAGTTCACCGTCACCATGATGCCGACTCTGGTGAAGAAGCCGACGATGATCCACAGCACCCCGCCCATGATGTCGCCCATGATCATGCCCATGAACAGAGGGCGGAATCGCACGTAGCCGCGCAGCCCAGTATAGCGGATCGTGAGCAGCTTGAACAACCAGCCCAGGAAGAGGGAGAACCAGAGGTTGAGGCTGGCCCAGGAGGTGGCCATCACGAAGCCCAGGGGGTGGACCGGCCACCAGACGAAGTTCAGCCTCAGCCAGGAGAGGAGCGCGACCATCGCCGCGCCCAGCACCATCGAGAAGTACTGCACGCCGGTGAGGTGCTCGGGGTTCTGGAGGCGCCCGCCCAGGCCCTCGAAGAAGCGGCGGGGGTGGTACATGATCTCGTTCACGTTGCCGGCCTGCAGGGCGCCTGGCTTGTAGAAAGTGAGGAGAAATGCAGGCGTGGCCACCAGCACCACGACGATCAGGGCCGTGCCGATCAGCGGGGTGAGCTTCCTGGTGGAGACGCCGGACTGCTCGGCCATGCGGAAGCCGTTCAGCACATAGGGCATCAGGAACTCGCGCAGGTCGAAAGTCAGGGAGCAGTCCACGAAGGTGAGGACGGTGAGGTTGCCCGGGCCGAGCGCGTTGGTGCCGCCGAACATCAGGAGGTAGTCGGTGGGCGCGAAGCTGAGGTGGATCATCAACATGCCGGCTTCGGCGATGATCCGGGTCAGCACCAGGCAGATGGCGACGAAAGAAATGAGGAACGGGATGGCGAACGCGGCCGTCATGCCCGCCGCCACCAGCCACCAGAAGGCGACGACCAGGCTCACCAGCAGTCCCCAGGCGGCGAACCGGTAGCTGAGGGGCTCGGCCCGATCGTCCACGTCGGGCGCACGCGTGAACGCCTTCCGAAAGGCATCGGCAAGCGTGCCGCGCAGCAGCCAGAGCAGCACCGCGGCCAGCGCCAGCAGGCCGCCCATCTGCTCTCGCTGGCCGATATCGCTGATCACCCCGCCCCAGGCGCTGCTTCCCTCGTACCCCAACGCCGAGAGCACAACGGCCTGCACCTTAATGTAGATGACCGAGAGCCAGAAGCCGGCGGCGACTTCGAGTGAGAGGAGATAGCCGAACCCGATGGCCGAGAAGAAGAGGGCCACGTAGACCGGGACTACTGCATCCCACGGCCGGTCCGTAATGTAGTTGTTCAGATCGAAGAACGTCGGGATGGCCGGGATGTTGGGGAAGTGCTTATTCAGGCCGTTGATGATGTGCACGAGGAAGACCGCCCCGGCGCCGATCCATACCAGCCGGTTGCCGAAGAATCCGGTGGAGAGGCCGCGCTCATCCGGCCGCACCACCTCGAAGGGGAACTGCACGAGGGGGAAGGTCAAGCGCTCCCGGTCGGCCCACTGCTTGCGCACCAGCGCGGCGAGCGAGATCATCATCAGCCAGATGGCGGCGACGAAGATGGCCCAATGGGAAAGCGTGTAGAGCCAGTGCCCCCAGGGGACGGAGGAGCCCTCGGGCAGCCCCTCCCAGAACCAGTTCGCCGCTTCCTTGTCGTTCACCGCAAGCCACGGCGGAATGCGATCGTAGAACAGCTTCTCCCACTGATTGCCTGCGTTCGCGAAGTAGTAGGGTGTGGTCATCACCGGCACCAGGTAGCGAAGCAGCCCCGAGGAGGGGATGCCGGAGGTGACCATGATGAGGATGTAGATGACGGCCAGCTCGCGGGCGTGCAGGAGGGCGCGCCCGCGCAGGCGGTGGGCGATCAGGTTCAGGAGGGAGAGCAGGAGCAGCACCGCCACCGCGCCGACGGGGAAGTGCGTGCCGGCGATGTAGGTGTTGCCTACGACGTAGTCATTGTACGGGGTGAGGACGGCCAGGCCGGCGGCCAGGCAGAGGCCGATGGTCACGCTCCGCCAGGTGATGCCCCTCTCGCCCTTAGCCATAGTCCGGCCCCAGATCCGGGTCCCTTCTCATTACAGATTCTCTTGCATTACGGCGACAGCACCGCGGCGGCTGCGCAGTCCGCCTCGGCGGACAGCCGTGTGTAATGCAAGAGAATCTCCTGTAGAAGCGTCACGCTCTCCGCTGAGGAGTTTCCTGCATCATGGCTCACATTACCATAATGCAGGAAACTCCATAGGTGCACGAGCAGTGCTGCGGCTGTTTCTTCTGCCACCACCGGCGGCGGACCTTTGCGGCGGGGGTGGAGGCGAGAGGGGGCAGGAGACGCGGTCGCGACCTACGAACTGCGCGAGCGCAGACGGGCGCTGATCTGTTCGGCAGGAGCTTGCTCCTGCCCTCCGAACTCGCTACTGCCCCGCTGGCCCGTTCGGCTTGTGCTGGCCGCGCAGCGCCCCCAAAACCCGCGTGGCCTCCGCGTAGTCCGTGTTGCCAGCGGCTTGCCTTTCAACATACTCCAGCCGCTCAACCCCTCTTTGTCCGTCGCCCAGCTGAAGATACGCCACGCCCGAATACAGGTAAGGGGTGAGCCAAGTGGGTGCGGAGCGAATCTCGCCCTCGCAGACTTCCACAAGCCGCTTCCAGTCATGTGCCTCATACAGGGAGTGCATCTTCTGGAAGGCAGGAAACCTGCCCGGTTTCAGCCTGGTCTTGCCTGGACTCACTTCGCGCCAGTAGCCGTTGAAGTCATAGGTTATCACCGGCGCGTTTGGGTTCACCGGCGGATTGACAGTCACTGGACCACGCGCGATCACGTTTGGGCTGTTCACCGCGCGGCTGCTGTTCTGGATGACCGTAGCGCCCGAACCGATGAGCGGGAGTTGCCCCGCGACCGCTGGCCGCGCGACCCCATCCCTGACCGGGGTCCCGTGCCGTCCCTCGAGGTATCCCGCCACCACAAACAGGCAACCCAGGGACAACGAAAGTACGACAGAGAGCATAGCGTGTGGCCGCCTAGTGCGGATGGCAGGCGTGAAAACGAAACCCATGGTGGCGAGAACCCAACTCGCCGCCAGGAGAATCCAACCCGGCGTCACCTTCCCGTCCCCCAAAGCACGAACACCAGGAACAAAGCACGTAACGGCCGCCCCCACGAAGAGGACGAACAGAACGAAGTCTCCCGCCTCCACCTTGCGGCGCCGAGCGTCCCCTGCCATACCACCACCTTACGGTGGGCCAAGCTCACTTCCTTCTCCTCGAAGGCGAACCAGGACACGCCGCGACTGCGGGCTGCCTTGACAAGAGCAGAGACGTGCTGCTGACGGTTGAAGGGGGGAGACTCATAGGGTATAGCCTGCCGAAGCATGCACGGCAGGACCGCCCAGGGTAGGCCTGGAGAGTCCGGCGGGGCAGGAGGCCAGCCCCCTTCGGCTTCGCTCAGGACAGGCCTACCCTGCGAACTGCCGCGCGTCGCCTCAGACGGCACTGACGATCGGCCGTACCGGCACGCCGCGCCCCGCGAGGTAGTCCTTGATCTCGGCGATGGCGTGGGTGGAGAAGTGGGCGACGCTGGCGATGAGGGCGGCTTCGGCGCGGCCGGCGGTGAGGGCCTGGTAGAGGTGCTCCGGCTCGCCCGCCCCGCCGGAGGCGACAACCGGAATGCGAACGGCGTCGGCGATGGTGCGGCAAAGCTCGATGTCGTAGCCCTGCATGGTGCCGTCTGCATCCATGCTGTTCAGCACGATCTCGCCCGCGCCCAGGCTCTCTCCCTTCACCGCCCACTCCAGCGCGTCCACCCCGGTCGGGACCCGGCCGCCGTTGACGTAGCACTCCCAACGCGGCTGCCCCGGGGACGCGCCTGCCACGCGCTTCACATCCAGGGCCAGCACCACACACTGCGCTCCAAAGCGCTCGGCGGCCTCGGTGATCAGCTCCGGCCGCTTGAGCGCGCCGCTGTTCACGCTCACCTTGTCCGCGCCAGTCCTGAGCACGGCGCGGAAATCGTCCACGGTGCGGATTCCGCCGCCCACCGTATACGGGATGAAGACCTGCTCGGCGGTGCGAGCGGCGACATCGAGCACGAACTCCCGCCCTTCATGGGAAGCCGTGATGTCGTAGAAGACCAGCTCATCCACGCCCTCTTCGTTGTACCGGCGCGCCAGCTCCACCGGATCGCCCGCGTCGCGGTGGTCGAAGAACTTGTAGCCCTTCACCACCCGGCCGCGGTCAACGTCCAGACAGCAGATGATCCGCTTGGCTAACATGCCGCCTCCAGCGCCTCCTTCAGGCTCAGCCGTCCGGTGTAGAGCGCGGTGCCGATGATCGCTCCCGCCGCGCCGGCCTCCTTGACTGCCCGAATGTCGGCGGCGCTGCTGATGCCGCCGGAGGCGATGATCGAAGCGCGGCTGGCCTTCACCAGCTCGCGCAGCGCGGACGTGTTCGGGCCCGCCAGCATCCCGTCCTGCCCGATGTCGGTGAACACGATCCAGCGGATGCCCAGCCCTGCCATCTCGCGGGCGAGGTCAACCGCCTTCACCTCGCTCATCTCCAGCCAGCCGCGCACGGCCACCCGGCCGTCGCGGGCGTCAATGCCGGCCGCCAGCGCCTCGCCCAGCGCATCGGCCATGCGCCGCGCCGACGCCCGCTCGAGCGCGGCCGTGCCGATGATCACCCGCTGGACGCCAGCCGCCAGGGCCTGACGCGCGGTCTCCTCGCTGCGAATCCCGCCGCCGAGCTGAATCGGCACTTCCACTGCCCGCGCGATATTCGCCACTACTGCCAGATTCCGCGGCTGGCCCTCTCGCGCGCCGTCCAGATCCACGATGTGCAAGCGGCGCGCGCCCTCTCGCTCCCAGCGCCGGGCCATCTCGACGGGATCGTCGCTGAAGACGGTCTCGCGGTCATACCGGCCCTGCACGAGACGGACGCACTTGCCGCCCCGCAGGTCAATAGCGGGGATGATCTCCATAGGCAGTGGGGCAGGTTTCAAACCTGCCCTGCCAGGCCGGCGCGAACGAGTGCGACGAAGTTGGCCAGCATCCTCAGGCCCACATCGCCGCTCTTCTCCGGGTGGAACTGGGAAGCGAAGACACTGCCGCGCCCGATGGCGGAGGTGAACTCCAGCCCATGCTCGGCGGTGATCGCGGTCCATGCCTGGTCGTCAGGCACGCAGTAGTAGGAGTGCACGAAGTAGGCCATCGCGCCTTGGGGCAGACCCGATACCACCGGGTGGGGCTTGACGACCTGCAGGCTGTTCCAACCCATGTGCGGAACCTTCAGGCCTGGGTCTTCCCCGCGGGCCTGATAGGCCAGACCGGCAAAGCGCACGACCCGGCCGGGGACCAGTCCCAGCCCTGCGACCGGGCCGAACTCCTCGCTCTCCGAGAAGAGAAGCTGGAGGCCGAGGCAGATGCCGAGGAAGGGCCGGCCGGAAAGGAACCAGTCCTTGACGAGCTGATCGAGCCCCTCCGCTCGGAGCCGTTCCATCGCCTGGCCGAAGGCCCCCACGCCCGGCAGCACGAGGCCGGCCGCGCCATCCGCGCCCGCCGCAGACGTGATGATCTCGGCCTCGGCGCCCACGCGCTCGAGGGCCTTCTGGACGCTGCGTAGGTTCCCCATGCCGTAGTCTATGATGGCGATTCGCGGCTTCATCTCCTCCACCGCGCCTGTCCCTCCTCGTAGGCGTCTCCGCCGTAGCAGTCGTTGATCACGATCGCAGGGAAGTCGCGGACCTCGAGGCGGCGGATCGCCTCCGTCCCCAGGTCCTCATACGCGACCAGCTCCACCGCGACGATCCTCTGAGCCAGCAGGGCGCCCGCTCCCCCGATGCCGCCGAAATAAGCTGCGCGATACTGCTGGATGGCAGCTCGCACCTCGGCCGAGCGCGGTCCCTTACCTATCATACCCTTCAGGCCGCGCGCCAGCAGCGCGGGAGTGTAGCGGTCCATCCGCCCCGCCGTCGTCGGGCCGGCGGCGCCGATGATGCGTCCGGGCGGCGCGGGCGTGGGTCCGACGTAGTAGATCACCTGGCCCCTGATGTCGAAGGGCAGGTCGCCGCCGCGCTCTAGCGCCTCGGCCATGCGCTTGTGAGCGGCGTCGCGCGCGGTGTATACCACGCCGCTGATGAGGACGCGCTGGCCTGCGCGCAGCTTCGCGACCTCCGCATCCGCGAGGGGCGCCGTCAGTCGGATAGGTTCTTCAGCTCCGCAGCAGTCACACATGGCGCGTCTTTCAGATTACGGTCGGTGCCAGGGCAGGAGCAAGCTCCCTTCGGCAAGCTCAGGGTAGGCCTGCCCAACATCCGGCGTCACTGCCACTCGTACGTCGCGTGTCTGGCCGCGTGGCACTGGAGGTTGACTGCGACCGGAAGGCTGGCGATGTGGCAGGGGCGAGTCTCGACATTCACCGCCAGCGCGGTGACACTACCGCCGATGCCCATCGGCCCGACGCCGGTGGCATTCACGAGATCGAGGATCTCCGACTCCAGCGCGGCCTCCTGCGCGTTCGGGTTGGGTCGGTCGAGAGGGCGCAGCAGCGCCTTCTTCGCGATGAGGGCGCACTGTTCGAAGCTTCCGCCCAGGCCCACCCCGATCACGAGTGGAGGACAGGCGCTGGCCCCCGCGGACAGAACCGTCTCCACGATCAGCTGCTTCGCCGCCTCGAGGCCCTCGGCCGGGGCCAACATGCGCAGGCGACTCATGTTCTCCGATCCCGCGCCCTTGGCGGCCACCGTGATCTTCAGCTCACTGCCCGGCACCACCTCGGAATGGATGACCGGAGGCGTGTTGTCGCCGGTATTGCGACGGTCGAGAGGGCTGACGACGACCGAACTCCTGAGATAGCCCCGCTCGTAGCCGGCTCGGACGCCGTCGGCGATCGCTCCGGCCAGGCTCCCGCCGGTGATGCTGACGTCTTCGCCGTACTCGACGAACACGACTGCAAGGCCGGTGTCCTGGCACATAGGAATCCCTTGCTCGGCGGCCAGGGCGGCGTTCTCCAGCAACCGGGAGAGCACATCTCGGCCGAGTGGTGATTCCTCGGTATCGCGTGCCATCTCGAGCGCCCTCACGACATCCGGGGGAAGCACAGTGCACGCCCGCATGCAGAGCTCGGCCACCCGCGCGCTGATGTCCGCCGCCGAGATGGTCTTCACGCCCGTCCCTGCTCCTTGTTTCCCGACCCACAAGAGAAGCGAGACCGCGCGTTCGCCCGGCCCGCTGCTCTCTGGATTATAGCATACCGGCCTGCTTCATTGGCCGCGTTCGCAGATGGCGATGGCTTCGACGTGCCAGGTCTGCGGGAACATGTCTATGGGCTGGAGGCGGCGGACCACGTAGCCGTGCTCGGCCAGCGACTTCAGGTCGCGGGCAAGGGTGGCGGGGTGGCAAGAGACGAGGAGGATGCGGCGCGGGTTCAGCTTCGCGAGGGCGGCGCAGACGATGGGCCCGCATCCCTTGCGCGGAGGGTCCAGCACCACCACATCACTTCTCCAGCCGCGCTGGGCCAGCCGTGGGAGAACGTTCTCGGCCTTGCCCTCGTAGAGCCTGACATTCGTCAGCCTCCACCGCCGCAGGTTCGCCCGCGCCTCCACGAGCGCGGCTTCGTCAGCCTCGACCCCAACTGCGTGATGGGCGATCCGCGCCAGGGGCAAGAGGAATGTGCCGACGCCGCTGTAGAGGTCGAGCACCCCGTCGCGCGGGCGCACCTCTGCCCACTTCCTGACCAGCTCGACCATGCGTGCGGCCTGCGATGGGTTCACCTGGAAGAACGAGTCCGGCGAGATGCGGTATCGCGCCTCGCCGAGCCGCTCCACCAGGTGCGCCTCCCCCACCACGACTTCCGAGGGAGAGCGGCGGAGAGCCAGCCGGCCACGTGCTCGCGCCACGAGCACTCCCTTCAGGCCCTCGACCTCGTGCATTAGTCTCTCGGCGAGGGGAGTTACGAAGCCGGGACGGCCGTCGCAGACCAGAGTCGCGAGTCCGTGCTGGGAGGAGAATGATACGAGGGTCTCCACCTCCAACAACCCAGCCCTTTCCTCCGCGCCCTGAGCCAGGCGGGGCATCAGGTCCAGCACGGAGCGGCGGACGCGCTCAGAGAGCGGATGCTGTAGCCGGCACTCCTGCAGCGGGAAGACCTCGTGCGTATGGTGGCGCGCGAAGCCAAGGTAGAAGCTTCCCTGCTCGTCGAGCTGGCCGTGGTACTCCGCCCGGTTGCGGTACTGCCAGGGCTCATCCATACCCCAGGTATCGGCGGTCTCGACTTCGGGCAACCCGCCGATGCGGGCGAGGGCATCGCGAACAATGGTCCTCTTCTGGCGGAGCTGTGCGGGGTAGGAGATGTGCTGGAGCTGGCAGCCGCCGCAGTAGCCAAAGTGGGGGCAAGGCGCGACGATGCGATCGGGGGATGGCGTCGCTACTTCCCGGACGATACCGCGGGCGAAGCGTTTCGACACCTCCGTGATCTCGACCTCGGCCTCGTCTCCGGGGCAGCCCCACAAGGCGAAGACCGCTATCCCCTGATAGCGGCCGACGGCCTCGCCGCCGGCGGCGAGAGATTCGAGGGTCAGGCGGATACGATCCCCGACTCGGAGAACAGGCTCGGACACGCCATTCTGGTTCTGTTGCCCCCCGAGCAAGACCTGCGAGGGGACCGCGCACAGGGCGCAGTGGCAGGAGCAAGCTCCTGCCCAACGAATAGGAGGGCGCTTCTGACGGACGGATGATCGGCGGCACTATCGCGAGGAGGCAACCTGTGAGGAAAGGCATCAACTACTGGTCGTTCCCCGGCGGGCTGGATGGGAAGGCCGACCTGACGGCAGCGGCAGCGGAGGCGAAGCGGCTCGGGTATGAGGGGATGGAGGTCTGCCTGTTCCCCGACGGTCCGCTCAACATCGAGATCAGCGATGCGGAGGTGGCGAAGGTCCGGAAGACGCTGGAGGGCGCCGGCCTGCGGGCGGCCTCAGTGACGACGGGGCTGCTGTGGGCGAATCCGCTCACCTCCAGCGACCCGGCGAAGCGCGAGGCCGGGAAACATGCGGTCACGCGCTGCCTGGAGGTGGCGAAGGGGCTTGGGGCCACCGGGGTACTGGTCGTGCCCGGAGCGGTAGAGATCTTCTTCGACCCGGCAGCAGAGATCGTGCCCTATGATGTGGCCCTGAAACGGGTCGAGGACGCAGTGAGGGACCTGGCCAAAGCGGCCGAGAGGAACAAGGTCGCGATCGGCATCGAGAACGTCTGGAACAAGCTGTTCCTGAGTCCGCTGGAGGCGCGCGACTTCGTGGACCGCATCGGCAGCGAATACGTGGGCTGGTTCTTCGATGTCGGCAACATCCTGCTGATCGGGTTCCCGCAGCAGTGGATCCGGATACTGGGTAAGCGCATCAAGAAGGTGCACGTCAAGGATTTCCGGAAGAGCGTCGGCACGGTTGACGGCTTCGTTGATCTGCTGGAAGGCGATGTGAACTGGCCCGAGGTGATGAAGGCCCTGCGCGAGGTGGGCTACGACGACTTCCTGATCGCGGAGATGATCCCCTATTACACCCACGCGCCTGAAACGCGCCTGGCCAACACGGCGCTGGCGCTGGGGAAGATCCTGACCATGTAGCGTGTAGGGGCGCACCGCGGTGCGCCCCCACAATCGCACCGCTGTGCGCCCCTACGGGCTCTCCGGCTCTTCGGGCTTGGGTGGTACGACAGGGAGGGTGGCGAGGGTGGCCTGCCAGGCCTGGCGCCAGGGCTCGAGGGAGTAGGTCGAGAGCACGCACGCACGCTGCTCCTCCCCCACCCTGGCGCGATCGGGATAGACCTCGCGCATGACCTCGGCAAGGCCCACTGGCGTGGGGCGCGCGTGCGGGCCGGGCAGGTCGCGCAGGCCGGCGACATCCGTGCAGATGGTCGCGGTGCCGCAGGCCATGCTCTCCAGGGCCGAGAGCGAGGTGCCTTCACCGGAGAGCGAGGGGATGAGGGTGAGGCGGGCGCTCGAGTAGATCGCCGGAAGCTCGTCGTGCGGAACCGCGCCGTGGAAGAGCACAGAGTCCGTGAGCCCACGCCACTCGATCCGGCGGTGCAGATCCGCCGCGTAGCCCGGCTGGCCGCCGCCGCCCACAATCAGCAGCTTGGTCTCGGGGAAGTCCTTCCGGAACAGCTCGAAGGCCTCGATGGCGAGGTGGATGCCGCGACTGCGGAAGAGGTTGCGCGGCACCAGGATGGGGTTGAGAGCCGCAATATCCGGCACTGGCGGGACAGGGCGGAACTGCTCGGGATCCACGCCGTTGGGGATGAACCAGACTCCCGGCGCGATCTCGGATCGCATACGGTGCTGCGGGGAGATGGCTAGTCCCATGGCCCGCAGGAACTCTGTGTCGTTCGCGATGTAGAGGTGAGCGCGGCGGAAGGCGAGGCGCGCCAGCCACGCCTTCAGCCGCCCACGCAGAGACCCGGGGTGATCGTCCCAGAAGACGCCGTGGGAGAGGCCGACGCGAACGGGCCGGCCCCGACCCAGGCTCAGTAGATGGACGGCCAAGAGGAAATGCGGGTAGTGACAGATCACGATGTCGTGCGCCAGCAGCTCGCGGCGGAGCGCATAGAGCCCAAGGGCCTGCGTCCAGAACTCGAGCGGCCGGCCCCGCCAGGGGTTGGGGACGAAACGGACGTCGGCGGCGGTGGTCTCGGAGCGGCGCTGGTAGACGACGTGCTGGTGCCCGGCGGCTGCGATCAGCTCCCCGAGCTGGGCCGCGTAGACGTCCGCTCCGCCGGCAATCGGTTGATAGGTATACGTCACCTGGGCGATGGATAGAGGGCGGTCGTTCGGCAGCGGGGCAGCGCGGGGCCGCCTCCGTCGCCTCCCCGCGGTGTACCCGGTGAGATTGGCCAGGTCAACGGTCAGCGATACCACGGGTGAAAGCAGGCCGGGCTGCCAGCGCGCGCCGCGACGCCAGGCGCGGAGGGTGTAGCGAACCCAGTAGAGCAGGGCCAGAGCCGGGAACGTCAGCCCGCCCCACCATTGCGAGACGGTGAGCACTGCGGCGGCCGCGACGGCGATCAGGGCGGCCCGAGCCTTGGCGTAATGAGGGAACCAGTGACCCAGCTCGCCGTCGCCTTTCGCGTAGCGGTAGAACTGATGAAAGACCGCGCCGAGAGAGCGCTGCATCCGCCAGCGGACGATCGCATTGGGCACGAACTCGAACTCCGCTCCCGCCTCGCGCAAGCGAAGACCGAAGGCGGTGTCCTCGGCCACCGAGACGGTCTCGGGGTACCCGCCGACTCTCGCCCAGGCGCTGCGCGTGAAGGCAACCGAGCGGCTGGATGGGAGGAAGGTCTCGGGATCCACCTCTGAGGCATCGGGCACGGTGGCGGCGGCCACGGCCTCCTCTAGCGCGGACGACGGAGCGGCGCGGTAGTAGCCACCCACCACGTCCGGAGGGTCCTCCGACTCCAAGGGGGCAACCAGCCTGACGAGCCACTGGGGGTCGGCGACGCATCCCGCATCAACCGAGGCGATGACATCGCCGGTGGACTGCCTGATCGCGAGATTGCGGGCGCGGGCGCGGCTCGCCCCCGTCTCGGCGAGCCAGGTGACGGGAATGCCGCGGGCCGCGTACCCCGAGATGATCTCGAGGGTTCGGTCGGTCGAGCCCGCGTCGCAGATCACGATCTCGTCAGGCGCGCGGGCCTGCGAGAGCAGCGAGTCGAGCAGAAGGCCGATGGTGGCCTCTTCGTTCAGGACGGTGGCAATGACAGACACGCGGCGGGTCATCAGGTCAGGCCATGCGTTCGGTACATCGAGAGATAGAGATCGGCCACGCCATCCCACGGATGCTCGGCCGCGAGCTGGAGGCCGGTGGTGCGCGTCTGATCGGCCTCTGCTGGACGGCGAAGGTGCCGGTCGAGCTGCGCGGCGAGCTCGTCTGCCTCGCCCGCGATCACCATCGTCTCGCTCGCCCGCGGGAACGAGCTGAGGTAGTCGCGCTTCAGCTCATTCTCGTAGACCGCGAACACGAGCCGCCCGAGAGAGAGCGCTTGCCAGATGGCCAAGTACCCGGAGACGAAGGCGATGCTGGCGCGGGCGAACTCGGCCGTCGGGTCGGCCACAACGCCGCGAAATGTCACGTCGAGGTGCTGGGCGCGTGCATAGAGCTGAGCCGGCCCGCGAAGCGGCCCGTCGCCCACCACGGTCAGAGGGAGTCGTTGGCCGTGGTCCTGCTTCAGCAGGGCGAGCGCGTAGAGATAGAGCATGATCGAGGTGTCCTCCGCCAGCCGGCCGACGAAGACCGCGGAGGGCCGCTCTGGGAGCGGCGGAGGCCCCGCCGGATCCACGTCCACACCGCCATAGCTGACCGCGAAGCAGGGAGTGCCATACCAGTGGCACATGAAGTCGCCCATGCAGATCGCGTCGCGCACCCGCCGACGCGTGAAGCGCCGCCACCGGATCGCCTCGGAGCGCAGGGGATAGCCCTCATAGCCGTGGTAGGTGATGAAGACCGGGCGGCGCGGCGTCAGGTAGCAGGAGGGAAGGTAGAAATGCAGGAAGCTGTAGGCGTCGTGGCAGTGCACAATGTCGGCGTTACTGATGTGCGGTCTAGCGGCGCGCCAGGCCTGCCACCAGTTGGTGCGGGGCAGACGACAGACCGCGAGAGGTCCGAGCTGCTCCGAGGACGGCGCGGCCTCTGATGAGTGAGTCAGAACAGTGAGGTCGTGCCCGCGGGCGCTCAGACACTCCGAGACGCGGCGCACATGGGTCTCGACCCCGCCGATCGAGGGGTGGAAGCTGGGAGTGATCATCAGTATCCGCATGGCGAGTCGGCGTATTGTACCAGAGCGCAGCTAGTCCTGTCAGCGGCATATCTGTGGCGGAAGAGAAGACAGGGCAGGAGCGAGGTCCTGCCCAACGCGGTGGAGCATGACAGGTCGCGGTACGGCAGCAAAGGAGGGTCCTCTTGTCGGGGACGGACAGGGGTGAGCGGCCGGCTCCTGATCCCGGGCGCGCGCTCGTCGTCGTCCCGACATACAACGAGCGCGAGATGCTGCCTCTGCTCGCGGAGGGGGTGATGCGGCTTCCGGGCGGATGGCGTCTGCTGGTGGTGGACGACAGCTCGCCGGATGGCACGGGGGAAATCGCCGAGGAACTGGCCAGGAGAGAGCGCCGGGTGAGTGTGCTGCATCGGCCTCACAAGGAGGGGCTCGGGCCGGCCTACGTCGCCGGGTTCAGCCACGCGCTGACACTCCCCGATGTTGAGTTCATCGTGCAGATGGACGCGGACCTCTCCCATGATCCGGTTGACCTGCCGCGGCTGCTCGAAGCGACGCGGGAAGCGGACCTGGCGATTGGGTCGCGGTATGTGCCGGGCGGCACCACCGAGGGATGGAACACGCGGCGCCGGCTGCTCAGCAAGTGGGGGAATGCTTACGTTCGGCTGGCGCTGGGCATCCCCGTGCACGACGTCACCGCCGGTTTCCGGTGCTGGCGCCGGCAGACTCTTGCGGCCATTGACCTTGGTGCGGTGACGGCGCGGGGATATGGCTTTCAGATCGAGATGGCCTACCGCGCCATCCGGGCACACTGCCGGGTGGCCGAAGTGCCGATCTGCTTCACCGAACGGCACGCCGGACAGTCCAAGATGTCGGGCTCCATCGTGACCGAGGCCCTGGTGCTGCCCTGGCGGCTGCGGCGACTGCGGTGAGAACCCGCGGGCGCGAGCGCGGCCCTGGCGGCCCCGAGGCCCGCGCGGCGGCGCGTGCTCTCATGCCGGGGGACTGGGTGCTGGTCGCGGCTCTCTTCGCAGCCGCCTTCCTCCCGATTCTGCTCACGGCGAACGACTACGGGGTCACCTATGACGAGCCCCACTATGTCTCCGCCGGCGGGCGCTACGCGGAGTGGTGGTCGCTCGCGCTGCACTCCCCCGCCCAGGCCCTGAACCGAGAGGCGATCGAGTCAGTTTGGTCCCTGAACCACGAGCACCCGCCGCTGCAGAAGGTGGCCTCGGGCTTCTCCTACCTCTGGTTCCACGACGTGCTGCCGGGCACCGCCTCCATGCGCTTACCCAGCGCACTCTGGTTCGCGCTGGCGGTGTGCGCGCTGTACCTCTTCACGCGCGGCCTGTGGGGCAGAGGTGGGGCGCTGTTCTCGGCGCTGGCCTTTGCCACCATGCCGCGGGTTGTCGCTGACGCTCATTTCACTGCGCTCGACATGCCGGTGGCGGCCTGGTTCTTTATCACCGCGGCGCTGGCGGCCAAGGCTTTGCGGGATGATTCGTGGCCGTGGACCATCCTCACCGGAGTTGCGTTTGGCCTCGCCCTGTCCTCGAAGGTCAACGCGCTCTTCCTGCCCGTTCTCCTGCTGCCGTGGGGACTGCTCTGGTACCGGCGGCGTTGGCTCAAGCTGGTAGCGGCCCTGCTGATCGGGCCGGCAGTGTTCTTCGCGGGCTGGCCATGGCTGTGGGTGGCGCCGGCCGCACACCTCCGGGAGTATCTGGCCTTTCACCTACGACACGCCGCCTACAACACGTGGTATCTGGGCAAGCTGTACCAGCTCGCCCCCTGGCATTACCCCTTCGTGATGACCGCCGTGACGACGCCGACCCTGGTGCTGCTGGCCGCCGTCGTTGGGTTGGCGCGATGCCGGCCGCGCCGACTCATGGACGCCGACCAGGCGCTGCTGCTGCTAGGTCTGGTGGTAAGCATCGGACCCAGCGTCCTGCCGAGCAGTCCGAAGTACAACGGCGTCAGGCTGTTCCTGCCCGCCTTCCCGTTCCTCGCGGCCCTGGCGGGCGGGGGATTCGCTTGGCTCCAGGCCAGGATCGCGGCCCTGCCTCCGTTGAGGAGGCCGGCGAACGCGCGAGCGGCGGCGGGAGTGGCGCTGCTGCTCGGGCTGGTGCTGCTCACCCCGGGGATGCGAGCCGTAGTCCACACCCATCCTTACCAGCTCGCCTACTACAATGCCCTGGTCGGCGGGACCGCGGGCGCGACCAGGCGTGGGTTCGAGACCATCTACTGGGGGCAGGTGCTTTCGGAGGCAGGCGGCTTTGTCAACTCGATCACAAAGCCAAGTCCGCGCCTGTTGGTCGTCCCCAAAGGCGTGATCTACCTGTTCGACTTCCAGACCGTCAGGCCGGACGTGCGGTTCACTGGGGACGAGGCAGAGGCAGCGAGCGCGGACTATGTGCTCTTTCAGTGCATGCAGAGCGAATTCAGTCCATTGTGCTGGGAGCTATACCGTGGCGCGCGACCGGTGTTCGCGGTGAGGCTCGATGGCACGCCGCTGCTGGTGGCCTATGACCGGGCCGCGGTGAAAGAAGCGCTTGCCCGACTGGCCAGGAAGACAGCGCTCGCGCTCCCCGCCAGCAATGCCGCGGCGAGCAGGGACAGAAAGAGCCCGACCCGGAAGCTGGCCGGCTCGTAACGTAACTCCACGAGGTGCTCGCCGGCCGGCACGCGAACCCCGCGGAAGGCATCCCTGACGCGCTGGATCTCGGATGGTCTGCCGTCCACGCGAGCGCGCCACCCCGGGTAGTACGAATCTGTGAGCACGAGCAGCCCGGGATGATCAGCGCGCACCGCCAGGGCCAGCGCGTCGGGTGAGTCGAGCACGAAGCTGACAGGCGAGGCCGACTCGTCCCGAAGGTCAGGGCTTGCGTCTGCCAAGTACGCGCGCGGGAGGGCGCGCGTATTCTCGTAGATCGGCGCCTCCGAGTCGTGGGCGAGTCTCCATCGGCCGCCCAGTTTCCTGCGAGTCATGAGGTAGCGGACTCCGAGCAGGTCCAGCAGCGGCGAGTCGGGATCGGGATAGGTGGCCTGGCTTCTGCCGGGCGGGGAGACGATCTCGAATGAGCTGCGCACGCGCAGTGAGTCAGAACCGTGGATGTCGCGGAGCCCGAAGATCATCGGCGCATTGTGCGGCATCCAGTCCAGCCCGCCGGTGGCCAAGGAGGTGAAGCGCGCGTGGCCCAGGTTCCGCTCGAGCCAGCGCGTTGAATCGGTCTCGGGGTAGGCCATTCGTGGGTCCGTGAATGGGTTGAAGCGGAGGCCGAGGCCGAAGAGGTCGAGCAAGAGCAGCACGATCGAGAGCGCGGCGAACGCACCCGGCCCGATCCTCAGCCGCGCCCGTGCGGCCACGAGTACGCAGGCCGCCGCGGCGAGGAACGCGAAGGCGATGATCTGGCGCCTGAGGTACTCGTCGAACCGCCAGCTCCCGTCGAGCGCGGCGATCACGGGCTGGAAGATGAACCACGAGATGGCGACGGCCGCCGATGCGAGCACACCGAAGATGAGCATCGGGCGGACCCGTAGGGGCTGCGAGGCGGCCAGCAGGCTGTCCAGCCCGAGCGCGGCGAGGCCGGCGAAACCGAAGGCGGCCAGGCAGAGCGCCCTGCCCAGGCCGGCGAGCTGGCGGAAACCCGGCGCCAGCCAGTACAACAGCAGGTAGACCGGCGAACCCACTGCCGCCAGGACGGCGAACACGGTGAGTGCCGCAAAGAACCAGAAGACCGGCTCGCGCCAGCGGCGGAGCGACCACACTGCCAGCAGCAATGGGAGGAGGCCGACGTAACAGGCTGTCTCGAAGAAGTTGAAGGCGGCCGGGTCGCGGTAGTGCCCCCAGTAGTTGTAGTCCACCGGGTTGCCGAAGAAGTTCGGCACGAGATAGAGGATGAAGTGCGTGATCGGGAAGGCAGTGCTCAGCGCGCCGCGCGGCCCCTGGCTGGCGCGGCCCGTGTGACCGGCCAGCTCCAGCGTTGGAAGCATCTGTGCGGCGGCGAGAGCAAGCCCAAGCGCGACCGGCACGAGAAACCAGGTGAGGGTGTGGCCCCGGGGGGCCCCCTGTGCGCCGATCAGCCTCACCCCAGCATACAAGGCAAAGGCGATCATCACATAGGCGGACACCTGGAAGTGTCCGCCGAGGAACTGCATACCCACTGCCAGGGCCGTGAGCAGAGGCCACCATGACCGCGGGGCGCGCAGCGACCGTTCGTAACTCAGCAGTATGGCGGGAAGCCACATGAAGACCCAGAGGGAAAGGGTCGGGTACTCGAGCCAGGCGACCGTGTAGCCGTTGAACATCACCACCAGGGCCGCCAGCAGAGCTGCGGGCCGGCGCAGGCCGAGCGTGGTCAGGAAGGCATAGGTGAACAGGCCGCCGAGGGTGAGGTGCACGATCGCAGAGACGCCGAACCCGTAGCGCGCGCCAGTGATGAGAAACAGGAGATTCGGGGGATAGAGCACCGTTGACTGAAGGTTCGCCAGGAAAGGCGTGCCGCAGAACGCGTACGGATTCCAGAGCGGAAGGATGCCGGCGCGGAGGGATTCGACCGCGTAGATGCGCCAAGGAAGGTACTGCTGGATCGGGTCGAGCATCGGGTTGTAGGGCTGGTGGAACCAGGGGAACCGATCCACCAGCGCGCGCCACGGCAGCATGAGCAGACACATATCCGCGGGCAGCATCAGGCGGCCGAGGAATACCGGCCAGCAGAACGCGCAGGCCGCTCCGACGATGATGAGCGGCGGCCACCAGGAGCGACGGGTTGACATAGCTGTGTCAGGCATCGCGGTCAGAAGATATCGTAGAGCGTAAGATAGCCCCGCATCAGGATGGCCTGCCAGACTCCCAGGCCCGCAAGCAGCGCGATCAGCTCGGCGCGGCGAGGCCTGGCGGCCAGCCAGGGGCCGGCGGCCAGCGCGGCCGGCCAGAGGAGGAATAGCCAGATGCGGCCGACCTCACCGCGCACGGTCCCGGAGATGTCCAGCACTGCGAATGTGACCAGCCAGGACAGCAGAAAGGTGCGCCACCGCGAAAGCCCCGGATCGGCCCGAGCAGCCCGGAGCGACCAGAACGCGGTGATCAGCAGCGGAAGGCCCATGAAGGCGGCGCACTCGAGTGGGTCCATCAAGATCCATTTCCAGTAGGTGCGGGCCGCCTCGCCAGTGGTGACGCCGTGGTGTGCGAGCAGGGCCTCGCGCGCAACCGCGACGGCTCGATAGCCGACGGCGTAGTACAGAGCGACGTAGAAGATCGCCAGGCCCGCTACGCCCGCGGCCGCCATCCTGAGGGCGCGGCGTGTGGTAACGCTGTGATCGTCCGACCGAACGATGCCCAGGCCGGCCCACACCAGGAGCCAGCCGGCCAGCGCGAGCAAGCCGAAGCTGAAGAAGAGACCGAGGGCAAAGACCAGCCCGGCAGCGAAGGCCTGGGGCAGGCTGCTACTGCGCCAGGCCGAGTAGCTCAACGCGAGGGTGGCCACGGCCAGCGTGAGCACGATCTCGTCCGAAGACGGACCGAACAGGAGAAGGGCGGGCGTACTTGCCATCAGGCAGGCGCTGAACAAGGCCGCCTCGGCACCTATGAGATGGCGTCCGAGCAGGTAGGCGGGCAGCAAGCTCAGGGCGCCAAGGAGACCGATGAGCACCGCGCCCGCGATGGCGGCGGCGGCATCGGTTGGGGTGGGACCGATCCCGAACTGACGATAGGCATCGGCAATGCCTCGCATCGGCCCGGATGGGTGTGGCACAAGCACCGCGGTCGCACGCCGCAGCGCGAGGAAGAAGAGGGGAAAGCCGGGTGGATGGGTGCGCGCGTGGTAGGGCAGCGTTCGCATCTGCTCCGGATAGTTGGCGAGCCAGCGCGCCGGGTCGCGGATGTCGAGTGAGACCGAGTAGTACGTCGTCGCGACCGGACTGGCGACGATCGCGCCCGGAGTCACCCAAGGAAGGCCGATCGCGTTCAGCAGGCTGCATTGCAGGGCGAAGGCAGCGAGCACCAACAGGACGAGGAAGACTGCCCGCACCCGAGGGCCCACCTGGACCGGCCGACAGGCGAGCCACACGACAGCAACCAGGCAGAGCCCCGCTGCGACCGAAGGCCAGAGGCTGGCGCTCAACTGGTTAGGCCGCCAGACCCACTCACCCGGGATGCCGAAGGGTACGCGGAACGCCAGCGCCAGGCCGAAAGCGGCGGTGGCGAGGGCCGCGCTCACCAGCAGCCGTCGCGATGACTTGTCAGCCGGCTCGGTCATAGGGAGGGCGCGCCCCGATTGAGCACGCGGTAGACCGTGACGCGATCCTGCGCGAAGACTGGAAGAAGCCAGGGAGACGCGTCAGGGTCGAAGACCCCCGCGCTCTGTCTGGATGGAGGCAGGAAGGCCTCATCATAGACACTACGGTCACGCAGCACGTAAGCAATCCCTTGCCCCCGGCAGAAAGCTTCCCTCTCGGCGTCCGGGGTGCCTGCTGCCAGGAAGGCCGAGATCTCCCGCACCTTTCGGTCGTAGTGAAGCGTCTCGGACCAGTGGCCGACATAGACCCGAACACCGGCGAGCGAAGGCGCGTAGCTCGACAGGAAGGTGTTGGCGAGAAGCACATCGGATCGCGACGCCTCCCGGTCGAGCCAGCGGAGCGCGCCATATTGGTCGGGGCGCAGGTAGAGCGGCGGCATGAGGTTGCCGAGATAAGTAGTGTTGTTCCCGACCAGGTCGCCGAGAGCGCGGTTGACGTAGAGCGCATTGGAGGGGACGCACATCAGCACGAGCGCGGCGCTCAGCCAGAGAGCGCGGCGGGGCGAGCGACGGAGGAGCGGCTCGAGGGCGTAGGCGGCCAGCAGACAGACGGGGACGTGCAGGCCCTCGGCGAGCTTCCGCTGGAATGGCACGGGCAGATACACGAGCCCGAAGCCGAGCACCAGCCATAGCGCGACCAGCCGCGCGCGATCCGGCGCGCCGCGGGCGAAGGCCCTGGCCGCTCCCACGAGGGCGAGCACGAACGGAAGGCCCAGACCCAAGGCCAGGTACCGGGGGCCGCGGGAGTATTCCCACTGGCCCAGGGTCTTCACCACGGCGCCGATCTCGTCGCTCCGCAGAAGCCAGTACTGGTACAGCACAGCGGGCGCGGCCAGAGCCGCGATCAGTAGGACAAGCGCAACGCTCTGCGCTCCGGCGCGGCGAGTGGCGAGCAGGTAGAGCAGATACACGAGCAAGACGGCGATCACCGGAACCAAGTCGTAGGTGTGGGTGTTGCCCAGGACCAGGGCGCAGAGACCGGCGAAGATCGCCGACCGGACCGACCGGGAAGTGAACGCATGGGCGGAGAGGCCGATCGTGGCTACCATCAGGAAGACGGAGAAGGCGAACAGCGGGTTGAGCAGCAGCGTCAGGAACGTGATCGCCTCTGGCATGAGGAGGCCGGGCCCGTAGTCAACCGGATGCGGCTGTCCCCCCTGGGCGTGGAAGAGCCAGCCGAACCCTGAGGCCGTGGCCGCGAGGATGAGAGCGAGCCGTCGGGCCGCAATGGTGGAGAGGACTTGGGCCGCGAGCCAGTAGACGGCCATCAGCAGCAGCCAGCCCGACACCACCCGGGCAAGATGATAGGCAACGGGGATCGGCAGATGGAGGAGACGGGCCGAGAGGCCGAGGGTGAGGAAGAAGATGTTTATGGCCCGGCCTGCCTGCGGCTCGGAGGTGAACTGATCGAGGATGAACAGATGGCCGTCGTGCGCCTGCCGCACGAGCGATAGGTAGACGTTGTGCTCGTCGGGATTGGTGAGCAGGCCGGAGTAGTAGTAGCCAGGCGGCCGGATGGCAAGGCCGAACAGGTAGGGCAGACAGGTGAGCAGCATGAAGCTGGCCGCAAAGACCGCGGCCCAGCGGAGCTCCGCGGCGGAGGGCCAGCGGCAGGACTGGTTGGTCTCTGTCCGGCTCATGTGCGGTAGTTATAGTACATCGTGATGCGGGGGGATGGGTAGAGCCAGTCGGGAGGCGCCCAGGAGCGGGGTGGGGCGAGCCAGGCAAAGGGCACCTCCGGCCGCGCAAACACTCGTCGGTGCCGGTAGATCTGGTCCAGCGCGGCGACGAAGCTGAGCGCCTCGGGGCGCCTCAGGCGGACCAGATCCTGCGATTCCAGGTCGGAGAGGAAGAAGACGTCGGGCTTCTCGGCCCGGAGCTTGTCCGCGTCCCAGCCGGTCACGACGATGCGGTTGCCGGTTTCCCGATTCCACTGGTCAAAGAGGGGCCGAGAGAACGGGCCGGCGTTATACGGGGAGAGCGGCGGGTCGGAGAACCAAGGCGCCTCAACGATACCGGCATGCAGGTTGGTGGGAAACTCGTACATGAGCTTCGCCAAGTCCGACCCTGCGCGGCCTTGCGGATCGAAGCCCACAAAGTTGGCGACTTGTCCTATCGCGCAGAACCAAGTCAACGCTGCCAAGGCGAATACGAGGGTGCCAACCATCGTGCGCGCCAACCACCGATTGCTGCGTTCAGGCGCCAACGCCCAGAGGACGGGCAGGGCCGCTAGCACGCAGAGGAACGGCGTCAAGGGCACAAGATAGCGGATGAAGCGTTCCTTGCCGAAGCCGATCACCAGGAGATAGAAGACAACCCAGAGCAGGGAGAGGCGGGCCGCCCGGCTCGGCAGGCGAACGGCAGCAACGGCCCCGAGAACGACTGCGGCGAGTAGCGGATAGCCGAGGGCGACTGGCAGGCCGTGGACGAGATGATAGATCCACCCCGAGCCGGTGTTGACAAACGCGAGCGTGCCGCCGACACGTGCGTGATGGAGTTCGAAGGTGAAGTCGCGGAAGAAGTCCTGCGTCCAGAAGAACGGGCAGCCGATCACGAAACCAAGAATGGCACCGGCGATGCCGGCCAGGCACCAGCTCCATCGCCAGGTTCTGGGCCGCACGATGACCGGCGCGAGCAGCGCCGGAACCAGGAAGAGGCCGGCGTTGTACTTCGTGGCCGCCGCGAGGCCAACCGCCAGGCCGACGAGCAGACCCCACTTGGCGTTGGCTCGATCGGCTCCCAACAGGGCCAGCAGGAAGGCGAGCGTGAGCCAGAAGGTGGCGGGGACGTCCACGGTGGCATAGGCGCTGTTGGCAACATGGAGGGGACAGAAGGCCAGCAGTGCGCTCGCCAGGAGCGCGAAGCCACGGCCTTCGCGGCGGGCCGCGAGGTAGACCAGCAGGACCGTCGCTGCCGCCATCGCCATCGTGACCGCCCGACCTAGTTCGTACAGTGGGCCCAGGTGGCTCGGGAAGCGGGCGACCTCGGGTACTACATGCGACAGCAGCGCGGGAATCCCCACCAGGTAGATGTAGAGCGTGCCGTAGTTGAAGAAGTGTGGGTTCCAGTCGCCCTGGGCGAAGTAGAAGGAAGGCTTGAGCAGGAAGATCTCGTCGGGGTGATAGGAGAAGTAGTGCTGAGAGTCCGGCAAGCCCCACCACAGCCCCGGAACGCGCAGAAAAAAGGCCATCGCGGCCACCCCGGCCATCGCCGTCCCCTCACGCACCCACTGGCCGAACCTGTTGGCGTTCTCGCTCACCGCGTGGACCCCCGAGCTGCCGCCAGCCAGCCGAGCAGACATACTACCGCCGCGAGCGACAAGAGACCTAGGAACCCGCCGACCCGGAAGCTGGCCGGCTCGTAGCGGAGAACCACGTTCGCCGCTTCGCGCGGCAGGGGAACGGCGCGGAACGTGACATCGGCGACGAGGACCCGGAGCTCGCGGCTGCCAGCATAGGCGTGCCAGCCAGGCGCATAGCTATCGGCCAAGAAAAGGTATCCTCCCCCACCCCGCGGCAGGTCAACTGATACCGCGTTCGGGGAAAGGTCGCGCACGATCAGCACCGGACGGGGTTCCGCGGGCAGGTCGGGCGCCGGCTCGTCAGGACCGGTGATCACCACACAGTCCTCCATCACCCCCAGCCGCGTCAGGGCGGAGAAGGCTTCGAGGTGTGTCGGGACGGACACCGCCGACCCAGCGACCCATGCCCTGGGACGGGCATAGGGGTTGCCATAGGTGAGGAACGCGCCCGCGCGATCCAACTGAAGCCACCTGATGGGAACCGCGGAGAGCACAGACTCGACCGCGGCGAGACCCATCATGTCGGCACCATAGACCGGACCCAAGCGGGCAAGCAAGAGGTTCCCGTTCAGCGGCGGGCTGGGGTCGGCGCCCTGGATGAGAGAGGCGAAATCCCGGTAGTGTGCGAGGTAGAGCGAGTCATAGCCGAATGCGTCGCGCAGGTGGTAGACGGTCGCCGCGTTGGGCGGCAGCACGGCATCAGGGAAGCCCTTCAGGGGCCAGCGAGTGGCATTGCCCAGGACTCGCCCGTCTACCGGGCCGGGGTCGGCCTGCGGCGCGTAGACCCATTCCCTCGGCACGATGTGGGCATGGTGCTGGGCGGCCAGCAGAAGGTCGGCGGCGAGCAGCGCAACGAAGGCGACCTGGGCAGCCTTGCGAAGCGCACGCCCGCATAGGCCAAGACTGAGGATGAAAGCGGCAGCGATGAGTGCGGCGGCGCGCAGAGTCTCGCCGGACTCATCCCACAGGTTCGGCTCAGACGGGACGAACCGCGGGCCAAGCAGGAACCACCAGATGCCGAGGCCGGCCCCGAGCAAGACCAGCACGAGCGCAAGCGCCGGAAGGGCACGGGTGGCGCCGCGCTGCTCGCACCGCGAGGCAATCGCGTCCGCTCCCAGACCAGCCAGCATGCTCAGAGAGAACACCGCCAACAGCACTATCCGCGCCGGCCCGCCAGCGCTCGGCATCCCGGGCAGCCAATGGTAGAGCGGCCAGTTGAGCGGCGTGCCCGCCGCGACCAGAAGGGCCAACAGGGCTGCGGCTGCGAAGAAGCGTGCGTGCCAGGTGCGAGAGGCAGACGCGCCCCAGACCGCGAGGGCCAGGGCCGCGATGCCGATATAGCAGCAGTATTCCGCGTAGTTCTCGGGACCAACATAGGTGCCGAGCGCGGGATGGCCGAGGGGATGAGGGAGCAGCAGTCCCGACAGCATCGGCCATGGAAGCGCGTGCGAGAGGAACGCGGCATAGCTCTGTGGGCCGGGAACGAAGGCGCGATGGGCGATGCGCATGAGGTCGAGGGTGGGGAGGAGCTGTGCGGCGGAGAGGCCGCCGGCGACCAGTCCGGTCACAGCGCCGGTGCTGAGCAGCACGAACAGGCGGTATCCGAGGCGGAGCCGGGCCGGCTGGCCTAGGCCGCGCACGAGCGTGTAAGCCGCGGCCATCAACACCACGAACAAGAACACCTGCGGGTGGCCGCCGAGGTAGGAGAGCGCGAGGGCGAGGCCGGCGCCGACCGCGAACCTGCCGCGGCCGGTGACCAGAGCGCGCTCGCAGAGCAAGAGCACGAGGGGCAGCCAGCTCGCCGTGCAGATCACGGTCGGCAGGTGCAGCCAGGCGACGAAGAAGCTGTTGGTCTGCCAGACCACGGCCCCAGCGAGAGCACCGAACCGGCGCGCCCCGATCCGCCTCAGGAACAGGTAGGCGAACCATCCGGCGAGGCACAGATGCAGCCAGGCCGAGAGGCCGAACGCCCAGGCAACCGGGAGCGCCCAGAAGAGCAGGTTGAGGGGGTAGAGGACTGCGGACTGACCATTCGCAAGAAAGGGCGTACCGCAGAACTGGTACGGGTTCCAGAGCGGGAAGTGCCCGCCTCGCACCGACTCGGAGGCGAAAAGCCGCCAGGGGTAGTACTGCGCGATCCCGTCCCAGACCAGCGGATCCCAGTTGCTCTCAGGCGGGAACGCGACCTGGGAGCGCCAGGGCTCGAACTGAAGGAGGAGATCGGCCGGCAGCAGCGCCCGGCCGGGCAGCAGGGCGGGGCCCAGCAGGACCGTCGGCGCCGCGACCAGCGCGCAGAGAACGAGCAGCCGCCGTCCGAGGCCGGACGAGGCGGTCAGTGCACCGTGCCTGTGGAGGCGCCGAACCGCGCCACTAGAACGAGGCCGCAACACATGAGCAGGATACCAAACCACTGGACTGGTGTCACGGCCTCCCGGAAAAAGACGCGGGAGAGCAGCACGACGGCGACGTAGCTGATGGCGATCATAGGATAGGCGTAGCTGAGCGCCCATCCGCCGGGTGAGATGACCACCAGCCAGAACATCGAGCTGACCGCATAGAGGGCGAAGCCGAGCAAGACGTAGGGAGTGAAGATGGCGCGGATGATCTTGGGCGCGAACCCGAGCCCCGGGGCGCCCAGGACCTGCTTACTCATGCCGTGCTTCAGCGAGATCTGCCCAAACGCGCCGAGGCTGATCGCGATCAGCAGGAAGATGGCGACAACGATGGGTCGCAACGCAGTAGCTCCTTTCGCTCACCGGGGGGTGTCGAACACCTCGGCAGCCGTAGATGAGGGTGCCGACGTCTGATCTGGGGCGGCGGGCCCGGCGGTGCGCGAGATCACGTGGAGCCGCCCGAAGGGGTAGCAGACCAGGACTCCGACGCCGTGGATGAGCTTCCGATCCACGGGGCCGTAGACCCGGCTGTCAATGCTGTCATCGCGGTTGTCCCCGAGCACGTAGTAGGAGTCGTCCCCCAGCTTGACCGGATCCAGCACGGTGGGGAGCGCAGAGATGGCGTAGGGTTCGTCATAGGGCTGCCCGTTGATGTAGAGCTGGCTGCCACCGACCAACTCGCGGCCGCCCGACTGCACGACCCGCGGCACCATAGAGACGGTATCCCCGGGGAAGCCGACCACTCGCTTGATCACGGTCTCGTTCGCCTGAGGATCGGTGAGCACGACCACGTCGAAGCGCTTGACGCCCATCAGCTTGACGACCAGGACCCGGTCGGCGGGAAGCAAGGTCCGCTCCATCGAGTCCCCTTCGACGATCGCGGTCTCGACCAGCCAGAGGCGGAACGCGATGATCGCGAGGACTACCAGGACCACCATCCCCGGGGTCGCGGGGCGCGTTAGCAGCGACCTGCGTGGCACTGCCTTCGGCTGGCCGATGCGGACCACAGTCATCTTGCTCTGCCCTCTGGAAGCGGCTTGCGGCGACACCGTGGACAGTATACATAAGCCCGCCGAACCCGAACCGTTGCTTTTCCAGCACCCGGCACTTCTTGGTCGCGCTGAACGCCCAAGAACGGCTAGGGGCCCAGAAAAGCACGCCCAGGGCCGGCTGCTGGCCGGCCCTGCTCGCCTCCCAAGGACTCACTTCCCCGCGCCCGCCCAGACCGAGACAGGTAGCAGCGGGGTAGCGCGCGGTCAGGCGGGAAGGAGCGCCTTGGCCCGATCCACCGCGCTGGCCGCATCGGGGGCATAGCCGTCGGCCTTGATCTCGTCTGCGTAGCTCTGGGTCACAGGAGCGCCGCCGATCAGGACCCGGGTCTTCTGCCGCAGCCCGGCCTTTCCGAGCGCCTCGATGGTGTCCTTCATTGACCCCATGGTGGTGGTGAGAAGCGCGGACATAGCGATGAGATGGGCCGAGCTGTCGCCAGCGGCCTTCACGAACTGCTCGGGGGAGACGTCCACGCCCAGGTCAACGACCTTGAACCCCGCGCCCTCCAGCATCGCGGCGACGAGGTTCTTGCCGATGTCGTGGAGGTCGCCCTTCACGGTTCCGACGACCACCGTGCCAATGTAGTCAACCTCGGCGCCGGACATCATCTTGAGGCTTTCCTTCATGGCGCGCTGGGCGATCAGTAACTCCGGCACGAAGAACTCGTTGTTCCGGAACTTCTCCCCGACCACCTCCATGGCAGGGGCGATCCCGTCCACCACGATCTTGCGCGGCTCCAGGCCTGCGTCGAGCGCTTGCTTCGTGAACGCCTTCGCCTGATCGCGGTTGCCAGAGATGATCGCTTCCTTAAGCTGGTCAAGCACGGCCATCAGTCATTCCTCCTTAGGGTTGAGTGCTCCTCCACGCCGGTGCTCCAACGGCCCTCCGCCGACCACAGTTTGGCGCCCGCCTGCCCCTCAGGACTCCGAGGGAGCCCTTCAGGGCTCCAGCGGAGCGGCGGGCAGCGGCCGGAGCGCCATAGAATCCGCAAAACGGTCGTAGAAACCCTCCTGTTCCGACAGCTCGATGTGGTGTGTCCGCCGCGCGATCTCCTCCGCTCGCTGCCGCAGCGAGGTGGAGCACAGGGCCAGCCGTGCCCCCAGGCCGGCCGCGTTCCCGACGGAGAAGATGCGCTCCTCCGGGATCGCCGGCACCAGCCCGATGGCGATCGCGCTCTCTCGCCTGATGTAGTTGCCAAAAGCCCCGGCCAGCAGGAGCCGCTCGATGTCCCCGGGCGTCCTCCCCAGGAGCTCCAGCACCAGGGCGATCCCGGCGTAGATCGCGCCCTTCGCGAGCTGCGACTCGCGGATGTCGCGAGCAGTGATCGCGACCGGCCGGCCACCGGACTCCTCGGCCCTAGCCAGCACGAAAGCCCGCCCAGCCTCATTCTGGACCAGGCGCTCGCCCACCTTCTCCGGAAGCCCCTCGACCTCCTCTCGCCCTCGCAGGCGGCCCCTTCCATCCACCACCCCCAGCCTCACCAGTGCGGCCACTGCGTCCACCAGGCCTGACCCGCAGATGCCCACGGGCGGCGCACCGCCGATCACGTGGCAGGCGACATCGCCGTTGATCGCGACGTGGTCAATGGCACCCGCCGCGGCGCGCATCCCCTGGCTGATCTTGGCTCCTTCGAAGGCCGGGCCGGCCGCGGTGGAGCAGGCCCAGAGCTCGCCGTCCTGCGAGACCACGATCTCGCCGTTCGTGCCAATGTCCACCGCCACCTGGAGCCCTTTGCTCTGGTCGAGTTCGCTGGCCAGGATCACCCCGACCGTGTCGGCCCCGACCCAGCCGCCGATGTTGGGCAACAGGTAGACCTGACCCTCGGGGTGGATGCTGATCCCCAGGTCGGCGGCCCGCACGGTCTGCGCACGGCGGAAGGCCGGGACGAAGGGCAACCGCACCAGGCCAACCGGGTCTATGCCCAGGAAGAGGTGGCTCATACAGGTATTGCCGACCACCGAGATCTCGTAGATGCGCTCGCGGGGGATGCCCCCTTCCGCGGCCGCGCTGCCGACGAGCCGGTCAATGGCCTGGGCAACGCATGCCTGGAGGGCGGGCGTCCCCACTCCCGCTACGGCCACCTGGAGACGCGAGATCACATCCTCGCCGTACTGCGACTGCGGGTTGAGATCGGAGGCGACGGAGACCAGGTTCCCGGTCGGCAGGTGGGAGAGGTAGACCACCAGGGTAGTCGTGCCGATGTCCACCGCCACACCGTAGGCCTCGTCGCCAGTATCGCCTGGCTCCACCCCCAGTAGCGCAGGTCCCAAACCTCCCCCATTGCGGCCCGCCACCACTGCGGTCACGTGCCAGCCGGAGGTGCGTAAGACCCGCGGCAGCTCGGCGAGAGGGGGCAGGCTCCCAGGGGGCAGCAGGCCGCCGTTGGTCGCGTGCCCCATGGCATCGAGCACGCGGTTCAGGTCGTCCCTAGGGTCGTCGGCCGAAGGAGGCGGGAGCCGGAGCGCCACCTTGGTGACATTGGGCTCCACGAGCACCTCACGGCCCACCCCTTCCACCACAATGTGATGGGCAACGATGAGCGCCGATGCCGGGATGTCTACTTGCGCGTCGTGCGCAGCCCTGGCCTGGCAAGCGAGACGCCAGCCGGCCTCCAGTTCCTCTGGACTGAGGACGCGGCTCTCGGCCGCGGTCGGCGGGCCCGCGCCGCGCAGCATGCGAACCGCACACTTGCCGCACCGGCCCTGCCCACCGCAGGGAGCATGGATCCGCAGGTCGGCCGCGGCCGCAGCCGCGACGAGAGTGCTCTGCGCTGGGACCAAAACCGACCGCCCGCTGGGCAGGAACTCAACACGGCTGTCCGCCGCGCCGGACTCCGCAGCCCCCGTTGGAGTGAGGGGAGACATGATGGGGTGGAGTATACAGCATTTCCCCGGCCCCGTCACTGACGACTGCGCTGCGGCCATTCCGAGGCCGGCACTACAGCAGCTTGGTCCGGTTGATCACCAGCTCGAACTCACATCCCAGCACGCGGGCAGCGCGGCGAGCCATGACCATGCGGGCCAGGAAGAGCTCGAAGTACTCCATGATGGACGCGATCTGGGTGTCAGTCTCGAGGTCCAGAGAGATCAGCGTGCGGTCGCGGTTGACCGAGAGGCTGGAGGAGATAGTGGCGTAGTTCACGCGGTCGTGCTCATCGTACCGCGAGGGGTGGATGTCCCGCACCCGGCTGCGCGCGACGTCCGACTTGTCGGCGATGATGACGGCCGCGGCCACCGGCCCGAAGGGCTCGCCATAGGGCTCCTCATGGTTGCCCACTCCAGCCATGATATCGGCCAGCTCGGCCGGCGCCATTCCCATCTCCTTCAGCACCGCGTAGGCCAGGAGGAGCGCCACCTGCTCGTGGTCCTGGCGCGTCGCCACGTTCCCGATGTCGTGGAGGTAGCCGGCGATGGCGGCCAGCTCGGTCTCGCGCGGGTCGCGGGCGAGCGACTCCATGATGTTGCGAGCCCGGTCCGCGACCAGATTGGCGTGCCGGAAGCCGTGCTCGGTGTAGCCAATGGCATCCATGTTCTGGTCTGCACGAGCGATGTAGATGCGGATGTCCTCCCGCGCCTTGAGATCGTCGAGTGTGATGGTTCCCGGCATCTTCCCTCCGTTGTAGTGGGGCAGGTTTGGGGCTTGCCCTGCTGCGTTGTGGTGGGGCAGGTTTGGGACCTGCCCTACTCGGAGAGGCCGGCGAGAAACTGGTCGGCGAACTGCCGATAGCACCCCGCGCGGATCGCCTCCCGCGCCTCCTCGATCAACCTCAGATAGAGATAGAGGTTGTGGTAGCTCAGGCAGCGCGCGGCAAGGATCTCGCCCGACTTGTAGAGATGCCGCAGATAGGCCCTGCTGTAGCTGCGACAGACCTCACATCCACACTCCGGGTCGAGCGGCCCTTGCTCATCCTGGTAGCGCGCGTTCTTCAGGTTGACCTTACCCCGTCTGGTGTAAGCTGTACCATTCCGCCCCAGCCGCGTGGGCAAGACGCAGTCGAGCATGTCCACGCCCTCCTGGACCGCGCGCACCAGGTCGGCGGGCGTCCCCAGGCCCATCAAGTAACGCGGCCGCCGCTCGGGGAGGAGGGAGCTGGTGTGGGCGAGCAGGGAGAAGGTCAGCTCCTTGGGCTCGCCCACCGACAGGCCGCCGATGGCATAGCCGTCGAAGGGCAACCCGGTGAGGCGGCGGGCGCTCTCTGCCCGCAGGTCGGGATCGAAGCCTCCCTGGACGATGCCGAACAGGGCCTGCTCTGACGTGCCCTCGTGCGCGGTCAGACACCGCAGTGCCCACCGATCAGAGCGCTCGGTGGCTTCCCCCGCTCGTGCGCGGTCGGCGGGATAGCCGACGGGTTGGTCGAAGGCCATGATGATGTCAGCGCCGATGGCCTGCTGGATCTCGACCGCGGATTCAGGGGTGAGGAAGTGCTCGGCCCCGTCAATGTGAGAGCGGAAGCTGACCCCTTGCTCTGAGACTTCGATCAGCGGCGCGAGGCTGAAGACCTGGTATCCCCCGCTGTCGGTGAGGGCGGCGCCCGGCCAGTTCATGAAGCGAGCGAGGCCCCCTGCCTTCTGAATCACCTCCACCCCGGGGCGAAGGTACAGATGGTAGGCGTTGCCGAGCAGGATCCGCGCGCCCAGGTCGCGGAGTTCCGCCTGGGTCAGCGCCTTTACGGCCGCCTGGGTGGCCACAGGCATGAAGACCGGGGTATCGAAGCTGTGCCCGCGCACGGTGATGCGGCCCGCGCGCGCCCCACTGGGGTCTGTTCTCTCGATCGTGAAATCCATACAGCGCATTTCACAACCCCAGACCTGCTCCCCGCACCCGCCTGCGGCGGGCATGAAACGCGCCCGCGCGGACCTGTCGCTCCCGGCCGGCTGGCGGACAGACCTGCCCCGCTGCAGCCTTCAGCACGGCAGGGCAAGCTCCAAACCGGCCCCACTACAACACGGTGCGCTGGCGATGTCAAGCCTCCGGCGCGCGGCGCTCTGCCTTGACACTGGGTTTGCCGGGTGGCTATAATCCGCGCGTGGCAGTCCGCCGACTGGCGGACGGGGAGGCAGCAGGTCTTGCCCCAGGTGAGATGCCCACAGTGCGGGGCTACGAGCGACACACGAAACCCCGGATACCCTTTCTGCGCCGGGTGCCAGGACAACCTGGCGAAGTGCGGCTACTGCCGGTGGTTCGATGACCGTCTGGGCGCGTGCACCAGTCTGGTGCGCAGCGCCTTCGAGATCAGCGCCACGGCCACTCCGCCCTGCGGGCAGCACTCGCCGCGTCCCTCGCTTCAGGTGCGGCGGGACGGTCGGCTTGCCCCGATGATCGCGATCGGGCTGGCAGCAGCAGTCTTCGTGTTGGGCTACGGGCTGGTGCGGCTCCGGCAGCCTGCGCTGCCGCCGCCGGCGCCTGAGGGTGCGCTGCAGCTGACAGTAGAGGCCGAGTACGGGGGCGCGGCGATGGGACACCCCTATGCCGTCACAGTTGAGATCAGGAATGTCTCGGATAGCATCGTCAAGGGCGTGCGGTTCGGGATAGACAGGGAGTTTCTCCAGCGGTTCGCGATCCGCAAGGCGACGCCGCAGCCGCTCCGGCAGGAGGAATCGGGCAAATGGGAGGTGCTGCATTACCCCGATCTGAACTCCCATGAGCGGCGGACCATCACCCTCGAGCTGCTGCCAAAGGCGGTGGGAGATGCACATCTGAGGGTGCAAGTGGCGTCCGACGCCGGCGCGTCTCACGGGATCGCGGACTTGCCGATCACCGTGACCGGATGCCCGCGCTCCATGGGACGGGGACCGGCCGGTCGGCCCACGGAGGCAGGGAGGGGTAAGCAATGAGACCCGATGATGCGGTGCTGACGCGGCGGGTGCGCAGTGAGATCATCAGACGAGAGCTGGACACGACGAAGCTCGAGGTGAAGGTGATCCATGGGGTGGCCTACCTGGCAGGCGAGCTCAGGCCCACGCGCGCCCAGAGGATTTCTGACCCCAAGCGCGAAATGGAGATCATCGAGAACATCATCTACGGCATTTCTGGAGTCCGCGCGATAGACAATCGCATCAAGTGGGTGCGGGCTTGAGCCTGGTGCGGGGGGACGGGAGAGGACGGGGCCTGCTCGTGGTTCTGTCAGGCCCTTCAGGAGTAGGGAAGGGGACAGTGGTAGCCCACGCCATCTCTGCGCGCAGGAAGGGGGCCGAGCGGCTTCGCCGGTCTGTCTCGGTGACCACGCGGCCGAGGCGAGCCGACGAGGAGGAGGGCCGGGACTACTTCTTTGTTGCTCCGGAGGAATTCCAGCGTCTGGTCGCGGCGGGCCAACTGCTGGAGTGGGCCACCTACCTGGATCACAGCTATGGGACGCCGCGGGAGTGGGTTGACCGGCAGTTGTTAGGGGGATACGATGTGGTCTTGGAGATCGAGGTGAAGGGGGCGATGCAGGTGAAGGAACGCCGCCCCGGGGCGGTGCTCATCTACATGCTCCCGCCCTCCTGGGAGGCGCTCCGGCGGCGCCTGGCGCGACGCAGAAGCGAAAGCCCCGAGCTTCAGCAGCGACGGCTCGAAGTGGCGCGGCAGGAGATGAGCGTGCTGGACAGCTACGACTATGTGATCGCGAATGACCGGGTCGGCCACGCCGCGCACCTGCTCCTGTGCATCCTGGAGGCGGAGCGGAGCCGGGTGCTCCGCACTGACCTGACGGCTCTGCGCGAGGTGATTAGTGATTGAGCGCCTGTCGGGTAAGACCGTCGTGCTCGGGATCACCGGCAGCATCGCCGCCTACAAGGGGGCCGAGGTGGCGCGGCGGCTGATGGACCTGGGAGCAGAGGTCCACGCCACCCTCACGCGGGCTGGCGCTCAGTTCGTCACTCCGCTCACCCTGCGCACCCTCACGGGCCATCCCGTGATCGTTGATATGTTCGAGGAACCGGGCGAATGGCAGGTCGAGCATGTCTCGCTGGCGAGACGAGCAGATACGGTGGTGGTGGCGCCGGCAACCGCGGACGCGATCGCTAAGCTCGCACTGGGGCTGGGGGACGAATTCATCTACGCAGTCGCTCTCGCCTCCCGTGCTCCACTGGTCATCGCGCCGGCGATGGAGAGCAATATGCTCTCGCATCCGGCGACCCAGGCGAATGTGGACCTGCTGCGGCAGCGAGGCGCGGTCTTCGTGGCCCCGCGCACCGGGCGGCTGGCCTCCGGCGCCACGGGGCCCGGGCGAATGGCCCCGCCGGAGGAGATCGCCGCCGCAGTCGCGGACCTGCTTGCCACGCAGGCCGACCTGAAGGGCCTCCGCGTGCTCGTGACGGCAGGGCCGACCCAGGAGCCGATAGACCCGGTCCGTTACATCTCCAACCGGTCCAGCGGGAAGATGGGCTATGCGCTGGCGGCCGGGGCCGCGCGGCGAGGGGCCCAGGTGACCCTGATCTCGGGGCCGACCGCACTGACCCCGCCGGCGCTGCCGGGCGGCGAAACGGTTCAGGTGACCACCGCCTCCGAGATGCGGGCGAAGGTCCTCCGCCGCTTCCCGCGCTGCGACATTCTGGTCGCCGCGGCGGCAGTGGCCGACTTCGCGCCCTTCCAGGCGCAGGGCAGCAAGATGAAGAGGTCCGCCGTGGCAGGCCGCAGCCTCGAGCTGCGGGCCACCCCTGACGTGCTGGCCGAGTGCGGCCGCCGAAAGAAGGTGGGCCAGTTCCTGGTCGGCTTCGCGGCCGAGACCGACGACCTGCTGACGAACGCCAGGGAGAAGCTGCAGTCGAAGCACCTGGACCTGATAGTGGCCAACGACGTCACCAGAGCAGGCATCGGCTTCGGCTCGGACCGGAACGCCGGCTACCTGCTGTTCGCCGATGGGCGGGAGACGGAACTGCCTGAGATGGCGAAGTCTGCCTTCGCCGACCGCATTCTCGATGCAGTGACCGAGGATCGAAACCGAGGCAAAGGAAAGCCGCTCCGAAAGTAAGAGCTGCGAGCAAGGGATGCTATGTCTGCTGTTTCATTGCCTGCTCGCCGGAGCGGGCTATGAAACAGTAGGCGAAGAACGCCGGGTGGTAGCGGGCGCATCTCATGCCCGCGCGCGGCGAAGCCGGCAACCTGGAGGCTATGAGATGAGCTGTACAGAAACGTATGTCTTCACCTCCGAGTCCGTGACCGAAGGGCACCCGGACAAGATGGCCGACCAGATCTCCGATGCGGTGCTGGACGCCCTCTTGACCCAGGATCCGAATAGCCGGGTGGCCTGCGAGACGCTCGTCACCACCGGACTGGTGATCGTCGCCGGGGAAGTGACTACCCAGGGGTATGTTGACATCCCTGCCGTCGTCCGCAGCGCCATCCAGGAGATCGGCTACACCCGCGCGAAGTTCGGGTTCGACTCCGAGGTGTCCGGCGTGCTGACCGCGATCCAAGAGCAGTCGCCCGACATCGCGCTGGGGGTGGACGTCGGGGGCGCGGGCGACCAGGGCATGATGTTCGGGTACGCGGTGGACGAGACCCCGGAGCTGATGCCGCTGCCCATCATGCTGGCGCATAAGATGGCGCGCCGGCTGGCTGAGCTGCGGCGTCTCGGGGAAGTGGACTATCTGCGGCCGGATGGCAAGACCCAGGTCACCGTGGTCTACGAGGACGGCCGCCCGCGTCGTCTGAGCAAGGTGGTAGTGGCGGCGCACCACCGTCCGGGTGTTGACCACGAGCGGATCCGCGCGGACATGAGCGAGCGCGTGGTGGCCGAAGTCTGTCCGTCCGAGATGATGGACGATGACACCGAGATCCTGGTGAACCCCACGGGCAGCTTCGAGCGCGGCGGGCCGCTCGCGGACACCGGCCTCACCGGGCGCAAGATCATCGTTGACACCTACGGCGGCATGGCGCGACATGGCGGGGGCTCCTTCTCGGGCAAGGATGCGACCAAGGTTGACCGGTCCGCCAGCTACATGATGCGGTATGTGGCGAAGAACATCGTGGCCGCGGGCCTCGCAGATCGGGTCGAGACTCAGGTGGCCTATGCCATCGGGCGGGCCGACCCCATGGGGTTCTGGGTGGACACGTTCGGCACTGGCAAGATCGAGGACAAACGGCTGGCCGCGCTCTGCCTGGAGCTGTTCGATCTCCGCCCTCGCGCCATCATCGACAAGCTGGAACTGCGCAAGCCCCAGTTTCGTCAAGTGGCAGCGTACGGCCATTTCGGGCGCATTGACCTGCCCGTGCTCTGGGAGGTCACCGATATGACCGACAGGCTCTGCCGGGCGGCCGGGGGGTAGCGATCCCCGACTACGCAGACGTCCTGCCCGATCCGGGGCGCCCGTTCAGCCAAGTCTTCACCTATCACATACCCGAGCCCCTGCGCTCGGCGGTCAGCGTGGGCGTGCAGGTTCTGGCACCCTTTGGCCCGCGGTCCGTGGTGGGAGTAGTCACCGGGCTGCGCGAGCAAGTCGAGCGCACGGGGATCAAGGACATCGAGGCCGTTCTCGAGGACGCCGCCGCGCTTCCCGCAGACGCGTTGCCCCTGGCCAGCTGGATCGCCGACTCCTACCTCTGCGAGCTGGGCGAGGCGATCCGTCCCTTCCTTCCTCAGGGCACCACCTATCGCATCCACCGCTCGTTCCATCTCACCGGAGAGCCAGTGCCAAAGGCCCTTCGCGCGCATCCGGACGCGGGGCCGGTGCTGCGGCTGCTGGGAGCGACGGGCGACGATCCGCCTGCGACAGATGGCCTCCCTCCAGTGGGCCTGGGTGCGCTGAGGCGGGTGCTGCCGACACGGCGACTCTCGCGCGCGCTTCAGCTTCTCAGGTCCCAAGGGCTAATCGTTGAGCGAGCGACGCTGCGGCCACCATCGGCGCGGGCACGCCAGGTGCGAGTGGTGGAACTGGCGGCCCGACCGGAGGAGATTGCGCGCTACTGCCGGGAACGGGGCCGGCGAGCCCCGGCCCGCACCTCCGTGCTGCAAGCTGCGGCCCAGCACGGCGGGCTCACCCCGCGCGAGCTGGCCACGCGCGCGGGGGTCTCGACCTCGGTGGTGCAGTCGCTGGTGAAGCAAGGCTTGCTCCGGGCGCTGTCGCGAACCATGCGGCGCGTGCCCTGGGCGGAGGCGGTCGGCCGTGCTTCCCCCCCGCCCACTCTTACCTCCGACCAGAGCGCAGCGGTGAAGGCGATCTCGGACGCGGTCGAGGCCGGCAGGTTCGAGTCGTTCCTGCTCTTCGGGATCACGGCTAGCGGCAAGACCGAAGTCTATCTGCGCGTGCTGGAACAGGTGCTGGCGCGCGGGCGGCAGGCGATCGTGCTGATGCCGGAGATCTCGCTCACCGCGCAGGCGGTCGAGATCTACCGGGCGCGGTTCGGTGACCGGGTGGCGATCGTACACAGCGCGCTCTCGGTGGGCGAGCGCTGGGACGAGTGGCAGCGCATCCGGGAGGGGGAGGCGGGGGTGGTGATCGGCGCGCGATCCGCGCTCTTCGCGCCCACTCGCGCGCTCGGGCTGATCGTGGTGGACGAGGAGCATGAGACATCGTACAAGCAGGAGCAAGCGCCTCGCTACCACGCCCGTGAGGTGGCGGTGAAGCGAGCCGAGCTGAGCGCATGTCCGGTGGTGCTCGCGAGCGCCACCCCTGCGCTGGAGTCGTTCCACGCCGCGGAGGCCGGCCGGCATCGCCTGCTGCGATTACCCACGCGGGTGGAGGATCGCCCGCTCCCGAAAGTCCACATTGTGGATATGCGGGAGGCAGCCCCCCGGCCCGCGATTCTGTCGCCACGCCTCCGCAAGGCGATTGGGTCGCGCCTGAGCTCGGGAGAGCAGGTCATCCTGTTCCTGAACCGTCGCGGCTACGCCACCTTTCTGCTCTGCCCGGCGTGCGGGGAAGCGGTGCGCTGCCCCGAGTGTGGGGTTTCCCTCACCTATCACCGCGCGGAGCGCGAGGTCCGGTGTCACCATTGCGCGCTGGCGCGCCCCGCGCCAAACCTCTGTGCCCGGTGCGGCGGACATAACATCCGCTTCTCCGGCTTCGGCACCGAGCGGGTCGAGAAGGAGCTGGCCGAGATCTTCCCACAGGCGAGGTCAGGCCGGCTGGACCGCGATACGACTGTGGAGAAGGGCTCCCATCTGCGAATCGTGAGCCGGTTCCGGTCGGCCGAGACCAACGTCCTGATCGGGACGCAGATGGTGGCCAAGGGTTTCGACTTCCCCGGCGTGACCCTGGTCGGCGTGGTCTCCGCGGACACCTCCCTCAATCTCCCGGACTTCCGCGCGGCCGAGCGGACCTTCCAGCTTCTCACTCAAGTGTCGGGGCGGTCGGGCCGGGGAGAGAAGAAGGGGGAGGTCATCGTTCAGACCTTCAGGCCCGAGCACTACAGCGTGACGGCCGCGGCGCGACAGGACTACGAGGGATTCTACCGCCAGGAGGTCGAGAGTCGCAGAGAGCTGAGCTACCCGCCCTTCTCTCAGCTCGCCAACCTGGTGATAAGCGCAGAGCAGGAATCCGAGGCGCGTGGACGGGCGGAGCGGCTGGCCGAGCTCTTGCGCGGGCATAGGCCGGCCGACGAGTTGGAGGTGCTCGGCCCGGCGGCCGCGCCGATCGCGAAGCTCAGAGGCAGGCACCGCTGGCATCTCCTGGCCCGCGCCCGACCGGGAGAGTTGCACCTCGCCCTGAGGGAGGCCCTCAGGCAAGTGGGCGATTGGGTCGCGATGGGCCTGACCGTGGACGTAGACCCGGTCTCTCTCATGTAGAAGCTGTTTCACAGCTCCGCCCGCCTAGGCGGGCTGTTGCGAAGTGCGCTGATGTGATAGACTCAGCCAGAGAACAGGCGTCTTGAAGGGGCAGGAGCAATCCGCCAACTGGCGGACTGCCGAACAGGCGATGTCAGACCAGAATGCCAGCCGGCTCGAGATCGTCCAGTACGGCCACCCCGCGCTCAGGCAGCGGTCGGCCCGAGTGGGAAGGGTGACCGATGAGGTCAAGCGCCTGGTCGAGCGGTTGGCCGAGGCGATGCGCCAGGCGAACGGGCTGGGGCTGGCCGCGAACCAGGTCGGCATCGCGCGGCAGGTGGCGGTAGTCGAGATAGAGGGGAAGCTGACCCCGCTGATAGACCCTGAGATCGTCAGCGCGAAGGGGAGCGAGGAGGCCGACGAGGGCTGCCTGAGCCTGCCGCGCCTATACGGCCAAGTCGCCAGGCCGACTGAGGTGGTGGTGCGGGCCCGCGATCTCTCGGGGAGGCGCATCAAGCTGACCGCGGAGGGCCTGATGGCCCGCGCCGTGATGCACGAGATCGACCACCTGAATGGCCGCCTGTTCATAGATCACGTGGATCCCGCGACTCTGCACTGGACCATTCGCACCACCGAAGAAGGGGAGGTCGTGGTCCAGCCGACGACGCTCGGCGAGGCGCTCAAGGTTTTCGTCTCGGCCCGCTTAGGCGGGCACCCGCGCACTCCCCCCGGGGAAGGCGCGCCTCGTGGGAGCAGGTGAGTGCCGTCGGGCTTGCCCGCCTCGGCGGGTCTTCGCATCGTCTTCCTGGGCACCTCGGAGTTCGCGCTGCCCGTCCTCGAAGCACTCGCCTTAGCGCCCGATGGCGTCGCGGCCGTGATCACGCGGCCCGATCGCCCCGCGGGCAGAGGAGGCGCGCATTCCCCCAACAACGCTCCGCGCACCACCTCGCGGGTCGGGGGAATGCGCGGGGGTCGCGAGCTGAGGCCGCCGCCGGTGAAGGTCGCCAGCCAACGGCTGGGGCTCGCGGTGCACCAGCCTGAGCGGGTGAGCAGGCCCGAGGGGATCGAACTGCTCCAGTCTGCCGGAGGCGGACGCCCCGACCTGCTGGTGGTGGCCGCCTTCGGCGAGGTCCTGCACGAGAACGTCTTGGGAATCCCCCGCCTCGGGGCGATCAACGTGCATGCCTCCCTCCTCCCCCGCTACCGGGGCGCGGCGCCCATTCAGCGAGCGATCCTCGCCGGCGAGACCGTGACCGGCGTCACGGTGCAGTGGATGAGCAAGGAGTTGGACGCGGGAGACATCATCCTCCAGCGCTCCTTAGCTGTCGGCGAGGGTGAGGACTTCGGCTCACTCCACGCCCGCCTGGCCCAGCTCGGGGCCGAGGCGGCGGTGGAGGCGGTCAGCCTGATCAGGCGCGGTGAGGCCCCTCGCATCCCGCAGCAGGCCGAGGACGCAACACTCGCGCATTCCGACGCTGGAATGCGCGCCTCCTACGCGCCTCCCATCAGGCGGGAGGAACTGCAACTCGACTGGACGCAACCGGCCAGCCAGCTCGTGCGCACGGTGCGCGCCTTCTCGCCGCGTCCGGGCGCGCGCACCAGCCGACACGCCGCAGGCGTGCTCAGGGTGCTCAGCGCTCGCGAGGCCCCCCCGGTGGCGCAGGTCCGCGACCTGCGCCGCCCAGCAGCGGGCCGCCCGCCGACTGCCGAGCAGAACAAAGGCGTTTTGCCCGTGCCGGCTCCTGGGAGAGGACTTCCCGGGGAGGTCGCCGAACTCACCGCCGAAGGCTTTGCCGTCTGGGCGGGGGAGGGCCGGGTGCTCGTCCTCCGGGTCCACCCGGCAGGCCGGCGAGAGATGACGGCATCCGAATATGCGCAGGGCTACCGGCTGACGCCGGGGGAGCACCTCGGGAGCCCGGAGGGACGAAACGCAGTTGTTTTGCCCCGCGGTCGGCGGGCGACCCCCTCGCACCAGTAGGGTAGGAGCTTGCCTCCTGCCCCCACGGGCTCGTGCTACGTAGCGCGGCGACGGCTGCGAAGTCCGCCGGGGCGGATCGCAGCCTTGGAGTCACTTCGCAGAGTGGCAAAGGGGTCTTGCCGAATGGGCGAGACGGCCAACCTGGACCAGCAGTGCGAGCAGGCCATGGGGCTGAAGAACCAGGGCCGTTACGATGAGGCCATGGCCCAGTTCAAGGCGGTGCTCGCAGCCAAGCCCGATCACGCCCCGGCCCACCTCGGCCTGGGACTGGTTTACTGCTTCGTCGGCATGTTCGACGAGTCCCTCGAGGAACTCAAGCTGGCCGTGCAGTTCGAACCTCAATGGGTGGACGCGCACCTCAACCTGGCCAAGACATTCGCCATGCTGGGGATGTACGAGGAGGCGCGGGTCGAGTTCAGCCAGGTGCTCGCACTCCATCCGGGTCACCCAGAGGCCAAGAAGCAGCTCAGCTACTTCGACGCGTAGGGCAGGGGACGGCGCCGTGGGCCGCCGCCGCCACCTACACCGACCACTACGCGCGGGTGACCTGGAGCTTCGGCTGGGGCGCGCTCCCCAGCGGGCCGGTGGCGGCCGCGTTCCCCCCGCGGGGCCGACACCCTTCCGGGGTCGCCCGCTTACCCCGCCGCGAAGCAACTGCGCTTCACGGCTGCGGGCTCCCGGCCTGAAGGCCCTTCATGAACGGCGTGAGCAGGTCAATCGGGATCGGGAAGAGGGTGGTGGAGTTGTTCTCGGAGGCCACCTCGACCACCGTCTGAAGGTAGCGAAGCTGGAGTGCGATGGGCTGGGTGGCGATGATCTGGGCGGCATCGGCCAGGCGCTGGGAGGCCTGGAACTCGCCCTCCGCGTTGATCACCTTCGCTCGCCGCTCGCGTTCAACTTCGGCCTGGCGAGCCATGGCGCGCTTCATAGTGTCCGGCAGGATCACATCGCGGACTTCCACCAGGGTGACCTTGATCCCCCACGGCTCAGTCTGCTCGTCAATGATCTCCTGAAGACGCTGGTTGATGCGATCGCGTGCGGCGAGCAGCTCGTCCAGCTCGGACTGGCCGATCACGCTCCGGAGAGTGGTCTGCGCGAGCAGGTAGGTGGCCTTGTTGAAATTGCGCACCTTCACCACCGCGTCGGAGGGCGCGATCACCCGGTAGTAGATGACCGCGTCCACCGTGACCGGGACATTGTCCCTGGTCATCATTTCTTGCCGCTGGACATCAATGGTCTCGATGCGGGTGCTGATCCTTTCCATGCGATCCACCGCCGGGATGAGCAGGATCAGGCCCGGGCCTTTCACCGGGATGAGGCGGCCCAGGCGGAAGACCACGGCGCGCTCGTACTCCCGCAAGATGCGAATGGCCGCGGCCAGCACGATGATGAAGAAAACCACCACTGCGATCACGACGGCGACACCATATCCAGCTTGAGTTGGCACCCTTGGCTCCTTTGCTACTCTGTGTAGTAGCGCTCCGTCGCCATAGTTATGGAGCGTCGGCGACTCCGCTATGTAGCACGAGTCAGTCCGCCAGTTGGCGGATTGGTCAGGAGCTCGCTCCTGACCCGCCCCCTGGTCCGGCCCCCGCCGGGGCGGGCCGCCGCACCAGGAGGGTTAGCCCCTCCTCACTGACAACTTCGATCTCCTCCCCTACCCCGATGCTGCCGGTGAGGGCGCGGGCGCGCCAGCGCTCCCCCTCCACGAACACTTCGCCACCGGGCTCGAGCGGACTGAGCGCGCGCCCGCGGCGGCGCAGCATCCCCTCCTCTCCGGTCTGCACCCGGCGCAGGTGCGCCCGCACTCCGGCCCCGACCACGAACAGGAAAAAGAGGACGACCAGCGCCGCCAGCACCACGATGACCTGCCAGGAGACCCGGAGCCAGTGGGCCGAGGAGCCGGTGAGCATGAGCGCGCCGACCACGAACGAGATCACGCCGCCGACTGTCAGAATCCCGTGCGAGACCACCTTCACCTCCGCCAGGAACAGCAGCATAGAGAAGACGATCAGCCCTACGCCGGCGTAGTTGACCGGGAGCACTGCCATCGAATAGAGAGCCAGGAGCAGACACAGCCCGCCGATCACTCCGGGCAGGATGGCCCCCGGGTTCTGAAGCTCGAACATGATCCCGAGCCCTGCCAGGACCAGCAGCACGAGCAGGAGATTCGGGTTGGCCAGAACGTGGAGGAAGCTCTCCTTCACACTCGGCGAGATCTCAGTGATCGCCGCGCTCGCGGTCTGGAGCTTTACCGTTCGCTTGCCGGGGAGCGTCACCTCTCGTCCGTCGAGCTTGGCCAACAAATCGCGCGGGTCATCGGCGAGGAGGTCTATCACATGCAGCCGGAGCGCCTCCTTCGCCGAGAGGGTGGCGCTCTCCCGCACCGCTTTCTCGGCCCAGTCCGGGTTGTGACCGCGGGCCTCGGCGATCACTCGAATCTGCTCGGCGAAGGCGTTCACCGTCTTCTGCATCTCTACGCCGGAAGAGGGCTGCGCCGGCTTGCCCGCCATACGTCCGGCGGGCTTGCCCTCAGGCTGCTCTGGCTGAGGTAGAGACAGCAGCTCGACCGGATGCGCGGCGCCGATGGTGGTCGCCGGGTGCATGGCGGCGATGTTGGCCGAGAGCGTGATGAAGGTGCCGGCAGACATGGCGAAGGCGCCGGCCGGATACACGTAGACGATGGTGGGCAGAGGCGAGTTGAGCAGGTCCTCGGTCATGCCCTTCATCGCCTCGCCCAGGCCGCCGGGGGTGTTGAGCAGGATGAGGAGACACTGGGCGCCGTCGCGGCGCGCCTCCGCTATCGCCCGCTGGAGGTACTCGGCCGAAGGCACATCAATCGCCCCCTCCAGCGTGATCGTGGCGACCGGTGGCACCACGCGCCCGGTGGCCGCCATCGCAGCACGCGGCGCCAGCAGGCCGAGGACGCAGAGAGCCAGGCCAAGCGTGGCTGAGCGTGCCATCAGAACTCCGACCGCCGAGGGCGCATCCAGGTGGTGGCCTGCCAGCAAGGCAGGCCTTGATCGGCGTTCCCGAACTCGCCCGGCAGTTCCTTGCCGGAGAGGCCGCGCAGCCCTCGGGCGACGCCGAGCGCGGCGAGAAAGAGGGGGATGACGGCCCAGGGGGCGCGCTGCTTGAACAGATTCTCGGCCGAGGCGTAGACGATCCAGATGCCGCCGGCCGCGGCCGCCCCGAGCGCCTTGAGCATCTGCCTGCTCCGGCGGCGGGCGCGCAGCGGGCCCTCCCGCTTCTGCTCGCCACGTTCGACGCAATCCAGGCACTGCTCGGCCACCAGGGGCCAGTCTCCGGCCCGGCTCTGCCGAAGGAAGGTCAACTCGACCCGCGCGTCGTCCCAGTTCTGCTGCATGCGGAGGCTGCACGCCAGCATCGAGCGAGCGCCGGCGCGGGGGCCGGCGTTGCCGGCCTGTCGGCGCAAGTGCTCCTGCGCTCCTGCATAGTCGCGCAGATGATAGCGCGCCACCCCCAGGGCGATCTCGGCGCGAGAGTCGCCGGGGGCCTGATCCACGGCCTGTTGCAGCGCCTCCGCCGCCTCGCCATTCGCCCGTGAGAGCAGGTGCGCGACCCCGAGGTTCCACCATGCGGCGGGGTTGTAGGGCTCCGCCCTGGTTGCGGCCTTGAACACCTGGCGCGCCCCTTTGAACCTGCCGATGGCCATGTAGCAGCGGCCCAGCGCGACCAGCGCATCTGCCTCTCGCCCATACTCCCGGGCGTTGCGGCAGTGCTCGGAGATGCCGTCGGGGTCCACGTCGGCGAAGGCGAGCGCGAGGTGGGTGTACGGATCAACGATCGCCTGGGGCGCCTGGTCGAGGGCCTTCCGCACCTGCGCCCAGTAGTGCTCGGTGCGGGCATCATAGGTGACCAAGGGGCGCTCCCGAAGCAACCCGAGATCACGGAGTTCCTGGCGCTGTTCCCATGCGCGCTGGCGATCCGGCGGAGCGCTATCCGGGTTCGGCTTGGGTCGGTCAGGCTGCCCCTCGACTGCGCTCGGGGTCTCCCTGGTGGTCGCGTCGGCGGCGGCCCTGCTTGCCCTGAGCGCAGCCGAAGGGAGCTTGGCGAGGGGCCGCGCCGAGAGATCCGTCACCAGCACCTCACCCATGCCGGCCGGCACCAGCTCCGTGAGGAAGGAGCGAGTCTGCGAGAGGTCAAGCGGAGCCGGGGCCGCCTCCTCGGTCTCCTCTTCCTCGGCGGGTGGAGCCGGGGCCTCCCAGGGCAGGCGCTGGGTAGGTAGGCCGGTGCCTGGCGAAGGCGGCTCCTGGTGGGGCAGGTTTAAAACCTGCCCTACCGACACGCCCGTGGCCGCCTGTCCGGCTAGCTCGATTTGCGGCTCAGTTTCAGTCGGCACTGCGAGAGCTTCCCTTCCTTGCGTGCACACCCCTCAGGCGACGGGCGGCGCGGTGAGGCCGGCTCCTGGTGCGGCAGGTTTGAGACCTGCCCTACCGGCACGCCCATGGCGGGCCTACAGGCCGGCGCCGGCTTGCATCACGCGCCCCAGCGCCTTGACGACCTCGGGGTCGTACTTGGTGCCGGCGTGCGCGGTCAGCTCGGCCCAGGCGTCGGCCTCCGAGGCCGCCCGGCGGTAAGGCCGCTCTTCGGTCATCGCCGAGGCGACGTCGGCGGCGGCCAGCACCCGCGCGGCCAGTGGGATCTCCTCTCCCATAAGGCCTTCCGGGTAGCCGCTGCCATCCAGCCTCTCGTGATGATACCGCACCGCGGGCTTGACTGACCAGGGGAATTCGAGGACATCGAGGATCTGGGCTCCCACCAGGGTGTGGGTCCGGATGATCTCTAACTCCAGCTCTGTCAGGGGCCCGGGCTTGAGCAGGATCATATCGCTGATGCTGACTCGCCCGATATCGTGCAGGCGGGCGGCCACCCGGATGCCCTCGACCGCTTCGCCGGAACATCCCATTTCCCTGGCGATGGCGGACGCCAGCCGGGCCACACGTTCGGCGTGGCGCCGAGCGTAGCGATCCCGGGCCTCCACCGCGCGCATCAGCGCACGGACCACGCCATACATCGCCTGCCGGTCGAGCGAAGGAGCGGCGGCGAGAGGCGCCGGCTCCTCCCCCAGCCCGCGGGGCCCCTCTGCAGCCCCTGCGATGTAAGCGTAGTCCTCCGGACCAGTATCGCGATCCCTGCGCCGCTGGTCGAGGAAGTGAGCTACGATGGCGCCGGCGGGCTGGGCGCCGCCGGGAGCGGCCACGGTCAGCCCATCCACCTCGGGAGCGCCGCTGCCCTCACCCAGGGCAGCAACCGCGGCCTCCTGGACCCCTTCCCCAAGCCGGTCCCAGAGCATGGCGAGCACGGGCTCCAGTTGCTCGCGAGCGCGCGACTGCACGTACCAGCGCTGGTCTTCAGTCAGGGGCTGGACGCCCAGGACCGGACCCGCCAGCGGGCCATCAGTATCCGTCCCCGCCCGCACGCCGTCGAAGGCCTCGAACGCCACGACCTGGAGGTAATAGGGCCAGCAGCCTGCCAGCTCGAGGATGAAGTCGCGCTCTGCGGAGAGATCGGCTCCCGCCTCCGCCGCAAGCGCAGCCACCTGACGCCAGGCGAGGTCAGGATCCAGGTGGTGCAGACGGACAACGGAGAAGAGATCGGCAAAGGGCGACCCCACATCGCGGCCTGCGATCTTGATCTCATGCAGACGCCGCTCACTGGCCGTGACGAAGCAGACGCCGGGCCTGGAGGCGATGTGACGAAGCGCCGAGAAGAAGTTGAGGTCGAAGGCAGGATTCTCGGCAGCCAGGTCTACCTCGTCGAGCAGGAAGATGAGGCGCTCGCCCGCGACCTCTACCTGATCCAGCAGTTCTTCCAGATCGAGGAAGCTGAGGGCATCCCGTGCCTCGAAGCGCGGCCAGAGGAGCGCGGCCTTGCCGAAGGCCTGGCGCGCCATCTCCCCCACCATCAGATGGAAGAACTGCTCGGGGCTCAGGGCCCCGAGGCCCTCGAAGCTGAGGTAGACCGCGCGGTGCTGGGAGGGCGAGAGCCCATGCCCGGCCAACGTCCCCGGCCGGGCCAGGTGCAGGAGCAGCGAGGTCTTCCCCGACTTGATCGGCCCCACGACGGAGCAGTTCTGGCTGCCGGCCAGGAGGCGGAGGATCTCGCGCGTCTCTCTGGGCCGCGGGAAGTAGAACCTCGGCTCTCGGATCGGACCCCGGTTGAAGAACGGGTTGTTCATCTCAGCGCCCACTGCGCAGTCCGCCTGGGCGGCGCAGCCCTACGGTTCCCCTTGACTCAGCCAACGCCCGAGCAACCCCACACGAAGAAGGTAGCGTGGCGCCTCGTAACAGCGGGGGCTGCGGAGCAACCCCGCAGCCGGGCTGTGGGAGCCCCGGCCGCCCTGCTTGCCCTGAGCACAGCCGAAGGGAGCGAAGCCGAGGGGTCCCCGGGGCGACGCTTCCATCCCCGCGGCGGCTGTGCCAACAGCGCCGCACGCTTGGACCAGCTCGCAGACCCCGAGCCGCCTGATGGCCTCATTCAACCTGGGCCGGCCAAGACCTGTCGCGATCGCGAGTTCCTCCGCGGTCAGGCCGCACGGCTGCGGCGTTGCTGCGCAGCCGCCGCTGGTCTGCGGGGCGCGCGTTGCCCCGCCGGCTGGTAGGGCAGGTTTGGGACCTGCTCCTCCCCAGGAGGCGACAAGAGAACGCAGAACGGCCTGGCCGTCATCGCCCGCGGACTCCCAGAGATAGCGGAGGTGGATGTCCCCTTGTGCGACGATGTCATCCACCGCGGCCTCGACCGACTCGAGCCGCACCACCGCCTCACAGGACTCGGTACAGCGCTCCACCAGGCGGTAGCCCAGGAGTTGGAGCAGATACGGATGCCCTCCGGCGAGATCCAGGGCGTGAGCGAGGGCGGCGTCCTCGCAGCCGATGCCCAACCTGGCCAGCGGAACACGGATGACGTCGGCCGCGGCCTCGGGGTCGAGACCGCCGACCCTGCGGTAGGTTGCCAGGTTGAGCAGGGATGACCAGTAGGCGCCGGCCATCTCCTCCAGGCGGTGAGTGCCGGAGAGGACGAAGCTCAGGTTCGGGCTGTGCTGGATGAGATGCCGGAGCTGGGAGAGGACCTCAGGGCCCAGCAGTCCAGTCCGGACTTTCTGCTCCAGGTCGTCGAACTCGTCAATGAGCACGACCACGGGCTGGCCGTACCGGCTGGCCGCCTCACGGACCATCAGCTCGCCCGGGTCGCCTTCGGGACGGGATTCCCACGCCGGGGCGGCGGGCTTGCCCGCCGGACGTGTGGCGGGCAGCAGCTCCTTGGCCAACTGCGCGAAGAAGGCGTCGGTGTCGGCCACCAGCATGCCCTGGACATCAACGAAGGTGACCTTGCACGTGGCGGACAGCTTCGCCTCGAGATGCCGGAGGAGACTTGTCTTGCCCGTTCGCCTCTGACCCACCAGGACTGCTACTCCGCCCCGCTCGCCGCTGGCCAATGCGCGCTCGACGAACGCGACTTCGGCGGCGCGGCCGAAGAACATCGCGCTGTCAGGGCTCAGGGGCTTGCCCACCACGAACGGGTTCGGGACGGCTGCGAGCTCGCCAGGCCGCACGACCTGCACCCTCCCCCCAAAGTCTCGCACCGCGGCCCCCGAGAGGTGGCGGAAGCGGACCCGCCCGCGGATTTCCAAGAGCCCTGGTTCCACTGCGGCAATGGCCATCTTGACCTGACTTGCTTCGCCCGGCTCTAGGGAGGGCAACCGGCCCGCATTCGCCGCTCCCTCGACGTCCACCACCAGCTCGCGTGCCGGCCCCTGTCCCAGGTTCTGGACCGCTATCACCAGCAGCCCCCGCGGCCCCGCTACGACGCGCTCCGAGAGCACGGCCGCCCGGATGTCGGCCCGGGCCGCTGTCTGCGCGAGGCCATCGAGCAGCGATTCCCAGGCATAGAGGATGGGACTGACCACGCCGTGGTAGGCTCGATCCCGGTTATGGTTCAAGGCGACCTCGAGGGCGGCCCGAGCCCGGCCCAGGTGGCGGTTGCGCACCTGACGCGAGCGCGCGCGCCACGCGGCCGCCACCGATCGTCCCGCCGCGGCCACGAAGGATACGATATCGAAATCGCTTCTTGGGGGCGCGGCCGCGAGCCTGGCTAGCTCATCGGCCGTGGGGGCCTCGGCACACTCGGCAAGCCAAAGCACGACTCGGCCCAGGTCAGTGCGCCCCGCGCCGTGCAGGGCAGATGCCAGCTCGCGAAGCAGCTCGCCTGGGGCGCCATCGTCCTCCGCTATGTGAGCGGCGACGCGCGCCAGTTCTCCCATCTCGGGCGTGCGCGCGGCCCGCGCGAGCGTCCAGAAGAACCCCGGCGCGCCCCCATCGGCCGGCCACCAGTAGAGCAGTTCAGGCGCGGCCCGTGGGTCGCGGTCGAGAGCGGCAGCGATCCCCTCCGTAGCGGCCGTCGCGGTCCTGTCGGCCGAGGCCATCTCGACCACTCGTTCCCAGAGCGGCCCACTCAGCCCAAACACGTGCTGACAGAGCTGCCTTGAGGCCGCCCGGGCAACACCGGCGTCCCGGTCCCGCGACAGGGAGAGCAGCGAGTTCACCTCCGCCGCCCCCTGGGGCTGGAGCCCGGCCGCGGCGGCGGCCCGTACTGCTGGCTCGCGGTCCAGGCAAGCAGCGGCGACCGCGCGGTTGAAACCGAGTAGACCGAGTGATCTCACAGCCGCGGCTCGGACAGCAGTACCTCGATCCTTGGCCAGTTGTCGCAGCAGAGCAGTGGCGCAGGTTTCCAACCTGCGGCAGGTTCTGCCCAGCGCCTCGGCCACCGAGGCGCGGACGCGCGACGATCGGTCATTCGCCGCCGCGGCCATGAATGGAAGCTCGCTGAGGTTCGGGTCCGCGGCGAGGAAAGAGCAGGCGACGGCTCGCACTGAGCCGCTGCTGTCTCCTGCCAGCCGTTGGAGGTCGGCCCGGGACCGATCGTCTCCCTGGGCCGCCCAGCGGCCAAGCGCCTGCGCGCCCAGCGCCCGCACCTCCGGGTCAGGATCGGAGATGCACAGCGCAGCCAGGCTGGCGACCGGACGGCGAGGCAGCTCGCGCATGGCTGCCGCGACGGCCTTCTTGCCCGCAGGACCCAGTCCGGCGAGGCGAACCAGCAGCGCAACCGGGTCACGCCGTCTGGCGGGCCACAGGGCGACCGCGCCCAGGGCTACCGGAAGGAGAGTCTGCTCCTTGGCGGGCATTGGCGTACCCGCCCTACACACCAGGCGCGTGAGGCACAGGACCGCGGCGGCGCAGTTGCGTCCCCGGGCCCGGCCCAGCGCGGTCGCGGCGGCCCCGCGCACCTCCGAATGAGAGTCGCCAAGCGCAGTCTCAAGCGCGTCTACTGAGGCCGCCGATCCGTGCGTAGCCGCCTCTGCCAGTCCTGCCACTGCCGCCAGCCGCGCCGCCGGGTCATCGCTTCCTGCCAGGGCCACCAGATCATCGAGAAAGGCGCCGCCAGCTCGTCCCAGGGCAATGGCAGCGACGTGGCGGGCAGGCTGGGAATCTGCAGGATCATTGGGTGACGGGGATCCGGGCTTGAGGAGGTCGCGTACGGTCTCGGGGGCCAGGCGAAGCAACTCGCGTAAGGCCGGCACCGCGGCCTCGGCCGGCAAGGACAGCCTGGCCTTGGCCACATCCAGGATCAGTCGCCAGGCCGATCGGCTAGCGACTGCCTGCCGCCCCAGGGCCCGCCAGGCGGCGGCCGCTGTGCCCTGGTGCCCGCTCCATATTCCCCGAAGCAGCGCCCCTAGCTCCGCATCCTCAGGAGCTCGTCCCTTGCTTCGCACTGGGCCACCCCTCTACGCCAGCGAGAATCTCGATGTGGTGGGCTCGCCCTCGAAGCCCCAGTATTCGGGTGGAAGCGGTACTGTTCTAAGTACTGCTCTGTTTGTCTGTGTGCGCTCTCTACCTCTACCTGCTGAGTTTCGCTGGAAGGAGTGAGTCGAGACTCAGACTCACCACACTCTAAGGATGCTGGCCGATGGACAGCCGCCGCCAGCATGTGCGAAGCGCATTGCTGTATATCGGGAATACCACATACCTACGGGTTCTCCTGCAGTGCTGTGACAGCCCCGTGGCGGCTACGTGGTCCGCCTCGGCGGACAGCTGTGAGACGCCGGCCCCATAGCCACGGCGTGTCTGGCCGTTGTCGGTTGGGGGCCCAGCATTTGCCAGGACACCACACACTGGGGCAATGCTTGCCCTCCTGCTGATTGCGCGGACGGCCGGATTATGGTACGATCCCTTGGCCCACGGCTGCGGCGTTGCTGCGCAGCCGCCGCTGGGTTGTTGGAGGAGCGCGCGGCCCTTCGGCAAGCTCAGGGTCGCCGCCCACGCGACCGCAAGGGACACCCCGAGCGGAGTCGAGGGGCGGCCTCAGGGGAGCCGCGTGAGGTGGTCAATGGCCGAAGGAGCACAGGGGATGCGCGCGATCGCGCCGGCTGCGGAAGTGGGTCGGCTGACGCACAGCCCAGCGGCGGCGGCCCAGCGGCGGCTGCGGAGCAACGCCGCAGCCATAGAGCAACGCCGCAGCCGTGGCCTGGGTCTGGCGATGGCCTTGCTGGTGGTAGTAGGCGCGGCCCAGGGGCTTTGGGCCGGGCCCTTCGGCGAGGTGCCGGCGGGCAACTGGGCCTACAGTGCCTGCCGCCGGCTGGTGGCGGCGGGCTGGCTAGCGCCGGAGCCGGCGACCGGGTTCTCGGGCAAGCCCCAGTTGACCCGCTTCGAGTTCGGCATGGCGCTGCTTCCTGTTCTCACCGAGGTTGACCGCGGAGTTGCGGCGCTGTCCCCAGCGGAAGGATCGGATCCTCGTGCCGTGCTCACTGTCACCTTGCGCGCGCTGAGGGCTGACCCGCGCGTCTCGGAGAACGAGATCGCCGGGTGCGCCGGGGACCTGCGCCGCCTGGGCACTGAGTTCAGCGATGTGCTGCGGGACCTGGGCCTCGATGCCGGGCAGGCGATGCGCGGCCTCCGAACTCTGGAGGCGGCGGGCGTGCGTCGCTGGAGAGCAGACGTGCTGTCCACAGTGGGGCAGGTTTCAAACCCGCCCTACCCAACGGAAGGTCTGGGCTCGGATACCGTTCGTCTTCCGATCGGACACGGAGCTCTGGCGCTGACCTACGGCCGTGACTTGAGGCCTCCGTCGCTGCTGGATCTGCTGGCCGTTTCGGCGGCCGGTGAGAGTGGGGCCTCGGGCGGCTCCGGGCTGGGCGAGCCAGCGCTACGCGATCCGCTGGTATCTAGATTGCGGACCGCCTACGAATACGGGCTGGGGTCCGCGCTCAGCCTGAGCCTGGCCTACGAGGAGATTGCACGGCGGGGGCAGGGGCTGGCACCGCTTGATAGCGCTTCGGTGGCATCCCTGGGACTGGGCTACCGGCTCAGCAGATCGGCTTCGGTGAAGCTGTCGTATTCGCTCCAGAAGTACTCGAACCGGGTGCTCGACAGTCCTCCGGTACGCGTGGGCGTCGCAGAGACTGCGGTTTCCATCGGGTTCTAGCGGGATGGCCGCCCCTCGACTCCGCTCGGGGTGTCCCTTGAGGTCGCATGGGGGCGACCCTGAGCTTGCGAGGGGGTCCGCCGTGTCCCGCGCATTCCTTCGGGCCATCGGCAGCGCGCGCGGGGGGCGCTGGCGGTTCCTGGGTCCGATCCTCCTGGGCTGCATCGCGGCGGGGGTTCCCGCTCTTGCCCAACAGACGGCCGAGCCGGTCTCAATGATCGTGCAGGCCAGCACCGTTGACCTTGACCTGGGCCGCCAGACCGTGGAAGCGCAGGGCCAGGCGCGGGTGAGCTATGGCGAAACAGAGCTCTACGCAGACCAGGTGAGCGCCGATCGCGCCAGCGGCGATGTGCAGGGCCGGGGGAACCTGGTGCTGGTGCAGAGGGGCCGGCGGCTCCAGGGCGACCGCGTCCAGCTCAACCTCCGCAGTGAGGTGGGATCGCTGGAGAACGCCCGGGTCCAGGAGCAAGGCGTCATCATCCGCGGTGAGAGGATCGAGTTCTCGCGCCAGAGCCTGGTCGCGCACCACGCTTACTTCACGACCTGTGACAAGCCGAATCCCGATTACAGCCTGGGCGCGGAGACCATCACCCTGACCGCGCAGCAGACGGCCAAGGGGAAAGAGGCGGGCCGACTGACGCTTGACCGGGCGCGCGTAACCTACCACAACCGGCGCCTGTTCACTCTCCCTCGCTACTCGATCTCGGTGGGTCAGATCGGCGACCCGTCGTCCACGCCGTTCCCGGTGAGCGGCTTCGATCGCGACGACGGGCCGTACGCGTCTCTGGCCTATTCTCTGGGCCGGCCCGGCGACCCAACGGTGGCCGACCTGGCCTACCGCTACACCAGCTTCCGCGGCATCCGAGGCTACGCGAAGCTTCGCCGCAGTCTGGGTGGGCTCGACCTGGGAGCGGGATACGTGCGGAGAGAAGCGCCCACAGACCGCTTGCTCCGACCCGACGACTTCACGACCACGCTCGCGCCGGTCCTGGTCAACCGGGCGCCTGAGCTCAGCGCGTCGCTGGCCGACGTGCCACTCGCCGGGCCGCTGCACCTGCGGTCGGAGGCGGCGAGAGGATCGTACGCCGAGACCGAGCACTTCAAGGTGGACTTCCGGGCGAGGGCCAACCGCACCTCACTCAGCAACCTGCTGTCGCTTCTCCCCTACCGGGTTTCGCCGAGCGTGAGCCTGAACCACGCAGTGGGCTGGCGCAGGTCAAGCTACTCGACCGGAGATGAGTTCAGAATCCGCTTCGCCAGGCAGAGCATTGATGTTGCTGCAGGCCGCGACATGCAGGTCGGCCTTTCCTACATCACGCGGCGGGGGTCGGGCAGCACTCCCTTCTTATTCGACCGGATAGAGGTGGGCCGGGAGCTGCTCGGGGACATTCGCGTCCGTCTGAGCCCGCGGTGGCGAGTGCGCGTGGTTGACCTCTACGACCTGGAGCGACGTGACACGCGGGACATGCTCGTCTGGTTGACCCGGACTGCACACTGCCTGGACTACACGGTCGGCTGGCGGAAGGCGGAGGGCTCGTTCTTCGTCGGGATCAGCCTGGCGCGGCCGACCGAGGGGAGTTGACTCCGGGTGGGCAGCAGCAGGCCCGCACAAGGTACTAAGGTGTTGTAGGTCAGGAGTACTCTCGTCTTGACAGAGCGTGAGCGGCGACGCCGAATAGTCGAGCACCTCAGGTCGGGGGAGGCCGACGCCGCGGCCAGCGAGCTGGCGGCCTCGCGCGAGACCTATCCCGGCGATGGCGCACTACACCACGTGATCGGGATGGCCTTCGCCACGAGCGGGACCCTGGGGCAGGCGCTCGAGCAACTCGAAGCGGCGGCGCAGCTTGACCCCGAGTCGGCGGAGATCCAGGCCGATCTCGCGCAGGTGAGGCTGGCGCGAGGAGAGAGTGAGCAGGCCATCGAAGCCGCCGAACAGGCCCTGCTGCTCAGCCCTAACCTGCCGCTGGCGCACTTCACGCTGGGCCGCGCGCACTTCATCGCGGAGTGCGCGCGACAGGCCCGCCGGCCGCCTCCTCCCCTTCCTGCGGACCACTTCTCGCTGATAGACGGCCGGGCACCGGGCTACCTGCGGGCTCTGCGGGAAATGGAGACCGCGCTCGAGGCCGCTCCTCCCTTCGCCCTGGCAGTGCGAGCGGCGCTGGCGCTGGGCTACCAGCGGGCGGGACATCTCCACGCGGCCGCAGAGCAACTCCGCGGCCAGCTCGCAGAGCTGCCGCCGAGCGAGGAGGCCGACCAGGTGCGCTCGCGCCTGCGCGGCATGGAGTACGAGATCATACGGGAAGCGTACTGGGCGATGGAGAGGACCGATGTTCCGCGGATGGCCGAAGCGGCCGCCCGCTCCGAGAGCGGGCCCGAGGCGAAGCTCCGGCTGGCGCACGCGTACGCGCTGTTCGATGGGGGAGAGCGCCTGGCAACCGCTCTGGCGGAAGCGCGTGCGACGGGCTGCCAGGCCCGCAGCGTGGAGGTCAGGCGAGCGGGGGCGGGCGCCCGCAGCCACACGGCCGTCTCGGATGCCCATATTCTGGTCGGGGGAGCCCTCGAGGGTGTGGTCGAAGAAAGGCTTCGATTCCTGCCCTTCGCTGCCATCAGCCAGGTCCAGTTCGGCGAGGTCCGCCACTGGCGGCAGGCGGTGGTGGAACTGACGTCGGGACAGCAACTGGCGGCCGTCGTTCCGAGCTTGTACCGGCTTTCGTTCCGCAGCCCGAGCGATCTGATCCAGAGCGGGCGGTTTACCCAGTTCAGCTATGGGCCGGGAGAGACGAGGTACGCCTACGCGATCGGAGCCCGCAGCTTCGTCAGCGATGAGGGCGTGATCCCGTTCGGCGAGATCGAGTTGCTGGCGTTCCGGTGAGCCTAGCCAGTCGAGGTGAGAGACAAGGAGCAGTGATGACGCGGAAGGAACGCGTGCGGGCCGCGATCGAGCATCGCGAGCCGGACACCGTCCCCATAGCGGAGTGGATCATAGACTACGAGCCGGCCTCGCTGGTGCTCGGCAGGCCCACGTTTCTTCGGGGCAAGGCCCGCCTCGCCCACGCGCTGTGGGCCGGCCGGCGGGATGAGGTCGTCGCTTCCGTGAAGCGCGACCTGGTGGAGCTGGTGCGGCGGCTCGACCTCGACATGGTCTGCGCAGATCTCACCTACCCGCGCGGGCTCACGTGGGAGCCGCCGGAGCAGGTGGATCACGAGACCTGGCGCGACCGGCACGGCAACGTCTTCCGGTACTCCGAGCTGACGCGCGATCTGATGCTGATGCAGGCAGGCGAGCGGGGTTACGAACCCGAGCGGCCGGCACGGGACGAGTGGCAGGAGCAAGCTCCTGCCGAACGGGCGTGGAAGCCCGACCCGTCGGAACTCGAGGTGATCGAGCACGTGCTGGGCGAGCTTGGCGGGACGCACTTCACCTTCACCGGGATGGGCCGCGCGGGTCTGCCGATCTTCACCGCGCTCTGGGTGGAAAGGGACCTGCTCCGGCTGGCCGATGAGGACCCGGACGTGCTTGCTGCCGAAAGGCTCGAGTCGGCCGAGTGGTCGGCCGCGCGCATGCCGTTCTTCGCCCGGCTCGGCTTCGACGCGATTCTGGGGGGAGAGGACTACGGGTTCAACTCGGGCCCCTTCATGTCCCCCGAGACGTTCCGCCGGGTCCACTTCCCCGGGCTCAGACGCATCTGCGAGGCCGCGCACCAGAACGGTCTGTTCTACATCTGCCACTCCTGCGGCAACCTGAGACCGATCCTGCCTCTGATGATCGAGGCGGGTATTGATGTCTACCAGGCGATCCAGCCCATCGAGGACATTGCCGGCCTGAAGCGTGACTTCGGCCAGGATGTCTGCCTCTGGGGCGGGGTGAGCAATCACGACCTGGTGCGGGCCGGGCCGGACGAGATCCGCCGCCAGGTCAAGCATGCGGTCGAGAGCTGCGCGGCCGGCGGCGGGTTCATCCTCGGCTCGAGCCACAGCATCACGGTGCAGACCCCGCTGGAGAACATCATGGCCATGCTGGAGGCGGCCGGCCGGCATCCGCGACCGGCTCCCGAGCCAGTGCCGGCCTGAGGGCGAGCGCGTGCGAGACCGGGAGTCTGAGCGCAAGCAGATGGTCGAGCACCAGATCCGCCGCCGCGGTGTCTCTGACCCGCGGGTGCTGGCGGCGATGGAGAAAGTGCCCAGGCACTGCTTTCTCTCCGATCCCAATGATCATGTAGCCTACGACGACATGCCCGTTCCCATCGGGTCGGGTCAGACGATTTCACAGCCCTACATGGTCGCGATCATGACCGAGCTGCTCCGATTGGAGGGGCTGGAGCATGTGCTCGAAGTCGGCACCGGGTCCGGCTATCAGGCCGCTATCCTCTCCGAGCTCTGCGCTGAAGTCTTCGGCCTGGAGCGCTTCGAGTCACTCGCCGAGAGAGCCCGGTCGGTGCTGGCCGAACTCGGGTACCGAAATGTCACCGTAATCGTGGGCGACGGGACCCTCGGGTACCCACCAAAGGCGCCCTATGACCGTATCATCGTGACCGCGGCCGCGCCCAAGATCGCCCAGCCCTGGCTCGATCAACTGGTGGAGGGCGGCCGCCTGGTGCTTCCGCTGGGAGATCGCTGGAGCCAGGTGCTGACCGTGGTCACGAAGCGCGAGGGCACGACCGAGCAGGAAAGCCACGGGGGCTGTGTGTTCGTCCCCCTCGTGGGCGAGCACGGATGGGAAAGCGGGTAACTGTAGGGCGGGCATTCCCATGCCCGCCGGGCCCTGTGGCGCGCAGAGGTCGGCCCGCGCTCGAGAAGGGCCTCTGGGCGATCGCCGCGCTGGCATTGTTGGCGCCGATGTTGCTCTACCCCTTCGGGCGCGACCAGGGAGTCTTCGCCTGCGCGGCCGATGTGCTGCGGCGGGGCGGCGCGCTCTACCGCGATTACTGGGATCTGAAACCCCCTGGCGTCTACTACCTCTACCTGCTCAGCTTCACTGCCTTCGGCCGGACGATGCTCGCCCCTCGCCTGCTCGATCTGATCTGGACGCTGAGCGCGGCCGGCGTGCTCGCCGCGGTCGGAGCGCGCCTCCTGTCGCCGCGAACCGGCCTGTCTGGGGCGCTCCTTTTCCTCGCCTGCTATGCGCTAGGCTATGGCTACTGGCACTCCGCGCAGGCCGACGGGTTCGCCTCTCTGCCGCTCGCGCTGGCCGTGCTGGCGATGTTGGCGGCAGAGCGGCGGCGGAGCTGGTGGCTGGCGGCCGGGTGCGGCGCCCTCATCGGGGCCGCCATAGTCCTTAAGCTCACCCTGGGGCTCTTCCTCGCGCTGCCGCTGATCGCGAGCGTGGTCAGCAGAGGTGAGCGCTGGCCCTTGCGCCTGGCGCGCGCCTCTGGCTATCTGGCAGGCTGCGCCGCCGTCGTGGCGGGAGTGGCGCTGCTCCTCTGGCGACAGGGGGCGCTGCGGGACCTGATCGAGATTCTGTTCGTCTGGAACTCGCACTACGCCACCATCCGATCGCCTGCGCCGGCGCTGCTGGTGGTCGCCTACCAGACCTGGACCTTCCTCTTCGGCGGTCAGTATCTCGCGCTCAAGCTGATCGGTCTGCTGGCGGCGATAGGCGCGGCCGACTTGGTGGTGAGGCGGGGTGCGGCTCCGGAGCCCGGCTGCGGGGTTGCTCCGCAGCCCCCGCGTTCATGGCTGCTGCCCGCCTGGCTGGCGGCGATGCTGGTTCAGGTGTGGATTCAGGGCAAGTACTTCCAGTACCACTGGCTGCCCGTGCTGCCGCCGTTGGGCCTGCTCGCCGCGCAGGGGATGGCTGCCCTTTGGAGGCTGCTGCGCCAGCATGTGGCGTCGGCCGCCGCCGAGCGCGCGGTGGCCGCCGGCGGCCTGGCCGTGCTGGTGCTGTCCGTGGCCGGCGCGTACTGGAACCACTTCCGCCCCGAGCTGCGGTACGCGGCCGGCCTGGTGCCAGCGTCCGAGTTCCTCGGCGAGTTCCGCGATCGCAGCGACTTCTCGATCAGCGCGGACCTGGCCGTGGCCTCCTATCTGACCGCTCACACCGCGCGGGGCACGCCGATCTTCATCTGGGGATTCGAGCCGATCGTGTACTTCCTGGCCGACCGTCCGCCTGCCAGCCGCTTCATCTCGCAGCAGCCGCTGGTGGCCCCGTGGTCCCCGCGGGAGTGGAGGCGCGAGCTGATCGCTGCCCTGGAGGAGAGAAGGCCGGCCTACGTGCTGGTGGTGCACAATGACGCCATGCCGTGGGTGACGATGCGGCCGTACGACTCGGCGACCGAGCTCGCCGCCTTCCCGGAGCTCGTGGCTCTCCTGGCGCGAGACTACCAGCCAGCCGTGAGGATCGAGGACTTCGACATCTGGCAGAGGCGGTGAGGTAGAGCACGAACGAGCCGCTCGCCCCGCGACCCGTGACGCTCGATACGCTGCGGCCGCGCCGTTGCTGCGCAGCCGGCACTGGGATGTGCTACAATGCCCGCGCAGGTTGGTCCGCCACTCCGGCGGCTCTGGTGACCCATGGCGCGCGAGCGTGCTGGCGCTTCCATTCTGGACGACCTGAACGAGGAGCAGCGGGAGGCGGTCACACATGGTGACGGCCCCCTGCTGGTGTTCGCGGGCGCGGGCAGCGGCAAGACCAGGGTGCTCACCTGCCGCGCGGCATACCTGATTCACGAGCGCGGGGTCGAGCCGTTCCGTATCCTCGCCGTGACCTTCACCAACAAGGCAGCGGACGAGATGCGGGCCCGCCTGCGCCGCCTGCTCGGAGGGCAGCACTGGGAGCTGTGGATCGGCACCTTCCACGCCATCTGCGCCCGCATCCTGCGCGCGGACGGCGAGCTGGTCGGCGTGCCCTCCGGCTTCACCGTCTTCGACGAGTCCGACCAGAACGCGCTGATGAAGGATTGCGTGCGCGACCTGCAGCTGAACCCCGACCAGTTCCAGCCGCCCCGCATTCTCGGCGAGATCGGCCGTGCCAAGAACGAGCTGATCGGCCCCCGCGACTACTACAACTGGCGAGGGGGAAGCGCCTACGCAGAGATCGTGTCCCGCGCCTACCAGCTCTACCAGCAGCGGCTGGCGGAGAACAAGGCGCTCGATTTCGACGACCTCATCGTCTACGTGGTCTGGCTCTTCGAGCGGCACCCGGAGGTGCTGGAGCGCTATCAGGATCGCTTCCACTACGTGCTGGTGGACGAATACCAGGACATCAACTTCGCGCAATACCGCTTCATCTCCCAGCTCGCGGCCAAGCGCCGGAACCTCACGGTGGTGGGCGATGACGACCAGGCGATCTACGGCTGGCGCGGGGCCGATATGCGCATCATCATGCGCTTCGATGAGGACTACCCCGAGGCCCAGGTGATCAAGCTGGAGCAGAACTACCGTTCGACCCAGAACGTGCTCCGGGCGGCCTGGGAGGTGGTGCGCCGCAACCGGACCCGGCGCGAGAAGCGGCTTTGGACCCAGGCGCCGCCAGGCGAGCCGATCGCCTGCCACCGGGCGGCCGACGAGCACGCTGAGGCGCTCTTCGTGGCCGACACCATCGAGCATCTGCGGCTGCACGAGGGTCGCTCCTACCGCGACTTCGCCGTGCTCTACCGCGTCAACGCCCAGTCCCGCGTCTTCGAGAAGGTGTTCGTCAGCCGGGGCCTCCCCTATCGCATCGTCGGCGGGCTGCGCTTCTACGATCGGGCCGAGATCAAGGACATGCTGGCCTATCTGCGCGTGCTCAACAATCCCGCGGACTCGGTCAGCTTGAAGCGCATCATCAACGCGCCCCCGCGCGGCATCGGCGCGACCACGCTCCAGCATCTCGAGCAGGCGGCGCGGGAGCGCAACATGTCGCTGCTCGAGGCCTGCCGCCATGCCGCGGCGATCCCCGAGCTTGGCCCGCGAGCCCAGCAGGCGGTGGGGCAGTTCGTGAGCCTGCTCGATCATCTCTTCGCACAGGCGGCGACCGCGAGCGTCACCGAGCTGACCGAGGCGGTGGTCGAGCAGTCAGGCTATCGCCTGGCGCTGGAAGGGGAAGGCACGATCAAGGCGCGCGGCCGGCTCGACAACGTCCGGGAGCTGTCGAGCGCGACCCGGGAGTACGAGGACAGCGTCGAAGAGCCTAGACTGGGCGGTTTCCTGGAGAATGTGGCTCTGCTAGCGAGCGTAGACATGCTCGAAGAGGGGGTCGAGGCGCTGCTCTTGATGACCCTGCATAGCGCGAAGGGGCTGGAGTTTCCCGTCGTTTTCGTGGTCGGGCTGGAAGAGGGGCTCTTCCCTCTGGCGCGGGCGACCTTCTCCGACAATCCCCTGGAACTGGAGGAGGAGCGGCGACTCTGTTACGTGGGACTGACCCGCGCGAAGGAACGGCTCTTTCTGACCTCGGCCGAGTCGCGGACTATCTTCGGAGCGACGGCCTACACGAAGGTCTCGCGATTCCTCGAGGATATTCCCAAGGAGCTGTGCGAGCCACTCGGCCCCACCTCTCCCAGGAGGATCACCTGGGAGACCGCGGACATCGCGCGCTCAACGGAGGCCCAGCAGATCCTGATCGAGGCGGGAGGCGGGGAGCCGCCATTCCGGGCGGGCGACCGCGTCCGCCACGAGAAGTTTGGCGACGGGATGGTGGTCTCGGTCTCTGCCAAGGATGGAGACGTGATGGTCTCCGTCGCCTTCCCCCAGAAGGGCATCAAGAAGCTCGACCTGCAGTACACGAGGCTGGAGAAGGTCTAGCCCGCCGGCTGGCGGGCCGTGGTCGGCGCGAGGGCGGCCGCGAGTGTGGTAGTATGCCGTGGGGGGACCTAGCGTCTCCCATCACTGTCAGCGCGGGAGGGGAGTGATGCGTGTCTGGGCCGGCGGTCTAGGTGTGCTGCTGCTATCTTTCCTCACGCCGGGGTGTGGCGCGAGCCGAGTGTTGACGGCGTTCCAGTACCATGCACAGCCGATCCCCAGCGGCAAGGAGGCTCGCACCCAGGCCGAAGTTCGCCAAGCAGTGTGGAGGTATGGCCAGCGTACGCTCTCCCAGGCCTACCAGCGACTGGGCAAGCACGATGCCCGGTGGGACAAAGCGGCCGTCAAGTACGCGGAACGGTCTGCTCTGTTCTTCGCCCAGATGCCAGGTGCGCCCGACCAGAGGGAGCTGCTGGCCCAGGGCAAGGCCCTGATTGGCCTCGGTTGCGACGACCCGCTGATGCTTTATCTCTACGGCGCAGCTCTCCAAGTCAATGACAAGGGAGCCGAATCGGAGCCGGTCCTCAAACGAGCCGTGCTTGGGTTCGAGAAGGCCGCCTATCGGCGGAGCAGGGCTTTCAGCGCAGCCCTCCGTTTGGCGAGATACTACCGCCAAGCCGGAGACGAGAGGAACGCGGATTTCGAGCGCACCCGCGACCTGGCGGTAAAGTGGGTGATCGAGTCCGCGGGGGACGGCAGCTATGAAGCAGGCGAGCAGCGGGTCTTCCTGCTGGGGCTCTCGGAGGACTGGGACGGGGTCCTCGGGGAGCGCTCGAAGGCGATCTACGACGGACTGCGGGCGAACTCGAGCCTTGATCCTTACATCACGAAGGTCATCGGCGGCTGGTACGAGATTGACAGGGCATGGGAGGCCCGGGGGAGCGATTGGGCGTCCAATGTGACGGAGGAGGGGTGGAAGGGGTTCGCCGAACACCTGGCAGAGGCGCGGAGGCTGCTCACCGAGGCCTGGAAGCTGCACCCCGAGTTCCCAGAGGCGCCCACGAGGATGATCAGAGTGGTGATGGGTGAGGGCAGAAGCTCCGGCGACACGCAGCGACTCTGGTTCGACCGCGCGGTGGCCGCCCAGATGGATTACGAGCCGGCGTACTACAACCTGCTGTGGGGGATGCGTCCCCGCTGGGGCGGAAGCTATGATGCGATGTACGAGTTCGGCCTCGATTGCCTGGCGACGAACCGCTTCGATACTCGTGTCCCGTGGCAGTTTTTCGCGGTCTTGGATATGGTCACGGAGGACCTCGAGGGCGAGAAGCGGTACTGGCTGGCGCCCGAAACCTACGATTACCTCGAGGCCCTTTTCTCAGGATATGAGGCTGCAACCGACGGTGAGTCGAGGAGCTACTACCGCTCGGTGTATGCGGTGGCGGCCTGGTATTGCGGCCATTACCCGGAGGCGCGGCGCCTGCTGGACGAGCTCGGAAACGGATTCGCGGAATCGGCGCTCTCGTGCTTCCCGCGGAAGTCCTTGGCAGAGGTCAAAGCTGAGGTCTGGGCGTTCACCGGCCCTCTGGGAGCCCGCGCCCAGGAGGCGGAAGCCCTCCACCAGCGCCAACAACTGCCCGAAGCCGCCTCGCGCTATGAGCAACTGGCCAGGGAGGGCTCCGGCGACCCCGTAGCTGAACCATTCCTGGCGACGCGGGCGGCGGTGGTGAGGCTCGAAGCCGGATTCGCCAGTGGGGAGTGGGTACCACTCCTCCGCGATCCGTCGTTCGCGGGATGGTCGAAGTCAGGCGGCAAATGGACGCTTGGCAGCGATGGCGCGGCGAGGGGGATCTGGCAGGACCACTACCCCTGGCTCGACTGCGGCGCGAGCTTCGGGCGGCGCTTCGAGCTGCGAGGGGAGCTCGGGTTCGAGCCGGGCCCGGCCAAGCGCGCGGGGGAGGTGTGCTTTGCCCTGGCCCGGGCCACCTACCGGGAGGGCACGGACGAGGTGATGGTGTTCCTCTCTCCCGCCCACCAGACAGTGACGGTCAGGCATGATGAGATCGATTCTGAGAGCTCTACCCAGGCAGCGGAGATCAGGGAGAGGAACACCTTCGATATTCAGGTATGGGACGACGTCGTGAACGTCCACCTGAATGGTAAGCTGCTGCACCACGACGTCGCCATCGAGCGAGATACCGTCCCATCCGTGCTTACCATCGCCATGGGGATGTGGGCCGAGTCCCCTAAGGTTGCCGTCATCTTCCGTAACCTGGAGATACGACGGCTGACGAGCAAACCGGCGGCGTCGGAGGCGGGAGCCAAGACGCGCTGAGCGACGACGGCGGTGTTCAGGGATGCCGACTTCGCCGACGCTGGGTCGGCCGCCCAGCTACTCCAACTCCAGATACCCGCGCCCCGGCATGAGACCGTGGCGCGCCAGCTCCTCCCCTACCCCCCGGGCCACATTCGACGGCAGTGCGCTTCCCGCGTGGAGCCGCGGCGGAGGGAGTTCGGCCGCCCGGAGATGGCGTCGGCCTCGGCCCGGTTCCCGGCCGCGCTGCTGGCGATCAGGGAATCCCCTCTGGGACCAGTCCGGCGACTACAGCGCATTTCACGACCCCAGACCTGCTCCCCGCACTGTCCGCCGGCATGAAATGCGCCAGCGCCCGCCCGCCGCTGCCGGCCGGCTGTTTCACAACCCCGCCGCAGGCGAGGCTATGAAACAGCTTGCAGCCGCGTTCGCTTCTCCGCGGTTGGCTTCGACACTGCGATGGCGTCCTGTGGCAGGAGAGGCAGTCCTGCCCTACGAATGCTACTCCGCGAAGTAGCCCTAAGGCTGCGACGTTGCTTCGCAGCCGTCGCTGGGCTACGCAGCACGAGTCACGCGAGCGGCGGGGGAACCCGGCAGGGCAGGTCTGAGACCTGCCCCAGTGAGGCTCGGCGTCCCCGGCCTACATGCGGCTGCGGTCCGCCGTGGCGGACTCCGCAGCCGCCGCGGCGGTGGTGGCGATGGCGGAGTCGGCCCGGAAGAAGGCGCGCGAGGTAGTAGGGCAGGTTTCAAACCTGCCCCACCGAGCGCGGGTGGAGGAGCTGAGGCGGAAGATCAACCGCGCCAACTACCGCTACTACGTACTCGACTCGCCCGAGATCAGCGATGCCGAGTACGATCGCTCGATGCGCGAGCTTCAGGAGCTGGAGGCCACGCACCCGGAGCTGGTGACACCCGACTCGCCGACTCAGCGCGTGGGCGCGCCCCCGCTGCAGGAGTTCGGCACGGTCCGCCACCGCGTGCCCATGCTGAGCCTGGGCAACGCGTTCGACGAGCAGGAGCTTCGGGCGTTCGACGAGCGGGCGAAGCGCCACCTCGGGCTCGACCAGGCCGAGCAGATCGCCTATGTCGCCGAGCTGAAGGTGGACGGGCTGGCGGTGTCACTGGTCTATGAGAATGGCGTCTTCGTGCGCGGCTCGACGCGAGGAGATGGGTTCACGGGTGAGGATGCTACCGTCAACCTGCGCACGATCAAAGCGATCCCGCTGCGCATGCTGAACGATGATCCCCCGCCGATGATCGAGGTGCGGGGCGAGGTCTATCTCGACAAGCGCGAGTTCGCCCGCATCAACAAGGAGCGCGAGGAGACGGGCGAGGCGCTCTTTGCCAACCCCAGGAATGCGGCCGCGGGGTCGGTAAGGCAGCTCGATTCCAGCATCACCGCGCGCCGGCGCCTCGACATCATCGTCTACGGGATCGGAGACGCGCAAGGCGTTTCATTCCAGAGGCACTGGGAGATCCTCGATTACCTCAGGCGCGCCGGGTTCAAGGCCAGCCCGCAGAGCCAGCTCTGCCACGGCATTGATGAGGCCCTCGCGTACTGCCAGGAGTGGCAGCAGAAGCACGCCGAACTGAGCTATGGCGCCGATGGCGTGGTGGTCAAAGTGAACTCGCTCGCCCTGCAAGATGAACTCGGCCAAGTGTCTCGCAGCCCGCGCTGGGCCGTCGCCTACAAGTTCCCGGCGGAGGAACAGGTGACGGTGGTGAAGGACATCTTCGTGTCTGTTGGGAGGACGGGCGCGCTCACCCCCGTGGCAGTGATGGAGCCAGTCGTGGTCTCCGGCTCGACGGTCCAGAACGCGGTGTTGCACAATGAAGATGAGGTGGCCCGCAAGGACGTGCGCATCGGGGACACGGTGGTGATCCGGAAGGCGGGGGACGTGATCCCCGAGGTAGTGAGCGTGATACTGAGCAAGCGGACAGGCAAGGAGAGGCCGTTCCGAATGCCGGACAAGTGTCCGGTCTGCGGCTCGGATGCGGTCCGGCCCGAGGGGGAGGCGGTCCGGCGCTGCACCGGCATCGCCTGCCCCGCGCAGATCGTGCAGCGGATGCTGCACTTCTTCTCCCGGGGAGCGCTGGACGCAGAGGGCGTGGGGCCGGCGCTGATCGCCCAGGTGGTGAACCGCAGCCTGGTCCACGATCCCGCCGACTTCTTCTTCCTGACCGAGGAGCAACTGCTGACCCTCGACCGGATGGGGAAGAAGCTGGCGCAGAACATCCTGGCGGCGATCGAGGGAAGCAGGCATCCGACGCTGGACCGGCTGATCTACGCCCTCGGCATCCGGCACGTGGGCGACCACGTGGCGGAGGTGCTGGCGCGCCGGTTCGGGTCGCTGGATCGGCTGGCCGCGGCGACGGAAGAGGAGCTGAGCCAGACGCCCGAGATCGGCCCGGTGATCGCGCAGGCGGTGGCGGTGTTCTTCCGGCAGAAGCAGACCAGGGAGCTGCTGGAGAAGCTGAAGCGGGCCGGCGTCGCCTCCCAGGCGCCGGCCGCAGCCGCTGTCACCGAGGGCCCGTTCACGGGCAAGACGGTGGTCTTCACCGGGGCCCTGAACATGCCGCGCTCGCAGGCCGAAGGGATCGTCGCGGCGCAAGGCGGGCGGGCGGCATCGTCCGTCAGCAAGAGCACGGACTACGTCGTGGTCGGCGGTTCGCCGGGATCGAAGTACGGTAAGGCGAAAGAGCTGGGCATCCCCATTCTGACCGAGGACGAATTCCGCCGCATGGTCGGGCAGACCTGAGAGGAGTGCGGATGCTTATCCCTGAGCAACGGGCCGCGCTGTTGAGGGTCGCTCGCGAGTCCATCCAGGCTGCGACCCGAGAGCTACCGTACGCCCCGAAGTCGGATGATCCCGCGCTCCGCCAACCCGGGGCGGCGTTTGTTACCCTGACCAAGCACGGAGAGCTGCGCGGCTGCATCGGGATGGTCGAGGCGAGGGAGCCGCTGATCGAGTGCGTGGCGAAGATGGCCCGCGCGGCGGCCTTGGAGGACTACCGCTTCCCGCCGGTCCGCCAGTCGGAGGTGGCGGAGCTGAGCATAGACATCTCCGTGCTCACCCCGGCCCAGCGCGTGACCGAGATAGGCGAGATCGAGATCGGCAGGCACGGCCTGATCATCCAGGACGGGCCCTGCCGAGGCCTGCTGCTGCCACAAGTGGCCACGGAATGGGGATGGAACTGCGAGCAATTCCTGGATCAGTGCTGCCTCAAGGCGGGAGTGCCGAAGGGACGATGGCGAGAGGGAGCAGAGATCTATTGCTTCGCGGCGGAGGTCTTTGGAGAGGAGGACAAGCTAACCTGATGATGGATCGCAGCATGGCACTGGAGCTACTCACATCCCAGGTCAAGACCAGGAACCTGGTCAAGCACTGCCTTGCGTGTGAGGCAGTGCTGGGGGCGCTGGCGCGCCGGCTGGGCGGCGATGAGGCGGGCTGGCGGCTGGCTGGACTGCTGCACGACCTGGACTACGACCAGACGGTTGACTCGCCTGACACTCACGGCCGCATCGGGGCCGAGAAGTTGGAGGCGAGCGGGCTGAGCGCCGATATCGTGCATGCGGTGCTGGCGCATGCCGACAAGGCCCCACGGGAGTCTGCCCTGGACAAGGCCCTCTGGTGCGTGGACCCGCTGACCGGGCTGATCGTGGCGGCGGCCCTGATCCGGCCGGAGAAGAAGTTGGCGGCGATAGACGCGCAGTTCGTGCTCAACCGGATGAAGGAGAAAGGGTTCGCGCGGGGCGCGAACCGGGAGCAGATTCGCGCCTGCGAGACGGAGCTGGGACTCCCGCTCGCCGAGTTCGTCGGGATCAGCGTAAAGGCGATGCAGGAGATCAGCGAAGACCTCGGGCTGTGACGGCGACAGACTCGCTTCAGTATCGCGTTCACCTGGCCGCGCGCCGGCCCAGGCAGGCCGCTCTGGTAGTCGCCGTCATCGCGGCCGGCGCGGTGGCAACTGCGGTGGGGCTGCGCAGCTCCCCTCTTGGATTCCTGGCCGGCTGCGTGGTAATCGCGTCACTCAGCGACTTCTTCGTGCCCATACACTACCGGCTCGACGACGCGGGTGTGTCGGCGCGCGCTTTCTGGAACCGCCGCTATCTGAGATGGGAGCAAGTGCGGCGCGTGGCGCGCGATAGCCTGGGGGTGAAGCTGAGCCCGCTGGCGCGGCCTTCGCGACTCGAGGCCTACCGTGGTATATACCTGTGGTTTGCGGGCAACGAGGCCGAGGTGATGGCGATGATTGCCCGGCACACCACGCGGGAGGCGGCTGGTGGAGGCGATCAGCCACCTGTTCAGCTTTCTCCGGGCCCGCCCTGAGCCGGAGACGGAGCAGGCCGAGCACAGAGCGGCTGCGGCGGAGATCACAGAGAAGCTCGCCCGTGCCATCGTGGCGCGGCGCCTGGAGGCGCCGGCCGCGCTCTTCCTCGAACTGAACCGGCCGCTGGGCTTCCTCATGAGCCAGGCGGCCTTTTTCGCGCGTCCGTTCCTCGGCTTCTTCCTTCCGGTCGGCGACGTGGAGGGGGCGGCCGAGGTGCTCGGCGACCCGAAGGCGCTCGACGAGCTGATCAACCGCATTGGCGAGCTGAGCGCGGCGGAGTCTTCCTGACATGGGCACGCTGCTCCACGCCAACTGGTTCATGACCGCGCTCTTCGGCGGGATGAGCGCGGTCATCGTGGCCAGCGTGTTGCTGGCCCAGCGGGGCCGGGCGATGTTCATCCGGCGGATCCCCGGGCTGAGCGGAATCGAGGAGGCGGTCGGCCGGGCCACCGAGATGGGCAAGCCCATCTTCTTCTCGCCGGGCCTGGACGGCATCAGCATCGTCACCCTGCAGGCCCTCGCCATTCTCTCCCACATCGTGCGGCTGGCGGCCGAGCGGATGACGCGCATCATCGTCGGGATCTGCGATCCAACTGTCCTCCCGGTGGCCGAGGAGTCGGTGAGAGAAACCTACGATTCCGTCGGCCGGGCCGAGGCGTACCGGCCGGAGGATGTGCGCTTCATCTCGGATCAGCAGTTCGCCTATGCGCTGGGCAGCGTCGGCCTGATGACACGAGAGCAGACGGCCACCAGCTTCTACTTCGGCCTGTTCTTCGCCGAGGCCCTCATTCTCACAGAGAACGGCCGCGCGCTGGGCGCGCTGCAAGTCGCGGGCTGCCCCGAGCCGACCCAGATTCCGTTCTTCATTGCCACGTGCGACTACGTGGTGATCGGTGACGAGTACTACGCGGCGAGCGCCTACCTGACGCGGGAGCCCACCCTCACAGGGAGCCTGGTCGGTCAGGATATCGTCAAGGCGGTTCTCCTCGCGCTCATGCTGGCCGGCATCGTGCTGGTCAGCGTGCTGGGGCCAGCGGCACACTTGGGGCAGAACTTCCTGGTGGATCTGTTGGCCCAAGGGAGGTAGCGACTGCCGATCTTCCTCCGATCTCTGCTCCTGTTCCAGAGGGCGCCAGACACCACCGGCCTGATCGCCGATCTGGCGATCGCGGTGGCCGTCAGCGTGCTGCTTCTGTATGCCTTGCACCGTCTGCTGGGCCCGCGGGGCCGCCGCTGGCTGATCGCGCTGGTCACCTTCGTCGCCGGCCTCTTCTACGGCCTGGAGTACTTCTACCCGGCCAAGGGCAACCCGTCTGCGAACTTCCTGACGAAGTGGATCGAGCCGGTCAGTATCATGTTCTCGGTGATCGGCTTCTTCACCGTCGGCCTGGGAGTCTACAGCCTCTGCCACGTCCACGGCAGGAACGTGGCAAGGCGGCGCCCGGGTTGGCACAATAGCCTGGCTTTCTTCCTCTCGATGATCGCGATGTTGGTCTTCGCGGTCTGGGAGCACTATCTGCACCTGCCCGAGCCGCCTCCGGCAGTGCTGCCCTGGCCGAAGGGCGTGTACGAGGTGCTTTTCAACGGCCTGTTCGCGCCGCTCCAGGCGGCGACCTTCTCACTGCTCGCCTTCTACATCGCCTCCGCCGCCTACCGCGCGTTCCGCATCCGCAGCGCGGAGGCCGCACTGATGATGGGGGCGGCCTTCATCGTCATGCTGGGGCAAGTGCCGGTCGGAATGTGGCTCACGAGCGCGATCCCGGCCAGCGGGCCCACGGCCTTCTTCCGACTCGAGAAGCTCGGCGAATGGGTGATGAACTGGCTCAACACCCCCGCCCAGCGCGGCATTACCTTCGGCATCGCAGTGGGAGCGATGGCGATGTCGCTGCGGGTCTGGCTCAGCCTGGAGCGGGGAACCTTCTTCTCGGAGCAGGCCTAGATGGAGCAGAGGCCTCCTTCCGATCTCTGGCAGCGCTTGCAGCAGGTCCCGCGCCACTACATCTACCTGCTGCTCTCGGGTGTGATCGTGTGGCAGTTGCTGGCGCCCATCAGGCTGCCCATTCTCCCGAGTCCTCCCACGCGGGGCGTGTACGATGCGATCCGCGCCGTGCCCGCCGGCAAGCTGATCGTCATCTCGACGGACTGGGACGCGAGCACACAGGCCGAGACCGGCCCGCAGACGCGGGCCGTGCTGGAGGCCTGCTTTCAGGCCGGGAAACCATTCGCGCTAATGAACCTGGCCTCGCCGATGGGGGCGAAGCTGGGCAACGACATCGCGGTCGAGGTGGGCAAGGAATACCATGCCGAGTACGGCATGGTGTGGTGCAACTGGGGATACAAGGCCGGCTTCACCAATGTGCTGCTGGCGATGGCGCGGAACATCCCGAAGACCATGGGTCAGGACTTCTACGGGAAGCCCGTCGCCGCGCTGCACATGATGCAGAAAGTGAGAACTATCAGAGACGTTGGGCTGGTGATTGAGATCACCGGCCTGGCAAACATGACCGAGGCCTGGGTCGGCCTCATCCAGGGCCCCTACCGGATACCGTTCGCGGCCGCCTACACCGCGGTGATGGCGCCTGGCTACTACCAGTTCCTCGACTCGGGCCAGTTGGAGGGCATGCTGGTGGGCGCGAAGGGTGCGGCCGAGATGGAATCTCTCGTCAACCGGCCCGGCGCCGGCACCGCCATCATGTCGGCCCAGTCGTGGGCGCACGTGCTGATCATCGCACTCATCATTTTCGGTAACCTCGGGTTCGTCCTCACCCGCGCGCGCGAGAAGGGGCGTGAGAGATGAACCCCGAGATCTACGTCCTCTGGGCCGCGGTCATCGCCACGCTCGCGGTCTACTCGATCCTCTATCGCGAGAACCCCGTCTCGCGTCTGTTCGAGCACGTCTTCGTGGGGCTCAGCGCGGGCTACATGCTGGCGATCACGTGGACCCAGAACCTGGAGGGACGCTGGTGGAACCCGATGGTCCACCAGCGCCTCTGGTATTGGATCTTCGCTCCGGTGGTCGGAGCGTTGTTCTACCTTATCTACAGCCGCCGGCTGGTCTGGCTGGCGCGCCTGGTGATGGGGTTATTCTTCGGGACTGCTGCGGGGACGTTCTTCCGCGAGTTCTTCCCCCTCTACTCGCCTCAGCTCTATCGGTCGTTCAAACCCCTCGTCGCCAGCCGCTCCGTTGGCTGGGGCGAGGTCATCCTGCACAACTGGATATTCGTGGTCATCCTGTTCACGGTGATGAGCTACTTCTTCTTCTCCATCCCGCACGAGGGCCGCGCCGGGCGGGTGCTGGCTCGCACTTCGCTGCTGGGCCGGTGGTTCCTGATGATCGCGTTTGGCGCCATGTTCGGGAACACGGTGATGGCCCGCCTCTCCCTGTTCATCGGGCGCGTGCAGTACCTGCTGTACGACTGGATCGGCAGGTACGTACCATGGGTGCTCCACCGGGGGATGTGAGAGGCGAGTTCCGCAGCTACGGAGCCCCGCCCGGCAGCGGCAGTTTCATTCCGTCCCGCGCGGCGACCACTTCGATTCCCGTTTCCTGGGTCAGCCTCTCGGCCACCAGCCACGGCTTCGCGCGCCAGATCGTCATGCCGAAATGGGTGATGACTGCTTTCTGCGGCCGGATCGCTTCGATCAGGCGTTTCGCATCCGGGATGGAGAGGTGGTAGATCTCGCTCTCCTCCAGGCGGACGGTATGCATGATGATGACATCGGCCCGGTAATGGTCGGCCAGCTCGGGGAAGTAGCGCGTGTCGGCGATGTAGGACCACCGGTATGCAGGTGACTCGAAGACCAGCCCGTAGACCTCCCCGGGATGGTCGTGCCGCACCGGCGCGCGGAAGCGGATGTCGCCGACCTCGTACTCCCCGCCCTCCTCGATCACGTGCGTCTCCCTGACATAGCTGCGGAGGTAGTGCAGGATTACCGGGTCGTCCTCATAGGCATCCTTCGGAGCGAAGACCAGGCCCCGCCGGTTGAACCCGCCGGTGGTCATCGCCTCGATCATCACATTCACATCGGCGGAGTGATCGAGGTGCCGGTGGGAGAGCACGACCGCATCCAGCTTGGTCGGGTCGAGCTTCCGCTTGGTGGCCTGTACCAACGCACCAGGCCCGGGATCGAGATGAACACGGGTGTCGCCCATCTCGATCCAGAGGCCTCCGGAGGCGAGCAGTTGCTTGAACACCAACACCCGCGCCCCTCCGGTTCCGAGGAAGATGATCTGGTCTGACATCTCCGGCCTGCGAGCTCCTCACCTTGACAGCGGCAAGTGCGCCGGGCTACAGTAGCTGCGGACAGCTTTCCGCCAGCAGGTTGCCGATGGCAGGTCATGCTGATGCCCTGATCGTATACTATGAGGGCGGGTCGCCGACCTGCCTTACCGTGAGTCTGTTACTGCCCTCATGCTGAAGTTCAGACAGCCGCGCAACGCCTACGACCTTCTCGGTCTTCCCTGGACCGCCTCTCCGGTCCAGATTCGCGCACGCTACCGCCAGCTCGTCCGCCATTACCAGAAGGAGGCCGCGATAGCCGACCTGGTGAAGGACGAGCGGTATCGCCAGTGGGCGAACTCCTACCTCCTGCTGACCGGGTCCGAGCGGCGCGACTACGACGGCCGGCTGCGACAGACGCGAGGGATGGAGCAACCCCCCGATCTCCTGAGCCAATTGAGCGCGCCTCGGAGGCTGCTGATCGAGGCCGAGGTCGCCTTCGTCCGACGCCGTCTCAACGAGGCGGCGGAGCTGATCAAGGAAGTGGTGAAGCAGGATAACCGCAACGGCGACGCCTACGCGCTGCTCGGCGACATCTACCGCGAGCAGTCGAACTACCAGAATGCTCTCACCATGTACAACTATGCCATCCAGTTCGACCCGAACAACCGGCGCTACTGGCAGCTCCTGGAGGAGGTGAGCGCGCTGCGGGAGGGGAGAGCCATCTCCCGCCGTTACAGCCGGGAGAGGCCCACGGCCTTCAACCGACCGGCCTCGGCCTGGGTGGGGGTCGGCCTGGCGCTTATCTTCGTCGAGCTCAGCCTCGTCTATCTTCAGGGCAGATGGGGTCCGGCCGCGTTCTTCAACATCCCAGTCAACCTGATCTACGCCGCGCTGGGAGATGGTTTCCTGATGGGGTTGGTGCTGGCCGCGACCGCGATCATCGGCCCGATGGATGACGAGCTGCTCTGGTACCAGGTGGCAGGGATGGGAACCGAGACCACCCCGCTGGGCGTGTTCATCGCCTTGCCCGGAATCGTTTTCTTCTGGGCCGCGCCCATCTTCTACGCTTTCATCGGCTGGCTGGACGATTACTTCTCGCTATCGGTCGTGATCTCGCTGCTCGCGTGTGCATTGGTCACCGTGAGCCTGGGTCTGCTGTGCCCGGCGGAGAGCCGGACACCCGTCTTCCTGCTGGCGGGTGACTTCGTGTACTTCGGGTTTCTCTGGGGGTGGCTGGTGGGCAGCATCCGGCGGCGTGTTTTCGAGCACTAGCCCGCCAGACGGAGGGCGGGCTAGTCCCCCAGCAGGTGCCTGGGCTCGGCCTTGAGAGACAGCTCGCCTTCCCCTCCACCCGCGGTCTCCGATCCTCTGAGCTGCACCTCGCTGAAGTGGGCCAGCTCCCGCGACAGCACCGAAGGCTCTGCCCACAACTCGAACGAGCACCCGACGCCGCGCGGCGGAGAAAGGCGACGGGCCCCATCCTTCGCAGCCGCCTCGCAGGCGCGCAGGGCCTGCTGCCTGCTCGCAAACACGGTGATGTCCCCGATCTCTGCCGAGACGGACCCTGGGATCAGGGATGACGCGAACGCCCGGAACGGCCCCACGATCTGCTTGGAGGGGGCCGCGAGCACCACCGCAGGGCCCTCGACTCGGGGTGGACCGATGAGCGCGACAAGCAGATCTCTGGGCATCACGGCGAGCGCCAGCCACCGGATCTGGGGACCCGCCAGGAGTGACGGCTTGGCTCTCTCTCCGCGGCGGCCCGATGAGTCCGCCGGCAGGCGTGGGAACACCCGCCCTGCAGGTTGGCTGAGGCCCAGGAGCGGCAGCCAGCCGCCGGCTGGCTCGTGCACCAGGGCGTAGGCGACGCACTCTCGCGGCAGAAGAGTGGCCAGCCTCTCCAGATGGGCCGAAGCAGGGGTGGCGCGGCTCGCGGATGCTCGCCAGTACTTGCCCCGGAGGCGGATGCCGCCGGCCTCCGGGATCACCCCGAACGCGAGCGCGCTGCCCGCCCCGGCGGGCTCAGGCGCCCGCTCCAGGCCGAGGCCGCTCTGGAGGTGCAGGCCGGAGTACTCACGCAGCACGCCGGACCAGCCGCGGGCGATCGCCGGCAACAGATACCGGGTCCCTTGGGAGGCGAAGGCGAGGTCGAGATAGCACCAGAGCAGGCTCTCGCCGGCAAGGCCCTGCGTGGACTTCTGGAATGCCTGGGATGCTTCCAGCCGGGGCTTGAGGCCTCGCGCGGCAAGGACGCACTCGTCAATGGCCGCCGACCCGGGGCTGAGCAGCAGGCAGCCGTCCACCGTGGCATAGGCCACCTCCTCCTTCCCCGGCGCCGCGCCCCAGACTGTGATCGGGCCGTAGTCGCGTTTCAGGACGGACTTCTGCCAGTGGAGATCGCGCGCCATGGGGGCCACTGCTCGGTCCAAGCTGACACGGGCTCGGCGCAGGCTGGTGACTCGCGTGATGAGCACGAGAGATCGCGGGCCCAGGGGTTGCCCGGCCTCCCCAACCGCGGCCGCCGCCAGCTCGCCTCCGAACCACAAGGCCGCGTCTTTGCTGAGATCCAGCTTCAGCCCCGTCCAGTCGGTCAGCTCCTGACTCAGATCGGTGGCGCGCTCGGTCAGGTGTGCGATGTCAGCAGCCGGCCAGACCTCGCGCATCCTGCCTACCGGCGCGCTGCCTGGGCTCAGGTCAGCGACGACCGCAGCCCGGGTGGTGGCGGGCAGGAACTCCGCCGGCCCGCGGTTGATGCGGGGGTACACCAGCGAGTGGACCACCACCACGCCGGCGACCACCGCCAGTAGAGCGATCGCACTGCCAGGGTAGCGCCAGTCGAGACCGCCCTTGGGCGAGTCGGGCGAGCGCTCGTTCGTGTTTCCCATGGTTCACCTCATTCTCGGGAGATGACCGACGCAAATGCCTCGTAAGCGTCCTGACCGAACAGGACGAATTCCACAACCTTGAGAGTAGAACCGCCCTTCGCGTGCTCCACGACGGCATCGTACATGATGCGTGCGCAGTCTCGCAGCGGGAAACCGCCGACGCCGGTGCCGAGGGCGGGGAAAGCGATGCTGCCGAGGCCCAGCTCCCTGGCGCGGGACAGCGCGCTCAGTGTCGCCGTGCGGATGTACTCTGCGTTCGTGGCGAGATCGGCCCCCATCACCGCCGCGTGGATTACGTAGCGCGCCTTCAGCGTTCCTGCGCCGGTAGCCACGGACTCCCCGATCGGTATCGGCCCCTTCGCGACGGCCTCTCGCTCGATGCCTGCTCCGCCGCGGCGCTTGATGGCCCCGGCCACCCCGCCCCCCATCCAGAGCTGGCTATTGGCGGCATTGACAATCGCCTCTGTCCCACGGTCGCAGAGATCGCCTTCCACCGCCCGGACAGTGATCGAGCTGACCTGCTTCTCCATTGCCTTCCCCTAACCGCGCACCAGCAGCTTGAAAGCGCGGCGGGCGCTGTCGCGCACCGCGCGCACGGCGCGCTCGAAAGGGCCGCGCTTGAAAGCGAAATCCGCATCAGGCTGGTTCCAGAGCCGACCGACCAGGAGCTTCGCTTTCGTCACCCCGCGCAGGTCATCGAGCCGGAAGCGCTCGAAGAGCGCCCGACGCACCGGGTTGAGCGCGCTCCCACGGGTGAACGCGGCGGCGAAGTCCAGCAGGTATGGTTGGCCGCCCGGCCCGACGACGATGTTGCCGCGGTTCTTGATGTCGCAGTGCACCACACCCCTGGCGTGCATGCCTTCCACCACTTCCCGGAGGCGGTCGAAGAATTCGGCGGGGAGCTCGCCCTCCGCGTACTCGGCGCAGCTCCGCCCCTCGATATGCTCCACCAACAGCGCCCACCGATCCAGCCGGCAGATGAGGCGCGGTACACCGGCGCACCCGGCGAGCAGCCGGTAGACCTGAGCTTCGCGCGCGATCAGCCAGGGGCCAAGCGCCCCACGCAGCAGCCAGCCGCTGTGGCGGTAGTCCTTGACGACCGCGCGCGCGCCGCGATCCTCCACCAGCAGGAGCGCAGGCCGGCTCCCGCTGCCGGGCCTGATCTCACCGCAGAGGTGGTCGCGGAGGGTCTCTCGTGTGAGCCGCGAGAACGGCTCTTCGCTCGTCACGATCGCATCCTTGTCCAGGGGTGCGGCGTTGCTGCCGCAGCCGCCGCCGGCCGGCGTGCGCTGCAGCCGCTGAGATTCCTTTGACACCGGGGCCATCCCTGCCTGCGCAGCCCGTATGCTTACGAGCACAATCCAGGCACAATCCCATGGAGTGTCCTGCCCGTCAGGTGACGGGCAAGAGAATCTGCACAATCCCGGTCCACAGGTGGTTTGCTCCTCTGGGCGGCGGGGGATATAATCGCCGTTCGGAGGAAAGGAGCGTCATGCGATGAGGAAACGTTTGCTGATCCCGATCGCTGTCTCGACCATCGTCGTCGGCGCGCTCGTGGCGGCGGCCGCGCTGACGGCCCCGACCGTGACGGCCCGGTCGGCGACGGTGGAGGGCCGTGCAGTCGGTCAGGTGCTGATGGGAGACACTGCCGTGCTGGAGCTTTTCACTCCCGCCGGCCGGTCCACTCCCTATCAGCGGGCGCAAGCAGTGGCGGATCGGCTCCGCACTGCTATGAAGAAGCCCCTGCGAGCGGAAGACTTCGCCCTCTCGGCCACGGGAGCGGGGGAGAGCATCCACACACGGGGGAAGCTACTCGTCTCCGTCTCCCCGGCGGAGGCCGCCGCCCACCATGCGACTGCGTTCTCGCTCGCCAGAACCTGGCGCGACCAGATCCTGCAGGCGCTTAGCGCGAAGGGAACCGCGACTGAGCCAGTGGCGACCAAGTCTGCCGCCGACGCGACGGGCAAGCCTGCGGCGGCGAGCAGCGCGGCCCCAGAGCCGGCGCCCGTGGAGAGCAAGCCGGCCAGCGATCCTGTCACCGGTGGCGCGACGAGGACCGCGGTGGACTGGACCGCGAACGCTCAGAAGTGGGTCCCGATCTTCAGCCTGGAGACCGGGGGCGCCTACATCGGAGCGGCCCAGATCGCGGGGCCCAAGGCCCAGGTGGAGAAGGTGAAGGGGGTGGCCGAACTGCGCCTGGACTTCAAGGGCTTCGCGCGCATCTACGCCTATGTCCCGGTGTCCACCATCAGCCTCACCAAGCTCGACCGCGTACAAGGGGTGAGCGTGTGGGCGACCGGTGACCTGCAGCTGGTCGGGTTCTGAGCGGGAAAGTGAGGATGAGATGAGAAGGCGCGGGAATCGCATCGCAACCGTGCTGCTCGTGGTCCTGCTGTGCGCGAGCGTGGCCGCCACCGCGGCCTGGGGGCTGGACCTGGGCAGCATTCTGAAGGTCGGTGGCATTGGCCTCATGGTCAGCCAGTTCGGAGGCCAGATTGATAAGTTCATCACCAGCGCGCTGGGCGAGCGAGAGGCCGCGGTTGTCGGCGCTACCAAGGTGGTGCCGATCCTGTCGTTGGGCCAGGGCGGGTACGTTGGCGCGGCGCAAGTGGTCGGCAACCCGGATAGCGTGAGGAAGGTGAAGGCGGTCTTCCAGCTGGAGGGCAGCATCGGGAGCTTCCGCCCTCGCATCCTGATCCCGACCTATGTGGACAAGGCGCAGGGAACGCCCGAGCGGGCCAAGGGAGTGGGTGTCTCCGCCGTCGTCGAGTTCAAGATCTGACGGCCGCACAGAGGGAGGCAGGCCCGCAGGGCAAGTGGCATCTCAGAGATCAGGCGATCTGTGGAAGAGAGCGGTGTACCTGCCTGCCGCTCAGACGCAGGCAGAGTTACTGCACCCCCCTGTCCTTTGGTGACGCAGGGGCCCCACCCCCTCGGGGCCCCTGCCGCCATTTCGGGGCAGGCTTGCCTGCCGGCCGCCCCTCGGTTGCACTCGGGGTGTCCCTTGCGATGGCGCGGAGGGCGACCCTGAGCCTGCCGAAGGGCCGTGTGGCGGGCTCACTCGAGTACGTAGACGTTCACCTTGCGGCGACCCCACTGCCTGGCTTCCCAGTAGGTGGCGAAGCAGAGGTCTATCCGCTTCCCCTTGATCGCGCTGCCGCGGTCTCCCGCGACGGCGAACCCGTAGCCCGGGATGTAGAGGCGCGTGCCCATCGGGATCACCCGGTCATCAACCGCCACCACGCCCTTCTTGGCTTTCATCCCGATCGCGGTGTACCCGGATGCGTACTTGCCGCAGCTCCGAGGGCCGGGATCGTAGGCCGTGGCGTGCATGCGCAGCGGCCTCCGCCAGTCCCCACCGCGGCTCGGCAGACCCCGCGTGCCACGGAGCACTACGGTATCACGCGCGGGCACCAGCACCTGCTGCTTGACCACTTCCTTCTTGGTGACCTCGCCGTCCTTCTGCCAGTAGCGCACCACGCGCCGCTGCAGGCCGTCCTGTCCCCGCTCGAGCACCTTGGTGAAGCCCGCGGGCCGCTCCGGGTCGGCCAGGACCACGGTGCGCCCAGGCACGGTCACCCGTTCCACCTCGTGCCGTCTGGTGACCCTGGTGACGCGCACCTGCATCCGGTCCGTCACCGGGGCACGGAGCGAAGGTTCAATGCGATCGAGGGGACCAAGCGTGATCCCCGACTCTGCCAACAGATCACCAACGGTGCGCGCCGCGGTGCGGACCTGAAGGGCCTTCCCGCCGGCGATCACCGCCGCGGTCACGCGCTGATCCCTCTCCTGGGCCTGCGGCAGCAGCCTGAAGCTTGCTGCACACAGGAGAGAGGCGACTGCCACTATAGGCGCGAGCGAGTAAGTTCGCATCAGAGCTTCGGTCTCGCGGCGTGGCCGATCACGGCCGGCCAGAGTTGCACTGCGCGGTCGGTGCTGAGGGATTGCTGCTGTGACGCGAGGCTGCGAACGAGGCTAGGTGGATTGCAGCAGTGAGGGCTGTTCCTGCCTTAGGAACGCCCGAACTTGTACCACGATTCCCTCGCCCAGTCAAGCCGACCCTGCGCGATCCGAGCAGGCTCAGCTATGGGGCAGCGGGCTGCCTCGGAGATGGCCAGAGCCCCCTGCGATAGCTGTGCGGCCATCCGAGACAGCCCGCTGCCCTGCGGCACCGCGAGGACAGTTATTCCACAGTTGAAGGCGCGAACGAGGGGAAAAACGCGGTACGGCCCCGAAGGTTACGGTCTACTGCCACTTCAGTGGGTGTGAAGCAGTGGAAGTTCAGCGGAGGGCGCAGGTATGTCCTGTCGAGGGCTATGGCAGGCCCCTCTGGTGCTCTGCACCATCACTACCATCACCGCGCCGGCTGCGCAGCAACGGCGCCCCGTTGCGCTTGGGATAGGGGCAGGCTCGTCCGCCAGCCGGCGGACTGCCCAACCCGGAAGGGCACGGCCGGCAATGGATCGTTACGGCGGATGGACCGGCGCCAAGCTGGAAGCGACACCGCGGCGGCCGCTCAGCAACGCCGCAGCCGCGGGTTGGTTTCACACGGCCCACGTGAAGGAGAAGTGGTGCCTGGTTGACCCGGACGGCAACCAGTTCTACAGTGCGGGGGTGAACACGATCAGCTTCCGCCAGGACACGATCCGCGACACGAACGAGAGCCCGTACGGGGAGACGACCGCGGCCAAGTACGGTCAGCCCGGCGAATGGGCGAAGGCAGCGGTGGCGCGGCTCCGAAACTGGGGCTTCAACACCATCGGTGCCTGGTCGGACCGGGTCACGTGGCAGCAGGGGATGCCCTATACCGTGATCCTGCACTTCGCCGATTCCGTGAAGCGAGAGGCGGCGCTGTCGTTCCCGGATGTATTCGATCCGGAGTTCGAGCGGGAACTGAGGACCATCGCCCAGCGCGTCTGCCGCCCCCTCGCCGACGATCGCTGGCTGATCGGGTACTTCACGGACAACGAGCTCCGGTGGGGGCCCGACTGGCGGAGTGGGAACTCGCTCTTCGTCGAGTTTCTCCAGCTCGACGATGGCGCCGCGGGCCGCCAGGCCCTCGTCTCGTTCTTGCGGGGCCGTTACCCCACGGTGGAGCGGCTGAACGAGGCCTGGCGGACGCAGTACGACACGTTCGAGCAGGTGGGCCGAACGCCGCAGGTCGGATCGCGGATTCCCGAGGAGGACCAGGACGCATTCCTCAGCCTGATCGCCACGCGCTACTTCAGCGTGGCCCAGCAGGCCATTCGCGCAGTTGACCAGCACCATCTGGTCCTGGGCTGTCGCTTCGCCGGGTATGCGCCGAGGCCGGTGCTGGAGGGGATGCGCGACCACGTGGATGTGGTCTCGCTGAACCACTACGCGGTGGACCCGCCTGTCGAACTGTTGCAGGAGATCCATCAGGTCACGGGGCGCCCGGTGCTGATCACGGAGTTCAGCTTCCGGGGGCGGGATAGCGGGCTGCCCAACACCAGAGGGGCAGGGGTGATCGTTGACACGCAGCAGGAGCGGGCCGAGCACTTCGCGAGCTACGTTCGCAAGCTGATGTCGCTGCCCATGGTGGTGGGCTATCACTGGTTCGAGCACGCGGATGAGCCGGCGGAGGGAAGGTTCGACGGGGAGGACAGCAACTACGGCGTGGTTGACATCAAGGATCGCCCCTACTCGACCCTGGTCGAGGCCATGACGCGCGTCAACCTGGGCCTCTACGGGGGGCCGCCCGCGTCGTCGGGCGAACCCGCAAGCCGCCGTCCTGGCAGGGCTACTGTCAGAAAGCGAAGGTGACCTCCAGGGGCAGATGGTCTCCCGCCCCGCGGAGCTTCGGCTCCCGGATCACCCGTGACTCTTGCAGGCCTGGCCGCAGGTTCCCGGAGATGAGGATGAAATCGAGGCGCTCCACGGGCCGCGCGGCCGGGAAGGTGGGTTCCTCCCGTCGCAGCGCGACCGCTGCATCCTGAAGCCCCGCCCTCCCCCATGCCTTGACTGCTCCCATGGCTGCGCCCGGATCGAACGAGGCCATCACTAGCAGGCGCTGGTCCGGGTGAGCCTTCACGATGCGGGGAACACTGTCTGACGCGGTTCGGCCTGCCGCAGGTGAGTCAGGTCGCACCAGTACCACCCGCAGCCTCTCGCCTCCCGCGTCCACCTCCGCTGTCATACCCAGGGGCCGCTTCCCCTTCGCGCCAGAGAAGGCGCCGGTCCTTCGGATTGGGTATCTTGAGAGCAAGGCAGAGCCGTAGTTTGCGCCCGGGAAGGCTGACCGATAAGCATAGTACATGTTCAGCGAGGCGGCGAGGGCGGCCAGGGGAGGCTCTTCGCTCTGCGGGCCGGCCCATTCCCGCAAGTTGTTCAGGCCCAGCAGGTCAACGTGTTCGTAGAGAAGAAGCGATTTCACGAGCTGGTGGCGAACGGTCTGACGCGCAAGATCGTAGCTTACGGCCCTGAGTCGGGCGGGGCGCGCGGCGGCGACGCCGCAGAGGACCAGCGCGCAAGATACGACCGAGAGTGCCCGGACTTTGGTCGTCATGTGAGAGTCTCTCCTATGGCTCCGGCCTTGCCGCGCAGCCGCTGCCTTCTGATGCGGCGGTGCCCCGGGGACGGCGGGGATGCCCCGGGGCACCGATTCCCCCTGGCGTAGGAGGGAGGGCGGCTAGGTTATGGGACAGAGCAGTCAGTCTCTCTAGTTGCCGCGGATCGGCGGCTCGCTTCTTGCACCCTCGGTTCTGCCCGGTCCACAGCATTAGACGTTCGCGGGGCCGAAAGGTTCCGGCTGTTCCCCCGGAGGAAGTGAGAATCTTGTGCGAAGGAAATGTGACGAGTCCGCGCCCCCGTCGCCGCAGAACGCAGCTGCTCTGCGGGCCGTTAGGACGGGAACCCTAGGCTCCGGGGCCGTTCAGCCGCCAAGCGGGAGTAACCTGTGAGAGCGCGTGTGCTCCTGGTGAACCCGAACCGGCTGCGGCCGCCGGTGGCGCCGCTTGCCCTGGACTACATGGCAGATGTCCTGCGCGCCCGGAAAATCGAGGTCACTCTCCTCGATCTCTGTTTCGAGCCAGATCCCCTAGCTGCGGTGGCTGACACTCTCCGCCGGGTCGAGCCCATGCTGGTGGCGGTGACGCTGCGTAACACGGATGACTGCTATCTGGCGAGCGGACAGAGCTTCCTCCCTGAGTTCGCCGAGGTGGTGGCAGCCATCCGCCGCAGTACCTCGGCCTCGGTGGTGCTTGGAGGGAGCGGCTACTCGGTCAGCCCGAGTTCCATCCTCGATGCGCTTGGGGCCGACCACGGGATCGCGGGTGATGGCGAGATCCCACTCGCGATGCTCGTCGAAGCATTGGCGAGCGGCAACGGTCTCTCTGGCGTGCCGGGGCTGGTCTGGCGCGAGGGAGGGGAAGTTCGGCAGAACCCTCCCTGGATGGGCCCGCTGGAATCGCTGCCGACTCGGACGCGGATGCTGCTCGACAACCGGCGCTACTTCGCCGAGGGCGGCCAGGGCGGGATTGAGACAAAGCGCGGGTGCGACCGGTGCTGCATCTACTGCGCCGATCCGGTGGGCAAGGGCCGGCGCGTGCGTCCGCGCAGCCCCGCCCAGGTGGCGGACGAGTTCGAGACTCTGCTGAAGCAAGGCGTGGATCACGTTCACCTGTGCGACAGCGAGTTCAACGTCCCGGCCTCGCACGCACTGGCCGTGTGTGAGGAGCTGACACGCCGCGGTCTGGGCGAGCGCCTCCGCTGGTATACCTATGCCAAGCCCGGGGGCTTCACGCCGGACCTGGCGGGAGCGATGCGCCGCGCCGGCTGTGTGGGGGTCAACTTCGGGGCCGACAGCGGCGATGACCGGATACTGGCCGAGCTGGGGAGGGATTTCCGCTCGGCCGATCTGTGGGAGACGGCGGCGGCCTGCCGGGAAGCGGGGATCGCCTGCATGTACGACCTGCTGCTGGGCGGGCCGGGCGAGACCCGGGAGAGCATCGCCACCACCATTGACCTGCTGAAGCGCATCTCGCCCGACCGCGTCGGCGTCTCGCTGGGAATGCGCATCTACCACGGGACGGCGGTGGCCGAACGGCTGCGCGCCGAAGGCCCAATGGCCGGCAACCCCAATCTGAAAGGCGCAGTGGAGGACAACGACGGGTTCCGGGCGCCGGTCTTCTACCTATCCTGCGCCCTCGGCGACGATGCTCCCGATTACGTGGCCGGCCTGGTCGGAGGCGATCGGCGCTTCTTCTTCCCGACCGCCGAGGCCGGGACTGAGGCGTACAACTACAGCAACAACGAGCGGCTGGTGGAGGCGATCCGGCGCGGCTACCGGGGCGCGTACTGGGATATCCTCCGCCGGTTGTCAGAGGGTGGAGGGGCTAGATGACGTTAGTGGCTGGCACGACGAACGCGCGCAGCCCGTGGCCCTTGCGCGCCCGGAGCGCGCGCAGGTCGCCCACGATGCGGGCAACGGTGGCTGGCTCCGCCACCAGGATGATGATGCGGTTGCGGCGATCCGCCAGATAGCCGGACTCCGCCTCCTGCGCGGCCATCCTCGCGCCGATCACATCATCCACCCGGGTATACCTGGCCACCACCATGTCCCTCTCGATGATGGCGCTGATCTCAGGCTGGAAAGCCTCGTCGTAAATCACGAACAAAGTCTCCATCGCGCCCGACTCCCTCCTCCGCAGACCGCGGTTGTGCTCACGCGTTCGTCTGGGCATGAGCCATCAGCTCTCCAGCCGCCACCCGGCGCACCTTGGCCGCGACGATCCGGCCGATCCAATCGCGCGGTCCAGGGCAGCGCGCCCGCAGGTACTGTTCCGTCAGGCCGGTAAGCTCTCCCACCTTTGTCTCTTTTTCCGCGAGCAGTCTCACTTCACGGCCCACCCAGGAGAGGGCCGCTCTTTGGGCCAGGTCAGCCGCGACCGCGAGCAGGCAGGCCGCGCGCTGCCGTCTGACGCTCGCCGGAATCTGGTCGTCTCTCTGCGCGGCCGCCGTGCCCGGCCTCGGCGAATAGGCGAAGACGTGCAGCCGGGAGAACCCGATCTCGCGCACGAACCGGACGGTGCGCTCGAACTGCTCGTCGCTCTCTCCCGGAAAGCCGACCATCACATCGCTGGTGATCGCAGCATCGGCCCAGATGGCCCGGACGCGCGCAACGGTCTGAGCATACTCGCCCGCGGTGTAGCCCCGCCCCATCGCGGCCAACACCGCGTCATCACCGGACTGGAGCGGCAGGTGGAGGTGGTGGCAGACCGTCGGATGGTCGGCGAGTTGCGAGAGCAGCCGCTCATCGGCGTCCATCGGCTCGATCGAACTCAGCCGCAGCCGCGGTATCGGCAGATCGCGGACCCCCCCGAGCAGATCGGCCAGCGCCGGCCTGTCCGGTTGCTCAGGGGCGTAGGCGCCGAGACGGATGCCGCATAGCACCACCTCCTGGATGCCCGCGTCGGCCAGGCGCCAGAGGTGGTCCAGGACCTGTGGCAACGGCCTGCTTGCCGGCCGTCCCCGCGCCTGTGGCACGGCGCAGTAGGCGCAGTGGTGATCGCACCCATCCTGAATCTTGACGAAGGCGCGCGTGCGCCCGAGTCGGGCAAAGCCTACGCTCCTGCCGAACGGGCGACGCGGGGTGGCAGGAGCGACGCTCCTGCCCAACAGTCGGCTGGCAATTTCGCCGATCTCCGACTTCTGGTCATTCGGGACTACCGCAGCCACCTGCGGCAGGGCGGCGGCCGCCACCGGATCGCGCTGCGCCCAGCAGCCGGTCAGCACCAGGGCGGAGCCCGGGTGCTCGCGTGCGAGCTTGCGAGCCAACTTGCGGGCCTTCGCATCCGCCGTGGCGGTGACTGTGCAAGTGTTGATGAGGTAGAGGTCGGCCGCACCGTCCTCGACGACATCGAAGCCGCGCGCGAGCAGAGACCGCGCCATCTCGTCGCTGTCGCACTGGTTGACCTTACACCCCAAAGTCCTGATGCAGACCCGTGGGGGCGGGGGCGAGGCGGGAGGCCACAGAGGGTCGCCCTTACGAACTACATGGGCGAGCCGGAACGGTGTCATCGCGAGGACATGATAGCCCGGCAACGGCTGCGAGGCAACGTCGCGGCCTCAGAAAGGGCCGGGATAGAGCAGGCCGCCCAGGGCCTGTCTGCCGCAGGACATGCGCGCGGCGCTGGCGAATTCAGCCTTGATCGCGTCACGCCGGCCGGCGGAGTGGCAGACTGAGGTGACCGCGCTACGCGCTTACGAGGCGAGCGACCTGCCTGGTGTGGTCCAGGCCTGGAACCGGGCACTGGCCGGGGGCGCCAACTTCTTCCCGCTCACCGAGGACTGCTTCCAGGCGCGGGTGGCCCGCCAACCCTCGTTTTCGCCCCAGGGCCTGCTAGTCGCCGCGCAGGGCGACCAGGTGACCGGCTTCGTCCACTTCGGCCCGGCCACCAACTTCTGGTTTGACTTGGCTGAGCGGCAGGTCACGCCGGGAGAGGGGTTGATCTGGGCCCTGGTCGCGCCTCCCTCCGACCGGCCGTTGGCAGGGGACCTGTTGGGCGCTGCCATGCTGCGCCTCCGCGAGGCCGGCGCCCGACGCATCCTTCTCTATCCGAGCTGGGTCCAGTGCACGCAGCCGTTCTACAACGGCATCGCGGGCGGTTACGAGATGCCCGGCATTTCGGCAAGCCGCGAGGAGGCCCTGGCCCTGGCGGCCGACCAAGGCTTCGAGCCCATTGCCGAGTACGGCACGCCCGAGTTCGACCTCTCGGATGGAGACCGCCTGGCCGCTCTGCGCGCCGAGGCAGTGCGGATCAGACTGCGGATGCGCGACACCGGTCTCGAGCCGCGCTTCCGCGAGGTCACCTCGGCGTTCTTCCCGCCTCGCCGGGCGGCGGTGCTCGTGCGAGGGACCGAGACCATCGCGACCACCGCCTACGGCCTGTGGGGCGAGTACGCACAGGCCCATGGACGCCGCCTATATGGCATCACCGGCGTGCACGTCGCCACGCACTGGAGAGGCCTGGGGTTGGGGAAACTGATCGTGACTCTCGCGCTGGAGGCCGCTCTAGCGGAGGGTGCGGAAGCCCTTCACCTCCACGTCTACCGGGCCAACGCGCCCGCCTGGAACCTCTATCACCGGGCCGTGGGATTCCAGCCGAGGCACACCTGGCTTACCCTGGCCGCCCAGGTCTGAGCTCGGACCCGGCGAACGACGGCCGCCCGCTAGGTGATCTTCCAGTCCTTCACCAGGACGAACCTATGGCACTGGCGGCAGCGCGTGCGCCTGGGCCGGGGGGTCTGCCGGAACCACATGGGGTGTGGAATAAAGTAGCGGTGGCAACGCGCGCACTTGATGCGGGTTTCGTGCTGGACCCAGATGAGAGGCCCGCCGCACTGATTCACCTTGCAGGCGGGCGCCTCCACGTGACCGCAGTTGGAGCAGCGCCAGCCGTACCGCGCCCGCTGCACGCCCTCGTGCAGCTCCGGCCGGTGCTTCGCCACCGAGGCCGCCCATAGCTGGGCTGCGACATACCAGAGCGGGAGCAGGACGCCAATACCAGCGAGAAGATAGCCCAACCGCGCGCTCCTCAGATGCCCGTCACATCAGAACACGCGAGACTCTATCATATGCGTAGGATACCAGCAAGGGGACGGTCCGGCCTGGGCCTTGCCCTCACCCTCCTCGTGATCTTGTCGGGCGTGGCGTCAGCGGCCGGGCACGATGCCGGGCAGGGCGAGACCATCCGCGTGGGTCTCTACTTCGGCGATCACGCTCCCAGCGCAGTCGCGGTGAACGGGCAGGGCCAATGGCAGGCCGGGCGGGAGCGCGGTTCCCTGCGGGGCGCGGTCCGGCTGAGGGCCAATGCCGGCCACCTTGAGATCAGCCAGGCCGGCGAACACCCGAGAGAGATCGGGCGCTCGATAGAGATCTCCCCGGCGCGGGCCGGGTCTCCTCTGATCCTCGATGGCATCTCCTACCGCGGCCTCCTGAGGGTCGAGGTCCAGCCTACCGCGGCGGGCGGCCTCAGGGTGGTGAACTCCCTTGACCTCGAGGATTACCTGAGGGGTGTGGTGCCGAATGAGATGTTCGCGGAGCCGGTCGCGTGCGAGGTTCAAGCGATCATCTCGCGCACACTCGCCATCTTCATCCGGGATCACCAGCGGAGACACGCGCGCGAGGACGGCTTCGATGTCTGCGCCACCGGACACTGTCAGGTCTACCGCGGCGTCTCCAGCGAGACCGGGCAGGCCGACGACGCGGTTCGACGCACGCGGGGGGAAGTGCTGACCTACCACGGCGCTGTCATCCTGGCCGCCTACCATGCGAACGCAGGCGGGCACACCGCCGAGACGGACGAGGCCTGGCCGGGCAGCTCGCGACTCCCCTATCTCTCTCCTGTCGGCTCGCCCTATGACGGAGTCGCGGCGGACCTGGGATACCCCGACTGCTATCTCTGGCAGGAGAAGGCCGGCGCTGGGCCGGTGCGGGAGCGCCTGCGCGCAGTCACCGGCTATGACGTCGGAGAGGTGCGCGGCATGGCCGTGCTGGAGCGGTGGCCCTCAGGCCGCGTGAAGCAGTTGCGTGTCACCGGCGCCCGGCGGCAGGTCACCCTCTGGCGGCCGCGCGACATCCGGAGGGCGCTGGGCATTGGGCAAGAGGACAGCGGCAAGCCGTACGACCACGACCTGCGGCTCGTGAGCATTCGGAAGACGCCTGACGGGTTCCTCATCACAGGTCATGGGGCCGGAGAAGGCGTCGGTCTCTCCCAGCAGGGCGCGGTGGGCATGGCGCGCGCCGGCTTCACCTGCGAGGCGATACTGGGACATTACTATCGAGGCACTGAGCTGACCGACTACTATGGTCGCGGGCGTCCCCGCCCTCTCTCCGCGCCCTCCCTGCTGGCGCGAGCCGCCAGGCCGAACTGAGCGAGGGGGTCTGCCAAGACGGGCATGTCCACGCCCGCCAGCGGGCTTAGCCGGATCGCCTGACCTGCACCAGTTCCGCCACGATGCTCACCGCGATCTCCTCCACCGTGTCGGCCCCGATGTCCACCCCGATGGGGGCGTGCACGCGGGCCACATCGGCGTCGCTGAACCCGCGTTCGCGAAGCCGCTCCCGCACGGATGCAACCTTGCGCTTGCTCCCAATCATCCCGACATAGTGAGCGCGGGCGGTGAGCGCCTGGGCCACAACTTCCTCGTCCATCGCATGGCCGCGGGTGACCGAGACGACGTAGCCGTCCCCGCCGACCGCCAGCTCCCGGAACGCGTCCGCCACTTGCGCTACCAGCACCTCGTCGGCCTCTGGGAAGCGCTCCCGGTTGGCAAACTCCTCCCGGTCATCCACCACGGTCACGCGGAAGCCAATGATCCCCGCCATGTGGGCCAGAGGAATGGCAGCGTGGCCGGCCCCGAAGATGAAGAGGGGCGGCCGGGGCAGGATGGGCTCAATATGGGCACGCGCCGGGGACTCCAGCTCTCGCGGATGCCCGTCTGCCAGGGCCTGCTGCGCCTCCGCGGCCAGCGCCTCGTCCAGGTCGCGATCACCGCTGCTCCCCACGATCACGCCATCCGCCGCCACTGCCATCTTCCTGACGCCGCCCGGTTCAGTCATCACGATCACGGCTGCGATGGGACGGCCCGTCGCTTCGGCGGCGCTCAGGGCGGCGAAGACCTCTTCGTCGCGGCCGGGGCCGACAGGCTCCACCAGGATCCCGCAGCGCCCTCCGCAGACCATGCCGCTCGCGGCGGCCTGGTCGGCGGTCAGATCGAAATCGAGCAGTCGCGCTCTGCCTTCGGCCAACACCTGAGAAGCGACTCGCAGGACCTCTGCCTCCAGCGCTCCACCGCCCACCGTCCCCGCAATGGACCCGTCCTCACGCACCAGCAGCCTGGCGTGCTCACCGACCGGCACCGAGCCGGTGCGCAGGAACGGAGCGGCGAGCACTCCGCGCCTGCCGGCCCGCTGGAGGCCAACGATCTCGCCGAAGATGCTCTGCCTACGGCGCGGTCTGCGCGTGTCTGAGTTGGCGGTCATAGTCCTCCTGCGTGTCAATGTCGGAGATCACCGCATCGGATTCGTACTCCACCACTGCCACGTCATCGGCGTGAGCATGGATCACGTCGCGCAGCGTTCCGGAGTCGGGCACGGCCATGATCTCACCCACGTAGCGCCCGTCGAAGACCACGGGGTGGCCGCGCTTGCCGCCATGGCAGGCCACGGCGATGCCCTTGCCGAGGCGGCCATGCTCGGCCAGGAGATGGATGATGTCATCAGCCCGCAAGCGCGGCTGGTCTCCGAGCGCGAGCACCAACCGGCCGACCCCGGCAGGCAGGAGGCTAACGCCGATCCGCACCGAGGAGATCATCCCCCGTTCCACATTGGGGTTGCGCACTATCGTTGCGCGCGTGGCCCGCAGGGCCTGCGCGATGTCCACCGCCTCATCGCCGGCCACCACCACGATGGGGTCGAGTCCGGCCCCCTCCAGCGCGCTCACCACACATCCGATGACCGTGCTCCCCCCGAAGGGCAGCAGCAGCTTCGGTTTCCCGAGACGGCGCGACTGCCCGGCGGCGAGCACCACCGCGCCGGTCGGCCCTGCCTCACGATCGCAGCCCGGCTGCGGGGTTGCTCCGCAGCCCCCGCTGTTCCGGCGCGTAGCCGACTCACCCTCGGGCTTCGCCACAGCGCGTTTCACAACCGGAAACCTCCTCCCCGCACTGTGCGCTGGCGTGTCCGGCTGCGGCGTCGTCAACCGCAGCCGACGCCGGGAATGCGCCCGCGCCGACCTTCCGCTCCCGGCCGGCTGTTTCATGACCCGCCTGCGGAGGGCTATGAAACAGCTTGACGTTTCATCTCCGAGAGCAGCCGTTCCGGGGTGATCGGGATGCGGCGGACCCGCGCTCCCACGGCGGCGAAAATGGCGTTGGCGATGGCGGGCGCGGTTGGCACCAGCCCGGGCTCACCTACGCCCTTGGCGCCGAAGGGGCCTCCGTCCAACCGCTCTTCGATCAGCGCGACCTCGTACTCCGGATGGTCGAGCGCAGTGGGCATACGGAAATCCATGAGGCTCGAGTTGAGGAGACGGCCCTCATCGTAAACGTATTCTTCGGAGAGGGCGTAGCCGATCCCCTGCGAGGCCGCCCCTTCGATCTGCCCCTCTACACTCATCGGGTTGATCGCCAGCCCCACGTCCTGCGCGCAGGTCAGGCGTTTCACCTCCACCTGCCCGGTCTCCCTGTCCACCTCCACTTCGGCCACCTGCGCGGCGAAGGAGATGCCGAAGGGCAGCTCGCTGAGCGCGGCCCGGCCCACGATCGCGCCCCGGTAGTCGGCTGCGCGGCTGGCCGCCTCGGCCAGCGGAAGCGAGCGCCCGCCGCGGGCGCGGACTCGGCCATTCGCCACCTCGATCTCGCTCGGCTTCCTCCCAAGCTCTCCGGAGATCGCCTCACCAAGCTGACGCTTTGCATCTTCGCAGGCGCGCCTCACCGCCTCGCCGACGCCAAACAGGACGCGACTTCCCCAGGACCCTTCGTTGCGCGGCCCGGTATCGGTGTCGCCCACCTGCACGGTGACGCGCTCCACCGGGATGCCGAACGACTCGGCCGCGATCTGAGCGAAGGAGGTGTCGGTGCCAGTCAGGTTGACGGCGCCAGTCATCACTGAGAGCGTGCCGTCCTCGTTGACCTGGACGTACGCGCTCGAGGGTCCGGCCCAACAGGTCCAGTGGCCCGCTGCGAGGCCGAGGCCGCGCGCCTTGCTGCCGCTCACGCGGGACTTGGGACCGTGGGACCAGCCAGCGCGGTCCGCCGCGGTTCGGATCACCTTCGCCGCGACGGAGTACGGCAGGGCGCTGTCGCCCACCACCGGATCGCCCTTCCGCAACGCGTTCTTCAGGCGGATCGCGAGCGGGTCCAGTCCGAGTGTGTGGGCGATGATGTCAAGCTGGCTCTCGATGGCGAAGTGAACATGCGGCGAGGTGAGCGCGCGCCGGGCGCCAGCCGACGGCTTGTTAGTGTAGATAGCATACGCTTTCACCAGGAGATTCGGGATGCGGTAGGGGCCCTGCACGAGCACCGCCCCCGTGCCGGACTGCGCTCCCTCGTAGGCGCCGGTATCGAACAGCAGCCGGGCCTCCAGCGCCACCAGCTCGCCGTTGGCCTTCACCCCCGTCTTCAGCTCGAGCACCGAGCCGCCGCAGGGGTGGTTCGCCAGAAACTCCTCCTCCCGGGTCATCACCATCTTCACCGGCCGCCCGGTCCGCCGCGAGAGCTCGGCGCACAGCGGCTCCAGCGTCGCCCCGGCCTTGCCGCCGAACGCGCCTCCCACCGGGGTGCCGATGACGCGCAGGCGGCTCATGGAAAGCCCCAGCACCTCCGCCAAGTCGGAACGCAGGTTGAACTGCGCCTGCGTGCTCGACCAGACCGTCACCTTGCCGCTGACCAAATCCCAGTCGGCCAGCGCGACATGGGGCTCTATGTATCCCTGATGGACCCACGGGGTCTCGAACGTGTCCTCGAAGATACGGTCCGAGGCCGCGAACCCGGCCTTCACGTCGCCGCGCTTCACCACGGTCTCGTCGCAGGCATTGGGCAGAGCTGCCGACTCCTCGTCCTTGTGCACGCGCGGCGCGCCGGGCCTGATCGCCGCCCGCACATCGCTGACAACTGGCAGCAAGTCGTAGACCACCTCCACCACCCGCGCTGCGGCCTCGGCCTGGTCGCGCGTGAGCGCCGCCACCGCAGCAATGGCTTCGCCCTGGTAGCGCACCTTGTCACGGGCCAGCACCGGGATGCCGGTGTCGCGAGGGAAGTCGCGTCCGGTCACAATCGCCAACACGCCGGGCATGCGGAGCGCCTTCTCGATGTTGACGGCGCGGAGGCGGGCATGGGGGTGGCGAGAACGGGCCACGGCTCCCCACACCAGACCTGGCAGCGAGATGTCGGCCCCGAACTGCGTCTGCCCGGTGACCCTCTCTGGCGCGTCCAGCCTCGGTACCCGCTGACCGACGGTCCGGTACCTCATCGCCGACCTCCTCCCCTGCGGCGCCGGGCGCCCGCGACTGACTGGATCGCCTCGATGATCTTGCGATAGCCGGTGCACCGGCAGAGGTTTCCGGTCAGGCCGCGTCGGATCTCCTCCTCCGTCGGGTCGCGGTTCTCATCCAGCAGGGCTTTCGCAGCGAGAAGCATGCCCGGCGTGCAGAACCCGCACTGCACCGCGCCGTGTTTGACGAAGGCTTCTTGCAGAGGATGCAGCTTCCCGTCGGCTGACAGACCCTCGATCGTCGTGATCTCGTGTCCCACCGCATCGCCGGCAAAGACGAGGCACGAGTTGACCGGCCGGCCGTCGAGCAGCACTGTGCAGGCCCCGCATTGCCCGGTTCCGCAGCCTTCCTTCACGCCGGTGAGTCCGAGCCCGTAGCGCAGCACATCAACCAGCCGCTCTCCCGGGTGGGCGGGAAGCTCCCGTGGACTCCCGTTGACCCGCAGGTGCATGACAGCGGGGGCTGCGGAGTCCGCCTCGGCGGACAGCCGGGTGACCTCACCTGCCATCGCGCCCTCCTCCTCCTGCTCTCCTCGCCGCTTCCGCGAGCACCCGGCGCACCAGCACCTCCGTCATCTCCCGTCGGTAGGCCTCAGTGGCCCGCAGGTCGGAGACCGGCCGCGCTTCCGCCGCCGCCAGCTTCGCAGCCTCCCGCATCAGCGACGGCGTCAGCTTCCTCCCCTCCAGCATGGCCTCAGCTTTCGCCGATCGCATGGGCGCCGGGGCCACCGCGCCCAGCGCGACGCGAGCGCGCCGGCAGGTCTGGCCATCGGGCGCCAGCGTGACTGCGGCGGCCGCCGCCGCCACCGCCAGGTCCATGGCGCGACGGCCGACCACCTTGGCGCAGGCCGCCCCTGTCCGGGCCGAAGGCCGGGGAACCAGGATCGCAGTCACCAGCTCCCCGGCACGCAGGGCGGTCTTGTTCACACCGCGGAAGAACTCAGCCAATGGCATCTCCCTCTTGCCGGCCGGCCCTGTGATTCCGATTCGCGCCTCCAACACCAGGAGGGGCAGTGGAAGATCGGCCGAGGGGGTTGCGTTGCAGAGGTTGCCGCCGACCGTCGCGAGGTTGCGGGTCTGGGGCGACCCGAAGTCACGTGCGACTTCGGCCAGCACTGGCCAACCGGTCTTCACGATCGGGCTGTGCAGCAGCTCGGCCACCGTCGTCGTGGCCCCGATGCGAAGGCTGGTGCCCGCGCGGCCCACGCCTCGCAGGTCAGCAATGCGCTTCAGGTTGACCAGCAAGCGAGGCTTGGCCAGCCCCCGGCGCATCGCAGGGATCAGGTCGGTGGCGCCGGCCAGCGGCACCGCGCCGCGGCGGCTCCGCAGCAGGGCCATCGCCTGCTTCACCGTCTCCGGTTCGGCTATCTCAGGCCGTAACAGCATCGCCGCCTCCTCGCTGCCATCGCCCTGCCGGTTCGCCGCGCCCGTGGAGGAACCTGTCACACTAAGCGTCGGAGAGGTATCGGCCTTGGTCCTCGTCGAAGTCTACCGGTCATCGCCTGCCGCCTTCGGAGTCACTGATGCGCCGTCGCCCCGGCCTTAGGTTCGCGGCCCTCTACTTCCTGATGCTGCTGCCAGTCGGCTTGCAGACTCCGTACCTTTTCCTGTTCTTCCAGCGGCGCGGGCTCAGCGACTCCCAACTCGGGACACTGGCGTCCGTCAGCCCGATGGTCACGCTGCTGGTGCCTCCCCTCTGGGGTATGATTGCCGATCGTCTGGGCGACCGCCGCCGCTTGCTGGCCCTGCTGCTGGCAAGCTCCGCGGTGGTCTTCCCTTGCATCATCGGGGTCACGAGCTTCGCCGGAACGCTCGTCCTGATGACTCTCTTCTCCGCCTTCTCCATGCCGCCCAACGCGCTGGCCGACGCGATCACGCTCGAACACGTGGAGAGGACCGGGGAAGACTACGGCCGGATGCGCCTCTGGGGATCGGTCGGGTTCGCCGCGCCGCTGCTCGCGATGGGGCTCGTGCTGAAACCCACGTCGGCGGGAAGCCCTCAGGCCCTCTATCCCATCTTCGTGGGCTATGCCATCTTCCGCTTGCTTGCCGCGGGCTGGAGCTGGATGCTGCCCGAGTCGTCCGGTCCCGCGGCCGGCCGCCTCGACCTGCGCGCCGCCCGCGCCTTTGCCTCGCCGCGCTTCCTCTGCCTCGCCCTCTGCGCGCTGATCGGGTGGGGCGCGATGTCGTCCTACTACCTCTACTTCTCCATCTATCTGGATCGAATCGGCGTCGCCGACAACGCGAAGGGGTACTTCTGGGCGATCGCGGTGGCCGCCGAGATCGTCATGATGTTCTGCGTCGGCGGGCTGATTCGGCGGATCGGGGTGAAGTGGACTTTCACTATCGGGATCGCCGGGGTCGCGCTCCGCCTCTTCGCCTACTCGCTGCTGCACCAGCCTCTCTACGTCGCGCCGGTGCAGTGCCTCCATGCCCTCACCTTCGCCGCCTTCTCGGTCTCCTCCATCACCTTCGTCAGCCGGCTCGTCCCACCCGAGCTGCGCGCCAGCGGGCAGACTCTCTGGATGGCCTTGACCTCTGGTCTCGGGGCGGCCCTGGGCTCGAAGCTCGCGGGCGCCGCCGTCAGCGCCCTGGGCCTCGCGTCCATGTACCGGCTGTTCGGAGCCGCGGCCGCGCTGGCCATGGTCATCGCAGTGCTGGGGGTCAGAGAGCCTCCCGCGCGCTAGGCGCCCCCTACCGGAGGACGAGATCGCACACCACCATGCGGTGGTCCGAACGCTTCGTCTTTCGGGCGACCACCGCCGCCGCGCGAAGTTGATCGCTCACCCACACCTCATCCGGCCGCTCCAGAGGAAGGTCGTTGAACGCAGTGTTGCCCCAGCCGATCCCACCCTCTGCGAAGGCCTCATGCAAACGCGGCTTCAGCGGACGGTAGATCGCATCCCCGGCCGGGGCGTTGAAATCGCCCCCGACGATCACGGACTCTCCCTGCGGCAGCGCCGCGACCAGCCGCCCAAGCTCATCCGCCTGTCCGCGACGCGCCCGGCGGTTCGCTGCCTGCCGCCTCCAGGAATCGCCTGACCAGAGCTGCGAGTCCAGCACCGGAGAGAAGAGATGAACGCTGATAACATCGGCGGCGATGCCTGAGGCAAGATGCACGTGTGCCGCAGCCAGAAGCTGAAGGCCGCCGGTTGCCAGCGGCCGGACTTCGCCCCGGGAGATGATCGCCGTGTCGAGCCTCCAGAGAAGGCCCGCCTCTCTGCCGAACAGCCGTTGAGCCAGTTGCCGCACGTGGCTTCGTGTCGGCGACTCTTGCAGCAGTACGATGTCGGGGTCATAGGTCAGGACCTCGGCGGCCGCCTCGGGGTCGCCGCCGGCGCAGTTCAGCGAGACCACGCGCAGTGCTCGTCCCTGCTTCCGCGCTGCCTCCCAATCGGTGGCCGGCCACCCGTGGCGCCGCAGCAGACTCCTCGGCTCCTCGGCGAACGCGCCCAGGTATACCAGCCACAGTAGCACGACCGCTGTCAACACGCGCTTCCGACGCCGGTTCGCCGCCAGCGTCACCAAGAAGAGCCCTGGGGCCGCCCAGACCCATACCGGCCAGATGGTGACCGCGGCGCAGGTATCGGGACGCAAGTGGTAGCAGACAGCTACAGCCAGGCAGAGCAGAGCAGACAGGCCCAGTGCTACGGCCTGGATCCCGTTCAGGACCTTAGATGAGGCAGCCATCTGCTCGGCCGCTCGCGAGCGGGACTTGCGTTGCCGGGCGGCGCCGTGCCTCACCTCACGAGCCCCGCCGCCTCCCCCAACGCCTCCTGCACTAGGACCGCCCGGCCCTGCTCGGCCGAGGTGATGCAGGCGCGCGCCACGCCGAGGGCGAGCAGCCCTTCCTTGCCTCCGGTCTCGGGAGGAGTCCCCGTGCGCACTGCCCGGGCGAACTCCGCCATCTCCGCGGCCGGGGCGTTGATCTCGGGGACTGCGACCTCTTCTCGCTTACTGCTCCACGCCTCAACCGCCCTGATGAAGGTAACCTGCCCGCCCTCCACATAGGCGTTGCCGCCCACGCCGTAGACGCGCAGGTAGTTTGCCGATGGCGATACGTAGTTGGTACCGACGTAGGAGAGCAATCCCGAATCGTGCTCCAGCAGAGCCAGGAAAACGTCTTCGATCTCCGAGGACATGAGAGCGCCGCTGGCGAGGGCTGTCACGCGCCGCGTCGGTCCGAAGAGGTAGTGCAGCGTGTCGAAGGCGTGCACGGAGAGCTGCATCAGCGGCCCGCCGGGCGCCTCCTGCCGATGCCAGCGCCACTCGTCTGGCGTCACCCGCGTGCCGCCGGAATGCGAGACGTTGGCCTCCGCCATCGCCAACTGGCCCAGCCCCCCATCGTCGAGGAGCGATTTCAGGGCTCGCATCGCCCCGTGGTAGCGCGCGCTGTGCCCCACCATGAGCGTGACCCCGGCCTGCCCGCAAGCGCGCACCATGGCCGCCCCGTCCTCGACCAGGTTCGCGATCGGCTTCTCGGTGAAGACGTGCTTGCCTGCGGCGGCCGCGGCTTCCGTTGGCACACGATGCTGGCTGTTGGGGGTGAAGACCGCGATGGCTTCGATCCGGCTGTCTGCCAACAGCGCCTCGAAGGTCGGCGCGACTTCACAATGGTACGTCTCGGCGAACCTGCTGGCGTGCTCGGGCGCGCGGTCCCAGCAGGCGATCAGCTTCACCTCAGGCGCGTGCTGAGCTGGCGACCAGAATCCAGTCGCCCATCCGCCAGTCCCGACTACGCCAATCGTCAGCGGCCCGCCTATGCTCATCGTGCTCTCCCGGTATCCGTTGCCCCGGCTGTGGGGTCGCCCCGCAGCCCCGCGCGTTGCACGTGGGTTACACGTGGCCGCGGGTAACTCCTCGCGAAGCGGCGGATCGTGGCAACACGGGAACTCCCGCCGGTGAGGCCAAGCTAGGCCGAGGGGCGCGGGGATCGCGGCATGTTGCGGCTCACCAGGGAGGCGACGAGGCCGGAGGTGGCCACGAGGGAGAAGACCAGGGCATAGGGCAGGAAAGTGAGCAGCCAGCCGATCAGGAGCGGGAAGAGCGCGCCGGGCGCCGAGAGCAAGCTCAGCAACGCGATGTAACGGGGCCGGTCGGGGTGGTCGGCCAGCTCGAACAGGTAGTTGGTGTTCCCCATCCAGAAGGCGCCGTTCGTCGAGCCGCCGATGAGAAAGACCAGTGAGTAAGCATAGGGAATGGCTGCGAGCGCGCCGGGCACGACCGGAGTCGCGAGCCGGCAGAGAGCCGGGATGCCCAGCGCGAGCAGCGGCGCGAGGATGACGAACGTGCAGCCCGCGCGGATGACAGCGAGAGGGCCGCGCCGGTCATTGAGATGTCCCCAGATGAGACTGAAGACCGCTCCGCCAAGTACTGCCGCCCAGATGTAGATCCCGGCCAACTGCGGGGGCACACCCAGCTCGCGGGTGGCGTAGACGATGTAGAAGGGGGTGGTGAAGCTCATCCCCGACCCGAAGAGAGCGATCAGCGCCAGTCCGCGGAACTCGGCGCGGTGTCGCAGCAGCGGCTTCGCGCCCGCCAGCAGCTCGCGCAGGGATTGGGGCTGATCGAGGACCGGCCGGATAGGCTCGCGGGTGATGCCGCAGCCAAGGGTGGACAGGCTGAAGAACACCGCGACCAAAGTGAAGAGGATGGTGTAGTTTCGGGGGAAGTCGGGTCCGTCCGGCCCCAGCATCCAGCGCACCACGAAACCGACCGCGACCGCGCCCAGGGCGGTGGCGAACTGCATGGTGGCAAAGAAGCGGCCCCGCAGGAAGGCCGGGATGGACTTGGCGATGATGTCCTGCCAGGGAACGGCCACCACTCCATTGCCCAGCGCGGTGCACAGGTAGGCGAACATCATGAAGACCAGCACGAAACCAGGCCTCTGGACGCCATAGACCCAGAGGTAGACGACGAAACCCAGGAAGGGAAGGCGGCCGAAGAACACACCCCAGCGGAGAAACGGGAGACGACGCGGGCGATGCCCGAGGATCGCCGCCATCGGCAACTGGGGCAGGATGTAGCCGAGCCGCTGGAGGAAGGTGACCAGGCCGACCAGGACAGTGGAGCGGGAGAGGTGGCCGATGAAGAGGGGTAGCACGGCCGCCGGATCGGCCCACGCCAGGCCTAGCTGGAAGCAGGTTGACTCCCCCGCGATGACCGCGAAGTTCCAGCGCGTGTGTTCGCCAACTGCCTCGCGGCGCTCTACGTTGTCGGTGTGCGCTTGGCTCACAGAGGTCGGACCAGTCTGGCTCCAAGTTCGCAGACCGGAAGCCCGCCTCCTGCCCACTGGCCAGTGAGGAGGTAGGGCAGGCTGCGTGCCCGCCCTACCGTATCGAGAGGATGTTTCGCACGAGGCGCAGTACCGTAGGAGCGACGGTCCAATCCATCGGGGAGGGATCAGGCGTGGCAAGCAGAGGCGCAAAGAGCAAGACCGGCACGGCAGGGGGAAGGGGCAGGGGACCCACCCCTGCCCTACCAACTCTGGCCGTGAACGGAGGGAAGAAGACGATCACCGGCTTCGAGGGGAAGGGCAGGCCGGGCGTCGGAGTGGAGGAGTTCCTGTCGCTCGCCGACGCGTTCGGCTACAGCCTCCAGACGCGGCAGAAGATGAGGCAACTGCTCGCCAAGGAGCGGGGCAATCGCTCTCCACAGCTCGCCCGGTACTACAACCCTCGTCCCTCCAAGGTGGCCAAGCTGGAGGCCTACGCGCGGCAGCTCTTCGGGGTCAAGTACGCGCTGGCGGTGAATTCGGGGACCTCCGCGCTCAACTGCGCCTACGTGGCCTCCGGGATCGGGCCGGGAGATGAGGTGATCGTGCCGGCCTACACCTTCTTCGCCAGCGCGGCCGCGGTGGTGACGGCGAAGGCGATTCCTGTGATCGCAGAGGTGGATGAGTCGCTCACCATTGACCCGGACGATCTCGAGCGGAAGATCACGCCGCGGACCAAGGCCGTGGTGCCAGTGCACATGGTCGGCAACTGCGCCGACATGGACCGGGTGATGGCGGTGGCGCGCAGACACAAGCTGGTGGTGATCGAGGACAACGCCCAGTCCTGCGGTGGGCGGTACAAGGGAAGACTCCTCGGCACCATCGGGGACATGGGGTGCCTCAGCATCAGCTCCTACAAGATCATCGGCGCGGGCGAGGGTGGCCTGGTGCTCACCAATGACGAGTGGCTCGACATCCGGGCGAGGAGCCAACACGACACCGCCGCCTGCTGGAGGCCCGACCGGTATGCAAAGGAGCGGCGCCCGGGTGAGCTGTTCTGCGGGCAGAACTACCGCATGTCCGAGCTGGAGGGCGCCACGAACCTGGTGCAGCTTCAGAAGACCAAGCCGCAGGCGAGACGGTACAACCGCAACATGCGGCGGGTCATCGCCGGGCTGGAGCAGTTCCGCGAGACCAGGCTGAGGCGCAGCAACGACCCGGAGGGCGATGTGGGGTACACCGTGGTGTTGCTGGCAAAGGATCGGGAAGCGGCCGACAAGATCGCCGCGGCCCTGAACGCGGAGGGGCTCGGGGCCGGCGCGCGCGGAACCAAGGCGGCGCGCGACTGGCACATCTACACCTATTGGGAGCACATCCTGGAGCAGAAGACGGCGACGCCGGAGGGATGCCCGTTCACGTGCGGCTTCTACGAGGGCCCTCTGCCTGCCTACTCGGCCGATATGTGCCAGCGCTCGGTTGACCTTCTCGACCGGGCTGTGTTCGTGTGGGTGAACCAGTGGTGGACGGCGAAGGACTGCCGCAACGTGTCCGCGGCGATCAACAAGGTCTGCGGGGTCTACGGCTAGGGCCGGATCGGATCCGTCGTCAGTGAAAGGATTGGGCCGATGAGGATCAAGCAGTCGGTCTGCTACCCGATCTTCCTGTCTCCCGACACGAAGCTCGATCAGCTCTTCGGAACCGTCGCGGGGATCGGCTACGCGGCCGTCGAGTTGTGGAGCCGAGGCGAGGACTTCGAAGAGGTGGCGGCGCTGGCCAAGAAGCATAGGCTCCGGGTGGCCAGCATGGCCGGGCACGCCTCGCTTCCCGACGGCCTGAACAAGCGCTCGAACCACGACCGGATTGAGGCGGAACTGAAGACTTCCCTCGACCTCGCCGCCAAGCACGGCATTCCCGGGGTGATCTGCTTCAGCGGCAACCGTCAGCCGCACCAGAGCGAGACGGAGGCGATCGAGGCGGTGGCCGACGGACTACGGCGAGTCGCGCCATACGCGGAGCAGCGCGGCGTGAACATCAATATGGAGCTGCTCAACTCCAAGGTTGACCACCCCGGCTACCAGTGCGACCACACGAACTGGGGAGTGGCCGTATGCGAGCGCGTGAATAGCCCCCGGGTGAAGCTGCTCTATGACATCTACCACATGCAGATCATGGAAGGGGACGTGATTCGCACCATCCGGGAGAACATCCAGTGGATCGGCCACTTCCACACCGCGGGCAACCCGGGCCGGAACGACATGGATGACACCCAGGAGATGAACTACGTCGGAATCTGCGCGGCCATCGCCGCCGCGGGCTACGAGCTGTACGTGGGCCATGAGTTCGTGCCCAAGGGCGACCGGGCCGAGGCCCTGCGGGCCGCCTTCCGCATCTGCGACCAAGGCTAGGGAGCGTCGCCGAGAGGCGTCTCGTGGGACTACAGATGAAGCTGGAGGCGCCTCAGGAGGCATAGGAAAAGCGGTCCGGGACGTGGCATACGCACGCAGACGTTAGGTGTTGTGGGGGGTCTGGCGTTACCCCTAGCCGGCTTGGCGGGACCAGGAGTCGCGGCCATGGTTCAAGCACAGTACGCAGCCTCCGGCAGAGCGAAGCCGCCGTTCGAACGCGAAGTCAGGGACCGGGCGACAGGGCAACTGCTCTGTCTGGTCAACGGCGATCGGGCGCTGAAACAGGCGCTCGAGAGTCACGGCTTCACGCTGACAGCGGCGCGCCATGACAGAGAGCGCGAGAGCAGAGGGTTAGCCGTAGTCCGCTAAGCCGGTCCGCAGCCAGCAAGCGCGGGCGGTAGGGACTTGCATCGGTCTGGCACAGCTCCCAGGCGCAGACGGGTGTATTCGCGCGCGTCAAGAGACGCCCCAACCTCCGACACCAGGGAAGCCGAGACCGCAGCGCGCGTGGGTACGCCGCAGGAACCTCCTCGGCGGTGGGGAACCTGAGTCCTGTATCCCTCTGATCCTGCGGCGTTGCCCGGGTAGCGCAGGTTTCCAGCCTGCGGGGCGGGCGCCGTGCTGCGGAGCGTGTGGCCAGTGGCCTGGCTCGAGACGTCCCTCCTCTTGTTGGCAGCCTTCTTGTCAGGTGCCATTCTGATGGCCCTCGAGATCGTAGGCAGCCGCGTCCTTGCGCCTGACTTCGGCGGCTCCATCTTCGTCTGGGGAAGCCTGATCGGCGTCTTCCTCGCGGCGCTGAGCGTGGGGTACGCCCTCGGCGGCGGGATCGCGGATCGCCGTCCGCGCGCCTGGCTTCTCGGCCTCTTCCTGCTGCTCGCCGGCGCCTTCATCTTGCTGCTGCCGCGGTATGGCACCGAGGTTTGTGCCCGCATCGCCGAGCGCGACTTCGGAGATCGCGCCAGTCCCCTGCTGGCCGCCTTCGCGCTCTTCTTTGTCCCGGGCGTGCTGATGGGCGTGACGTCGCCGTTCGTGATCCGCCTGACGGCCCGGTCAGTGGAGCGGATCGGGAGGACCGCGGGGCTGGTCTACGCCGTTTCCACCATCGGGAGCATCGCCGGCACGCTGGGCTCGGCGTTCTATCTCCTCACGCTGTGGGGTACCAAGATGGTGCTCTATCGCCTTGGCGCGGCCCTGATCGTCACAGCTCTCATCGCCGCGCTGGCGCCCGCAGGGCGGCGAAGACGTGAGGGCGCGCTGCTGGCGTTGCTGGCACTGGTGGTTGCGCTGGCGGGCCCTGCCGGCGCAGAGGAACGCACCCTGCTGGAACGCGACAGTCCCTACCACCGGCTCTTTGTGACCGAGGAGGGGAGCTACCGGTACCTGCGGGCCGACAACGTCTGGCACACGCGGATGGATCTGAAGGACCCGCACGGCCGCGGGCTGCCCTATACGGATTACGTTGACCTGGCCTTCCTGCTGAACCCCAAGATTCGCGATGTGCTGGTGATCGGGCTGGGCGGAGGAACGGTGCCGAAGCGGTTCGTGCGCGACTACCCGGGGGTGCACGTGGACGTGGCGGAGATTGACCCGGATGTCATCAAGATCGCGGCGCGGTACTTCGATGTCCATCCCGGTCCGAGGCTTAGCATCCAGGAGTCGGATGGTCGGATCTTCCTGAGGCGGAGCAAGGCGAGGTACGACCTGATCTTCCTCGACGCCTACTACGCTGATACCGTGCCTTTCTTCCTGACCACCCGAGAGTTCTTCCAGATCGTGCGCGCCCACTTGCGGCCTGGCGGTGTCTTCGCCAACAACGTGCTGGGGCAGGCGAGCGGACCGCGCAGCAAGTTCGTCCGGTCGGTGTACCGGACCATGAAGGAGACGTTCCCTCAGGTCTACCCCTTCAAGGTGGCGGAGAGCGATGCGTCCTTCGCCAACTTCGAGATCTTCGCGGTGAACTCAGATCAGGTCGTCGGCATCGCAGCGATCCGGGACCGCGCGGCTGAGATGCAGGGCGCGGTGATCAAGGACCCTCGGCTGACCGCGCGCGTCGGGAACTACGTCACCGGCTCCATCCCGACGAAGGATGTGCCGACGCTGACAGACGACTACGCCCCGGTGGACGCTCTGATCCATCTCTGGTGAGCCCCGCCGACCCGTCCGGAGGGCGTGCCTACGCCCTCCGGGCTGACATGGGGTGCTACCCCTACCGGCGGCTGCGCGGCCGCGCACCGACCTCGGACAGCAGGATCGCCGCCAGGATCAGCGCGCCGCCGATCAGCCCGTTGGCACGCATCCTCTCTTGCTGGATGAGGCGCGCGAAGAGGGCCGCGAACACCGGCTCGGCGGCGAAGATCAGCGCGACGTGGGTGCTGCTGGTCTCCCGTTGGGCCCACATCTGAACGCAGAAGGCAAGCGCGGTGGCGAGCAGCCCGGTGATCGCCGCGGCCCCGACGCTCCATGGTGTCAGTGCGAAATGTGGCACCTCTGTGGATACCATCGCCAGCGAGGAGAGCACCGCCGAGACAAGCACCTGCCAGAAAGTAAGTGCGACCACATCACAGCGGGGCGCGGCCACCTCGGCGATCACGATGTGGATCCCGAAAGCGAAGGAGCAGGCCACCGTCAGCAGATCCCCAGGGTTGAACCCGCCGCCCTGCGGGGCGGTGATCTCGTACAAGCCGACGCAGGCCACTGCGACTGCGAGGAGGGAGCTGGACCGCGGCCGCACGCGGATCGTCGCCAAGCCGATAATCGGCACCAGCACCACGTAGAGCGCGGTGATGAACGCGGATCTGGAGGCGGTCGTGTGAAGCAGGCCAAGGGTCTGGAGCACGGTGCCAGCGCTCAGGCAGATCCCTAGCGCACAGGAGTAGACCAGGCCCGCGCGGGTGAGGCGGAATGCACGCCGGCGGAAGACCACCGCCAAGGCTGCGGCGGCAAGGCCGAACCGCAGCGAGATGAACGACAGCGGGCCGACGTCGCGAAGAGCCAGCTGGATCGCCGGGAAGGTGAACCCCCAGATGGCGGCGATCCCTACGAGAGCCAGGTCGGCCCGCAGGGAGGCGGAGCGTTCAGGCTTCACCTGGCCGGCTCCCAGCTTCTGGGCGGGGCGCCGCCGGGGCCCCGCCCGACGGGCTGGCTCTAGACATCCAGGTGGTACAGGCTCTTCGGGTTGTCCCAGAGCCACTTACGGGCGAGGCCGAGGGCCTGGTCTTCGGTCATGCCGCCCCGCTCGATGCGCCGGGCGAGCACGCGAGCGATGTCCTCGCGGGCCATGACGATATGGCCGTATACCTTCTCGACCGGCAGGCCGTAGTCGCCGCCGAAGCCGATCACCTTGTTCATCGGCATCACGTCAATCGCCTCATCGAGGCCGTCCATAGCGAAGCGCTGAGAGATGACGTGAGTCCAGCAGAAGTTGAGCCAGACGTTGGAGAAGCCCTTCCCGAGCATGAGTGACTCGCGCAGCCACGGGTAGCCCAGATGGTAGAGATCGAAACGCACGCCGGGATGGCGCTGGAGGATCGGGATCATATGCAGCGGGTCGAGGGCGCGGAAGTCCCCCCAATAGCCGGTGTGGACCGCCACCGTCAGGTCCTGTTCGCCCGCGAAGCGGATCATCTCGTCCACCAGCCAGTCCCGCAGCGGGTTGATCGCCGGAAGCGACGAGACCGCGCCGGTGCGGAGCTGCTCGAAGGCCTCATGCGCGGCCTTTCGGCTCGGCTGCTGGTACGGGTTCGAGACCATCTTGAGCCCGACTGCTCCCTCTGACTTGACCCGCCTGATGTAGGCCCGATTGCTTTCGACCAGGTCATCGAGGCCACCGATGGCAGCGCCCTGCGCCTGGCCAGCCGCGGCCACCTGGCCCCAGGTGCTCAGGTCCCAGATGTCGTGGGCGAGCAGGGGCATGACGGGCACCAGGAGCGGCGAGCCGAGGTCGGTGCGCTGACACTGGGTGAGCGAGACGCGGATGTGGCAGGCATCGCGCAGGACGCGCTGATAGAGGCCAGGAGTGTTGGCCTTGGCCATCTTCTCGCAGATGGCGACGTAGGTCTTTTCGTTGATGTCCTCTGCGCCGTAGAACTTGGCCGCGGCGAGCAGGGCGGAGCGGGCGTAGCTGCCCCAGCGAATCCGCTCCCAGTAGGGAGCGAAGAGACGCCAGCGGTAGTCGAGCGGAAGATCCGGGTTCTGGATGGCGCCGTATTCGGCCTCGGGCATGCCCGCGGCGGCGAGATCGCCGTGAGTGTAATGGGAGAACAGGGTGAACACGTCCACCCGGGTCTTGAGGCGGACCTCTTCGGGCGAGAGGTGCTCGTGAGTGTCTATGACCTCTGTCGCCTCCAGCGCGGTGACCAATCTCTGTTCCAGGGGAGAGAGCAACATGTCGGCCTCCGACACACGGTGGGGCAGGTTGGAAACCTGCCCCACCAGCCCTTCGCCCCGAACTGCCCCGCACCTCTTTCCGCGCGCCGCTCGGCGCCGCAGTGGGCGCCCGGCCTATGCCGGAAGAGAGACACCTTCTCGCGCGCCGGCGAGGCGTGCTATACTCGGAGCGGCATGAGCTGGTTGCTATCCGCCCTTGATACCTGGGCGGAGGTGGCGAAGATTGAGGAGGGGCTCACCTCTGGGAGCGCCTCCCGGGTGCGCGTGGAGGGGGTGGTCGAGCCCGTCAAGGCGCTGATCATCGCCAGGCTCGCGCGCGCCTCCGAGGCCCCGCTCCTCGTCATCTGCCCCACCAGCGAGTCAGCCGAACGCAGATACGAGGACATCCGCGCGTTCTCCGGTGACGACCCGACCTACGAAGCGGCGCGCGTCCTTCTCCTCCCCTCTCTGGAGGCCCTCCTCTACGAAGACGTTGCTCCTGACCCGCGCCTGGTCGGCGACCGTCTGCTGGCCTTGCGCAAGCTGCTGGACGGCGAACAGGTGGTTGTAGTGGCCAGCGCGGCCGCGGTCCTTCAGCGATGCCTGCCGACGGAGGTCCTGCGGCCGGCCGCTGTCTCGCTCGCGGCGGGCCAATCGGTAGACCGGGACGCACTGGTGGCGCGGTTGATCGAGCTCGGGTACCAGCGCGAGAAGCTGGTCGAGAGCCCCGGTGAGATCGCGTTGAGGGGCGGCGTGGTTGATATCTACCCGGTGGGCGCCGAGTGGCCGGTGAGGCTCGAGCTGTTCGGGGAGGAGGTGGAGTCTCTCCGGACCTTCGATCCCGCCAACCAGCGCTCGATTGCTCCTCTGGAACGGGCCGTGGTGCTGCCGGCGCGAGAGGTGCTGCTGACCGACGCGGCGGTGGCGCGAGCTGTCCCGCGGATCGGGAAGGCGCTTGGCAAGCAGGCGGAGCAACTCCGCTCCGACGGGAAGGAACTGGAAGCGCAGCGGCTGGAGGCGCGCATCGGCGACCTCGTGCAGGGGCTCAGCCAGCGGGCCTATGTCCGCGGCCTGGAGTACTTCCTGCCCTTCCTCTATCCCGGGCAGACGACTGCTCTCGATCACCTGCCGGCCGGGGCCACGGTCGTGCTCGATGAGCCCGGGCGGCTGGCCGAGCATTACTCGGGGCTGGAGCAGGATCTGCTAGAGGTCGAGGCTTCCCGACTCGGCCAGGGCCTGCTCCTGCCGCTGCCCGGTCGCCTCCACCTCTCGTGGGAGGCCGCACAAGAGGCGCTGCGTCGGCATCGGACAGTGGAGCTGTGCCTGGTGGGTGGCGGGCCCGCCTCCGGCAGGCCCGCCCTGCGCGTGAGCGTCTCCTCTCAGCGCATGCAGGAGTTCGCCGGAGACTTCGAGCGCCTGACCGAAGAGCTGCGCCGCTGGCAGCAGCTCTCGGAGCGCGTCGTGATAGCCACGCGCCAGGCGGACCGGCTGATCGAGGTGCTGGACGAAATGGGCATCGGCGGGATGGTGCGGGAGCAGCCCGGGGTGGCGCCGCGGCCCGGTCAGATTGTGATCTCGACGCGGCCCCTCAACGAGGGCTTCCATCTGCCGAAGGCGGGCCTGGCCGCGCTGACCGACCGCGAGATCTTCGGCTGGCGGAGGCTGCGGAGGCCGATCCGGCGGCGGGCCGCCGAGGGCATCCCCATCGGCTCGCTCACCGACCTCAACCCGAACGACTACGTGGTCCACATCAACCACGGCATCGGGATCTACCGCGGGCTGGTGCGGCGCATGGCGGAGGACGGTGAGCGCGAGTTCCTCCTGATCGAGTACGCCGGCAATGATCGTCTCTATGTCCCGACCGACCAGTTCGACCGCGTGCAGAAGTACCTGGGCGGCGAGGAGGAACGGCCGGCGATCCACCGGCTCGGCGGCAGTGAGTGGGAGCGGGCCAAGCGGCGTGCGAAGAAGTCGGCCCAGGAGTTGGCGGGCGAGCTGATCCGCATCTACGCGGCGCGGCAGCGCCAGCCGGGCCATGCCTTCGGCCCGGACACGCCCTGGCAACGCGAGATGGAGGAGGGCTTCGAGTTCGAGGAGACGCCGGACCAGCTCACGGCGATCGAGGTGGCAAAGGAGGACATGCAAGCGCCGCGCCCGATGGACCGGCTGATCTGCGGCGATGTGGGCTACGGCAAGACCGAGGTGGCGATCCGGGCCGCGTTCAAGGCGGTGATGGATGGCAAGCAGGTGGCGGTGCTGGTGCCCACCACCGTGCTCGCTCAGCAGCACTATACCACCTTCCGCGAGCGGCTGGTTCCCTACCCGGTGAAGGTGGAGCTGCTCAGCCGGTTCCGCACCCGCAAGGACCAGACGCGCGTAGTGGCCGACCTGGCGGCGGGCGCGGTTGACATCATCATCGGCACCCACCGCCTCTTGTCGAAGGATGTCGTGTTCAAGGACCTGGGATTGGTGGTGGTTGACGAGGAGCAGCGCTTCGGGGTCAGGCACAAGGAGAAGCTCAAGCAGCTTCGGGCCACGGTGGATGTGATCACCATGACCGCGACGCCGATACCGCGCACCCTGCACATGTCGCTCAGCGGGATTCGCGATATGAGCCTGATCAACGACCCTCCCGAGGGCCGGACGGCTATCATCACGCGGGCGATGGAGCGGGACGACCGCATCGTGCGGGAGGCGGTTCTGCGGGAGCTGGACCGGGGCGGGCAGGTGTACTACGTGCACAACCGGGTCGAGTCCATCGGCCACGTGGCCCAGCATCTCAGGCAGCTCATCCCGCACGCCCGGTTCGTGGTCGGGCACGGCCAGATGGAGGAGCGGCAGCTCGAGAGCGCGATGCTCGACTTCTACACGGGCGAAGCGCAGGTGCTGGTGTGCACCACGATCGTGGAGAATGGTCTCGATATTCCCAACGCCAACACGCTGATCGTGAGCGATTCGGACCGCCTGGGGCTGGCGCAGCTCTACCAGCTCCGGGGCCGGGTGGGCCGGTCGAACCGCCAGGCCTACGCCTACCTGATGTGGACCCCCGCCAAGCGGCTGAGCGAGCAGGCCGAGAAGCGGATTGCGGCGATTCGCGAGTTCTCGGAGCTGGGCTCCGGGCTGAAGGTCGCCCTGCGCGACCTGGAGATTCGCGGCGCCGGCAACTTGCTGGGGCCGGAGCAGCACGGCTTCGTCACCTCGGTGGGCTTCGAGCTCTACATGCAGATGCTCCAGGACGCGGTTCAGGAGGCGAAGGGCGAAGCGCCCGCCGAGAGGCCCCAGGTCAGTGTCGAACTGCCGGTGGAGGCGCTTCTGCCGGCCGACTATGCACCAGACCTGAACCAGCGGATAGACCTCTACCGCAGGCTGGCCAGCGCGCCTGACCATCGCCGGCTGGATGCCCTGGAGAGCGAGATCGCCGATCGCTTCGGCCGGCCTCTGCCGGAGGCGGCGCGCAACCTGGTGCGGCTGGCGCGGCTCAAGGTGCGCTGCGCGGCGGCCGGAGTGGCCACCGTTACCACCGAGAACAACCTGGTCTCGCTGCGCCTGGCGGAGGACCGCCGACTGACCCCGCCCATGGCGCTGAAGCTGCAGCGCGCGCTTCGTCCTGAGGTCAGGATGTGGGTAGCACTAACAACGCACGACCGCGTAGTGGTCTCGCGGCGGAAGGCGGACACAGAAGCCCTCTTCGCCAGGCTCGAGGAGACGCTGGATCAGCTCGCTCTGCTGCCTCTGGTGGAGGAGGCGCGGCGACACCTACGGGCTGTTTCGTAAGCCCGCGAACGCGGGCTTACGAAACAGCCGACCGGAAGCGGCGGGTCTGCGCGGGCGCATTTCACGCCGGCGGACGGCGCGGAGGGCAGGCCTGGGGCTGTGAAATGCGCGGTAGGCTCGCGAGCAAGTCATGGCGGGGAGATGACCCTTCGACTTCGCTCAGGGTCATCCCGAGCAGCAGTCGAGGGATGAGGAGATCGGCATGCCGAGAGTAGTTGACATATGCTTCCGCCCGGGCGGGCGCCTCTACCGGTTCGAGGTAGGGCAGCTCGATGTGGCGCCGGGCGACCATGTAGTGGCGCACACCTCGCGCGGCCTGGAGCTGGGCGTCGTGCGAAGCGCGCCCAGCGAGATCCCAGAAGGCGCGGGCGGTGACCTCAGACCCGTCGAACGAATGGCGACCGAGGAGGACCTCCGCCGCGGAGAGGCCGGCGCCGAGCGCGAGCGCGAGGCGATGGAGATCGCCTCGCGCAAGATCGCCGAGCATGACCTTCCCATGAAGCTGATCGCAGCCGAGCGCACGCTCGACGGCGGCCGGATCGTGTTCCACTTCAGCGCCGAGAGCCGAGTGGACTTCCGCACCCTGGTTCGCGACCTCGCCCAGACGTTGCGCACGCGGATCGACTTGCACCAGGTGGGGGTGCGAGATGAGGCCAAGCTGCGGGGCGGCTTCGGCCCCTGCGGCCGGGTGCTCTGCTGCGCCAGCTTCCTCACCAACTTCGACCCGGTGGGGATCAAGATGGCGAAGGAACAAGACCTGTCTCTCAATCCGCAGAAGATCTCGGGTGCCTGCGGCCGCCTCATGTGCTGCCTCAACTTCGAGTACGCCCACTATCGCGAGGCGAAGCAGTGCCTGCCCAAGGTGGGCGCGAGGATCGAGACGCCGCAGGGGCCGGGCAAGATCACCGAGATCAACGTCCTCCAGAACCGCGTGATGGTGACTCTGGAGGACGGCGGCCGCATTGGCCTGCCCGCCGCTTCCGTCGCCTGCCACCGGCCTGGGTGCGTGCATATGCGCGGTGCCGGATCAGCAGAAGCAGTCGGCGGAAACGAGGCGGGAGAGATCGAAGATCTATAGGGCGGGCATGTTGGAGTCTACCCTGAGCGTAGCCGAGGGGCATGCCCGCCGGCCGCGGATCGCCCCGGGGACCCTTCGACTGCGCTCAGGGCAGGCGGCTTTCCCATAGGACTCGGCCAGCTCGGGAGGTCGGGAAGTGACTGCCTCTTCCCGGGAAGGATAGGCGCACCCGCCGCAGAACTCTGACGGTCAACCTAGCGGGCTCGTTAGCCGACAGACCCGCCCTACACAACCACGGGAGAGCAAGGAGCCATGGCCAAAGTCAAACTCGGGCTGATTGGGTGCGGTGGCATCATGGGCATGCACGTGAACCAGCTGGAGCAGGTGAAGTCCGCGAAGATCGCGGCCCTGGTTGACCCCAGCAAGAAGATGATGGCTCGATTCAAGGAGCGGTTCCCGAAGCTGGCGGACCTGCCTACCTTCTCCGACTACCGCAAGATGCTGCGCGCGGCGGACCTGGACGGGGTGATCATCGCCTCCCCACACACCATCCACTACGAGCAGATCATGACCTGCCTGGGGCAGGGCCTGCACGTCCTGACCGAGAAGCCGTTAGTCTGCACGGTCGCGCACGCGAAGGCCGTGATAAAGAAGGCGGCGCAGAAGAAGCGCATCCTGATGATCTCCTACCAGCGCCACTTCTCACCTGCCTTCCGCGCCGCCCGCGAGCTCGTGCAGTCCGGGAGAATCGGTAAGCTCACCTACATCGCCGCGCTCCAGGGGCAGGAATGGCTGAAGGGAACGAAGGGCACGTGGCGACAGAAGCCCGAGCTCAGCGGCGGCGGTCAGCTCAATGACTCGGCCAGCCACCTGCTCGACATCATCCTCTGGGTCTCGAACCTGCAGCCCCTCAATGTCTACGCGAGGATTGACAACCGCGGGAGCGCGGTGGATATCAACTCCAGCCTGACCGTGGGCTTCGAGGGCGGGGCGGTCGGCAACATCGCGATTGTCGGCGATGCCCCCGGATGGTGGGAAGAAGTCGCCTACTATGGCGAGAAGGGCGCGGTCTACATCCGGCGGGACCGCATCCTGCTGCAAGCCCCGAAGCCGCAGGGCTGGGGCGCGGTCACCGAGGACGTTACGGAGACCGTGAAGTACAGCAGCAACGCGGACCGGAACTTCGTGGACTCGATTCTCGGCAAGGACACCCCGCAGACGCCGCCGATCTGGGGGCTGCGCGTGATCCAGTTGACCGAGGCCGCCTGGGAGTCAGGGAAGTCGGGTAAGCCGACGAAGGTGAAGCTGTAGGCCTCCTCTCGTCGGAGAGCCTTCTGGCATCGGAGGGAGTCCGTCAGCCGACGGACTCCCTTCTTCATTATCCCCCGATAGCATGCCACACCACCCCGCCATTCCTGGGACGGCTGCCTTCGCGGGTGGTGGCGGTCCAGCCCTACGATTCCCCCTCCCCGGCACCCTCCTCTCCGCGAAGCGCCTCGCGCAGGCGAGAGAGCCATCCCTTGGGCGCGTCCACCTGGTCGCCGCCCTCCTGTGCGAACTCGGCGAGCAGTTCCTGCTGGCGCGGGGTCAGGCGCTTCGGAGTCACCACGCGCACGGTCACCAACTGCGAGCCGCGGATCCCGGTCCGGACATCAGGCAGCCCGCGGTGCCGTACCCGGAAGGTCTCTCCGGTCTGCGTGCCCGCGGGGATGGAAAGCCGCTCGGGCCCATCGGTGAGCGTGGGGACCGTGACCGTGCCGCCCAGGGCGGCGGTGGTGAATGGAATCGGCGCCTCGCAGACGATGTCCCGGCCCTGTCGGGTGAAGATATCATGCGGCTTCAGGTGCACCACCACATAGAGGTTACCGGGCGGGGCGCCCCGCTCGCCCGCCTCTCCCTCGCCCTCCAGGCGCAGGGCTGTGCCCTCCTCTATCCCAGCGGGAAGCGTCACTGGGATGGTCGCCGTCGCCGAGCGCCGGCCCGAGCCCCGGCAGTCCGGGCACGGATCCCCGACCACCTCTCCGAGCCCGCCGCAGCTCCCACAGGTGGTTGCCGTGGAAAGATGACCGAAGGGAGTGGCGGTGGTGCGCCGCGTCTGGCCAGAGCCGCGGCAGGCCGGGCAGACCTGTGGGCGTGACTGGGAGCGGCTGCCCGTTCCCTGGCAGGTGTCGCAAGCGCTCATCCGCTCTACGACCGGGCGCCTCTCGGCTCCGGTGGCGATGTCTTCCAGCTCGACCTCGAGGTCGTAGCGCAGATCCGCGCCCCGGCGAGGGCCGCGGCGGGCGGCGGCCCTCGGGCCCATGAAGGCGTCAAAGAGCCCTCCGAGCCCGCTCAGCTCCTCCCAGATGTCGCCGAGCAGAGGTCCGGACGGGCCTACCTGCCCATACATATCGTACTGCGCGCGGCGCTCGGGGTCGCGCAGCACCTCGTATGCTTCCGCCACCTCGCGGAAGCGGACCTCGGCTTCGGGATCCTCGGGGCTCACATCTGGATGGTGACGTCGGGCGAGGCGCCGGAAGGCCCGCTTGATCTGATCCGGCGAGGCGTCTCGCGGCACGCCGAGGACCTCGTAGTAGTCTCGCGTTTGGGCCATCGGGCACCTCAGGCTGCGGTCCGTCAGCTAACGGAGCGCGGCCCTGGCTTCACACGCTTCAGTCAGGTTCTTCCTCTTCGGAGCCCGGCCCGCGGAGGCGCACTTCACCCCGGGCAATCTCGGCGATGGCCCGGTTGATCAGCCCCCCACTCCCGGGCTCGAGCGAAGCGTCTATCCGCTCCCTGAGATCATGCGCGCGCTTCGCCACGCCCACCACCAGCGCGTACTTCCCGTACCTCTTGGCCAAGCGGTCAACGACTTCCGTCTCTCTGCCACTCGCGTACCGAGACCTTGGTCTCATGGACTCACGACCTCAGCAGCATACCGCAGGTTCACTACAGCGGATTTCATAGCCCCAGACCTGCTCTCCGCGCCCGCCCCCAGTGCAGACGCCGACGCTCTGCTAGACGCACACCTACCCGCCAAGGGGCCCGCCTGTCGCGTCATGCCCTCTCGCTCTGCTCTGCCAGGGGCAGCAGGCGCTGCCTCAGCTCACGCACCGGGGCGAAGCTCCTCCGGTGCTCCGGGCAAGGGCCTAGCTCCACCAGCTTGGCCTGGTGCTCCCTGGTGCCGTATCCCTTGTGTCGCGCGAATCCATAGTCGGGGTAGAGCTCATCCAGCTCTCGCATCATCCGGTCACGCACCACCTTCGCCACGATCGAGGCGGCAGCGATGGAGGCGCAGAGCCGATCGCCCCCAACAATCGCCTGCTGCGGCACCGCCAGGTCCAGCAGCTCCCGGCCATCCACCAGCACGAGGTCCGGCTGAGCGCCTAGCTGGTCCACCGCCTCCCTCATGGCCAGCCGCGTCGCCTCCAGCACGTTCAGGCGGTCAACCATCCTCGCGTCGGCCAGTCCGACCCCGATCGAGAGTGCCCGCCTCATGATCAGGTCGTAGAGACGCTCGCGCTCCGCCGCGGTAAGGCGCTTCGAGTCGTGCAGGCCCGGCAGGCGACAGCGCCAGGGGAGGACGGCCGCCGCCGCCACCACCGGTCCCGCCAGGGGTCCCCGGCCCGCCTCGTCCACGCCGGCGATCCGGGAGAAGCCTTGGCCCCGCAGGTCCGCCTCTGCCCGCCAGCGGCCCCACATGCTCGATCTCGACCCCTTCCGCGTGCCCTCGTCCGCCTCCTCAGGCGGACTGCTGACTCCGCCTCGCCGGAGAGCCGTGGGCTACCTCGCCGGAGTCGGCTCAGCGACCGCCCGTGCCCCCGGCGTGGCCATCTCGCGGGCCGCCCGCGGTGGCGGGGAGGGCAGATGCACCTGGCGATTATCCCCCACCAGGCCGATGCGCGAGAGAGGCCAGAAGATCACCATCGCCTTCCCCAGCACGTTCCCCTTCGCCAGCTCCGGGCGCGGCACGCGACGGTTGTCAGCCACTTCCGCCCACTTGTGGCTGTCGTTGCTGTCGTTACGGTTGTCCCCCAACACGAAGTAGCATCCGGGCGGGACGATGTAGGGACGCCCGGTCGGCAGGCCGAGCTCGTCTACAGGCCAGTCCTCATCAGGCAATGGCACGCCGGGCGGGTCCTTCAGGAGCGTGCCGTTGATGAAGACCCCGATGTCCCGCTTGATCTCGATGGCGTCTCCGGGGAGCCCGATCAGGCGCTTCACGAAATCCTTCTTGGCGTTGCCCTCCAGGGCCTGCCTGGGCGCATCGAAGACGATGATGTCGCCCCGCTCCGGGGGATTGAGCCGGTAGACGAACTTGTTGACCAGGATGCGGTCGCCGTCCAGCAGCGCCGGCACCATGGAGCGTGAGGGGATGTAGAAGGCCTGCACGACGAAGGGCCGGATGAGCAGGAAGACGAGGACGAAGGCGATCAGGCCCGAGTCGAGCAGCTCGAGCATGAAGGGGCGGGCAGGCGCCTTCCGCCAGAGCCCCCAGAGAATGCGCAGCAGGGCCAACAGGCCGATGAGCGAGGCAATCTTCCAGGGCTGGTCGAGGTTCATCCTAGGCCCGGCGATCCTCTTTGATGCGGGCAGCTCGGCCGACGCGGTCCCGGAGATAGTACAGTTTGGCCCTTCTCACCTTGCCGTGCCGGGTCACGCTGATCCCCTCCAGCCGCGGGGAGTGAAGCAGGAACGTTCGCTCGACGCCCACCCCGTGGGTGACGCGGCGGACCGTGAAAGTCTCATTGAGGCCGCGATTGCGCCGCGCGATCACAACTCCCTCGTAGGGCTGCACCCGCTCTTTGCCGCCTTCGGTGACGCGAATCCTGACCGTCACGTTGTCGCCAGGCGCGAACTCGGGCACCTGCTCGCGAAGCTGCGCCCGCTCTACCTCATCAATGGCTCGCATCCGGTCTTCTCCATAGCAGACAAGCGGCGGCTGCGGAGTCCGTCGGCTGACGGACCGCAGCCGGGCCCTGGCGAACGCCTCGCCGGGGGAAGGTACTACCCCACCTCACTATGACAGGAGTATAGCACACCGCTGCGGCGAGAGGCAAGCCCGCCGGTCGTGTGGCGGGCAAGCCCGCCGGCTGCGCGCGGGTCGGTGGGAGCCCCAGCTTCCGGAGCGGAGTGCACCGTACCTCCGGCCAGCGCCGCCGTACGGCTCTAGGCCGATATGAGCGCCAGGACTTGCGGCCTTTCCCGGCGCAGTGCTGAGCACACCCAGATGGCGAGCTCGATCAGGTGTTGGTTCAGCAGGCACTCGGAAGGGTCGATAGGTCCGAGCGAGCCATATGTAAGGTAAGATTGATGCATGCAGCCGCCCCCGCAGACCAAGCGGGCCCAGCAGTCTCTGCAAGGGATGCGTCGCGACACATGTTGCTCTCTGGCCAGCTCTTGGACGCGGGCATCGTCGAGGCCCTCCCGCACAGACCCGAGTCGAGCTTCGGCCACCCCAGTCAGGCCGGGGCATACATAGATCTGACCGTCGGTATCCACCTCCAGAGCATACAGGCCGCCCGGGCATCGATGCTGCACCAGATGCCTTCTCAGGACTCGCTCCAGGAAGCGACCGAAGTAATCGGAGGACCCCGACACATGCATGATCCGCCGGAGGAACTCCCTCAGTTCACCGTCGGGCAGCGACAGAATCCACTCGGCGAACCGGCAGTATGCCTCGCAGATCCGGTCCAGATTCTTCGCAATCGAGTAGGGCTGATCGGGCCTGGACCGCACCGGTTTCACTGCTATGGCATCGAATCTAAGCTCGAACAAATGCTGGTAGACGGATAGGACATCAGGATATGCCCCCGTGAGACTTGCCCCCACCCTGCCGCCGCCATAGCCGCGGGCGCGCAGCAGGTCCAGACCACGCCTGGCATCGGCATAGGTGCCGCGGCCATCGGGATGCATCCTCATGGCGTCATGGGCCTCTGGAGGTCCATCCAGGCTGACGCCTCCGCATCTCAGTTCCAGGAGTCGGTCTAGGACGGCCGGGTCCGACAACCTAGTCAGGTTTGTGCCAGACCAGGCGGAGAGGGGGAACTCGACACCAGCGTGCTGAGACTCGGCCTTGAGCAGAGCCTCGAACCGGTCACAAAGCTCGAGCTGGCAGGCCACCTCTCCGGCACAGGCGACACCAATGACGGGCCAGTCGAGCCGGGATGACCCCCAGAGGCCGCCGATGAAGGTGGCAGTCGCTTCCATCACGGAAGGCGACATGTCTAGAGGTGCCGACAAAGCAGCGGGGCCGCGACGGGCCGCGTTGTGGGTGAAGCAGTACCGACACCTGAGGTTGCACCGACGAGACAGTGTGACCGCCACGGCGTGCTTGCTGGGTGCTTGGGGAAGGGACGGCCATCCCGCGTCTTCCGCGAAGTACCCACGCGCCTGCAGCTGCGCTAGCTCGTCGGAGGCCGCCTTGACCTCTGCCTCGTCGAGCCTCGGCGCTCCCGTCCTGACGGCGGCGCCGTCCGTACCCAGGAGGCGCGCGCGGGCGGCCACCTCCCCGGCCGGGTCGAGGTCGAAGGAGGTTCGGGTGAGCGGGTCAAACAGGAACGAGCGTTCCCCAATGGTGAAAAGGTGGAAAGACGCGGCAGCCGGGGGCCTCCGGTCAGCGCTGTCCATGCTCCGCTGCGTTCCTGTACACGGCCAGAGTTGGCAGGTCGGATCAGGGGACACTTGAATCTTGGATCTTAGCTCCGGTGCGCGGGCCGACCGGGCGCAAGCATCAGGCGACCGCGCGGATGTGCCTGAACCCTTCGGTCCCTGGTCTCTCCACGTCCCCGAACTCCTTCAGCGAAGACCTCAGGCGAACCATTAGTCGCGTCTGCTTGCAGTCAAGCCAGGACGGCTCAAACAAGCTACCAGTTTCCTCATAGTTGGTGGCAGGACAGCCACCGTCGCAATCGTCCTTGACCTCACACTCGCGACACTTCGCGCGTTCGTCTTCGCCTGCCGCGAGGAACTCCCCTCGCATCTTGTAGTGCGTAAGCCCAGCCCATACGTCTCCCAGCTTGTGCGTATCGCGCAATGCGTCGATGCCGAGCAACTTGGAGCATGGATACAGATCACCGTTCGGGCTAACGGTGATTCGCCCTTTGCCGGCACCGCATCCCCAGATGCCTCGTTTTCCCCCCGGCTTGCCACGAACGTCGCGTTCAAATAACTCGAGGCGCAACTGCGCCCCGCCGCGTCGCAGACGAGCGTACCTCCCCATTATCCTGATCAGCTGCTGCTCATAGGTCGCCCACTGCTCGTCTGTCCAAGGAGTACCTGTTGCGGGGCCGATTATGAACTGATTGATACCCAAAGTTATAAGGTGTTCGAAGTTGCCTAACAGGTCCTTGGCCGAGTCCGGGTGCACTGTCATCCGGGTTCCGAGCCATGGCTGGAAATGCTTGATCATCGGCACTTTCTGAGCTACACACAGATAGGAACTGTCATTGCCGATAATGTGCCGATGGCGGTCATGCGTATTCCTGTCGCCGTCCAAACTCAGCAGCACCATGATCCCACGATCACGGAAGAACAGCATTTTCTCCTCATCGAGGAGTGTGCCGTTCGTCGTGAGGCTGAAGGCGATGGTCTTCGACGGATTGTGGACCTGTGCCATAGCTCTGCCATAGTCAACAAGTTCGCGAAGGAGGTCGAAGCGCAGTAGCGGCTCTCCACCAAATGGCAGGACATTGACGCTGCTGAGATTGCCAGAGGCGGCCATGAGAAAATGTAAGGCCTGCTCTGCAATAGAGAGGGGCATGTCCCGATCGCGCTGCTTGCCGTGAACAAAGCAGTAGTCGCACCGGTGGTTGCAGTCCAGCGTCAGCAGGAGTTCCATGTGACCTACAGGCACTCCGCGACGCCCGGCAACCGCACGGACGATTGCGGCAGCCATTGGTCCTACGTCATGCTTAACCCGAGCGATACGGCTAGTCAGGTCAATATGCTCCGATGTGGGCCGCAAGTCTCCTACGCTCATCTTTGACTGCGCCGATCAGGAGACTCAGGTTCCTTTTCAAACAGAAACCACTCGTTGTGTTGCCAACGGACAACGTCGCCTTGCAGGAGCCATGAGCACCCCTGCCGCTGGGCGACGTGGTTCAGCAATACGTAAAGAGGTTCTCGCTCGCTGGTCGGCGCGCCCACAAAGTGGTTGTGTTGTTCATAGTAGGTGGCGAACACGCTGCACTTGGTTTGGTCGGCTATTGCGCGCAGCAAGTCACTAGTCCTCATGTTTGCAGTGATCGCGAACTGGGCCGGCTGCGACAGTCTCCGATCGTCTTTGAACGGTGACGAACTCTCACTCCCCTGACGCGCCCTAGTGGTATCCGCGATAAGCTTGTTGAGCGCATCCGTGCGAGACTGGGCGACGTCGCCTCCCGTCAGCTTGGGATACAAAGTCTTCGCACGATCTTTGCCATCCAGCTTGCCCGGAAGGACGCAGGCTCCAGCTTGGCCGAGGATAAATGAAATGGGTTCCCCTGAATTGCGGTCGCCCGCACCTGAGTTCGTCCGCAACGCCAGCTTCTCCAGAGCTTGGATTCCCGGCCACATTGGTCCATACAAGTCGTAGATCATCTGGTCGCTCGGTTCAAATACTTTGGCCGGAGCGACCAGATGGAGCCGATACTGCTGGAGAAGCGCGTCCTCGGATGTTATGCCAATCCTCGCGAAGCTCGCCGCATTCGCCGGGTTAGCGTACGCGCGATGCAATGCGTCTTTGTAGGAGCCGGGCAGCTGGTTTCCCTCGACCAAGGCATCTCCCGTCTCAATCAAACGGCGGAGGATTGCTCGCGGCAGCTCGGAAAGTGTGTCGACGACGAGCCGAGCATCCTTGCTGCGGAGCATCGTGTCGGCCAGTGTCGGATCGTTCTTTCCCAACTCTCGGAGTTCGTCGTCACTGAGCGAGAGGGCGCGGACGTAGTCCGCAATTCTGCTTGCCCGAACTTGGCTGAAGTAAGGTTGTCTCTTGTCGAGGTCTTCTTGGGCGCGCTGGCCAGGAGGGCTGCTTCCATAGGTCAGAACATACTCCGCGCCTCCCTCCGTCTGGCGCTCGTACCAGTAGAGTCCCAGGAGGTCGGCCAGTTGTACCATCAGCGCGTTGAGGGGCAAGTCGGAGACAAACGTCGTGACCTCTTGGTTGCAGAGCTCGGGTTCCAAGGCTGAAAGGCGGACCCCTGTCTGCGCAGCAGCCGCGGAAAGTAGATCCGCGATGCCAATGTCGGTTTCCCAGACCCGGACCGTTTGCCCCAGTCGCCTATCGAGCGGGTAGCCCTCTTGCGTCTTCCAGTACTGCCAGGGCTGGTAGTCCTCCATCAGCGCGCTTCGGTCAAGCGGAGGTGTCGCGGACATGTCACCAGCGACACCAGGCGCCCCCCAAGTCCGTATGAAGCCAAGCAATGTAATCCAGAGAGCCAACGACGAGAAACGTCTACGGGAAGCGGCCATACTCCCTCCCCCGTTCCGTCCACAATCTGACGAAAGGGCTCATCTCGTATCGCTCACCACGACTGGTCAACACGGCCGACCTCCGCTAGCCCACAAGCAGGGGTTGGCCGGCGGTTGCACCAGATACCCGAGCACCGTCAGCACGACGGCGGGTGGTAGATCGTATTCGGCGGACACGTGTAGGGGTCAATGTCCGCGCCGGACCCGCAGTCAACTGCCTGAGGACAGTAGTAATCGGACCCCGAACACTGGAAGTTGTCCGAATCACACCGGTAGGCCGGACCTCCACAGTTGAAGATCGCATCACAGTTGAATGGCTGGGCGCATATGAAATTGGCGCAATTATGTTTGACAGTGCCGGGGCAGTCATCGTATTCAGCCGTCGAACATGTGAAGTTCTGTAGTGGTGAGCACCAACTGCTATAGTCGCCTGGCACGCAAGCATCTATCGAGGCATCTGCCGACATCACCACTGACCGTCTGAGACGAGCGGCGATCTCAGACGCGAGGCCCTGGTTTCGAGCCAGCACGTCCGCCCGCCTCAACACCGCCGGCAGGATCGCCTCGGCGCCCATCAGTCCGAGCATGGTGAGGCCGCCAGCGCTGGCCGCCCTGCGCAGGAATGTACGGCGGGTGACGCGTTCGTCTCTCATCTCCTCGGGTCTCTCTACGGGCCGCTCCGACTCGGGCGAGTCCATGTTTGGCGTCTGCGCCTCCGACATCTGTGCCCCCCTTGTCTCGTGCAATGGCCTACTTGCCCTGACCGTGTTGAGTACTGCCCGCCGCCGCGACCGTCCGATCGCTAATGCCGGCACTCACTGGGTCTGCCTTCTCCCGCGCCTCCAGGAGGTGCAGGACCTGCATGGCGATAGCATTGATCTGATCGCGTTCGTCCAGCTTACGCACTACCGCCTCTGCGATGCGGTCGATCCATTCCTCGTTCATCCCGCCCTCTGACACCGTCCCTCCTCGCTATGCCATCCGTGCACAGGCCCGCGAGCCGCTGAGTCGGTTGCCTCGGGCGACCTGATCGGCCTCGCGCCGAGCGCGATAGCCCGCGACCCCCAGCCCGCGGCGGCTGAGGCCGTATCCCATTCAACTCAACGGGCTTGGCCCCACTTCAGCCGGCAAAACCTAGCACGCCCCCCCCCAGTTTGTCAAGACCGCCGAAGGGCCTCCGGGCGCAAGGCCCACGCCCGCGACCAGAACGCGCTCACTCCCACCGGAAAGTGAGCGCCGAGACGATCACGCCGACCACTGTGAGGCCCGCGAGGACGACCGCCTCTGTGCCATGCCTGGCCCAGCTCTCGCCGATCCAGAGGCCGCGGAGCAAGCTGACCACATGGGTCAGAGGGAGGACCTGAGCATAGTGCTTGATGGTTGCCGGAAGCGCCTCGCGCGGAATCGTCGCGCCGGACAGGAAGAGCATGGGATAGAAGAGCACCATCGCCACCGCCTGCGCGGTGCGGGTGCTGTTCGCGAGCCCGGCCAGCACGAACCCCATGGCAAAGAGGCTGGAAGAGCTCAGCACGAAACCGGCGGCGACACTGATCGCGCTCCCCGTGAAGCGGAGGCCATAGAGCCCCTTGCCGATGATGATCAGCGCGGCCATCCCCAGCGCGGTCATGGCGAAGAGCACGATGACGTGCGCGAAGAGCACCGTATGGGGGCGCAGGGGAGTGACGCGCAGACGGCGCAGGATCTTCTGCTCGCGATAGGCGGCCAGCCTGATGGCCAGCAGGAAGAACCCGCTGGTGGCGATGACCATGGCGGCATAGGCCGGCACGGAGACATCAACGGCGCCATATCCGCCGAAGTAGCTGTTCGGCTTGTTCCCGTAGATGCTGCCGAAGCAGAGCAGCATCATGACCGGGAAGAAAAGCGTGAAGAACGCTCCCATCGGCTCCCGCGCGAACAGCTTGGCTTCCACCCAGCTCAGCTTCCAAAGGCCGCGCATCGTCCCTCCTCCCCTAGCCTCGCATCCGGCGGCCGGTCAGCGCCAGGAAGACATCCTCGAGCGTGGATCGCTCGGTGTGCAGCTCGCGGAACCGCAAGCCGGCCGTGCTCAGCGCGTTCACCACCTCGGGTAGGAGCCTGTCTCCCCGGCCGTAAAGGACGAATCCATCTCCGGCGGACTCCACTCGCGTCACGCTGGACAGGCGTTCCAGCTCGGCAGCCGCGAACTCGCCTTCCGCGCTGAAGACCACGCGGCTCTCATCTCCCAGGCCCCGGATCAGGTTCCCGGGCGAGTCCAGGGCCACGATATGGCCCTGATCCATGATAGCCACGCGATCGCAGAGCCGTTCCGCCTCCTCCATGAAGTGTGTGGTCAGGAAGATGGTCTTACCCTGATCGCGAATCCCTCGCACCAGATCCCACATGGCGTGCCGGGCCTGCGGGTCCAGCCCGGTGGTCAGCTCGTCCAGGAACACCACCTCTGGGTCGTTGACCAGCGCCAGGGCGACGAACAGCCGTTGTTTCTGCCCGCCGGAGAGCTTGCCGAAGGACGCGCTGCGCCTATCCGCGAGGCCCAGTTGCGCGAGCATGGGCTGCCAGTCTACCGAGCGAGGGTAGAGCGAAGCCACGAGATCGAGCGCCTCCCATACCTTGATCCGGTCCTGCAGCGCCGACTCCTGGAGTTGCACGCCAATGCGCGGCTGGAGCGCGTAGGCCTCACGCCGCGGGTCAAGCCCCAAGACCCGGACCCGACCGCCATCGGGCCGGCGCAGGCCCTCGATGCACTCGATCGTGGTCGTCTTGCCGGCCCCGTTGGGTCCGACCATGCCGAAGATCTCGCCCGCGCGAACCTCAAAGGAGACCGCGTCCACGGCGACGAGCCGGCCATAGGCCTTGCGGAGGTTCTCGACCTCGACGACAGGCTTGCCTTGCATAGCAGCGATCCTCACGGTGCAGTGCGGAGGCCGGAGAGCCCGTCCGCCGGCCGGCGGGCGGGCCCGTGGCGGCAGAGTTCTACTTCCCGGGCGCCCTCACCTGTGGGGCAGCCGGGACCTCCCACATGCTGGCCTCTTGGATGATGGCGCCGATGGGCTGCTCCGTGGCCGGCTGGCCGCCGAAGCCCATCTCCATCACGCAAGGCAGGGGACCCCACAGCTCCATGCCGACCAGGTGACCGTCCAGGAGAGAGACCGTCAGTTCCCCGCGGAAGTACTCGGTGCTCTGCATGTTCAGGGCGAACTGAGGTGTGTCCACGTCCTGGGTCACGTCATTCCCCTCCATCGAGAACCAGACCAGCACGCAGGGCTCGCCCTGGAAACGGGTGAGGCCGGCGATGCTCACCCGCATCTCGCCCGCTTGGTAGCGGCCGACCAGGCCCTCGCCTCCGACTCGCTTGATGTCCCAGGGCTCGAAGGCGGTATGGCGCCAGGTGTCGCCGACGCGAACCTTGCCGTGGAACTCGTCGCGGAGGGCGAGCAGGATGGAGTCCCAGCCCATTGCGTCCATCGTGAGCACCTTGAGCAGGTAGCCGTTCAGCTCGTTGCCGACCCGGGCGAAGTCGGCGGGAGGGTTGACGTAGTCGAAGGTACGGGGTGCGAACTGGTAGGAGATCCCGCGCGCGCCCGGCAGCTCCTTGGGAGTCGGGTAATCGTTGGGGCCCATGCCCTGGGCCGCGGCGAAACGCTCCCACTCGCAGTGCTCGACCCAGACGCCGGGCTCGGCCTCGCGCACGAGCGTGCGGGCGAGTTGCCCCTCCGCGGTCATGCGGTTGGCCACCTTCCCCTTGCGGTCCACGGTAAGGTTCGTGCGTCTGATCTGGTAGCGATGCTGTTCGCCGGCCTTACCCTTCCGGGTGAGGTCGAAGGGCTTGTTCAAAGCGTCAGCCCAGTCCGAGGCCGTGACCGTGCCGCCGTCCCAGGGCACGATGGGCCACCAGCCCCAGACCTTCGACTGGTCCGAGGGTGGCTGCGGCGCCGTGCCCTGGCCTTCACCTGCGGGCGCGGCGACGATGGCGGCGAGCAGCAGCAGCGCCACACAGATACCTACTGGCGTTCGCACATCGAAGTAACGTGCGAACGCCTTGCAGCCCCATCTGCATGGCTTCCTGAGCTTCGCCCTGTTACTTCTTTGGGCGAAGCTCCGCAGCGTACTTCGCGACAGTGCGTTCGGCATCCCGACCTCCTTTAGGTTTCAGCCTTCGACGCGGCCCCGCCGCTTCCGAGGGCCGCGCCCTGTTCGCCTGATCTTTGCGGCCGCTGACCTGACCCACTCCAAGTCCCCCTGGTAGCCGCGGATCCCACGCTCGAGGGCAAGGCGGGGATGGAGTCCCGCGGCGGCCGGCATCTCTCGAGCGTGCCCTTGCAGCTCCTCGAGGTAGGATTCCAGCGTCCGGCGATAGGTCATGAGGTACGCGAGAACCTCCTCCTTCGAGACCCGGCCCTCGGCGAGGGCGAAGCGAAGGATGGGAGCGCCGGAGCCGCGGACCAGGTCCTCTCGCGTGACCGGTTGCCGGAGCCAGGCGTGCAGGGCCTCCTCGCCCCCCCGGGTGAGAGCGTAGACGCGGCGGGGCCGCGCCTCGGTGGCGCGGTCGAGCGCGGCCTTCAGCAGGCCGCGGCGCGCCAGCCTGCGCAGGGCAGGATAGATGGCGCCCGGGCTAGAGCTGAAGTGTGCCATGGGGGTGGTGGCGAACACCCGGTGCACGTCGTAGCCCGACATAGGCCTCATCGCCACGAGCCCCAACAGCGCGTATTCGAGAGTAGTCAGAGCCCCTTCCGGCATTCGTGTCCCGCTCGCACTATTACGCCGAGTAATATATCGTAGCATAACATCGCGAGTGTGTCAAGCCCCACGCGACAGGAATCTGCGGCCTGCCGGGACCCGACAGTCTGTAGGGCGGGGAGGTCTCTGCCTCCCCGCCGCGATCTCTGCCCCAATGCGACGGAAACCCGCGCCAGGCTGGGATCTCGGCAGGAGACAGATAGCAGGTCAGCACGGTCCCCAGAAACGAACTCGGCCCGGCGCTTGGCCGGGCCGAGTCAAGGTGCATCCCGTCAGATCAGGTCTAGTGGACCACGCGAGGGCCCTGCGCCTCGTTCAGGTCCGTGACATTGGGGCCCTGGTGCGGGATCCGCACGAGCAGGTGCTGGTCGCTCAGATTTGCGACGAAGAAGAGCACGCCTTTGCGAGTGCCGAGCAAGGGCTCGGCGAGGTCGCTGTCCACCTTCAGCTTGAAGAAGAGCGGCAGCGCCCCGGGCCGGTACAGGCCCATCATCGCCGGCCCCTCCTCCTCGCTGCCGTGGCGCGTCCAGTGGTAGACGAACACGTCCTCCCGCTTGAAGAGTCCATCCCAACCGTAGATCACCATCAGGCTGATCTCGTTCGTGTCGGCGGTACCCGGGCCCATCACCAGGTCATGGATCGCGTCGAGCAGGTCTCGACTCGCCTGGGTGCCCAAGAACTCATGCCGGAACCCCGACCCCACCGCGCCGGAGAACTCCTCCGGCATATCGCGGAACTCGTAGTAGCATCCCCGGTCCGATAGCACTACGCGAACCAGGTCATTCGTGTATTCCCGGCCTTCTCCGATCTGGTCTTTGATGTAGTCAATCATCACTTGGTAGTCCTGCCGGGGTTCGGTGCGGACCCCGCCGGAGGCGGGCTGACGATCTCTCCAGCTCATGATCCCCGTCCTCTCTCGGGCCCCCCTTACTCGACCTCATGCTACCCCGATCGTGATGGCGTTACCCTCTGCTCGGGTCCTTCGGTGGCTATATACCACGATTCGTGTTCGGCTCTGGGGCAGTGCCGTATCTGGTTGTCCCACCGCGTCTACGTTGTCCTGATTTCGTCCCCGTGACTCCCGCCAGAGCTGATGGCGCGGGCCGTTTGGCCTGTCCTGGCTATGGTATACTGTCGGTGGCTGCCCCGCCGTGGCGGGTCGAGCCGGGGTGTGGTATGGATAGGTCCAGCGGTCTCACGGTCCAGCGGGCTCTGTGGAGCGATCCCGCAGCCGGTGGCGAGCGCTTCCCCCGCGTCTTGCGCGTCTGGCTTCTCCTGGCCGGCCTTGTTGTAGCTGTCGCGTGGTACGCGCCTGGGCGAGCGGCCGCCGGGCAGGCCGCGAGAGGCAGCGACGCTCCCCCGCAGGTAAGTGGGGCGCCGGCGGCCCAGCCGGCCCCCGAGATGACCGCCGAGGAGAAAGCCGACGAGGCGATCGGCAAGTCGGCCGCCGAGGTGGTGGAGAAGAAGTTCAAGGTCGTCGCCGACTCCCCCGCGCTGCCGCGTCTGGCCGCGATCATGGCCCGCCTCGAGCCGGTGAGCCAGAAGCCGCACCTGACCTACAAGGTGAAGGTGGTCTCCACGAGTGAGGTGAACGCCTTCTCCCTTCCCGGCGGCTACCTCTACTTCACGACCGGGCTGAT